>Ga0137403_10006130_pt1 | contig 13810 bp, 11 predicted proteins | sample CZOMad2_1_16fung_FD_122057 | JGI IMG/M metagenome (GOLD analysis project Ga0137403, IMG submission 122057) | Vadose zone soil fungal communities from Angelo Coast Range Reserve, California, USA - CZOMad2_1_16fungal (Hybrid Assembly) | ecosystem: Environmental > Terrestrial > Soil > Vadose zone... | reverse complement strand
CGACGCAGAGGCCGCGGTCGATCCCCCAAATCCAACCGATCGATCCGACTACCGAATCAGCCCGATCGGCGCTCTAGCGTTTATATTCTAGAGCGCCGCCGCCTCTTTCACCGACGGCAGCGTGTCCAACGGAGCTGGCGACCGCCTTGGGATCTCCGGTCACCCATTCTGCAAGCTCTTGGGGGTTTGGGAGTACCGCCGACAACAGAAGTACACGCGCCCCCGTCGCACGAGCGAGCGCACGAAGGTGATCGACGAAGATTTCGTTCCGCACGAATCGCTCCGTCGGCCCGATCAGATGTCCCTCATCGACGATGACGAGCTTCACGTTCGCGAAGATCTCTGGAGCAGCCCGGAAAAGAGCCCGCGCCTTGTCGGGCGTGGCGATGGTGATTGCGGATTCAGCAGCGAGCTCTGTGTCGACGGCGCTGACCCGGGACCCGCCATACAGATGCGACACCCCATGGCCGAGCCAGCCAAACGTCGCGGCAAGCGTGTGCTCGACCTCGAGTGCCAAGGATCGGAAGGGCGCGAGATAGAAGATCCGCGCCGCGGGGTCCGCAAGAAGCGTCTGCAGGATGGCGAGCTCGGCGACGCGTGTCTTGCCCGCGCTCGACCAGGATCCGTGGCTTGAACTTCCTACCTGCAGCCGCGCTCCGCGGCGCGGGGTATCAGAACCGGATCGTGAGCCCCGCGCGAGCGTTTCCGACGATGACGAAGGTCTCGAGCACCATGACGACCGAAGGCACGACCCAGCGACCCTCGGGCGGGACCGCATACCAGAGGCCCGCGGTGAAGAACGCGCCGGCGGCGCCCATCAGCAGGATCCGCTCGTCGCTGGGGTGCGGCCCGAGCAGCGGGTTCAGCTCGCCGAAGACGAGCTCGGGATGCCGCTTCAGGTCCAGCGTCTGCAACACGTCGAGGACGATCAGCGTCTCCGCGGCCGCGAGCATGGCGACGTCGGGTGCCTTCGGGGCCGCCCATTCAGCGCGGGCGGCGAAGGACCCGAGCGCGACGAGGAGCGCGATCGCGGCAGGAAGGTGCCAGGGGCGCATCAGCGCTTCCCTGGGTCTGCCTGCTCATCATGGCAATTGGACCATTGGACAATGGGTCTGCTCTTGTACGGTGAACCTGGCAGAGGGCTACACTCCGCGGGGTGAAACCTTTCCTCCCTGCGATCTGCGCGGCGATTGCGCTACCAGCGGCGGCGGACGAGAGCCTTCTGGGCAGGATCTCCCAGCCATTCACCGGCGATCTCGACGCCATGATCGAGCGGCGGGTGATCCGCGTCCTGGTGGCACCGTCGCGCACGCAGTACTGGATCGAACGGGGACGGCAGACCGGCTCCCAGTACGAGCTGTTGGTTCAATTCGAGAACGAGCTCAACCGGCACCATGAAATGGCGAGCAAGCACATCCGCCTGCATGTCAGCTTCGTCCCGACGACGCGTGATCAGCTGATCCCCGCCCTGCTGGCTGGCCAGGGCGACGTCGTCGCCGGCATCCTCACGATCACGCCGGACCGCCTGCAGCAGGCCGACTTCGCAGAACCTTTCTTCCGCAACGTCGCCGAGATCGTGGTCACCGGACCGGCCTCACCTCGGCTTGCTTCCCTCGATGACCTCTCCGGCAAGCAGGTGTTCGTGCGCAGGTCCTCGAGCTACTGGACCCATCTGGAAGCCTTGAACGAGCGTTTCCTCAACGCGGGCAGGCTTCCAGTGGACCTGAAGGCCGTGCCCGAGGACCTCCTCGACGAAGACCTGCTGGAGATGCTGAACGCAGGCCTCCTCAGCGCGATCGTGGTGGATCGCTATGTCGGGCTCCTATGGGCCAAGGTCTTCAAGCGCATCCACCCGCGCGACGACATCCGCATCCACGAAGGAGGCGAGATCGCCTGGATGATCCGCAAGGACAGTCCGCTGCTCAAGGCGGAGATCTCGCGTTTCGCCCGGAAGCACGGGCAGGGGTCCGGGTTCGGCAACACCCTCATCCGCAAGTACGCCGGAAGCCTGCGTTTCGTGAAATCCGCGACCGCGCCGCAGGAGGTGAAGAAATTCCAAGGGATGGCGGCGATCTTCCGGAAATACGGCGCGCGATACGACCTCGATTACCTCCTGATGATGGCCCAGGGCTACCAGGAGTCGATGCTAGACCAGAATGCGAGGAGCGCCGCCGGCGCGATCGGCGTGATGCAGATCATGCCGGGCACCGGAAGGGACATGAACACCGGCGACATCACGCAGCTCGAGCCCAACATTCACGCCGGCGTGAAGTACATCCGCCTCCTGCAGGACCGCTATTTCCAGGCCTCGCCCATGGACGCGCTCAACAAGACGCTGTTCTCGTTCGCCGCATACAACGCCGGGCCCGCGCGCGTCTCACAGCTGCGCGCTCGGGCGGAACGGCAGGGCCTCGATCCCAACGTGTGGCTGAAGAACGTGGAGATCGTCGCCGCCGAGAAGATCGGAGCCGAGACCGTGACCTACGTGTCGAACATCTATAAGTACTATGTCGCCTACAAGCTCATGGCCGAGCTGCAGGCGGAACGGGCTCGCGCGCTCGAGACCTTGCGCTAGTTTCGTAAACCGTAGGTCGCCGGTTCAAGTCCGGCTGTCGGCTCCACCCTTTTCCCCCGTACTTCTTCCGAATAAAGTCCGGAAAAAGCGACCGTCCCGCTGGGATTTGCGCACTAGCGCTTTCGACGTGTGGCCGGTATCATCATCGGACCAACGGTTCCGTTACCAGCCGCCCACGCGGATCGGCGGCCGTAGACGCGATTTGACCGCCGAGCTGAACCCGGGACCGAGGCGAGGTCATCGACAGACCGATCCGCCTCATTCTTGCGCAGTGGAGACAGCTCGAGCGCTTGGGTCACCGCCGCCATGGTCTCGGCGGGCTTCGTTCGATTCAACGATCACGGTGCGGGAACCGGCATTCGCATGACGAGCCCCGCGGGACCGGTGAACCGCGGCGCTCTCGGGATGCGCCCTTGGTCCAATCGACCTCGGGAGTCCCGCGCTGCTACGGACGGGTCTCCGGATCGCATCGAACCGACGGCGAACCAGTGAACGCATTTGAAGCGAGCGAGAGGATATCCGAGAAGTTTCCTCCTCGCCGGCCTCCTCGCCGCTGCCTTCGCGGCTGTCGATGCCCAAGCGGAGGAATCCGACAAGTGGAGCATCGACCCGTCGGTCTATCTGTTCTTCACCGGCATGACCGGCACCGTCGGGATCGTACCCGTCGAGGGCGACCTCAACGTCGGCTTCGACTCGATCGTGAAGAACCTCAAGTTCGGCGCAATGGGCAGCGTCCGCGTCGGGCGTGGGCCCTGGGCTTTCACCACTCAGGTCATCTACGCCAATCTCGAGGCGACCAAGTCGAACGTGACCGCGAGCATGCACCAACTGATGGTCGAACCGACGGTCAGCTACCGCGCCTACTCCTGGCTCGAGCCCCTTGCGGGCTTCCGCTACAACGGCGTCGGCGGCGACCTCAACGGGCCGTCCGGCAACAATCACGCCGCGACGCAGGGTTGGTTCGATCCGATCATCGGCGTCAACCTCCAGCTGGCCCTCTCAGATAGTGTCAGCGCGGACCTCCGCGGTGACGTCGGTGGCTTCGGCATCGGCTCCAAGCTGACGTGGCAGGTGTTCCCGTACGTCAGTTGGCGGGTTGCAAAGATCCTTTCGCTGCAGGCGGGCTATCGAGTCCTGGCGGTCGATTACGAGACCGGCTCCGGAAGCGACCGGTTCCTCTACGACATCATCGAGTCCGGCCCGCAGGTCGGGGTGACGTTCCTTCTCGACTTGTGATCCTGCTTAATGGGCAGGGAACTGAGAGTCGCATGTCTCCCAGGTCTCTTGCTGGCGATGCTGCCGGGTGTTCTGGCGACGCAGGTCGATCGCTAGAAGCTTCGCTCGTGTCTCGTGACGAACTGCCCTACGACGGGCCAATTCTGAAAGGAAAGGACGACGCGATGAGCAACCATTTCGGGTTCGCAGGTGTCAGCCGGCGCACGGTACTGACATCCGCCTGCATGTTGGCCGGCGGTCTGCACGCGAGCCAGTTCGGGTGGCAGCGCGCAGGCAGCGCTGGTGCCGGTGGAGTCGCTGGGTGACTGTGAGCGCGGACGGGCGCCTTTGCCGGAGTGGGCCAGGCCGCCGCCGGCGTTGCCGTTGTACGTGCTGCTCACGTGTCACCCCCGGCTGTTGAGCCCCAGCCGAGGCCTTCGCCGCCCCCCTGCAGGCTCGGCCGCCACACCTCCGGCGCTGGCTGTGGCTCGCTCGTCGCCGGCGGCTCGCTGCTCGGTTCCTCCGCCTCTTCCTTGATGTCGCTCAACCCACGGTGAGCTCAGCGACGCACAGAGCGAAGCACCGAAGGCGCCCCCTATCCCGGCACCAGCTGCCGCCCCGGCCGCGCCGGCGCCCGCCCTCTACGGCGCCTTCTTGCGTTTCGGGGAGAGAACGTCAGCTGGGCGCTTCTCCCGCTTTCCGCTTGCGGAATACTTGCCCAGCGACTTGTACGACACGGTGCCGACCAGAGCAGGTAGGCCCCGAATCGTCAACCAGTATTCCTCGTTGACGTCGTCATCGATCTCAACAACGCCTGGGTAGAGCGGATCGTTGCCATCTCTCTTGGGACCAGAAATCCAGTACTGCGTGCCGGTCTCGGTGTCGAAGTAGTTGGCCTTGTAGCCGCCTCCCTTCAGAGACTGAAGCGCGCGGCCTTCGTAATGAAGAGTTCTTCTCGATTGCGAAAAGTAGACGCGGCCGATGCGGCCCCCGCGCGAACGCAGCCCTCCGAGCTTCTCGATGTACATCACGCGGCTTCGCATCGGTAATGGACCTGTCGCACGGAAGAGGCTCTCGAAGGAGCTCCCAGGGCGACTTGTCTCCAGGATTTCATCTTCGCGGTGCTGCTCACCGAGTTCGATGTGAAGGAGTTCGAGGCGGGGCGGTACGGGCCGCCGTAGCGGGGCGCGCACCGCACGCGCGCGGTGACGCGAAAAACGGCGGCTCCCGCTGTAAACGGGAGCCGCCGCTTGAGATCCCCCCACCGACGATCCCGAGAGAGACTTTGCACATGTATTTTTACACGACAAGGCCGGTCAACGGAAGCCCGCCCACAGGGCGACACCAAATTGAAACAATTCGGAGCGTATGTGCACCCGTATGGGGTTCGGTTCGAACGACGGTTCCGATCCCTGTGCCCCGCCGATCCCTCGCTCGCCCCCCAGCGGCCGGGATCGGCGGGGCTCTCGTAGCCGAGTTGCCTCGCAGCTCTGAAGGGGCCCCTGCCAAATCTGGTCGATCTACCGGCCCTTGGCGTCTGCGAGTAGGGAGGAGCCTTCGGTCAGGTACTGATCGCGGGCTCGATCGCCACTTGCAGGTGCCGCGCCCGGGCCGCGTACAACACTACGGAGCGGTCACGGTGACGACTGCTGGCACCGGCTGTCTTCCTCCGGCGGCGGCACCGGCGTGCTCAAGGAGGGCGTCCGGTCGAAGTCGAACAGGTCCTCGAGCGTCGTCGCGTACAGGTCGCGAAGCGTCAGATGCGCACGCATCGCGCGCCGCTGATGCCGATGATCGCCATCTTCATCACCGTCGTCCTCGTCGTCCCCGTCGCCGCCGCCCGAATCGCTGCTCAGGAAGCGCTTCTCGATGAAGGCGAGCATGGAAGAATGGTCGGCGACCACGTGAGAAACGTACCCCGGCTTCGAGAACGGCGAGACCGCCATGAACGGGACGCGGAACCCGAGCTGATCGAAATTCGGGCATGAGGCGGGGTATGTCGGGTGGAGGGCCAACGGATCGAACTCCGGGCAGAGGGACTTCGCGTCGATCTTGCTGATTGCGCAATTCGCCCCGAAGCCGGGCTGCTCGCTCGCCGGCGGGGCCGATTCGTCAGCGCAGAGCCCGGGGTCGATTCCGTCGGGGTTGCGCGCACCGTCCTGCGGCGCCCTGGGCGGCGGGACATGGTCATAGAAGCCGCCGTGCTCGTCGTAGGTGATGAAGATCACCGAGTCGTCCCAGCAGGCGCTGTTCCTGAGAATGTTCACGATCTGGGAGACGAAGGACTCGCCCTTCTTGATGCTCGAGGGTGGATGTTCGTCGTTCTCGAGAGGGAGGTCGGCGGGCGACAGGCCGAAGAACGAATCGATGAAGGACACCGCCGGCAACGCACAAACGCCTGGCTTCGGAGGGGCGAACGCCGGAAGGAAGTTGACCGGGACCAGGTGCGTTGGATCGAGACCGCGGAAAATCCCCGTCGAGGGCAGGTTCGAGAGGAAGTCCGTCCACGTCACGCCGTGGCCGTCGAGGAGGTCCAGGATCGTTCCCGTGATGGGGCGGTAGCCGCCCGGAGGCGGAACGAGAGGCGGGACGATCTCGTCGGTCGTGAGATGGCCGAACGAGGTCGCTGCCATCGAGTACGCCCGATTCGGGAGGGTCGGCCCGAGCACGGAAGAGAAGTAGCGATCGCTGATCGCGAACGTCTGCGCCAGCCCGTAATAGAAGGGCAGATCGGCCTGGTCGTAGTACCCCATCGTCTCGTCCTCCCTGTCGCTCTCCCCGATATCGATTTGCCCCGTCGCATCGTTGACGCGCACGAAACCGTCGTTCGGGCTCTGGCGCAGCGTGTTCCTCGGATCATCGAAGTTCGCCTCCTGGTGGCTGCCCAGCCACTCGTGGTTGAGGTCTGGAGCCGGGCAGTAGTTGGTCAGGTTGAAGGCCTGGACCTTCGTCTTCCCAGGCGGCGCATCCGCGTCGAGGTTCCAGTTCTTGCACTCGAGGCGGGAACCCTTCCTCTCGCAGGTGAGCCCGTCCACGCAGCGGTGATCGTTCCGTCGGCAAGGGCCGGCGTGATACGGGCCATCGGGCACGTACGGCAGGGCCCCGAAATAGTTGTCGAACGAATGGTTCTCCTGCATCACGATGATGACGTGGTTCACCTTGCGCAGATCGCCTTTCGCGTGAGCAGCCACCGCGATGCCGGCCAGCAGAGCGAAAAGGACGAGCGACGCTCCTCGAGGAACGTTCCACCGATCCATGGGGCCCCCGATCCGGATCTAGCTCGGCGACGAATAGGCCGGGTCTTGCGTCCGCACCGCGACGGATCCGCCTATGAATGGCCCCGCGCTGTCAAGCCGGGGAACCCGCTCCGGCGTTGAGGGTCGGGCTTTGGTCGGAGGAGCGAGTGGCTCCCGCTCATCGTGACCGATCAGCGAGTGGACCGATGAACGGAGAGCGATGTCGGAGCGCCGTGTGCGCGGCGCTCCCGACATCGCCCTGATCAGCGGATGCCCTTGTCGATCAGCGGCACGAGTCCGCCGATGGTCTTGGGCGTGACCACGCCCGCACCGGTGTTCGTGCTCAAACCGGCGAAGCCGTATTTCTTCGACAGCACGCACTGCGCCACCGGCAGGAAGCCCTGCAGGTAGAGCTGCTGATCGAGGGCGACGCTGACGTAGCCTTTCTTCAGCCCCTCGATGGTGGCCGGCGCCAGATCGATGCCGCCGGCGGTGACCGCGCCCGGCTTCTTCCCCGCCTGCTCCAGCGCTTTCCCGATGAACGCCGTGACGTTGCCGTGCTGCGTGCCGATCGCTTTCACATCGGGATGCTTCTGCAAGTACGCCGTCAGGATGGGCACTGCCAGCGAGCTGTCGTGGTCCACCTCGGGGCTGATCTCGATGTAATCCACCTCCAGCCCGGCAGCCTTCAGCGTGTCGTAAAGCCCCTGGTCGCTCTTGCCGCGCTCCGCCTGGGCGCGAAGGCCGTACTCGAGCGCCTTGTCCCCCTTCTTCAGCCCGCCGTACTCGATCATCTTCTGCGCGGTGAGCTTGCCGCCCTCGTACAGATCGACGCCCGCGTACCCGAAACCGCTCGCGCTGTACATGTTCTGGAGCTTGGTGAGCGGCGAGTTGCCGGAGGTCACGACGATGCCGCGCTTCACCGCGTCAGCAACCAGCGGAGCAAAGGCCTCGTTGCCGGGGTGGCCCATGATCTCGATGCACGCGGGCGAGGCGGCGAGCGCCTCGCGGAAGTGCTTCAGCATCACCTCCGGCTGCCATCCCGAGTATTGCTCGGAGAGCTTCACGCCGAACGCCGCGGCGGCCGCACGAGCGCCGTTGGTGCGGGGGAGGGTGGAGCCATCGCCGGGGTTGCCGCCCATCTGGAAGTACATGGTGATGCCCGCGCCCAGCGGTTCCTCCGCACGGGCGGTCGGGGACGGACCGAGCGCGGCCAGGCCAATCGCTGCGATCAACGCTGCCAGGTGTCTCATCGTGCACCTCGCCTTTCTGTCGAGCCTCCTCCAGGAGAGCTCTTTCGTAGGAGATCGGTTCTGCTGCGCAGGGCACGGAGGAAAGCGGTCCGCCGCTCCGGTTCTTCGATCAGGATGTGGCCGATCACCGCCGCCAGGAACACCATGCCGACCACGGCTCGGACCCAGAATCCCTGCAACCCGGTGGCTACCAGCCCAGCCTCCACCATGCCGATGATGAACGAACCCGCCACGGTTCCCACCAGGGACGCCCGGCCGCCGAAGACCGAGGTCCCTCCGATGAACACCGCCGCCATGACTTCGAGGAGATAGCCGCCGCCCTGGGTGTTGAAGAAGCTTCGGTTCTCGAAGGTGAGGAGCACCGAAGCGAACGCGGCCATCACTCCCATGAGCACGAAGGCGCGGATCTTCTCGCGCTGTACGTTCACGCCCACCACCTCGGCGACCCGGGCGTTGTCCCCGATGAACAGGAGGTGCTCGCCGAAACGGTGCCGGTTGAGCACCAACCAGAGCACCGCGGCCACGGCCAGCGACCAGAGCGCCTGCACCGGGAACGCCCCGATGCGACCGACCAGGAGGTGCCAGAGGAAGTACTGGTCGACCTCGCCGAGCGAATAGGAGAGACCTTGCGAGAACACCGTGGTCAGCCCGCCCCAGAGGAACTGCGTCGCCAGCGTGGCGATGATGGACGGCACCCCGATGCGGGCAACGAGGATGCCGTTCAGCCAGCCGACCACCGCCCCGGCCAGGAGCGCGAGAAGGAGACCGAGCCATGGAGAACCCAGGACGTGCGTGAAGTATCCGAGGACCCAGCCGGAGAGCGCGATCACCGAAGGGAAGGAGAGATCGATCTCCCCCGCGGCGATCAGGAGCGTCAGGGCGGCCGCGAGCACGAGCAGGGGCGGCACGGTCGCCAGGAACGACATGTAGATGCGGTATCCGAGGAAGACGTCCGGGGCCGCGATCATGAAGACCATCACCAGCGCCAGGAGCACGGCGATGATCGGCAGGCCCTCGGTTCGGAGGAGGCGCTTCCTCGCGCTCTCAGGCGCCGGCATGCGTCCGCCCCTCGTGCAGCGCGATCATCCGCGCGGTCAGGTCTGCGAGGCTGATCTCGCCTTTCGCGAACTGGCCCACCACCTTCCCGCGGTCCAGGATCACCAGGCGATCCGCCACCTCGTGAACGTGGGCCAGGCTGTGCTCGATGTAGATGCAGGCACGGCCGCCCGCCTTGACCCCCTCCACGAACGAAAGCACCTTGCGGACCTCGCTCACCGCGAGCGCGGTGGTGGGCTCGTCGAGGACGATGAGGTCGGCCTCGAAGTACATGGCGCGGGCGATGGCGATCCCCTGGCGCTCGCCCCCCGAAAGATCGCGGACGGTGGACTCGGCGGTGATGCCGTGGCCGCGGAACCCGATGGCGCGCCGCAGGAGCTGATCGGCGATCTCCTTCTCCTTCTTCACGTCGATGAAGCCGAATCGGCCGGTGATTTGCCTCCCGACGAAGAGGTTTCGCCAGAGAGGCTGTTTCTCGCCCAGGGTCTGGCCCTGGTGGACCGTCTCGATGCGCAGGTCGTGGGCCTTCCGGACCGAATATTGATCGAGATTCACCAGGCGGTCGCGTACCCAGACGTTCCCAGACGTTGGCCGGAGGACGCCGCTCACGATCTTGATGAGGGTCGACTTGCCGGCCCCGTTGTCGCCGAGCAAGCCGACGATCTCGTTCCGGCCCACCTTGAAATCGACGTTCGAAAGCGCCTGCACCTTGCCAAAGGTCATGTCGACGTTCTCGAGGCGGACCACGTGCCGGAAACTCCGGGCTGCGGGTTCTTTGGGCGCGGCCTCGGTCATGCGCGGCATTCCCGTTCGTCGGCGTCAGGTCTGGATTGGCGTGCCGGGGATCCTCGAGATCAGCTGCCCGACAGAGCCCAGTTGAGTAACATAGCACTGCGCGAGTGGGATATGTTTGAACGCGCGTGCAGTGCCGCAACGCGGAGCGACCACGAGCGCGGAATCCAGATCGCGGATCGAGAGGGCGCCGTTCGGGGTGACCCCGGACGGTACCCGCGTGGAGCTGTACACCCTCCAGAACGCGTCGGGGAGCTCGGTCGCCATCGCGACGTATGGCGCGACGGTGGTCTCCCTCCGCGTGCCCGATCGCGACGGACACCTGGACGACGTCGTGCTCGGGTACGACGGTCTGGAGGGCTATCTCGGTTCCCGCTTCTACTTCGGGGCGATCGTCGGGCGATACGCGAACCGGATCGCGGGGGGCCGCTTCGGGCTGGAAGGGCGGACCTTCACGCTCGCGCGCAACAACGGCGAGAACCACCTGCACGGCGGACTGCGGGGCTTCGACAAGGTCGTCTGGTCGGCGCGCCCGCTCGAAGGTGCCGCGCTGGAGTTGCGTTACCTGAGCCGCGACGGTGAGGAGGGCTATCCAGGCGAGCTCGACGCGGTGGTCACGTACCGGCTGGCGGACGATGACGCGCTGGAGATCGAGTACCAGGCATCTGCCTCGCGGCCGACGATCTGCAACCTCACCCACCACGGGTATTTCAATCTTGACGCCGGCAAAGACATCCTCGGCCACCAGCTCACCCTGCGCGCGAGCCGCTTCACTCCTGTCCGCGCGGATCTCATCCCGATTGGCGAGATGCGCGGCGTCGCGGGCACGCCGATGGACTTCAGGACTGCGACCGCGATCGGCGCTCGCATCGGCTCCCGCGACGACCAGATCGCGTTGGCCGGAGGCTATGATCACAACTTTGTCCTGGATCGCGAAGGTCAGGGTCTGCTCTCGGCGGCGACGCTCCGCGGACCGGTCTCGGGGCGGGTGCTCGAGGTGCTGACCACGGAGCCCGGCCTCCAGTTCTTCTCCGGGAACTTTCCCGACGGCGAGATCCGCGGCAAGGGAGGGAAGGTCTACGGCTTCCGCAGCGGGCTCTGCCTGGAGACGCAGCACTTCCCTGACTCGCCCAATCGCCCGGGCTTCCCGTCGACGGCGCTCGCGCCGGGCGAATTGTATCGTTCGTCGACCGTCTACCGCTTCTCGGTGGCCGATTCCCTGATCGGCCGTCGCAGGGTCAGCGCGAGGCGGTCCTCCGCGCCGACCCCCGCTCGAAGGCCTTCTGGAAGAGGCAGAACACGAGCGTGAGGAGCCCGATCACGATCTTCGTCCACCACGAGCTGAGGCTGCCCTGGAACATGATCAAGGTCTGGATGGTGCCGAAGATGAGGACCCCGAAGAGGGTCCCGACGACGTAGCCCGACCCTCCGGTCAGGAGGGTGCCGCCGACCACCACGGCCGCGATCGCGTCCATCTCCATTCCCATGGCGTGCAGCCCGTAGCCGGAGAGCATGTAGAAGGTGAACGCGATGCCGGCGAGCGCCGAGCAGAAGCCGCTCAGCGTGTAGATGAGCACCTTGGTCCTCGCGACCGGGAGGCCCATCAAGAGGGCCGATTGCTCGCTTCCCCCGATGGCGTACACGGTGCGGCCGAAGCGCGTGTAGTGGGCGAGGTAGACGGCCGCCGCCAGCACCGCGAGGGCGATGACCACGTTCAGCGAGATCGAGGTATCGAACGGCAGCGGGAACCTCACTGCGGACACCTTCGTGTAGAAGGGGTCGGTGATCGCGATCGAGTCGATGCTGATGAGGTAGCAGAGGCCCCGGGCGAGGAACATGCCCGCGAGCGTGACGATGAAGGGCTGGATCTTGAAGATCTGGATCACCAGGCCCTGCACGAAGCCGAACGAGGCGCCGAGCAGGAGGGCGAGGGCGATCACGGCGGCGGGGCTCACGCCGTGGCGGTCGAGCAGCGTTGCCGAGAGCATGGTGGTGAGCGCGATCATCGAGCCCACCGAGAGGTCGATTCCGCCGGAGAGGATGACGAACGTCATTCCGATGGCGGTGATGGCCAGGAACGCGTTGTCGACGAAGAGGTTCAAGAACACCTGGAGCGAGAAGAAGCCGTCGAAGAGGACCGACCCCGCGCCGAACATCAGCACGAACAGCGCGAGGGTGACCGCCAGCGGCAAGAGACGCGCATCCACCCGGAAGCGAGCGCGAGCGGGCAGCGTGAGGGTGGCGGCGGGCACCTGCGCGCGCGCGGTCGCGGGTGCGGCGGCGTTCAGGTCGTTCACGGCGCCGCCTCCCCGATCTGGCCCAGCGCGGCGATGCGGTTCCGGACCCGGTCGGACTGCAGGATGCTGACGACGAAGACCACCAGCGCCTTCACCACCAGCGTCACTTCGGGCGGGACGCCGACGGAGTAGATGGTGGTGGTGAGCGTCTGGATGATGAGGGCGCCCACCACGCTGCCGACGAGCGTGAAGCGGCCGCCCGAGAGCGACGTTCCGCCCAGGACCACGGCCAGGATGGCGTCCAGCTCCAGGAGCAGGCCGGCGTTGTTCCCGTCGGCGCTCTTCACGTTGGAGCTCACGATCAGGCCGGCGATGCCGGCGCAGAGGCCGCAGACGGCGTACACCCAGAAGGTGATGGAGCTTGCGCGGACCCCGGTGAAGCGCGCGGCCACCGGGTTGAGCCCGATCGCCTCGATGAAGAGGCCGAGGGCGGTCCGGCGCGCGAGGAAGAGGAGCACGGCGAGCACGGCGGCGGCGATGAAGAGCGAGAATGGGATGCCGAGGACGAAGCCGTTGCCGATGAAGAAATACGGGCTGTAGTAGATGGTGATGATCTGCCCGCTGGTGATGAGCTGCGCCACGCCGCGGCCAGCCACCAGGAGGATCAGCGTCGCGACGATGGGCTGCATGCCGACGAACGAGACGAGCAGCCCGTTCCACATCCCGAAGAGCGTGGCGACCGCGAGCGCCGCGAGAACGACGACCGGCAGCGGAAACCTGGGCACGTGCGCGCCTGAGAGCACCAGCTCCCCGCCGATCAGGGTCGCCGCCACCGCCGCCGAGATGGCCACCACCGCGCCCACCGAGATGTCGATGCCGTGAGTGGCGATCACCAGGGTGAGCCCCATCGCGATGATCATCAGGGGCGATGCGCGGTTCAGGATGTCGACGAGGCTGCCGTAGAGGTGGCCGTCGCGGACGGTGACGGCGAAGAAGTGCGGGTTGGTGGCGAGATTGAAGAGCAGGAGCAGCCCGAGGGTCGCGAGCGGCCAGAAGATCCGGTTGCGCATCAGGCGCCGCAACGGATGGGGCGCCGCCGCCGTCTCGTTTCCGAGGACTGGCGCCTTCACGTCTGGCCTCCGGCGATGATCTGGAACACGGCGTGCTCGTCCGCCTCGCGCGACTCGATCTCCCCGACCTTGTGCCGGTCGCGCATCACCGCGACGCGGTTCGAGTAGCGAACCACCTCGTCGATCTCCGCGGAGATGAAGACCACTGCCATGCCCTTGTCGCACAGCTCCATCACCTGGCGCATGATCTCGACCTTCGCCGCCACGTCGATCCCCCGGGTGGGCTCGTCGAGGATGAGCATGCGCGGGTCGGTGGCCATCCAGCGGGCGAGGAGCGCCTTCTGCTGGTTGCCTCCGGAGAGCTGCGCGATGGGCA
>Ga0137403_10006128_pt1 | contig 13812 bp, 13 predicted proteins | sample CZOMad2_1_16fung_FD_122057 | JGI IMG/M metagenome (GOLD analysis project Ga0137403, IMG submission 122057) | Vadose zone soil fungal communities from Angelo Coast Range Reserve, California, USA - CZOMad2_1_16fungal (Hybrid Assembly) | ecosystem: Environmental > Terrestrial > Soil > Vadose zone... | reverse complement strand
AGCATGGAGCGCCCGCGCGCGCCGCGCGGCAGCCCCTCGGTGTGCATGCGGGCCAGCGCGATGATCACCACCGTGAACGACAGGCCGTTCAGGAGGAACGCGACGTCTACCCCGAAGCGGGCGATGAGCAGCCCCGCCACCACCGGGCCGATGATGCGCGCGGTGTTGAAGGCGGCCGAGTTGAGCGCCACCGCGTTGACGATGTCCGCCTTGCCCACCAGCTCGGCCACGAAGGACTGGCGGGTGGGCATGTCCACCGTGTTCACGCAGCCGAGCAGCAGCGCGAGCACGCAGACGTGCCAGTACTCCACGTGGCCGAAGCGAACCAGGAGGCCCAGGGTCAGGGCCAGGAGCGAGATCATGATCTGGGTACAGAGGAGCACCCGGCGCTTCGGCAGGCGGTCGGCGAGGGCGCCGGTGAACACGGAGAAGAGCAGCACCGGGGCGAACTGCAAGGTCCCGATCAGCCCGAGCCGGAGCGGCGAGCCGGTGAGCTGCAGCACCAGCCACGCCTGCCCCACCGACTGCATCCACGAGCCCACCTGCGAGACCACCTGGCCGATGTAGAAGCGCCGGTAATCCGGATGATTCAGCGCCCGCAGCCCCGCCGGAAACTGCATCAGGCGTTTGTAGACAGTGCTGCCGGCGCCTTTATTGGTCGGCGAGCGGCCGGCGCCCGAGAAAGGTCCAGATGCGAGGCGGCACCCGACGGCCGCACGCGAGGCGTACCCCTGGTACGTCGAGCGCGCGGCCGAGGGCGCCAACGAAGCAGATGGGCCTTTATCGGTCGCCGGCGGCCAGGGCGATGCAGGCGAAGGCGACCTTGGCCGTAGTCGGCACCCCGAAGCGCGCGGCGTGGCGCGCGGGCCGCCCGCCGGGGAAATGCCTCACGTACTCCGCGTTGATCTCGCGGTAGTCGGCGGGATCGGTGATGAGGAGGGTCATCTGCACCACACGCTCGAGCGAGGAGCCCGCCGCGCGCAGGATGGCGGAGACGTTCTCCAGCGCCTGGCGCGTCTGCTCCGCCGCGGTGCCGGCGGGCGCGGCTCCGCCGATATCGTTGCCGGCCCCGGTGCCGGAGACGAAGACGAGGCCGGCGGCGCGCGTGGCCCGGGAAAACGCGCCGGGGGCCGGCGCGTCGGGCGGATTGAAGAACTCGATCATGCGCGCGTCCTCCTTGACGAACGGGCAGGTCTGGCCGATGATTCGGGCTGCGTCCAACCCTACCATGCAATCGACATCCGGCGATTTCCTCGCGGTCGTTCGCGAGCGCGCGAACGCGAACCTCTACTGGCGGACGCTCGGCGTCCAGGTGGAGGACGCGCGCGAGGGCTGGGTGCGGCTGCGGGTGGCGGCGCGGGACGAGCTGCGCAATGCCGCCGGCGCGCCCGTGCACGGCGGCGTCCTCTCCGCCCTGGTGGACATGGCGGTAGGCGGCGCGCTGTCGACCCTCCACGCCGCCGCCGCCGGCGGGGTGGGGCAGTCCACCCTCGACCTCAACGTGAGCTTCCTCGCCGCCGCGCACGGCGACGTCGTGGCGGAGGGCCGGATCCTCCGCCGCGGCCGCACCATCGCCTTCGGGGAGGCGTCCATCTCCGACGGCGAGGGCACCGTGGTCGCGGTCGGCCGCGCGACCTACATGATCCTGGCGCCGAAACCGTAGGCTGACCCCGCACCCCCACCCCAAAGGAGCGTCCCGTGCCCACCAAGATCATCTTCTCCCCGCCGATGCCCAAGGACATCATGGACGAGTGCCGCGCCATGGTCCCGCAAGGATTCGAGATGGTCGTGGTGGAGCGCGGCGTGGCGGGCGGGATCGAGGCCCACCGAGACGCCGAGTACCTCATCGGCTTCGCGCGCGGCGACATGGGGCCGGACTTCTACCAGACGCTGCCGAAGCTCAAGCTCGTCCAGCTCATCAGCGCGGGCTACGACCGCCTCGACGTGGCGGCGGCCCGGCAGGCGGGCGTGCCGGTGGCCAACAACGGGGGCGCCAACTCCACCGCGGTGGCCGAGCACACCTGGCTCCTCATCCTGAGCGTGCTCAAGCGCCTGGCCTGGCAGCACAACAACGTGGTGGCCGGGAAGTGGCGCATCGGCGACCTCGCCGAGCACCGGCTCTACGAGGTGGAGGGCAAGACACTCGGCATCGTCGGGCTCGGCACCATCGGCAAGAAGGTGGCCCGCCGGGCGCACGGCTTCGACATGCCGGTGATCTACTACGACACCGTGCGCCTCACCGAGGACCAGGAGAACGCGCTCGGCGTCCGCTTCGTGCTCCTCGACGAGCTCCTGCGCACCGCGGACGTGGTGAGCCTGCACGTGCCGCTGAACGCCGGCACCCGGAACCTCATGAGCGCGCGGCAGTTCGGCCTCATGAAGCCGTCCGCGGTGCTCATCAATACCTGCCGGGGTCCGGTGGTGGACGAAGCCGCGCTGCACCAGGCATTGGTGAGCGGCCAGATCGCGGGCGCCGGGCTCGACGTGATGGCGGAGGAGCCGGGCAAGCCCGGGCATCCGCTCTACACCGCCCCGAACATCACCATCACCCCGCACATGGCGGGTCCCACCTGGGAGAACTGGCCCAAGGCCTTCCGCAACGCCTTCGACAACGTCCAGCGCGTGGCCCGGGGCGACCGCGCGATGTGGATTATTCCGGAGCTCCGCTAGTGGCCGGAGCGGCGCGAGCATGACGTCCTTCCCCGAATACGAGCAATACGACGCCCTCGGCCTCGCCGAGCTGGTGAAGTGGGGGAAGATCTCCCCGCCCGAGCTCCTCGAGGCGGCCATCGAGCGCGTCGAGGCACGCAATCCCCTCGTCAACGCGGTGGTGATGAAGCTCTACGACTACGCGCGCAAGGCCATCGCGGACGGGCTCCCCGAGGGGCCCTTCCGCGGCGTGCCGTTTCTGATGAAGGACCTCACCGCCTCCCTGGCCGGCGTCCCCATGACGCGCGGCTCGAAATTCTTCGCCGATTCCCCGCCCGCCGCCCAGGACAGCGAGCACGTCAAGCGGCTCAAGCGCGCGGGCCTCGTCATCTTCGGCCGCACCAACACCTGCGAGCTGGGCCTTTCCCTGACCTGCGAGCCGCGGCAGTACGGACCCACCAAGAACCCGTGGGACCCCAGCCGCATCTCCGGCGGCTCCAGCGGCGGGGCGGCCGCCGCGGTGGGCTCGCGCATGCTCCCCATGGCGCACGCCACCGACGGCTTCGGGTCGATCCGGGCGCCCGCCGCGTGCTGTGGGCTGGTGGGCCTCAAGCCGACGCGCGCGCGCAATACCATGGCGCCCTTCATCGGCGAGGGGCTGGGGGGACTCTCGGCCGAGCACGCGGTCACGCTCTCGGTGCGCGACAGCGCGGCGTTGCTCGATGCCACTGCCGGTCCCGGTCCGGGCGATCCCTATCAGGTGCTGGCGCCGACGCGTCCATATGTCCGAGAAATCGGCGCCGATCCCGGCAAGCTGCGCATCGCCTTCACCTCCAGGACGCCCAACGGCGCGCCGGTGGAGGCGGAGAGCCTGCGCGTGCTGCACGAGACCGCGCGTCTCTGCGCCGATCTCGGTCACACCGTGGAGGAGGCAGACCCGGAAATCGAGGGCGCCGCCGTGGTGCCGACCTTCCTTACCCTGGCCGCCGCCAACACCGTGGTGAACCTCGCCAGCCACCCCACCGCGGGCCGGCCCGCGCGCGAGGGCGAGGTGGAGACGGTGACGTGGGCGACGGCGAAGCTCGGCGAACAGGTAACGGGAGCGGACTACGTGCGGGCGACGCAGACCGCGCATCGCCTCGGCCGGCAGATGGCGGCCTTTCACCTGCGCTGGGACGTGCTGCTCACGCCGGGGCTGGCCACCCTGCCCCCGCGGCTGGGCTGGATCGACATGATGCTGGACGACGTGCAGGAGTACTGGCGCCGCGTCTTCCACATGTCCCCGTTCACGGTGTGGTTCAACCTCACCGGCCAGCCCGCCATGATGCTGCCCCTGGGCGTCAGTGGAGCGCTCCCGGTGGCGGTGCATCTGGTCGGCCGCTTCGGCGACGAGGCCACGATGTTCCGCCTCGCCTCCCAGCTCGAGAAGACGCGGCCCTGGTTCGACCGGCTCCCGCCGATCGCGCGCTGACGGCGTGAGGCTCCTGGCGGCCGCGCGCGGCCGGATCCGGGGGTGGCTGGGGGACGAACGGCTCGGGATGCTCGACTACTGGCGACGGCCCCAGTGGCGTGAGACCTGGGGCGGGCCCTTCAACGGGCAGGCGTTCCGGCAACGACTGTTCGTTGAGCTGTGCTCGCGCGTCGCCTTCGCCGCCATCATCGAGACCGGGACGTACCGCGGCTCGACCACGGCGTACTTCCGGCGAACCACGCGCGTCCCCGTTCACTCCTTCGAGTTGAAACCCCGCCACCACGGCTTCGCCCGGGCCCGCCTGTGGCTCGCGCGCGACGCGCATCTGCACCGCGGCGACAGCCGGACCGGGATCGCCGCCCTCGCCCAGTCCGGGGCGCGGCCGCGCGGCCCCGTGTTCTTCTACCTCGACGCGCACTGGGAGGGCGATCTGCCGCTCCGCGAAGAGGTCGACCTGGCGTTTGCGCACTGGCGCCAGGCCGTCGCGATGATCGACGACTTCGCCGTGCCGGATGACCCCGGGTACGGGTTCGACGACTACGGCCCGGGCAAGGCCCTCACGCTCGCCTACCTCGGGCCGCGTGCCGCCCCCCCGACGGCGATCTGGTTCCCGGCCTGCGTCTCCAGCGCCGAGACCGGAGCTCGGCGCGGCTGCGTCGTGCTCGCCCGCGACGCCGAGCTCATCCGGCGGATCGACCCGATGCGGACGCTGCGCCGGTGGACGCCCGTCGTCGCGTGATCGCCCCTCATCGCGAACGCACGCTGGGGGGCCGCCCTCCGACGGACGGCGGCGCGAGGATGCGCTTTTGCTGCTCGGTGAGTCCCCTGTACTCGTTGGCGTCGTAGTACTCGTTCATCCACGCCGAATGGCCGGGGCTGTACTTGTACAGGAGAGCTCGACGCTCGTGGTCGGCCGTCCAGGGGGCGGTGCCGTGAATGAGCGCCTCGGTGAAGATGACCGCGTCCCCGGCCTCGAGGGGAGGCTGGACCACATAGGGGGGCCGGCGTCGAAAGCTGCGGACATCCGCCGCGAGGCTCGCCGCGCAGTTGCTCTTGTGGCTTCCGGGAATACAGCAGAAGCCGCCGTCACCACCGGTCGCGCCGCTGAGGCAATACGTGACGACGGTGAGGCCGTTGCGCATCACACCGTCACGGTACTCGTACCAGTGGTCGGGGTTCTCGTCGCTCTCGCCCCCGTGCAGCTGCTGGCCCGTCCCCCCCTTCGCCATGAAGATGCAGTAGTCGTGGTCGAGCCGGAACCGGGGCCCGACCAGCGCGACCAGATAGGGCACGATTCTCGGATGATCGATCAGCGCCTGGTAAGGCGGACCCCACGCGGAGGCCCGGAACACGCGGCCATACCTCTGCCCCTCGGACAGGTTCGGGGCTCTCCCGTCGGCAATGGCGTTGAGCGCGGCGACTTCCGCGGCGCTCAACACCCCTTTGATCACCAGGTAGCCCTCCAGGTCGAACAGGAACTTCTCCTCGGGCGTCATCCCGCCGCTCCCGGCGAGCGAGCTCGGCTCACCGGGGCGGAGCCCGCGTGCCGTCAGCGCGCGTCTCGCCTTCGTGATCCAGCGCGACACGTGGGCGAGGCTCATGGCCCCTTCCCCCTCCATCGGGTCACAAGGGGGAGAAACCGTCGGAAAGTCGCGGCGCGAAGCCCCAGACGATGACGAACGAGTCGGGTGGCCTCGAGCGCAAGCCAGGTGACCCGTCCCAGCCACGCGTCCCAGTGGTATTCGAGCCGCGCCCATCTGGGCCGCTGCCGGCGCAGACTCCGGGACGTCAGGACGTGGCTGGCATGGCCGATGCCATACAGGTGCTCGCGCCCCCCCGCGAGCTCGACGTTGCGCACCGCCTCGGGGCCGCGATACGACCACTCCCGACCGCCGCGGACGTGCGAGTAGTCGTGCTGCTGATGGACCGCGGTCACCACCCGGCTGGCATTCACGACGCTGGCCCCGAGCGCGCGAGCCTTCCACACCAGCCAGTTGTCGAAGCCGGCCCGACCGACCGCGAACGGGGGTAGCTCCTGATAGAGGTCGCGGCTGAAGACCAAGTAGTCGATGTACCAGCTTCCGCGGGGGACGGCCGAGTCGGAGACCCGGCGAAGGATCTGCGCCGGCCACGACGGATCAGCAAACGGCACCGGTGTCCGGAGATCGAGATTCGAGCACTCGCCGACCATCAGGAAGCGACGCGCACGGGCCCGCACGCGCTCGATGGCCGGCAAAAAATCACCCAGAAGGATGATGTCGCTGTTGACATAGCACAGCGCATCGTGCGCGGCGAGCTTGCGCGCCTCTTGGAACAGGGCGCTGACCAGAGGCGTGCCAAACTCGTTCCGCGCGACCACCGGCACGTGATCCAGGTGACACTCGCGAGCCACCTCGGCCGTCCCCTCTTCGTCCCCGAAGAGTACGACGCGGGAACCCCGGCCGAGACGCGCCCAGCTCCCGATCGCGTTGCGCTGGATGACCCCGGTGTGGCCGCGGAACGCCTTGGGGATCGCAAAGAGGGTCAGCATTCCCGGGCCGTCACCGCGGAGACCGATACGCCCGGTACCAGGCGATGGTCCGGAGGATCCCGTCGCGCAGGCCGGTCCGGGCCTCGAAGCCGAAGAGACGCTTGGCCAGGCTCGCGTCCACGCAACGCCTCGGCTGCCCGTTCGGCTTGGACGTATCCCACACCATGGCGCCGCCATACCCGACTTCGGCGGCGACGAGCTGGGCGAGGTCCTGGATGCTGATCTCGCGCCCGGCCGCGAGGTTCACGGGATCGCCGCCGTCGTACCGCTCGGCCGCCAGGACAATGCCTTCCGCGGCGTCCTCGACGTAGAGGAACTCCCGGGTGGGCGAGCCGTCTCCCCAGAGGACGACCTCGCGCGCGCCGCGCTCCTTCGCCTCGAGACACTTGCGGATCAACGCCGGAATCACATGGCCGCCGTCGAGATCGAAGTTGTCGCGCGGCCCATAGAGATTGGTGGGGAGCAGGTGGATGGCGTTGAATCCGTACTGGGCTCGGTAGGCCTGTCCCTGGACGAGGAGCATCTTCTTGGCGAGGCCGTAGGGAGCGTTCGTCTCCTCCGGGTATCCGTTCCAGAGATCCGATTCCACGAAGGGCACCGGGGTGTACTTCGGATACTCGCAGATCGTGCCGACGCCGACGAACTTGGACACGCCGGACTGGCGCGCGCACTCCATCACCTGGAGTCCCATGATCGCGTTGTCGTAGAAGAAGCGGCCCGGGTTCGTCTGATTCGCTCCAATGCCACCCACTATGGCCGCGAGATGGATGATCACGTCCGGCCGCGTCTCGGCGTAGAGCCGTTGGATGGCGCCCCGGTCGCGAAGGTCGTGGGCCTGTGAACGGGGGACAAACACCTCGCGACATCCGCGAGCGCGGAGCTGCTCGACCACGAATGAGCCCAGGAAGCCGCCACCTCCGGTGACAACGACGCGGCGCGAGCTCCAGGTCATGGTTCGCAGCCTCCAGTGCTGGGAGCAATCTCCGTGCCACATAGACGGCGCGCCTCTCCACGTCCGCTCAAGTGTTCGTCTCGGTGTGCGAATCCCCGGAGGACACGTACCGGCACGCTGCCTTCTATAGCTCTTGGAGGAAAGTTCTCGATCCGGCAGTCAAGTTTCCCGACACCTGCCCGACACCTGGAGGATCGGTGCGGTCATGGGACCTCCGGTCGAGAGGGAAGGAGTCGGCCCGCCGCGCGGATGCGGCCGACGTCGTAGGGCGGCTCGACGAGAAGGATCAGGCGGGCGACGCCGAGGGCCTCGAGCCCCGCGCGCGGAGACGAACCGGCACTGAGCCAGCCGTCGGCCAGCGCCGTGAAGACGGTGACGAGGAAGCCCGCCGGGTCGCGCCCCGACTCGCGATGCGCGTCGCGCGCCACCCGCACCAGCTCGGCCAGCCGCGGATGCCGCGCCTGGGTATTGAAGCCGTCGGCCCAGCGCCCCGCGATGCCGGCCATGCGCGGGCCGAAGCCGCCCACCACGATGGGCGGCGCGCCGGCCGGCCCGGGGTGGAGAAATCCCTCCGGGCGCGCGAGGCGATAGTGCGCGCCGGTAAAGTCCGACGGGTCGCCCGCCCAGAGCCGCTTCATCACCTGGCAGGCCTCGGCCACCCGCGCCGCGCGCACGCCATCACGCTCCACCGTGAGCCCGATGGATTCGTACTCGCGCGCATAGGGCAGGCTGCGATTGCCCCCCGCGCCGATGCCGAGGAGCAGGCGGCCACCGGACACCTCCTGCAGCGTGGCGGCCATATTGGCGAGGATGCCCGGGTGGCGGCTGCCGACATTGAGCACCAGCGAGCCCAGCGTGATGCGCCGCGTGGCCTCGGCCAGCGCGGAGAGTACCGTCCACACCTCGGGCACCGGCGAGTCCCCGCCGCCATCGGGATCGCGCAGGTGATCCCACGTCCAGAGCCCGTCGAAGCCCGCCTCCTCCGCGGCCAGCGCCGCCGCCCGCATTCCCGCCCACGTCGCGCCCATCGGGATGAGGAGGAGATCGGTCTTCATGTCGGCACGGCGCGGAGACGGCGGGAGCGTCTCACTCGAGAACCTGATCGGCCCGCCGCAGGAGCGACGGCGGAATCGTGAGGCCGAGCACTTTCGCGGTCTTGAGGCTGATGACCAGCTCGAACTTCGTGGGCTGTTCGATCGGCATGTCCGCCGGCTTTGCGCCCTTGAGGATCCGGTCGACGAAGAAGGCGGCGCGCCGCCATACCTCGGTGATGTCCGGGCCATAGCTCATGAGACCCCCGCCTTCCAGGTACGCCTTGTTGGCGAAGATCGTCGGCAGGCGATGCTGGAGAGCGGCCGATCCGAGCTGCGCTCGGTGAACGATCGTCGCGCCGTCGGAGATGATGACGACGGCGCTTGCCCGCAGTCGAGCCGCCTCGGCAAACGCGGGCTCGACCCCGTCCGGGAACCGGATGTCAAGCGGCAGGGCCTTCAACCCCAGCGAGGCGGCGGCGGCTTCCATCTCCTTGAACAGCGATCGGGTCCCCGGATTGAGCGTGTTGAACGCGGCGGCCACGCGGGTCATCCCCGGGATCGCCTCTTTCAGGATTTCCAGGCGCTTGCCGCTCAATTCCCGGGCGAACACCGAGAGGCCGGTGATGTTGCCACCGGGGTGGGCGAAGCTCGTCACCAATCCATCGGAAACGAAGTCGCCACCCGACGCCATCACGATCGGGATCGTGGAGGTCGCGTTCTTCGCCGCCAGCCCACCCAGCGTACCCGACGTGACGATCACGTCGACCTTCAGCCTGACCAGCTCGGCGGCGAGCGCGGGAAGGCGCTCGGCCTTTCCGTCCGCCCAGCGGTATTCCACGACGATGCTGCGACCTTCGGAGTAGCCCAGCTCCCGGAGTCCGAGGCGAAACGCCTCATCGAACGCCGTCGGGCCGGACCGCTCGATGAGATAGCCGATCACCGGAACCTTCTTCGCCGGTTGCCCCTCGGCGACGAGCGACGCCGCGAGAAAGCTCAAAACGAGAACGAGTGCGAGCGCGGCGCGTCTGATCGTCATATCGCCAATTCGTGCATCGTCGGCATCAATGGGACCTCCCACTAGAAGAACGAGTAGTACATGCTGATCGATAAGGTGTCCATGGACTTCGACGTGGGCGCCAGTACATGGCTCCCGTCGTAGCGCGCGCGGAACACCTTCTCGTCGGCGCGGTCGTGGCGGTACTCGAGGCGGCCCACCAGCCCGCGCCAGACGCGGTACTGGAGCGTCACCGTGCTGGAGCGAAGGGAGACCTTGCTGCCGAAGCCGGTACGCGCGCCCTGCGCGTCCTTGAAGTACTCCTGGCGCAGGGCCAGGCGGAGGCGCTCGGTGAAATCGTAGGCGCCCCAGAGCCCCCAGCCCCACCACGAGGCGTCGGGATCCCGGCGCGTGCCGGACGCCACCACCGAGGGCTCCCGCGACTCCCGGCCGCCCGTGATCTCTCCCGCCAGCGTCAGCCCCGCGAGCCCGGTATAGACCGCCACCGCGTCGAGAATCCACCGCTGGTGGGAGTCGTTGTTGTTCTGCTCGGGCCCGACGAGGGTCACCAGGTTGACCGTGAGCTCCTTCAGGAGCTGCAGCACGAACCCGCCGGTGAAGGAGGGGGCGGTGTTGTTGTCCTCGCTCGTGTCCGAGCCCGTCACCACCCCGACCTGGCCGGTGAGCCAGTCGGTGAAGGCATAGCTCAGGAGGCCGCCGGTATGGGTGAAGGGACCCGCCAGATTGAAGAGGAAGCCGCGGGAGAAGTTGAGGTTGTTCGGCGACTCGATCACCTCGTAGCCCAGCAGGCTCACCCACTTCCCGGCCTTGACGATGATCCCCGAGCCCAGCGGGATCCGCACCGAGAGGTAGGCTTCCTGGAGATCGAAGTACGGCGTGTTGCGGAACGGGAACTCGTCGTCCTCGTCGCGGAAGATGCCGAGGGAGTGATTCTTCTGCGCGTCGCGCCCCGCGGTGACGACGAGCCCGAAGCCGAACGGGTAGCGCTCGGTGGGGTCCTTCTTTACGGAGAATTCCGCCATGTTGAAGGTGTAGCCCTCGCGGTAGTCGTAGACGCGCAGCTCGTTCACGTCGCCGCGGCCGGCGCCGGTGGCGTTCCAGGTGAAGCTCTGCTCGAGGTAGGCGAAGAGGCGGATCTCGTCGGTGAAGGAGGGCGGCTTGGCCTCGGCGGCCGGGCTAGCGGCCGCCGGCTGGGCGTGCACGCCAATCGGCCACAAGCCGAGGAAGCCGGCCAGGAGTGCCAGGAGCGAAAAGGGACGGGGGCGCATGGCGTCGGGGGGATTCTACCCCGGTCGCGTGCCGCTTGCCTGGCGACGCCGCCGCGTGCGACGCTCCGTCGCGGACGGCGGGCGCGGCCGGCCCATCGAACGAAGCGTTGCCGAACCGCGCATCATCGAACGCGAACTCTTCGAGCACCGGCACCTCGAACGCGCGGCTCGCGTGGATCGTGGGATCGACGTTCAGGAAGCAGTAGCTCCCGAGGCCCCAGCCCTCGTGGGTCTTGACCCCGTTGCCGACCTTGTAGGCGGCCCAGCCGTTGGTGCTGGGAGCGCTCTGGGAGCGATTTGAACCGATGTGCCGGGGTGCGGGGAGCGTGTCGAGGGTTGCCCAGGTCGGGTCGGTCTCCGCGCGACGGTCGAGCGGCGGGAAGGTCCAGACGCGGCGGCCTGCTTCGTCGTCGGCGTGATCAAGGGTGATGGCAACGCCAATCGCTTGATCAGCGGCCATGGCGACGACACGTTGACCGGCGGCGCCGCCACGGCAGGCAGCGGCACCAAACCCAACGTCAGGCCCAACGCCAGACAAACCGCCAACAATCGCATGTAACTTTCTCCCTGGCCCGTAGCAGCAACACCGTACAGACAGGCGAGCGCTTCTCTATGCCACGGCCAGTGCCAGCATGTCCTGCACCGCTCGTCCTGGTTCAGCGGCCCAGCCGATCTTGCTGCGGTAACCGGCGGTGCGCCGGGCTCGCATCCGACCGTGCGGACAGGTTAACCGGGCGGGGCGCGCATCTCGCGTACCCGGTCCAGGGCCCCGATTTGTTCCTGCACGCGCCCGCCATGTTCGCGGTTGAGGGCGCAGACCAGGAAACACAGAATGAGGGCGGCGACGCAGTCCAACAGGACTGTGATCGGCCGCCCCGCGGCCACGCCGTTATCCTTTAATTGGCCGACCCGCGCGCCGTGAGCTGCGCATACGAAACATCGACGTTCGCGTCGTTGCAGATCCGAATGCGCAAGAACCGTCCGTGTACGGGCACGATGCCGCTGCCGCCGTCTATAAAGTAGAAATCCGAGGCACGGATGATGTACCCAGCGGCTACATAAAAGGAGTTGCCGTCGACGGCAAAGAACGGAATGATGCGCGTTGCTGTCATATCTTGCCCATTCGAGAGCAGGGAAATGGATACGTTGCTGGATGTCGAGTAGTCCAGGAAGCTGTCTGCCCGCACGCAGGTTCCCGCCTGAACCGTGAAATTAGTGGCGACAACTTCTCCAAACGACGCTATCGCCCGATCGGTCACGGCGGCAGCCGCAGCATCACCGGCCTTCTGGCTCTTAACCACAGTAATCGTGGCCTCATTCCGCTGCGACCGCTTGGGTGCATCCTCAGCTTGCAGCGACCACACCAAGCAAAGGGCCGGCGCCCACGTCAACATCCTTTTCATTGGCATCCTCCTAGTTTATACAATCACCACCAAAGACGACTCGGCGCAGAATTGGTTTCAAGGGTAATCTTTCCTTAATCAAATCAATCCTCCACCAACCCGAGCCACCAACCACCAGCCACCGCGGCCGCTGCTCCAGTGGCTATGGTCTCTTTGTATTCCTGACCAGGCTCGCGCAAGTGCACATGTAGATCGATGAAGCCAGGAGCAACTATCAGTCCGGTAGCATCGAGGAGTTCGCAACCTTCGGGAATAGGTTCAGATCTATCCACTAAACCAACCACACGGCCGTCTTCAATCAAGAGATTCTTACCGGCGTTTACCTGTTGCGCTGGATCAATCAGGTATCCATTCGCGATCAGCAGCTTCATTCTTTGTTCACCTAGCGTTCGCGTTTCTGCTTCTTCACGGGCGTAACAGCTTCAGGGTCTTCGACGCGATTCCCGCGCGCGAGAAGATAGAGAACAGCCATTCTCACGGCGACTCCGTTTGTCACTTGATCCAGAATCAACGAGCGATTGCCGTCAGCAATCTCAGAAGAAATTTCGATGCCGCGATTAATCGGACCGGGATGCATCACTATCGCTTCGGGCGCCGCGCGTTCGAGGTGTTGTGGACGCAGGCCATAGTGAACGGCATATTCTCGCATTGACGGAAAGAACGCGGCGTCCTGACGTTCTCTTTGGATTCTTAGAATCATAACCACGTCGGCACCTTCAATGGCGTCCTCAAAATGTCTCTCGATGCGTAGTCCCTGCTCAACAAGATCGGCAAATTCCGCAGGCACCAGTGTACCGGGTCCGGATATGCTGACGGTGGCGCCGAGCTTTGTGAGCAGGTAAATATTTGACCGAGCGACGCGCGAATGAAGAATGTCGCCGAGGATAGCCACCTTTAGCCCTTCAATACGGCCTTTGTATTCGCGAATCGTTAAAGCATCGAGGAGGGCCTGCGTAGGATGTTCGTGGGAGCCATCGCCGGCGTTTACTATCGGCGCGTTACACATTTTGGCGAGATGTTGGGGAGCGCCAGCCATGGAATGACGGATGACGATGCAATCGGGCGCCATTGCTTCGAGATTTCGCGCTGTATCCAGCAGAGTCTCGCCTTTCGTCACGCTTGACGTGGAGATACTGACGTTCACAGCGTCGGCCGACAAACGTTTCGCCGCGATTTCAAAAGACGTTCTGGTTCGGGTGGAAGGTTCGAAGAAAAGATTTATGATTGTGCGACCCCTGAGCGCGGGCACTTTTTTAATCTCTCGTCGCGAAACATCACGAAAAGACTCCGCAGTGTCGAGCAGATGTGTGATCTCACCTGCTGAGAGTTCGCGAATGCCGAGGAGATGACGGCGATTGAATACGGTTTGCATAGCGACGCGGGTCTTTGCTGCTTTGTGCTTTGTGCTTTGTACTTTGTTCTTTGTTCTTTGTTCTTTGTTCTTTGGCGCTTGTCCTACTCAACTCGGTGGGACTGGAAATCAAAGTACA
>Ga0137403_10006127_pt1 | contig 13812 bp, 13 predicted proteins | sample CZOMad2_1_16fung_FD_122057 | JGI IMG/M metagenome (GOLD analysis project Ga0137403, IMG submission 122057) | Vadose zone soil fungal communities from Angelo Coast Range Reserve, California, USA - CZOMad2_1_16fungal (Hybrid Assembly) | ecosystem: Environmental > Terrestrial > Soil > Vadose zone... | reverse complement strand
CGGGCTTTTCTACGCGCCCGATCCTTCCTCGCAGATCGCCTGCTCGATCGGCGGCAACGTCGCCGAGAACTCGGGCGGCGTGCACTGCCTGAAATACGGCCTCACGCTGCACAACGTCCTGCGGGTGCGCGCGGTCACGGTCGAGGGCGAGGTCGTCGAGTTCGGCAGCGAGGCGCTCGACTCGCCCGGGCTCGACCTGCTCGCGCTCATGATCGGGTCGGAGGGCATGCTCGCGGTCGCGACCGAGATCACGGTCAAGCTCCTGCCCAAGCCGGAGACGGCGCGGGTCATTCTCGCTTCGTTCGACGACGTCGAGAAAGCCGGCAATGCGGTGGCCGATGTCATCGCGGCGGGCGTAGTGCCTTCGGGCCTTGAGATGATGGACCGGCCGGCCGCGCGCGCGGTGGAGGAATTCGTGCACGCCGGCTACGATCTGGAAGCGGCCGCGCTCCTCTTGTGCGAGGCGGACGGCACGCCCGAGGAGGTGGAGGAGGGCATCGCCGGCATGACCGAGGTGTTGAAGCGCGCCGGCGCGAACGCCATCCGCGTCTCGAATTCCGAAGCGGAGCGCCAGAAATTCTGGGCCGGTCGCAAGGCTGCGTTCCCCGCGGTAGGCAGGATTTCGCCCGACTACTACTGCATGGACGGCACCATCCCGCGAAAGAAATTAGGCGAGATCCTGAAATTCATCGCCGCGATGGAAGAGAAATACAAGCTGCGTTGTCCGAACGTGTTCCACGCCGGGGACGGCAACCTGCACCCGCTGATTCTTTTCGACGCGAACGATCCCGGGGAGCTCGACCGCACCGAGCGCTTCGCGGGCGAAGTGCTGGAGAAGTGCGTCGAGGTCGGCGGCACCATCACCGGCGAGCACGGCGTGGGCGTGGAGAAGATCAACCAGATGTGCGTGCAGTTCGCGACCGCGGAGATCGAGCGCTTCCAGGGCGTGAAACGCGCCTTCGACCCCGAGGGCCTCCTCAATCCAGGCAAGAACATCCCGACCCTGCACCGCTGCGCCGAGTTCGGTCGCATGCGCGTACGCGGCGGGCAGCTGCCGCATCCCGAACTTCCGAGATTCTAGACGTGCACCTGGGCAGGAAGGTACGGGCCCGTTCGTTGTTCTCGGTACTGCTTCTGGGCGGTTGCCTGTGGCCAGGGCCCGAAGCGCTCGCGATCGTGGACGAGATCCAGGTCTACACCGACGATCTAGACTACCGCGGCGAGAGCGGCCTCGAGCTCCACGTCAATACCACGCCGAGCGGAAGAAGAACGCCGGATTATCCTGGCGATGTACCGCCTCACCACGGAGTCCGGATCACGCCGGAATTTTCCCGGGGCTTGGGCAATGATCTCGATTGGGGGTTGTATCTTCCGACAGCGACCGATGCGCAGGGGCGCTTTCATTTGGGAGGCGTGAAGCTGCGTACGAAATGGCTGCCGGTGCACGGCGTGGAAGGCAAGGGCGGCTGGTACTTCGGGATCAATAACGAGCTCTCCAACCTCACCAAGTCCTTCTCCGACTCCCGCTGGAACGACGAGGTTCGCGTCATCGGAGGCTACCGCGGCCCGGACTGGCTGATCGGGGTGAATCCCATATTCGAGTGGGGGCTCTCACCCGGATTTCGCGGCAGTCCCGACGTCACCCTCGCCTGGAAAGCGGTGCACGACGTCGCTCAAGGGTTTGCCCTCGGCGCGGAGTATTACGAGGATATCGGCACGCTCGCGAGCCGGCTGCCGCGCGACCAGCAGGGCCGCACGCTGTACGCGGTGATGGAAATCGAGCGCAAGTCCTGGTCGCTCAATTTCGGCGTCGGCCACGGCGTGACGCCCGCCACGGACAACTGGACCGTCAAGGCCATCGTCGGGATTTCCTTCAATTGAGACTCGGGTGATACTGTCGACAGAATGGATTCGGCGCTCGAGAAGCTTTCCGAGGCGGTGCGCGAAGCGGGCCGCTCGAAGCGCGCGTTGCGCCTGCGCGGCGGCGGCACCAAGGATTTCTACGGCCAGGCTCTCGAAGGAGAGGTTCACGATACGCGCGGCTACAACGGCATCGTCGCTTACGAGCCCTCGGAGCTCGTGATCACCGCGCGCTGCGGCACGACGCTAGCCGACATCGAGACGGCGATGAGCGGGCACGGCCAGCTGCTCGCTTTCGAGCCGCCGCATTTCGGCGACGGCGCCACGCTGGGCGGCACGGTCGCGGCGGGGCTTTCGGGGCCGCGGCGCCAGGCGGCGGGCGCGTTGCGCGATTTCGTGCTCGGCGTGAAGGTCATGGACGGACGCGGGGAAGTGCTCGCCTTCGGCGGGCAGGTCATGAAGAACGTCGCCGGCTACGACGTCTCGCGGCTGATGGCGGGGTCGCTCGGCACCCTGGGCATCATCCTGGAGGTGTCCCTCAAGGCGCTGCCTCGCCCCGCGGCCGAGGCAACGCTCAGGCTTGAGCTGCCCGAGGACAAGGCGATCGAGCAACTCAACCGCTGGGGCGGCAAGCCCATGCCGATCAGCGCGAGCGCCTGGACCGGGGGAGAGCTCGGGGTGCGCCTCTCGGGCGCCGCCGCTGCGGTCGCCGCCGCGCAAAAAAAAATCGGCGGCGAGCTCGTCGACCGCGAGCAGGGCGAGCGCTTCTGGGCGGGGATTCGCGAACAGACCGATCCGTTTTTCAGGAACGACGCGCCGCTGTGGCGCATCTCGGTTGCGTCGGCTGCGCCGCCGCTCAAGCTCCCCGGCGAGCCGCTCATCGAGTGGGGCGGAGCGCTGCGCTGGCTTTGCTCGCAGGCCGACGCTCGCACCGTCCGCGAAGCGGCGAAGCGCGCGGGCGGCCACGCTACGCTGTTTCGCGGCGGCGACAAGTCGGTCGGCGTGTTTCAACCTCTATCGCCGGCGCTCATGAAGATCCATCGAGAGCTCAAGCGCGAGTTCGACCCGCAAGGAATTTTCAACCGCGGTCGCATGTATCCAGACTTCTGATGCAGACCGCGCTCGCCGATTTCATCAGGGACACGCCCGACGGGCGCGAGGCGGACGCCATCCTGCGCAAGTGCGTGCACTGCGGCTTCTGCACCGCGACCTGCCCGACTTATCTCCTGCTCGGGGACGAAAACGACGGCCCCCGCGGGCGCATCTACCTCATGAAGCAGGCGCTCGAGGGGCAGGAGATCACCGACAAGACACGCTTGCACCTCGACCGTTGTCTCACCTGCCGCGCCTGCGAGACGACCTGTCCGTCGGGGGTGCAGTACGGTCGCCTGCTCGACATCGGGCGCAAACTGGTCGAGGAAAAAACCGCGCGGCCCGCGTGGGAGCGTTTGAAGCGCCGCGCCCTCGCCGAAGTCCTGCCGCGCCGTTGGCTGTTTGCGCTGCTCCTCGAGCTCGGTAGGCTCGCGCGGCCGTTCCTTCCGGCCCGGCTCGCGGAAACAATCCCGGTCTCGGTGAGAAGGGCAGGCGGCTGGCCCGCGCCGCGGCACGCGCGCAAGATGCTCGCTCTCGCAGGGTGCGTGCAGAGCGCGCTCGCACCCGACATCAATGCGGCGGCTGCGCGGGTACTCGACCGCATCGGCATCTCGCTCGTCGAAGCGAAAGGCGCCGGCTGCTGCGGCGCGCTGCGTTACCACCTCACCTACCAGGACGACGGCCTGGCCGATATGCGCGCGCTGATCGACCGTTGGTGGCCGACGATCGAACGCGGCGGGGTCGAAGCCATCGTCATGACCGCGAGCGGCTGCGGCGTCGTGGTGAAGGAATACGCGCACCTTCTCGGGCACGACCCGGCGTACGCCGGGAAAGCCGAAAAAATCAGCGCGATGACGCGCGACATCAGCGAGGTAATCGATATGGAGCACGCGCGCCTCGAATCGCTGCCCGCAAAAAAAAGGGGCGGGCGAATCGCATTTCATCCACCCTGCACCCTCCAGCACGGGCAGAACATCAGAGGCGTGACCGAGCGCGTGCTCGCTCGCGCAGGATTCGAGCTGACGCCGGTGGCCGACTCGCACCTGTGCTGCGGTTCCGCGGGCACGTATTCGATCCTGCAGCCCGAGCTGTCCGGGCAACTGAAACGGAACAAGCTCTCGGCCCTCGCCGCCGGCGAACCCGGAGAGATCCTCACCGCCAACATCGGCTGCCTCGCGCACCTGCAGAGCGGCACCGAGCGGCCGGTGAGGCACTGGATTTCTGCACTGGAAGAACGGCTGAACTGAGTGGCACGGCAGATCGACAACATCCCCGAGCGTCCGCCCAACCGCGATATCCGCCAACTCGCGCGGGTGTTGCGGTTTCTCTGGCCGTACCGCGCTCGCATGGCGGTCGCGGGCGTCGCGCTGGTGGTCGCCGCGGGCTGCGTGCTGGTGCTCGGGCAGGGCCTGAAGCGCGTTATAGACGCCGGCTTCTCGGGAAACGACGCGGCCTCGCTCGATACGGCGCTGTTCGCGCTCCTCGCCATCGTCTGCGTGCTCGCGTTGGCCACCTACACGCGCTTCTACTCCGTGTCTTGGATCGGCGAGCGCGTCTCGGCCGACATCCGCCGCGCGGTGTTCGGGCATCTGCTGGAACAGTCCCCCGGATTTTTCGAGACCATGCGTACCGGTGAGGCGATCTCGCGCCTCACCAACGACACCTCGCTGCTGGAAGTGGTGATCGGCTCCTCGGCTTCGTTCGCGTTGCGCAATACGCTGATCATGATAGGCGCATTGGTGATGCTGGTGATCACCAGCCCCAAGCTCACCGCGCTGGTGGTGCTCGGCGTGCCGCTGGTGATCGCGCCGATCCTGCTGTTCGGCCGGCGCGTGCGCAAGCTCTCGCGCGCGAGCCAGGACCGGATAGCCGACGTGAGCGCCTATGTCGACGAGGCCTTGCACGAGATCCGCACGGTACAGTCCTACGGTCACGAGGACAAAGACCGCGAGCGGTTCGGCGAGCGCGTGGAGCAGGCATTCGGAACCGCGGTGAGGCGCATCGGCCAGCGGGCGCTCCTGGTCGCGCTCGTGATGCTGTTCGCTTTCGGCGCGGTGGGCGTGATCCTGTGGATCGGCGGGCACGACGTGCTCGCCGGGCGTATCAGCGCGGGCGAGCTCTCGGCGTTCGTGTTCTACGCGGTGCTGGTCGCGGGGGCGGTGGGCGCGGTGTCGGAAGTCATAGGCGACTTGCAGCGCGCCGCGGGCGCGACCGAGCGCCTGATGGAGCTGCTCGCGACCGAGCCGGCGATCCGCGCGCCGGCCAATCCGCAATCCCTGCCCGAACCCCCGCGCGGAGAGGTGCGCTTCGAGCGCGTCGGCTTCCACTATCCGTCGCGGCCGGACACCGCCGCACTCTCGGATTTTTCCATTTCCGTTTCGCGCGGTGAGAAAGTCGCGCTGGTGGGGCCTTCGGGCGCCGGCAAATCCACGGTGTTCCAGCTGCTGTTGCGCTATTACGACCCCGATGCCGGCGCGATCACGCTGGACGGCGTGGAGCTGAAAAAAGCCGACCCCAAGGCGGTGCGCAGGCGCATCGCGCTGGTGCCGCAGGACCCGGTGATCTTCGCGGCGAGCGTCGCCGAGAACGTACGCTACGGCCGGCCGCAGGCGAGCGACGCCGAGGTGCGCGCCGCTTGTGAGGCGGCCTATGCCACAGAATTTATCGAACGCCTGCCGGAGGGCATGAGCTCATTTCTCGGAGAGCGCGGCGTGCGCCTTTCGGGCGGCCAGCGCCAGAGGCTCTCGATCGCGCGGGCGCTGCTCGCCGACCGCGCGGTGCTGCTCCTCGACGAGGCGACGAGCTCGCTCGACGCCGAAAGCGAAAGCTACGTGCAGAAGGCGCTCGAGCGCCTGATGCGGGGCCGCACCACGCTCGTCGTCGCGCACCGCCTCGCCACGGTGAAGAACGCCGACCGCATCGTCGTCATGGACCAGGGCCGCGTCATCGCCGCCGGCACGCACGCCGAGCTGGTGCGCGAACGGGGGCTTTATTCGCGTCTTGCGGCGCTGCAGTTTCTCGATGAAATCTCGCCGGCGGCGGTTCAATGAGGATCGTCCTCCCGCTCCTCGCGCTGCTCCTCGCGCTGCCGGCGCAGGCCGACACGCTGCGCATCGGCTCCAAGCGCTTTACCGAGTCCTATATCCTCGGCGAGGTGTTACGCCAAACGGTGGAGGGCAAGACATCCGTCGAGCATAGACCCGGTCTGGGCAACACCGGCATCGTTTTCGCAGCGCTCAAGGCCGGCTCGATCGATCTGTATCCGGAATATACCGGCACGATCGCCAAGGAGATCCTCAAGCTCGACGGCAACCCGAATCTCGATCGGATCAACCGCGCTCTTGCACCGCAGGGCCTCGGCGTCGCGGTGCGGCTCGGTTTCAACAACACCTACGCGCTCGCCATGCGCGAGGACCGTGCAAGCTCGCTCGCAATCCGCACGCTCTCCGATCTGGCAAAGCATCCGGACCTGAAGCTCGGCCTCTCGCAGGAATTCATCGGCCGCGGGGACGGCTGGCCGGGGCTGAAGGCCGCGTACCGCCTGCCGTACGCGACGCCGTCGGGTCTCGATCACGGGCTCGCCTACGAGGCGATCGCCGCCGGCAGGATCGACGTCATGGACATCTACTCGACCGATGCGAAGATCGAGCGCTACAAGCTTCGCGTGCTGGAGGACGACCGGAAATATTTTCCGAGCTACGAGGCGGTGCTCCTTTATCGGCTCGAGGCGCCGAAGCGTTTTCCCGAAGCCTGGCGCGCGCTCCAGGGGCTCGAGGGCAGGATCGACGCGCGGCGCATGATCCGCATGAACGCGGCGGCGGAGCTGGAAGGCAGGAGCTTCACCGAAGCCGCGGCGCTCCTCGACTCGGACGGCAAGCCGCAGGGCGCCGCGCGGCGGAGTTTTTTCGCCACGCTGTTCGGCCCGGATTTCTGGCGGCTCACCGGCGAGCACCTGCTGCTCGTGTTCGTGTCGCTTGCCGCCAGCATCGCCGTCGGCGTGCCGCTCGGCGTCATCGCGGCGAAGGTGCCGAAATCGGAGCAGATCGTCCTCGGCGCAGTGGGCTTGATCCAGACGATTCCGTCGCTCGCGCTGCTCGCTTTCCTCATCGCGCTCACTGGAACGATCGGCACCTGGCCGGCGCTCATAGCGCTCTTCCTCTACGCACTTCTGCCGATCGTTCGCAACACCTGCACCGGGCTCACCGGCATCGTCCGCGGCATGCGCCAGGCGGCGATGGCATTGGGGCTTGCGCCGCGCGACCGGCTCTGGCTCATCGAAGTGCCGCTTGCGCTGCCTTCGATCCTCGCCGGCGTGAAAACGTCCGCGGTGATCAACGTCGGCACCGCCACCATCGCCGCGTTCATCGGCGCGGGCGGCTACGGCGAGCGCATCGCCTCGGGGCTCGCGCTGAACGACAACGTGACCCTGCTCGCAGGAGCCATACCCGCCGCGGTGCTCGCCCTGCTGATCCAGAGCGTGTTCGAGTTCTGCGAGCGGCAATTCGGCTGGATGGCGCGGGCGCAGAGGCATTCTCGGTAGCGGCGCGCGGGTTTATTCGCGACGCCACCTGAGTTTTTTTGACCTTTTGTATGATGTTCGTCATATAGGAAAGGGGCAATGATGACCCGCAGGCAAACTTGGATCATCGTCGCCGCAGGGCTGGTGTTCGCGCTCATTTTCGGCGTGCGCCAGTCGGTGGCGCTCTTTATCGGCCCGCTCAACTCGGCGACCGGCCTGGGCATCGCCGCGATCAGCCTCGCGTTCGCCTGCGCGCAGCTCATGTGGGGCATCACGCAGCCGATCGCCGGCGCGGTGGCCGACAAGTACGGCACCGGGCGGGTCGTCGCCGCTGGCGCCGTGCTCGTCATGATCGGCACGGTGCTCACGCCCCATGCGACGAGCACCTGGATGCTCGTGCTCCTGATCGGCGTCGTCGCGGCGGGCGGCGGCGGCATGGCGGGGCTGGGCGTGCTGATGTCGGCGGTCGCGCGCGCGGTACCGCCCGAGAAGCGTGGCATCGCGAGCGGCATGGTCAACGCCGGCGGCTCGTTCGGCCAGTTCCTGGTCGCGCCGCTGGCGGCGCTCCTCACCGGCACGATCGGCTGGATCGGAGCCTTGACGGCGCTGGGCTTCCTCTCGCTCGCCATCGTGCCGCTCGCCTGGGTCCTGCGCGGCAAGCACGAGCATGCGCCGGGCGTGGCAGCAGTGGAAAAAACCATGAGCGCCGCGGTGCGCGACGCCTGGAACGACCCGAGCTTCCTGCTCCTCACCGCTGGCTTCTTCGTCTGCGGTTTCCACGTCGCCTTCATCGCGACGCACCTGCCGGGCGTGGTGGCACTGTGCGGCCTGCCGCCCGCGGTCGGCGCGTGGTCGCTCTCGCTCATCGGCCTCTTCAACATCGCGGGCAGCTTCGCCTCCGGCTGGGCGATCGGCCGCTGGCGGATGAAGAGCGTGCTCTCGCTCCTCTACGCCTCGCGCGCGCTGGCCGTGCTGGTCTTCGTGTTCGCGCCGAAGACCACGACCACGTTCCTGATCTTCGCCGTCGTGCTCGGCTTCACCTACCTGTCCACGGTGCCGCCGACGGTCGGCCTGGTCGGCAAGCTCCACGGCATGCGCTTCCTCGCGACCCTCTTCGGCATCGTGATGCTGTCGCACCAGATGGGCGGATTCCTCGGAGCGTGGCTCGGTGGGGTGCTTTTCGAGCGTACCAACTCCTACGACTGGATGTGGTATCTCGATATCATGCTCGCGGTGGGGGCGGCGCTCATCCATCTCCCAATCAAGGAAGTGCCGAGGCTGCGCCCCGCACTGGCGATTTAAGATCGCTGCCGCTATCCGAATGCGCTGAGGACTTTGCCGCCCGCTGTGGCGGGTTTCGCGTCGACCAGCACGAAGGCCATCACGCAGGGGACCTTGCCGCGATTCACCCAGCAGTGCACGGTGCCGCGCTGCACCAGCACGTCGCCCGCCTTGAGGTGGATCTCCGTGCCTTTCTCCAGCCCCATGTCGATCTCGGGCTATGATAAGCAATGGCAGAACGAAAGACGAAGCCGGCTCCCGTTTCCATCTCGGGCCTCGCCCACATCGGCATTCGCGTGCACGACCTCGAGCGCTCCGTGCGATTCTACGCACTGCTCGGCTTCACCAAGACCGCCGATCCGATCGGTCCCGAGCCGGTCGCCATCCTCGATCACCCGTCCGGAGTGGAACTGAACCTGGTGCTCAACGCGCCGGGCGCCAACGAACCGAACGTGCTCATGGATATACCCATGAAGCACCCCGGCATCACGCACTTTGCCCTCTTGTGCCCCGACATCGTGGCCGCGAAGGAGCGGCTCGAGGCGGCCGGTATCCCCTTGAGCGGCGGCCCCGTCCGCTTCGGGCCCGGGGCGCAGGGAATCTTCGTGCGCGACCCGGATCGCAACGTGATTGAACTGCACCAGCGCGGCTGACAGCCGGCGCAGGAGTGCCACTGGACGGGGAGGTCTCTCGATGCAAGGCGAACGAGTCGCGGCAGTTTCTCTCGTCACGATGGTCGCCGTGGCAGCCACGCATCACGTGCAGGCGGCACCCGGGACGCACCGCCTCGAGGTGGCGCCCAGCACGGTGGCGTATGGCTACTACTGGTCCGAGGCGCGCCCCGCGCTGCGTGTCGAATCAGGTGACATCATCGACGTCGACACGTTGCTGACGAATACGCCCGAAGGGTTGAAACGCGCCGGCGTCGCCGATGAGAAAATCCAGGCGTCGCTCCGCGGCCGTCTGCGCCTGACCGTGCGCAGGGACATGAAACTCACGTGGCCGCGCGCGGAGACATCGACCGATTACATCAGCATGGGAATGGACCCGGACCTCACGGTCGCAACGCAGGTAGCGATCCAGGAGATGATCGATTTCCTGGTCGCCGAGAAACATCTCACCCGGCATCAGGCGTATCAGCTCGTGAGCCTGGCCGGCAATGTCGCGGTGACACAGCTGGTCGACAAGCCGAATCACGGTGTACACGTGCGATTGCCGAAGAGCATCTTCAGGAGATGAGCGCCAGCCTCATGGATGAACTGCTGAAGTGGCGCGACGAGTTTCCCATCCTCGGCCGCACCACTTACCTGATCAGCAACTCGCTCGGCGCAATGCCGCGCGGCGTGTACGACAAGGTGCGCGAATACGCCGAGTCATGGGCCACCCGCGGCGTCCGCGCGTGGGAAGAAAGCTGGTGGGACCTCGCCTCTACCGTCGGCGACAAAGTGGCGGCGCTGATTGGCGCGCCGCCAGGCAGCGTCTCGCTGCACCAGAACGTCACCACCACGCAGGCTGTCATCACTTCGTGCTTCGACTTCTCCGGCCCGCGCAACAAAGTGGTGCTGGTGGACCTGGAGTTCCCGTCCATCCTCTATTTTTACCAGGAGCAGCAGGCGCGCGGCGCGCGGATCGAGATCGTCAGGAACGCAGACGGTATCCACATCCCGCTGGAGAAGCTCCTCGCCGCGATTGACGAACGCACGCTGCTCGTCCCCATTTCGATGGTGCTGTTCCGCAGCGCGACCATCCTGGACGCGCGCGCCATCATTGAGCGCGCGCACCACGTCGGCGCGCACGTCGTCCTCGACGTGTTCCAGGCAACCGGCACGGTGCCGGTGGACGTTACCGCGCTCCAGACGGATTTTGCCGTAGGCGGCGTGCTGAAGTGGCTCTGCGGAGGCCCGGGCGTTGCGTATCTCTACGTCCGCCCCGACCTGCGCCCGAAGCTCGCCCCGCGCTTCACCGGCTGGTTCGCGCACAAGCGGCCGTTTGATTTCGAAGTTGGCCCCGTGGACCGCCGCGACGACTCCTTCCGCTTTCTGGGCGGCACCACGCAAATCCCTGCGTTCTACGCCTGCGAGCCCGGGCTCGACATCATCCGCGAGGTGGGCGTGGCGCGCATCCGCGAGAAGTCCATCCGCCAGACGGCGCGCTTGATCGCAGCTGCGAAGGCCCGCGGCTGGCGCGTGAACACCCCGGCCGATCCGGCTGAACGTGGCGGCACCGTTTCCATCGAATGCCCGCACGCCGCCGAAGTGATGCGCGAACTGCTGGCGCGCGACGTCCTGGTGGACTACCGCCCCAAGGCGGGCATTCGCCTTTCGCCGCACTTCTACAACCGCGACGAGGAAATTGACTTCGCGCTCGAGCAGATTGCCGACATCCTGGCTACGCGCGCCTGGGAACGCCACGCCGCAGCCGCCGCGCAGTAGAATCTCTTCAGAATGGTCTTCCAGGCATCACCCGGGCCGCCGGAGATAGAGGTGGTGATCGAGGTTCCTCGAGGCAGCTTTCTGAAACGCGGGTCCACGGGCCATGTCGATTTCATCTCGCCTCTGCCGTGCCCGTTCAACTACGGTTCCGTACCGATCTACCTGGGACTCGAAGGTGACTTGCTGGACGCGCTGGTGCTCGGGCCGCGCCTGCCGCGTGGCGCACGGATACGGGTCAAGGCGTGGGGAGCCGTGACTTTGACGGATCGCGGCATGAGGGACGACAAACTCGTTTGCAGCGACATGCCCCTGAGCCTGTCGGAGCGCCGCAACGTGTTGCGATTTTTCCACTTCTATGCGCGCTGCAAGGGGTTGTTGAATGTCTGGAGACGACGCCCGGGCCGCACAGCGTGCGAGGGCTGGTGCGGGGCCGCTCAGGCGCTCGCTCGCGCCCGGCCTCGTGACGACACCTGGCAGGGGCCGCCGGTCGACTTCTGATCGACGAGACCCGCAACCAGCGCGTAGCTTCGTAACCGGTTATGGACACGAACCTGACTGCCGACGATTTTGACTGGCTGCGGAAGTTGAAGGGCGCCGCAGACGCGAAACGCGATCCGCCGCCGATTCCAAGCAATATCGGGGACAAGCTCCGTGCATTCGGTCTCGCAAAGCCGAATAGTTCCGGGACCTTCACAATCACCTCCGAGGGCCGCGACGCGTTGTTGGAACAGGATATGCGCGACGCCGAAGATCGCTAGCTCGCCTGTTTGGGACGGTATCCCTCGTAACAAACCGCATTTTCTTGCTTTGACTTCTCCCTCGGTTCGTGTCAAATTCCTTCGCAAACGAGCAGTGCCATGGGCGGCCCTCGGACCGCTGCCCGGGAGCAGCGACAGAACTGCCAAAAAAGGGGGAATCATGAGACCGGAAACCTTCGAGCGGGTGAGACGCATCGGGCTGGCGCTGGCCCTGCTTGCGCTGACGAGTTGCGGCGGAGGCGGAGGCGGAAGCAGCGGTCCTCCGGGAAGCAAGCTCTTCATCACCGATGGGGGCAACCACGCGATCGTCTCGATAATAAACGCGGCCCCCACTGTCGGATCCACCTTCACCATCGACCGGGTCGTCAACGGTCCGGCCACGGGTTTGGGCGCGGGCGTCGGGGACATCTTCAGCATCCCCAGCATCGCGCTCGAGACGGCGGCCGACCGTCTGTACGTGGCCACCCAGGGCAATACCTTCATTTTCGACGGTATCAGCCAGGCCAGCGGCAACGTTGCTCCTACCCGCACGATGGCCGCGACCATCAATACCGGAAGCGGAAATCGCGCCGTGAATTTCTTCCGCATCAGTCTGGATGCCGTCAACAGCAGGCTGTACACCGTGGACTTCTCCGGCGAAGTGCACGTGTTCAACAATCCGACCACGCCGGCCGGCGCGACCACGGTCGTCCGGATCATCAACCCGGACCTGGGACCGACCACGATACTGAGCACGTTCGGACTCGCAATCGACGCGGGGAAAGACATGCTCTACCTCGGGGCTGTTTTCTCCGGCTCCGGATCGAGCAATATCATCGTCTTCAACAACGCGAGCACGGCGGGTACCGCGCCCACGATGATCACGCCCCTCGCACCCAACCGCACCCTGAGTTTTGCTCAAGGTGTCGGGTCGTTCTTCTTGGACACCGTGAACGATCGGCTGTACGTGTCCCAGTCCAACGGGGTCGTTCTGGTTTTCGACGGCGCCAGTCTGCTGGCCTCGGGAACGCCCACGCCTAGCAGGACCATCGACATGTTGAACGGGATACAGAACTACATCTTCGTGGATAGGAGCCGCAATAAACTCTACGCCGTGGCCAATGATCCCGTTGTCTCGAACAACCGCGCCGTTCTCAACATCATCGACAACGCGAGCACCGCGAACGAACCCAATGTCACCGGGCTCTCGGTTTTCATAACGGCGAACAACATCGAGTTTTCGGCGGTCGCGGTCAGCCCCTGACGCGGCGAATGCCGCCGGTCGACTTCTGACCGAAGAGTAGCGGTATCCGGTTCAGCGTGGCCGGAGATCGAACGCGTTGGTGAGGTCGCCCGTGTTGGCACGCACTCCCGGGAGCGGCTCGAGCCCGAATCGTCGGGTGATGAGCTTGATGACGGACGTCGTGTCGTAGGGCGTCTTGTCCACGTAGCCGCGCTTGGCGAAGGGCGAAACGATGACCGTGGGAACGCGCGTGCCCGGTCCCCAGCGGTCGCCCCAGCCCGGCCCCGAAGGCGGCGGCACGTGATCCCAGTAGCCGCCGTTCTCGTCGTAGGTGACGATCACCGCCATCTTTGCCCACTGCGGACTCTTGCGCAGCCGTTCAAGCACCTCGGCAAGGTGTTCGTCACCACTCGCCAGATCGGTGTAACTCGGATGCTGATTGAGACGTCCGGTCGGCTTGTAGAAGGCTACCTGTGGCAGCGTGCCCTTCTCGATGTCGGCAAGGAACGTCGTGACGTCCTTCAGGTGGCGCGCGCGGTCGGCGGTGCCCGGTGCGAAGCGCGCATAGTAGTTGAATGGCTGGTGGTGCGGCTGGAAGATCGGGCTGCCCGTGCCGCGGTTGTAGATGACGTTGCGCTTCGCTTTCGG
>Ga0137403_10006126_pt1 | contig 13813 bp, 12 predicted proteins | sample CZOMad2_1_16fung_FD_122057 | JGI IMG/M metagenome (GOLD analysis project Ga0137403, IMG submission 122057) | Vadose zone soil fungal communities from Angelo Coast Range Reserve, California, USA - CZOMad2_1_16fungal (Hybrid Assembly) | ecosystem: Environmental > Terrestrial > Soil > Vadose zone... | reverse complement strand
TTTTGGCGAGCAGGACATCGACTCGGCATCAAGCGCGAATGAATCCTCGAGTGAATCTCTCGGTGAATCCCCCATTGAATCATTGAAAGAAGCAATTAGCTGATGCGTGACAACCTGCAGGTGATGAAATTCGGCGGCACATCCGTCGGTAATGCTGAGTGTATTCGTCGCGCGGCGGAGATCGTCGCTCGTGCGGCGGGCGAGCGTTCGGTGGTGGCGGTCGTCTCGGCGATGGGCGGCGTCACCAATCATCTGATTGAAGCCGCGCAAGCCTCGGCGTTGGGAGACATGGGCGCAGCCGCCAATCTCGCCGACATCCTTCGTCAGCAACACCAGGAGGCGATTGAGACACTGATCGGCGAGGGAAACAAACGCGCGCAATTGTCGGCTGAATTGAAGGAAATCATCGAAGAAGTGACTAGCCTTTGCCGGGGCACAGCACTCTTGCGCGAACTCACCCCACGCACGCTCGATGCTATTTCCAGCGCGGGTGAACGACTCTCGGCGCGGTTACTGGCGAGCGCGCTACGTGAATTAGGACTCAGTGCAGCGGCCGTTGAGGCGACTGAGCTTATCGTTACGGACAACCAGTCTGGGCGGGCTGAACCTTTGATGTCGGAAACACGCGAACGCGCTACGGCGAGGTTGGCTCCGTTGCTGGCTACGCGGTCAGTGCCGGTTGTGACCGGATTCATCGGCGCGACCGTGGATGGAAAGTTGACGACCCTGGGGCGTGGCGGATCGGACTATTCCGCAACAATCCTCGGAGCGGCGCTCGACGCGACAGAGATCATTATCTGGACGGACGTTGACGGCGTATTGACTGCCGATCCAGGTCTGGTGCCTGAAGCGCGCACGCTCAAGGAAATCTCTTACAACGAAGCGGCCGAACTGGCTTACTTCGGTGCGAAAGTCCTACACCCCAAAACGCTGCGCCCGGTCTCTGAAGCGGGCATCCCAGTCTGGATTCGCAACAGCTTTTTGCCGGAGCAAAAGGGCACCAAGATTACAGCGACGGGCCATCCAACCAAGCGAGGCGTAAAAGCGATCACGGCGATGAGCAATGTGACTCTGATTACGGTGGGCGGGCGAGGCATTGTCGGCTTGCCCGGCGTCGCGGCTAAAACTTTCACTGCGGCCGCCAGCGCCCAGGCCAACGTCCTGCTTATTTCACAGTCGTCGTCGGGAAACGACATATGCTTCATCATCGACTCAGGAGACGCGGTCCGCGTGGTGGCAGAGCTTCGCGCCGCGTTCGCGTCTGACCTGGCACACAAAGAAGTGGAACACATCAATGTTAACGCAGACATTGCCATCGTCGCTGTGGTTGGCGAGAGAATGCGAGGCACGCCCGGGATCGCCGGGCGCGCCTTCAGTGCCCTGGGCCGCCGTGGAATCAACATCATCGCCATTGCGCAAGGATCGTCGGAATACAACGTTTCGTTGGTTGTTGAAGCGGGGCTAATGCGCGAAGTCGTCCAGGCTTTGCATAGCGAATTTGACCTGCAGAGGCGTGCTTCTCGTTTCGAGTCGGTGGAAAGTGAAGGCGCGTTGGCAAAAGTATGATTGAAACTGAGAAGCTGCGAAAAGTGGCGCAGGAAACGGCAGGGCAACGTTGCATTGATCCGGCTTGCGGCGCGCGCTTCGGGCTCAATGACAGGCTGTATGTTTGTCCGAGTTGTGGCGGACTGTTGGATGTCGCGCTCAAGGCTGCCACCGACACTGATCCAGAAGCGCTGCGAGCTGTCTGGACCAGTCGACTTGCCTCTTTCGATCCACGCGAGCGAAGCGGTGTCTGGCGTTATCGTGAGTTGTTACCTTTCGCCGCTGATGCACCTGTCGTTACCCTGGCCGAAGGCAACACGCCGCTTTACGCTGCGCCAGTCGCTGCCGCTTACTGCGGACTGGAAGCCCTGACGCTCAAACACCAGGGTTGTAATCCGACCGGCTCTTTCAAAGATACAGGTATGACGACCGCCGTCACGCAGGCCCTCATCCTGGGTGCGAGGACAGTGGTTTGCGCGAGCACAGGCAACACGGCGGCGAGCCTCGCCGCATATGCCGCGCGCGCCCATCTACAGTGCGCCATCCTTGTGCCGCGCGGCCAGATCAGTCACGCCAAGCTGGCCCAGAGTTTGGACTATGGAGCGGCGGTGTTGGAATTGGACGGAAACTTTGATGATGCCATGCGGCTGATACGCGAACTTGCCGATGATGAATCAATCTATCTCGTAAATTCCATCAATCCGTTTCGCATCGAGGGCCAGAAAACCGTGGCGGCTGAGTTGTTACAGCAGCGCGACTGGCGTGTTCCCGATCACGTTGTTGTGCCGGGTGGGAATCTCGGCAACAGTTCCGCCCTTGGCAAAGGCTTCAGAGAACTAAAGGACCTGGGGCTAATTGATCGCTTGCCGCGGCTGAGTGTGGTCCAGGCAGAAGGAGCCGCGCCGTTTGCGAGTTTATTTGAGTCAGCGTCGGATGTGCTGATACCCATCGAACACCCGCAAACCCTGGCGACGGCGATCAAGATCGGTGCGCCTGTATCGTGGAAGAAGGCTCTGCGTGCAGTGCTCGAGTCGGACGGAAATGTCCTCAGTGTCAGCGAGCAGGAGATCGCGGATGCGAAAGCGATCATTGGACGGGACGGAGTGGGATGCGAGCCCGCTTCTGCAACCACTGTTGCAGGTATCAAGCGGTTGGTTGCCAGTGGGGTTATTGGATCGGAGACGGACGTTGTGGCGGTTTTGACCGGGCATATTCTGAAGGACACAGACTACGCGATCAATTATCACCAGGAAGAGCTCTACTCGCCCGACCGGGCATCGGACAAAACGAAAAAGGAGCGCCGGCTCGCAGGCACTTACAGCAATCCTCCCGCGCGTGTGCAGGCAACCAGGGCCGCGATCCTCGAAGGTCTTCGACGGCATGAACAACAAAGAGATAAAGGATGAGCCTGGAAAGCGGAGCAGTCGATATCATTGACGACAGCGCCGGGGCCGGTGGCAAATCGGAGCGGTTGTTTTCGGTGCGAGTGCCCGCCTCAACCTCTAATCTCGGCGCAGGGTTCGACTCCTTCAGCCTCGCATTGCAACTCTATTTGACGGTCAGCGCCAGAGTCGTAGCGGAGACGAGCGCGAGATGCCGCGTGACTAGCAGCGGCGAGGGCAGCACAAGCGGGCTCCTGTCTCCGACAGAAGAGAATTTAATTTTCCGGGCCATGAGTTTTGCTGCTGAGCGTGAAGGTTGGATCCTTCCCCCGTTGCGGATCGACGTACACAACGAGTTGCCGCTTGGCCGCGGGCTTGGCAGCAGCGCCGCCGCGATCGTTGCCGGTCTCACGCTCAGTTCTTTGATTTGTGATCGGGAGCTTTTGCCCGAGACAGTTCTTCGTTACGCGTTGGAGCTGGAAGGTCATGCGGACAATGTTGCGGCGGCCTACTACGGAGGTTGGGTCGTTAGCTGCGTCAAACCGGATGGAAATGTGCTTGCTGTCAAAAGGCCCTGGCCGGAGGCTCTCAAAGTGATTGTGGTTTCGCCCGATGCGCTCTTAAAGACGGAAGAAACGCGGAGGGCTCTGCCGGGCACAGTTGAGCGTGCTGATGCTGTGCATAACCTGCAACGGGTCGCGCTATTCGGTGCTGCACTGGAGGCTGGTGCTTATCACTTAATTTGGGACGCAATGCAGGATCGAATGCATCAAGCACATCGGCAATCGCTGGTGCCGGGTCTTGCTGAAGCTCTTGCCACGAAACCCCAGCCTGGTTTGGTCGGTATAGCCTTGAGCGGTTCAGGACCCAGCGTCATCGCTTTGGCCCTTGATCACTTGCCGGAGATTGGTGAAGTAATTGCAAATAACTTTCGCAGCCACGGCATGCCGGCGACGGTGCGTTTACTCGAGGTTGACCGCGAAGGTTGGAAAGCGACAGTGGCGAAATGATGATGAAAAGGACGACAAGAAATTAGACCGCCGCCACTTAATACAGAACCGAAGCAGTTAGAGATTGTGTGAGAACTCGAAGCTTGAAATCAGGGGAAGTCGAGCGGGGTCAAGCAGACCTTCCCAACCTGAGAGACTTTCTTAGTCGAGTGATTGCAACTGGTGTTGGGTGTTTAATATCCTCGAAAATGCCTGTGAGAAGCTTTCAATCATTGCGCAAGACAATCAAGTTTGAAAGTCTCTCAGGTTGGGAAGGTGGGCTTGCCCCAGCTCGACTTTCATTTACGTCAAGATTCGAGTTTTCACACAGTATTGGTAGCGACAGGATGTTTGCAGTCAATGACCGCTATCAACGTCAGATAAATTAATCGCGCAGATACATACGCGGGTTCCCCAATTAAAGAGCGAAGAGGAGTTAATTAATGAGTGTTGAGGTCATGAGGACAACCACGGTTGGCGAAGCACCTGCCTTAGAGGGGGACCTTTTCCCTCTCGCCGCCCGCGTCGCCGGAATGTCCATGTCAAAGACGATGGCTGTCTCAGCTTTGGCTGATCAACTGCGGCGTGCCGGCGCCGATGTGATTGATCTGGGCGCCGGCGAGCCAGACTTCCCAACCCCGGAGAACATCCGGCGCGCGGCAGTCGCGGCAATCGAGACGGGTCACACAAAATATACGGCCGCGGCGGGAACGCCGAATTTGAAACATGCGATCTGCGAGCGCTTTGCCGCGGACTTCGGTGTTCGATACGAACCAGCGGAAGTGCTCGCCGCTGCCGGCGCAAAACAAGTTATCTTCAATGCCATTGCTACGCTCATTGAACCAGGAGATGACGTGCTGGTCGCGAAGCCTTACTGGGTGACGTTCCCGGAAGCAGTGACATTTGCCGGCGGACGCGCCGTCTGGGTTGAGACTGAAGATCAAGGTTTCCGGCTTACTGCCGGCGCTGTCGAACGCGCGCTTACGACGCGCTCGAAACTGTTGCTGATTAACTCGCCATCGAATCCTTCCGGACTCGTCGTGCCGCCCGATGAGTTCGAAAAGATCGTTGCGCTTGCCGTCAGCCGTGGGCTTTGGGTGATATCTGACGAATGCTACTGCCAGTTTGTATACGATCCTGGGCGGCCTTTTTCGGCAACACAACTTTCCGAAGCATTGCGCCGTCGCGTCCTTGTTGCCGGCTCTCTATCCAAGACATACGCGATGACCGGATGGCGCATTGGCTATGCGCTTGGCCCGCGCGAATGGATCAAAGCGATGACCTGCGTGCAAAGCCATTCGACATCAAACCCGACCTCGATTTCACAGCAAGCGGCCATTGAAGGGTTGACCGGAAGCCAGGACTCGGTTGCGCAAATGTTGCAAGCCTACAATGAGCGCCGCGACTGGCTGATTCCGGCGTTGAATAATTTGCCGGGCGTGACTTGCGCCGCGCCGGAAGGAGCTTTTTATGCTTTCCCCAGTATTAAGGGAACGGGCCTGACTTCGGAAGAACTCACCACTCGTCTGCTCGAAAAGGCTCATGTGGCGGTTACTCCCGGCGACGCTTTTGGCGCCCCGGGCTACCTGCGGCTTTCTTACGCTACTTCACTCGAGAAACTAGAGACGGGCGTCGAGCGAATCAGAGGTGTGTTGGCCAACTTGTGAATTTTGATGCGGTCGGGACTGAAGATGACGGCGCCGCCCGGGGTTGGGGTGGCGGTACGACGCAGCCAGGAGTATTAATTCTATCTGCACCTGGCAACTATTAGAGTGATGTCGTCGTGTTGTTCAAGAGGGCTGAACTTCTTGACCTCATCGACAATCGCTGCCAGCAAGACCGATGACGACAACTCACGATTACGCCGCAAAGCTTCGACCAGCCGCTGCTCTCCGAATTCCTCTCCAGCCGCGTTGAACGATTCGGTGATGCCGTCAGTATAGAGCGCAAGTATGTCTCCTGGAGACATCTGGCTTTCTCCTATCGAGCAATCCCATTCTTCAAAGAGTCCGAGCACAGTGCCTGTGGAATTGAGCCGCTCAAGAGAGTTATCTTTCCGGAGCAGAAGAGCTGACAGATGCCCGCAATTGGCGTAGCGCAAGCGTTGCACTTTATCGTCATACTCGGCAAAGAAGAGCGTGGCGTAAGCGCTGTCCGTCGTATTCTCGTAAAAGAGCTGGTTCACTGATCGCAAGAGGCGTTGCGGTTGATCCAAAGCAATAGGGGACTGGCTGCGCAGATTCGCCTGCAGATTGGCCATCAAGAGAGCAGCCGCAATTCCTTTTCCGGAAATGTCACCGATTACAAACGCGACTTGATCCTTACCGAGCTTAAGAAAATCGAAATAATCACCGCCGACGTCGCGAGCCTGAATGCAGATACCCGCGTAGTCGAGTGTTTTAAGGGGCGGCAAAGTTTGGGGGAAGAGCCTTGCCTGTACCTGTTTTGCAATTTCGAGTTCCTGGGCAGTGCGGCGTTCGGATTCCCGCCTCTCGGCAATTGCGCGACGTTGCGCTTCGAGGGCTTGAGTCGCATCGTCGAAGCCTACAAGCCCAAAAGAGTTGCCGTCCAAATCTTCGAAGCTGGTGAACATTCCGCCCCAGGTCGGTATGCGCGGCGCATGATGGAAGTGAACTCCACGCTTGGACCAGGCGTGAAATGTGGCATTGATGTCTTCGGTCAGAAAGGCCACCTGACTTTGTCCGCCAATGAGCTTGTACTCCTCAGAGTCGGGCTCGGGGGTGACAAGCGCAAGCATCGCGGTGCCATCCGGAGGAGCAACCGCTACCCAGTGTTCACCGGATTCCAGGCGGGCCTCATAGGCCAGACTGAATCCAAGCTGGTCCAAATAGAAATTTTTGCTTCGATCCTGATCGCGAACAAAGATAACAACCTGCTGAAGTCGGATGTAGGGGTCCTGTCGATCCAGGCGAAGAAAGGACGGGTCGCCCCAGTTGAAGGGAGAGTTGCTCATCGTCGTGGTTGTAGGCCGAAGAATGTCTTGTATCACTCGCTCCCTGAAAGTTGCAAATCTGGCAACCAGCGCCCCCGGAGCTGGGGAGAGCTTACCTCGACGGCAGCGAACCACGCAGTCACAAGAGCGACAGCAATAAGCAACCCGGTCTGGCTGAAGCGATAATTATTTGACACCAGGTACGATGGTCGGGTATAAGAACTCTCCACGTGAGAATCGACGTTATGATCTTCAGCAGGACACACAACCACCACGGCGTACACCATCATGCCCACCATTATTGGCATCAAGGCAGCGCGTTGGTTGTGGGGAGAAAGCTGGAGTAACAAGAAACTCACAACCGGGAACTTTTAAGGACCCGCTGCCATGACCCAGAGTCAGGCGGCGGGTTTTTCTTTTGTTGGTAATGGAAAATCTGATCAGAATGTCTACTTGTGAGCATCTTTGCAGTTTGGAATGATTCAACCCAGGACAGACAGGACTGTCCTACACAGAGAGCCAACATGGATCAGACTGAGTCACTCTCCAAAATTCCCGCCGGGATGCGGTACTACTTCGGGCAGGAGGCGCGCCTGCGCCGCACTGTCGAAGAGACCGGGATGACTATTTTTGACGGCTGGTCTTATGAAGAGATCACCACACCCACCGTCGATTACTACTCGCTTTTTGAGCATGGCATGGGCAGGGTAGAGGCCCAGCGCGCTTTTCGCTTTACCGATGCTGATGGACGCCTCCTCGCCCTGAGGCCGGATGTGACGTCAGCGACTGCTCGAGCAGCAGCTACTCTTTTTGCTGAGCGGGAACGGCCACTGCGTCTCTGTTATGCCGCGCCGGTTTTTCGTCAACAACCGCAGTCGCACGCCGAGTGGCGCAGAGAGTCAACGCAGATCGGATGTGAACTCATCGGTGCGAATACTCGCGTTGCTGATCTCGAAGTTCTCGTGATCGCGTCGGAACTCATGCGCCGCCTCGACCTTGACGGCAATTACGCCATAACGCTGAACGATGTCGGCATCTTCAATGGTGTCGCCGAACGTTTGAGGCTGGATCCAACTTCGCGAGAGGAGATGCGGCAGTTGATTGATATCCGCAATTCGGCTGACCTGGAGCGCTTTCTCACACCTTATACATCGACAGAGGAAGCTCAGGCATTTGCTCAACTAATACAACTGTCGGGCAAGCGCGAGAGCCTGGATCTGGCCCGCAGTGTGATTGCAAACGAGCAATCGCGTGCGGCGTTGGATCGGCTTGAAAGTCTTTGGAGTGTCATCGAATCGTTGGATCTAACGGGTTGTTTCGACATTGATCTAGGCGACGTGACGCGACTCGATTACTACACAGGTCTAACTTTCAAGATTTATGTAAAAGGCGCTGGATACCGGGTAGGCAGTGGCGGTCGTTATGACGGTCTGACCGCCAGCTTTGGGAAGGCGGAGCCCGCAGTGGGCTTTGTGCTGGATCTCGACGCGTTAACGGACGTGGTCCATCTGCGGACGGCCGACCTGTCCGCGACGCTCGGGTCGCAAGCCGAACCACCAGAGTTGCCGGCAAGAGACCGAGAGGAGGATCCCCCGGGAGATTCACGAGATTCATCCAGGAATCCATCCGAGCTTTTTATCGAAGTTTTGAAAAGGCGCGCGAGAGGTGAGCGTGTCTCATTGAAGTTGGGGAGGTGAAACGGTGCCGGAATTGACCATTGCGGTAGCTAAAGGAAGATTGCAAGATGAAGCGTTAGCTCTGTTGGCGGCCGCCGGCGCGGGTGTATCAAGCCAGGACCTCTCGTCGCGACGGCTGGCTGTAGAAGATGAATCAGGGCGCTACCGCCTCATCTTCGTTAAGCCGGCTGATGTGCCTGTTTATGTGGAGCATGGCATAGCAGACTGCGGCGTAGTTGGCCGTGACGTTCTGCTTGAATCCGGGACCGACCTGCTTCAACCGTTGACTCTCGAAATCGGCCGTTGCCGCATCGTGGTTGCAGCGCGAAACGAAGTGTCTCTGAATGACCTCGGTATGTTGCGAGTGGCGACGAAATATCCGCGCATTGCCGCCGCGCATTTCGGCACTCGCGGGCGGCCGGTGGAGATCATCGAGCTCTCGGGCTCGGTGGAACTGGCCCCGGGGTTGGGCCTGGCCGATTGCATCGTGGACCTCGTGGAATCAGGCAGGACACTTCGCGAAAACGGACTTAAGGAAATTGAAGTCATCGATGAGTCTACTGGACGGCTGGTGGTTAACCGCGCCAGCTATCAATTGAAGGCGAAACCAATCGCCAGTCTCATCGGCGCGCTGAGTCAGGAGATCGTGTAGGGGCGTCCCTCCGTGGGCGCCCCCCGGTTGGGCAGCGGAGGGGCACCCACGGAGGGACGCCCCTACAGTTCGCAACTCTAATATGAGTGTGGTTGAAGGAGCTTGAGTGTGATCGAGATTATTCAGAGTCATGAAACAGAGCGACTTGCAACCAGGCTGCAGGCAATCCGCGATCGCAACGTAGCCCTCGATGACGCTCTTGTAAGTGAGGTGACGGCGATCATCCGCGAGGTGCGCACACGCGGCGACGCGGCGCTGATTGATTACACCGAGCGTTTTGATGGCGTGCAGCTGCGAGCGTCTGAATTGCGCGTTCCGGAAGAGACCCTGCATCGGTCTGCGCAAAGAGTCGATTCCTTTGTGCTCGAATCTTTACGTGAGGCCATACAGAACGTTCGCGCTTTTCACGAACACCAACGGGAGGAATCCTGGGAAATTACAACAGTTGAAGGCGCCGAAGGGGTGTGGCTGGGCCAGCGAATTAATCCAATCGCGCGGGCCGGTCTTTATGTGCCGGGCGGAACTGCCGCCTACCCATCATCGGTAGTCATGAATGTCGTACCCGCGCAGGTCGCGGGTGTGCGCCGCATTCTGGTGACAACTCCGCCGCGAACGCTGGCTGAAAATCCTGCAGTCGCCGCAGCCCTCGTTGAACTTAATGTTACTGAGGTCTACGCCGTGGGCGGAGCACAGGCTATTGCTGCTCTGGCATACGGGACCGAAACAGTGCCGCGAGTGGACAAAATCACGGGTCCGGGAAACAAATACGTAGCCGCAGCGAAGAAACTGGTTTTTGGAGCGGTCGGCATCGACTCGATTGCGGGACCAAGCGAGGTTGTGATTATCGCGGACGGTTCAGCGCGAGCGGATTTTGTTGCCGCAGATCTACTGGCGCAGGCGGAACATGCTGACGATGCTTCAGCGATTCTTCTGACCACCAGCGAAGATGTCGCGCGCGGCACAGCTGTAGAGGTGACGCGGCAGGCAGCATTGCTTTCACGCCGCAGCATTGTTGAACGATCATTGGCGCAGTATGGCGTGATCGTTTTAGTCGCCAGCATAGAGGAAGCCTGTGCGATTGCGAATGAGTTGGCGCCCGAACATCTGGAGCTTATGACGAACGACGATGAAAGCGTAGCAACGCTGATTCGCGAGGCGGGAGCGATCTTTTTCGGCGCGCACACGCCCGAAGCCGTAGGCGATTATATTGCCGGACCGAATCACGTTTTACCTACCGGAGGTTCGGCGCGCTTCTCGTCGGCGTTAGGCGTCTATGATTTCGTGAAACGCACGAGTCTGTTGCGTTATTCAAGTGAAGCAATCAAGCGCTCGGCTGGGAAGATCGCAGCTCTGGCAGCGGTGGAAGGTCTGGACGGGCACGCGCGCTCAGCGCTGATCAGACTGGAGCCGGGGCAGTAGCCCGACCGTCAGGGAGGGCTTTCAATGCGATATAAGCCCTCCCTGACGGTCGGGCTAGTGCCCCGGCAGCTGCGGCTCCCGGTCGTCGACGAATAACAATCATGAGCATCTCCAACTCAATCAAAGACTCAGTACTGGCGCTGCGGCCGTACACGCTTGCGCCGCACCGCGCATCGGTGAAGCTTAATCAGAACGAGAACCCGTGGGATGCGCCGGCCGAGATTAAGCAAGAGACTCTGAATCGCATGAAGGATCGCGCCTGGTCCCGCTATCCGGATTTTGCGCCCCAGGGATTGCACGAGCGACTGGCCGAGTTTAGTGGCTGGCAGCCGGATGGAATTATCGCGGGCAACGGTTCAAACGAATTGATTCAGGCGCTCTTGATGGTGACGATTGGAGAAGGGAAGCGCGTTCTCATTACCGAGCCTACCTTTGCACTTTACCGACAGATCACGTCCGTACTGGGCGGCGAAGTCGTGAGTGTTCCGCTCGGCCGTGATCTGCAGTTTGATGTGGCAGCGCTGGTTGAAGAGATAAAGGAAAAGCAACCGGACGTGACAATCATTTGTTCGCCGAATAATCCAACCGGTTGCGTGATTAGCGATGAAGAGTTGGCTGTCCTGTTGCAAGCAGGTCGTGGCCTGATCGTTGTCGATGAGGCATACCACGAGTTTGCGCATCATTCCGCCGTTCCGCTTCTCGGTGATTACGAAAACCTCGTTGTCCTTCGCACGTTCTCCAAGGCAATGGCCATGGCAGCGTTGCGTGTTGGTTATCTTTTGGGGTCGCCCGAGTTGGTGCGTGAGATCGCGAAGGCGGTGTTGCCTTATAACCTCAACGCCCTCTCTCAGATTGCCGCCGAGATCGGAATCGAGATGTTTGAGGCGAAACTGCTGCCCCTGGTCGAGGCCATCTGTGCCGAGCGTGACCGTTTGTATGTTGAGTTAGCAGGTATTCCGGGACTTGTTCCAGTCCAGTCACAGGCGAATTTCATGGTGGTGCGCTCGAACCAGGATCCAGGGCGAGTTTTTGCTGAACTATTGAAGAGAGACATTTTGATCCGAGACGTTAGCGGCTATCCGATGCTGAGTGATTACTTCCGTGTGAGCGTTGGAACGCCCGAAGAGAATAATTTATTGCTTGAGGCGCTTCGAGAAATCTTGAAATGAAACTCGTCATTCTCTGTGTAACCTCAGTGTCCTCTGTTTCTCTGTGGTGAGTAATTTTCTCGGTAAATTCACCACAGAGACACAGAGGACACTGAGGATGCACAGAGAAAGACAAGCTGTCTTTTCCGACAGACTCCATAGCAGGCTGATTGAGCTTATCGATTGGATAGTTATGAATCCACAAATAGAAACCCAACCGCGCACTGCTGAAGTCCACCGCAAGACAAAAGAGACCGACGTGCGTGTCGTCCTCAACCTCGATGGCAATGGGCAGTCGCTGGTAAGCACTGGCTTGCCGTTCCTCGACCACATGCTCGATCTGTTTGCACGGCACGGCTTGTTTGATCTTGAAGTTGCGTGCAAAGGCGATCTCGAGATTGATGATCACCATTCGGTGGAGGATATTGCGATCACTCTTGGGCAGGCGTTGACGCAGGCGCTGGGCGACAAAGCCGGCATCGCTCGTTATGGCGAAGCGGTGGTGCCAATGGACGAAGCGCTGTGTCGTTCGGTGATTGATCTGTCAGGGCGTTTCTATCTGGTCTATGAAGTCCAGACGCGCAGACAGAAAATCGGAAATTTCTCGGTTGAGCTGGCGGAACATTTCTGGCGCTCACTGGCTGAGACGGCGCGCTTCAATCTCCATATAGATTGCCTTCGTGGTCGTAATACCCACCACATTCTCGAGGGCACTTTTAAAGCGACCACGCGAGCGTTGCGGCAAGCCGTGAACCGCGATGCGCGCATAAGGGGTGTACTGAGCACGAAGGGATCATTGTAATCGTGGCTAAGGTTGCCAGTGTGGCACATGTCGCTATCATCGACTATGGCGTGGGAAATCTCCGTTCCGTCGAGAAGGCTTTTGCTGCAATGGGCTGCGATGCTGTGGTGACTTCAGACGAATCTTCGTTGCGGAGTGCGGACCGGCTGGTCTTGCCGGGTGTGGGCGCGTTTGCTGCATGCATGAGGGAACTCTCCGCGCGCGGATTTGATGAACTTGTTCGCGAGCGCGTGAAGGAAGGAACGCCGTTGCTCGGCGTTTGCGTTGGGATGCAGATGCTTTTTGAAGAATCAGAAGAGTTTGGAAAAACTCTCGGCTTAAGTTTGCTAAGAGGACGCGTATGCCGATTCCCCGGGAAGCTTGTCGTGCCCCAGGTTGGCTGGAACCAGGTGAGTCAGCACGGGATTCATCCGCTGTTGGCTGACATTCAGGACAACTCCTTCTTTTATTTTGTTCATTCTTATTTCTGCGAAGCGGATGACCGTGCGGTTGTCATCGGGGAGACTGATTACGGCGCCCTTTATCCGTCAGTAGTGGCCCGAGAAAATGTCTGCGGTGTGCAGTTTCATCCTGAGTCCATCATGACGACGGCGGGAATGTCACTGCTGGCGAATTTTCTTAAGCTGTAGAATGCCCAACAATCTCTTACGTGGTTTGGTAGCGAGTCTGATGCGCCGCGAGCACCTCTCGCGCGAGGATGCCCGGCGGTTCCTGGACGGCTCCGCACGCGGTGTCTTTAGCTTTTCCAACTTCACGGACTTCGCCGCGGGCAACGTAAATACTTCGTCGTTGCTCTTCGGATCGACGCTGGACTACTGGCGGCGGTATCCGTGGGACGCGTACATCCAAGACACCTACAAAGTCAGAGACAATCTGACCGTGAATTACGGTCTGCGCTACGAGTATCCCTCGGCGATCGGGCAGACGCGTAACCAGGCTACCAACTTCATCCCGGGTGTTGGTCCGGTGCTGCTCGGTACGAATCAGATCCTGACGATCGACACCACCAAGGTCGGACCGGCATCACTGACTTATAAGACGGCTCCGCTCACGCTCAGCGGCAGCGGTGTGAACTCCGATAAGAACAACTTCGCACCGGTTGTTGGCGTCGCCTACACGCCGCGTTTCGCCAAGTCGCTGTTCGGTAACGACGACACGGTGATCCGCGCCGGATTCCGCGTGGGCTACGACGACATCTTCAATAACATTCCAGCCAACATGGGCTTGAATGCGCCTTACAATCTGAC
>Ga0137403_10006125_pt1 | contig 13813 bp, 14 predicted proteins | sample CZOMad2_1_16fung_FD_122057 | JGI IMG/M metagenome (GOLD analysis project Ga0137403, IMG submission 122057) | Vadose zone soil fungal communities from Angelo Coast Range Reserve, California, USA - CZOMad2_1_16fungal (Hybrid Assembly) | ecosystem: Environmental > Terrestrial > Soil > Vadose zone... | reverse complement strand
TCCAAGCGAACTGGGAGCAGTTTGGCTTGCTGATCCTGGTCAATGCCTTTGTTGGTGCCAGGGTTGGGATGGAGCGCACCATTCTGCCCCTCATCGCCGAAACCGATTTTGGCCTGGCGTCACGGACTGCGATTCTGTCCTTCCTTGTCAGCTTCGGTCTGACAAAGGCTCTAGCCAACTTGCTGGCGGGGCGTTGGTCTGACCGGGTGGGGCGAAAGCCGGTCCTGATTCTGGGCTGGCTGTGTGGATTGCCAGTCCCTTTCCTGTTGATTCATGCCCAAAGCTGGGACTGGGTCATCTTTGCGAATGTATTGCTGGGCATCAATCAGGGGCTCTGCTGGTCTACCACAGTGATTATGAAGATCGACCTGGTAGGCCCTCGCCAGCGAGGCCTCGCCATGGGTCTTAACGAATTTGCTGGGTATCTGGCCGTTGCGCTGTCCGCATGGCTTACCGGGTATCTGGCCGGCAGCTACGGTCTGCGGCCGGTACCGTTCTACTCCGGGATCGTCTTCTCCGCAATTGGACTGCCAGGAGCAATCGTCGCGAATGAGGCTCTCTAAATTGAGGCTCTCTAAATGTATATGCAAATTTGAGCCAAACATTTCTTGAGGAAGCAAGGAAGTGAAACACTGCCACATTGGAAGGGAGAGCGACAATGTAAGACTGGAGATTGAGGAAGGTTGCTGAAAAATTGCCGTAGCCTCTTAGCGCAGGCGAGCACCCGACGCCTCGAGAACCAATCACCTCACAATCTAACTACGCACCAGTTGACGGCTTGTGCGGACATAGTCGGAAACGTGGTCGCCGTAGCGTTCCATGAAGGGCTCCATGTAGTCAGTGCCGCGAATGGTTCTCCTGCATTCCCGTGCGCCGCAGGAACACGCGAAGTCGGTCATCAGCTCGTTATAGAATGTGCCGTAGTCTATGGTGATCTCTTCGCCTGCTCTTATTTGCCTGCGCGCTACCAGGTTCAACCCTTCCAGCCACGAATTGGGGTCGCAGGAATGATTGATAGGCTTCCAGTGCTCCGGGTCCTGGCTCCAGCTCACAAAGATTTCATCGGTTAACGGATACGCATACTCGGAAAACCAACGCTGCTGCTCCGCGGTCCAGTTTTGCCTGACATGAGTCTGGCTCACCAACACGTGTGGCTGTTCTTCATGGGCCTCGACAATATCTCCGGGATCGATGTTTTCGACGGCATACATTCCATAATGGCTTCTCCCGTCCAGAATCAACTTCCATCTCTTGTGTTGCCGCCGATGTCGTTTCAAGGCCGCTTTAATAATCTTTTCGAAAAACTCCCGGTGGCCCCAGGGTTCGTGCAGTAAGATAAGATCCGCGCTCCCGGCTTCCTCCAACGGATAAGCGACGTCACAGTTGGGATTTATCTCCAGCATGAACAGCTCACCCTCATCATTCATGCGAATGTCACAGCGACCATAGCCGGCGCCGTTCAAGCCGATGAACAACTTCCGGGAAATATCCTTGAGCCGTTCGGCGAGCTCGTCGTCGTCACACTGAACACAAGTCATCGCCTCATAATCTTTCCATTTGAGGTCGAAGTGTTTAAATGTGTCGCCGTTGGGAAAACGAAACTCGACGGGTTGATAAGCGAATGGCTCCAACGCGTTGTCGGCATTCTCGGCGACCAGCACGGAAAACTCCCGCCCTTCGACAAACTCTTCGATCAATGTGCCACCAAACTGGTCGATCATTTTCCTGGCCTGCTCGTGCAGGGCAGCCACGGTTTCGACTCGCGATTCTTTCGTCAGGCCGATGCTGCTATAGCTATTGGGATGCTTCGTTATCATGGGGAACCGGAGTGTGTTTGCCGCCAACTCAACACTCTGGCTTTCGCTTGCGAATACGTAAGCAGGCGCTTTGATGCCCCAAAAGTGACAGACCCTCTTCATCATCTCGCGGGTGGGCTCGTAAAAGTTTGAAGTGGCCCCGGTAAAGGGCAGCCCCAGCCTTTCCAGCGTCTGGACGACCTCAATGCCGGCGCGGTCCTCGTCCCAGGCCCCATCACACAAGTTAATAAAAACATCAAAGTCGCGGCGCGCCAGCTCGACCATCTGACGCACGGCCTTGGCTTTGTCGACATAAACCGTCTCGCACTGATGACCTTCAAGATGACGAACGACGTCGGAAAGCGGATCGTAGTCTTTCATCGGACTGTCCGAATTCTCATAGGAAGGATCCAAGATGCAAATTTTCACGGGCGACTGTCCTCAAACCGAATTTGGCAGCATAGAAAAGCTACCGTGGATACTAAGCGTTAAATAATCTATCGTAAGTTCGTGTAATGTAGCTGATTCAACGCCAACATGAAACACTTGTATGTGTGTTATTTTTTGACTCTTTGGGAGTTACGCACTGCCTATCTCAACCATTCCGATAGACTGAGGTTCTGGAACAATGATCACCCGTCCGGAGTCGTCAAAGTGAAGCCTGAACGCAGATCGATCTTGAAGGTGTTATCGCGCGCTCTGCGCTTGCGCTGTACCGCCTGCGGCCAATCATCGATCGCCCGCGGTCCTTTTCGTATTAGACACCACTGCCCCACCTGCCGTTCACTCTTCAAACGCGAAGAAGGGTTTTTCGTTGGCGCCATTCTTGCCAATGTCATGACAACCGAGTTGGTCATTTTGGTCGTGTGCATGGTTTGGTTGATGGTGATTGGCTCCAGTTATGAGTCAGTCCTGGCCGGCCTCTTCGTCGTCGCACTACTATTTCCCGTGGCTTTCTATCATCATAGCTGGAGCCTTTGGCTCGGCTTTGACTACCTAATCGAAGGGCTACCCCGGTATGACAAAACCTCGAGCTGACGAGGCGGCGAGACCGAAGATTGAACAACACGCGACGGATTTAATGTCAGACAAACTCGCGCACTCCCGCGATGCGAAGTTGGATTATCACAATCAGTAAGTGGAAAGTGTGCCTGGGCTTATTACTCCTCTTCGGCTTTCCACGAGTCGAGGCGCAGACCGCCGCTAAGCTCGACGTGCCGAAACTTATACGCTCAGCGCAGCTCAACGGCGAGGCCATGAGCAAGCAAGTATTCGACTATTCCTGGAAGAGCAAGACCCTGGTGCGGCAGTTTAATAAGCGCGGACGATTGCTGAAGGAGGTTGAGCAGGATCATGAAGTTTACCCGTCTCCTGGACTGACATACGTCGTACAAAAGTTGATAAAGGAAAACGGACTGCCGCTTTCGGCCAAGCGCGCAGCAAAGGAACAGAAGCGCGTCGACGCGGAACTTAGGCAAGCCGAACTGGAGCAGGCCTTCTTCCGCATGGGTACAGCCAACACCGAGAACAAGACCGGCTGCCCAATTTTCGGAATCTGGACGGTGCTTAACGGAATCGGAGGCAAAGAAACTTCTTTAGGCGTCTCAGACTTTCTCTGTTTTGCTGAATTCTTCTCGCCGCGAATTGAAGTGAAGGACGGGCGCGACACAGTTATCTTGCATTTTCGTCCGCGTGGCGGCCTAATTCCCCCGGCAAAGGAAAAAACGCCATTCGCAAGGCTCGTCGGAGTAATGTGGGTTGACCTGAAAGATAAGGTAGTCAGCCACATCGAGGCGTGGCCGGTAGAAAATCCCACCCAGACTGCACAGGAGAACTCCTCGCTGGTGGGGGCACCGATAGTATTTGACGACATGCGGCTGGCGGATGGCATGTGGGTGCGGCGCACGCGCTACATCGACACAAGAAAGGATCCGCTCGCTTTCAATGGTCTAAACCTGGAGTGGAAGCAGGAGTTCGGCAGTTACCTGCGCTACTTCACGGAGTTCAAGGATTACAAAGTTGAGGAACCCAAAGAACTCAAAGAGCCAAAACCACCGCGGCGGTAAGACAAACGAGAAGTCTCGGCTCCAGCTTTAGAGTTTGTCTTCCAGTTGCGGCGACTCGAAACCCGGAATGCAAAACTCGAAATTGAAAAGACTTAAGCAAATGAAGACATTGCATGTTTTCGCGCGGCTTGTTTCTTCGATCGTAGGGTTGTTTCTTTTTGCTCATGGTGCAGTCAGCGCACAGGAGAAAACCCAGCCCTCGAAGCCGCCACAGGACGACGACGTCATCCACGTCTCCACCACGCTCGTGCAAACGGACGTCATGGTATTCGATAAACAAGGGAAATTCGTCGAGGGCCTGAAACCAGAGCAGTTTGAGTTGAAGATAAACGGAAAGCTCGTGCCCATATCTTTCTTCGAACTAGTGACGACGGGAAGCGCAGAGGAGCAAGCGCAACTGGCGGCCGCCCGGCGCGCCCAACCCGCTACCATCATGGGAGAAAAACCGCGAACGACGATTACGCCTCCGGCCGGCCGCAGTATCTTCATTTTCCTTGACGACTTTCATCTCGACGCCGAAAGCTTCCTGCGTACGCGCAGGACACTTCTGGATACCATCGACAAAGAAATTACCGCTAACGATCGTGCCCTCATAACGGCCGCAAGCGGCCAATTGGGCGTACAACATCTGACGACCGATAAGGCCCAACTAAAGGCCGTAGTCGAACGCATTGCTCCGCGCTCCGGTATCCGCCAGACTCTGGAAAAACCAGCCATGAGCGAGTATGCGGCCGTGGCCATAAATCGTGGTGACCAGGCGCTGCTGAATTATTACGTTGAGCAACTCTTGAAGTTTGAGCCGACGAACGCGCCAGGAGTCGCCGAAGAACAGGTTAAGAGCCGCGCCCAAACCATAATCGACCAGTCAGCACCGATTGCGTCCAACACGTTGACGTCGCTGGAGAGCTTCATACGCGAACTAGCCAGCGTGCCGGGTCGCAAGCTTCTCTTTTTTATTTCCGACGGCTTCGTCATCGAAAACGAACGTTCAGTGTCTTATGCGCGCCTGAGCGGCGCAACGCAGGAGGCGGCACGCGCCGGCGTGGTTATCTACTCCCTGAATTCGCGCGGTCTAGTGGCGGCAGGACCTGACGCCAGCGACGGCAGCGGTTTCGACTCCCGGCTGGTGCGGGCAGCTTATAGCGCCGACACCGCCGGGCAGGATGTGCTTTACAGCCTTGCGGCTGACACCGGCGGACGAGCGCTCGTGAACAACAACGATCTCAACTCGGGCGTACGCCGTGCGCTCGATGAGACGTCGAAATACTACTTGCTTGCCTGGCGTCCGCTTCCAGAGAACGCGTCGGGCGAAACCATAAAGCGCATTGAGCTGGCCATTGCAAGCCAACCCGATCTGAAAGTGAAGACGCGCCGAGCTCTGGCAGAAGCTGTTTCGGCGGCACTGGTAGCCAGTAATTCCGCGACCGAACCTCTCTCTGCGCCAACGCCCAGCGCTGACCTTCTAAGCGCACTCAACAGCAATGCGCCGCAACGCGGAGTTCCCACTTCTCTCGTGCTCGTCTACCGCAGCGCGGGCCCTGCGGGCTTCGCGCTGACAGCTTCAATGCAACTGCCGAGTTCTGCGCTATCGTTTTCCGATGTCAAGGGTAAGCAAATCGCAACCCTCGACGTAGCGGCTATTGTGCTCGACCAGATGGGTAAGCAAGTTGCCGGCCTCAACAAAAGGATCGCCATTGGCCCCGATTCAAACGTCATCGATCCAATCAGAAAGTTGGTCTTCTATAATTACGACGTCAATCTCGCGCCCGGCACTTACCAGGTACGTCTGGGCGTTCGCGATTCCAGGAGCGGACTTATCGGCAGCGCTACGCAGTCTGTCGAAATCCCCGAGATTGCGACTGGCCGACTTGCGCTCAGCAGCCTGATGCTAAATGAGCAAGTGGAAGCAGACGATGAAGATACGCCGAGCGAGAAAACTGGTGCGCGAAGAGGCGTTGCGCAACGATTTGCGCCTGGTTCGCGCCTGCGCTTCCTGACCTACGTCTACAATGCCAAGCCAGTCGCTGCCGATGACAATGAGCCGGAACTGAACGTAGACGTAAAAATATTGCGCGGGAATCAGCCGGTATTGAGTCCCGCCTTGCGTGAAATTGCCATCGAGAAGGCCGACGCAAAGAACTTCCCCTACGCCGGAGAAATTCTGCTCGCCGGCTTGCAACCGGGCGAGTACACGCTGCAGGTAAGTGTTACAGATGTGACAACGAAAGGGAGCGCTATGCAGCGGGCTACTTTTGTCGTCGAGTAAACTGAACGCTCTGGGAAAGAGTAGGTGATGATCGTGACGAAGATTGGAACACCACTCACTCTAAAAGCCCTGATACTTGTCTTGGCTGGTTTCCAAATTCTCCTTTGCTCAACCGCGCTCAGGGCGCAGCAACCGCCAACACCGCATGGAGTGCCGCCACCGCTGCCAAACACGCCTGATACTGAGCGTGACTGGGAGCGAACAAATTCTCGCAAGACGAGGAGAGTCGACAGCAGGGCACCCACCGGGCGCGCCACGCTCGGCGAGATAAAGAAGGATTTCCTGAAAATACAGATCGTCAACAACGAACTGCTCCAATCGGTTACTTCAAACAACTCGCTTGACTACAAGTACATTGCCGACGCCGCTTCGAAAATAAAAACCCTGGCCGGCAGACTGAATTCGAATTTCGCTTTGGGTAAGTCCCAAACTGAAGATCATCCCCCCGAATACGAGTTCAGTCAGGAGGTATTGAAGGGTTCACTCTTTTCCCTTCACTCTTTAGTCGTAAGGTTCGTCGATAACCCTATTTTCAGGGAAAGAGGCGTCTTCGATATTCAGCAAACGAAGAAGGCTAAACAGGACGTGGACAGCATAATCACGTTGACCGAGCAAATAAAGACTATAGCTAAGAGGCTTAGTAAAGAGGCGAGCAAATAGGTTTCGTGACGCATCCGCCTATTTTCTCGTTAGCAGCTTTAGTAGTGGCCGGTTGTTTCGAGTCAGTTAAAGTCGAGGTGGGCAAGTAGCGGAAAATGGTCGGAAGCCCTGGAAGTCACGGCGAGCTCAGTGATCACTTCGCACTGAATCAGTCGCCTGGCAAATGCGCTGGGAACGAATACGTAGTCCAGTCGCAGATGCGGATCCCAAACAGGAAAAGTGTAGCCTTTGTCCGACGGATGGAGGAGACGATATCCGTCGCCGTAATTAGAGTCTTTCATGAGTTGAATGGTTTCGCGTTGAATGTCGCGTCCGCTTAGCCAGACCAGCCCGCGAATCCAGGCGGGCATACGACGAACATCGAGAATCTCGCCGGGCGCAAGCGTGTTAAAGTCGCCAACCAGAACGTGAAAGCCCTGTTGATGTCTTTCGATGCTCTTCAGTAAGGCCCGAATCTCACTCACCCTCCGGCGCTCACTCCACTTGGAAAACATCGAGCTGAGGTGAAGACCAAAAACGCGCGCTTCGGTGCCTTCAAGGACAATCTCAAGAAAGGAATGTTTTGCGCCCGCCGGGTAGTGCCATTCATGATGACTTGGCTTCAACCGGCTGATGTAGCCAATCGAATGCTCGCGGCGCGCAGCCCAGAAAGGGAAATCAGTGGCGGTGGCCAGGCGGCCGATGACAGCGGGGTCAATTGCTTCCTGAAAAACAACAAGGTCAGGCGCCGCAGCGCGAATCACTTCCGCGAGTTCCCGTTCGCGACCTCGACCACCGAAGCGGATGTTATAGCTGAGTAGCTTAACGATCACGGAGATTTCCGAGCCTCTATCACCGTGTAGTAAGGCTCATCAAACAAAACATCGCGGGCATAAAGAATTAGGTTTGCAGTGGCTTGAAAGTTTACCGGTCTCCGCGCAAGTTTCTGTAGCTCGTCGCGCAGTGAATTGAGGGCTGGTGCAATCCCAGGATCCTCGTCACAGAGCGGCTTGGTGTGGAGCAGCGGAATATAGAAAGCATCTTCATTCCAATACTCCATTACCTTGTCTCCTACCAAAGTAACATCCAGATCGCTGGTGCCCCGGCCGCCTGCGTCGAATGGCTCGCCATCCTCCCAACGCTTGTTGGTAACGACGCTACCCCGGAGCGCGAAGCCGGTGCCTTCGGGTAAACCCGCTTTCAGCTTCGCGCAAAACTCTCGATACCTTAGCGCGTCACCGTCAAATGCAAGGCGCACGATTCGCGCCTCAACCTGCTCGTCGCTCATGTCCTTTGCGTCTCGGGTCCCCGCCAAGGTTGTCCCCCTCGTTCAAAGTTACTCGGCATCTGTTGCTATGAATCTCATTCGGACTTATTTTATACCGCCTTATCAAGGTAGTAGTCGAGTGCGACAGATTTTATGAACATAACGATTCGCCTCGCCACGAAGAGAGATATTCCCGCAATCCAGGAGTTGATACGGGAGTCTGTTAGTGTCCTAAGCATGCAGTATTATTCTGGCCAGCAAATCGCCAGCGCTTTGGCACACGTTTTTGGGGTTGATACTCAACTGATTGAGGATGGGACGTATTTTGTCGCTGAAGCTGAAAAGCGGATTGCAGGTAGCGGCGGTTGGAGCAAACGAAAGACATTATACGGTGGTGACCAGTCAAAGTCGGACAAGGTCGACGCCTTACTCGATCCAGCGACAGACCCGGCGCGCATTCGTGCTTTCTACGTCCATCCCGAGTGGTCGCGACGAGGTATTGGCAGCAGGATATTGAGCGCGTGTGAAGACGCCGCGCGAATGGCCGGCTTCCGCAGGGTTGAATTGGTGGCGACTCTTCCTGGTGAGCCTCTGTATTCAGCAAAGGGTTACGAAAAAGCAGAAGCCATCCGGATAGAAACGCCAGACGGTGAATCGTTGCCCGCCTTTCGAATGACCAAGTCTCTATAATTGGTAACGGTCCAAACGCCACCACGATGACAAGTTCGCCCAGGAAACGCGAGGAAGGAAAGAGAAAACATATGCAAGAGTTTCTGGAAGATTTTCGCCGCACGATTAGCAGCGCATCCAAGCGACTGCTAGAGATTTCCGCCGAGCAGAGTCAACTTCCGAGAGTGGAAGGAAAATGGTCGCCAAAGGAAATCATCGGCCACCTGATTGACTCGGCCTCGAATAACCATCAGCGTTTTGTGCGCGCCCAGTTTAGTGACGATCTGATCTTCGCTGGATACGAACAGGAGGGTTGGGTTCGCGTGCAGAATTATCAGGGCGAGCCGTGGTCCGAGCTGGTTCAGCTTTGGAAACTATATAATCAGCACATCCTGCACTTGATGTCTCTCATTCCTGAAGAGACGCGGCTGAAGTTGCGCTACCGGCACAATCTCCATCAGATCGCTTCGGACAGTCTTACCGAGGATGAACCGGTTACGTTGGACTGGTTCATGCGCGACTACGTTGACCATATGAAGAAGCATCTGGGACAGATATTGGGATAAGTCCGCGGTTCCTATTTTTTCTTTTTCTGATTAGGAAGGACACCTGCATCCACAGTCTGACCGGTTCGCGAAATGACCTGAAAGTACAATTGGTCACCGACAACTTCGAAGAGCATGAAATGCATGTCTTGATCGAATGCCTTATCAGTTAGTGCGGAGCCTTGCTTGACGTCTCCCGGTCTTAACTGGCCGCCCGCTCCGGAAACAAAATAATAGATTCCCTTTTGCGGTTTAATGCGTTCATAGACGTGGTCATGACCGGTCAACACCAGGTTCACGCCGTACCTGACAAACAACGGCTCGAGCACTTGACGTATTTGCTTGTCGGAGCCGTGCTTCCTGGCCGAAGAGTAAGGCGGATGGTGGAAGAAAGTGACTTTCCATGCCGAGGTGTCCTTTGCTAATTCGTCCTCCAACCACTTGAGCTGCTTCTTGTCCATGTAATTGCTGTTCAGCGCGTAGAACGCGACATTACCTTTGGTGAACCGGTAATACTCTTTTCCGTTCATGTTAAAGTTTTCGTAGAAGCGCTCATTCGGTTGGTCGTGATTCCCCAGCGCCGCATAGAACTTGACCTTGTTGTCCAACAACTTTTGGTAAACGTTTGCGAATTTCTTCCGGTAGTCGTCCGGGTTCTCGCTGCCATAGAGGTTGTCGCCCATCATCAGAACAAACTCGAATGGAAATGCGGCTCGATACTGAAGCATCGTGTCAGCTACTTGTTGTTGCTTGTCGGTGCCTGAGCCGGTGTCCCCGATTACCGCGAAACGCACTGAGCCCTCTTTTAGAGGCAGGCTCAAGGGCAGAGTTGGCTTTGCAGGTAGGCTAACTCGGCTGCCCCGCGCGTTGCCGTTGGAATTATTTTGACAATAGGTTGGATTAAAGTAACTAAAAAGAATTAGAACAAAGAGTGTTAGAACTGAGGCAGTGGTGCGTCTCATATTGATCTCCTCTCAACCGAACTCGTCGTTTCGCCGTTTCTACGGGAGCGCATCCAGCATGTAGTCGATTATCAGATTGTTGTCGGTGTCGACCAGTATCAGGTTGTGGCCGACATACCGATACTTGACTTGCTTAGGTAGCTGCGGAAGCTTCAAGAGTAAGGTCGCAGGCATTTCCACATACTCTTTCGGATCGGGGTAGGGATAATTAACTTTCAAGGGAACAGGAATGTTCGTTTCCTTCTCCAGTACCACCTTGCGTATTTCTTTTTTCTCACCGGGTTTGAATTCGCTCTTCATCGTTGTGCGAATAAACCCGGCGACGTCCGGCTTGAACACATCACCCGGTCTGGCGCCGGCTCTGGCAGCTCTGAGCGCTTCTATAGAAGCTTTTTCGAAGGCTGCTATCTGTTCGGGGGTGCTGCCTTTGGAAAGCTTCGGCACCTTTGCTTTTACGCTCTCGCGTAATTTCACATACTGCTTAACTCGTTCCTCGAATCTCTTGATTGCTTCCTTGTCGGCGGGTGAAATCGACGGTTGCGTAGCTTCGGCAATCTGCTCTACCACTTTCTTCTGAGCTGTCACCGCGGCGGGCAATCGTATCGCTGCAGAGCAGCACATCGCCAACACAGCCGCGCTGACTGTGCACCTTCCAGATATGTGTTTCATGCCTTCAAAAACTGCAAGCCCGATGCCAGCAAACAGCGAAAGAAAAACTGAGAAAGCGTGCGATTTCTACAGTCATTGCCGTGGTGAAAGGGCCGGACGGATGTATTCATTTAATGTGTTATTGCTGTACTGCGACGATACGGCGGCCGCCGCTTTCCTAACCCACTTCGCCTTCCCCAAGAGCCCAGTTTAGAAAGCGGACTTGTCCGCCCACGGATCGGGGCACAAGTGCCCTATCTAAACGGGCCATTGAATCCCTTGTCACCGGGGCCAATGAAGTTTTATGCTACCTTCCGCTTCCATCGAAAGTAATTTCATTTTTCCGCCAAGCTTAAGGGGACGTTATTCCAATGGACTACACCTACGAACAGTTAAAACACAAGACAGTCAGTGAGCTTCGCGAGATTGCCAAAGGCAACGAGCACGAAGCTCTACAGGGCTACACGCAACTAAACAAGGAGCACCTGTTGGTGGCTCTTTCAAAAGCCCTTGGCATCAAGCATGAACACCATGACGTGGTGGGCGTTGACAAGGCATCAATTAAGGCACGCATTCGTGAAATGAAGAAGAAACGCGACGAAGCCTTGTCAGCGCATGACCACGTCCAACTAAAGGTCGCGCGGCGAACCATTCACCGCCTGAAAAGACAGATACACAAGGCAACCGTTTGAGTCAGATGCGCTCGAGCGGTCGTCGACTTAGTTGCGAAGTGACATAGAACGCCGGTCGGAAACTCCGGCTGAGTTTAGTCTTCCCGTCAAAACATTCAAAAAGTGAGGTAGCATGAAAAAGGCTATCAACATCCGTGTCAACGGTGTGAGCCACAAGCACGAAGTGGAACCGCGACTGTTATTGGTCCACTACTTGAGAGATGTGCTTGGTCTGACTGGCACTCATATTGGTTGCGAAACTTCGCTGTGCGGAGCGTGTACCATCATGGTCGACGGCCAGGCCGTTAAGTCGTGTACGGTGCTTGCCGTGCAGGCAGACGACAGCGAGATCACCACCATCGAAGGCCTCATGAACAACGGCGAGCTTCATCCGATGCAGGAAGGGTTCTGGGAGCGCCACGGGCTGCAATGCGGTTACTGCACGCCCGGAATGATCATGGCAGCTACTCAGATCATTGACCGCAATGCCAACCCTTCGCGAGAAGAAATACGCCACGGACTTGAAGGCAATCTCTGCCGCTGCACCGGCTATCAACACATCGTCGAAGCAGTTGAATACGCAGCGAAGAAGACCTCGGCCTAGTAGGACAGGCATTCCTGCCTGCCCTGGGACAGACTGGAAAGTCTGTACTACAACGGAGCAATCATGGCTAATTACGTTGGGCAACGAATAAAACGAACTGAAGATCCGCGGCTTATCAAGGGCCTGGCACATTACGTCGACGACATCCGACTTCCCGACACGCTCCACGTTGCCTTTGTCCGCTCTGTTTACGCGCACGCGCGAATCACGAGCGTCGATGTCAGCGACGCGCTTAAGGCCCCGGCCGTGGTTGCCGTTTATACCGGCAAGGATATCGCCGGCAAGATCGGCCCGGTGCCATGTGCGAGCGCGCTGCCGGGGTTGAAGGTGCCAGACTATCGCGTGCTGGCCCAGGGCAAAGTTTATTTTGTAGGCCAGCCGATCGCCGCCGTGGTCGCGCGGGATGCTTACGCCGCCCGCGACGCGCTGGATCTCATCATGGTCGACTACGAAGATCTACCGGCGGTGGTTGATGTTGAGGAGGCCGCAAAAGGCGGCACGGTCATTTATGAGAGCTTTGGCGACAACATTGCCTACAAGCTAACTGCCGGCGAGGGCGACATCGATGCGGCCCTTGCTGCCGCCGACCACGTGCTCAAGCAACGCATCGTCCATCAACGTCTGGCGCCAATTGCGATGGAAGGCCGTGGCGTGCTGGCGCGCTATTTTCCTGGTGAAGAAGAGCTGACCGTCTGGTCGTCAACGCAGATTCCGCACCTGCTCCGCACCCAGCTCGCGCTGATGATTGGCATTCCGGAGAACAAGTTGCGCGTGATTACACCTGAGGTCGGCGGCGGTTTCGGTTCAAAGTTGAACGTCTACGCCGAGGAGGCTTTGCTTGGGTGGATCTCAATGCAGTTAGGTAAACCGGTGAAGTGGATTGAAGGGCGCCGTGAGAATATTCAATCAACGATTCACGGTCGCGGCCAGGTTGGATACGTCGAGATTGGTTGCAAAACGGACGGAACCGTCACTGGCCTGCGCTACAACGTGTTCGCAGATCTCGGAGCCTATCATCAGCTACTTACGCCGGCTATTCCAACCTTGACCGGCTTGATGCTGTCCGGTTCTTACAGAATTCCAGCTATTCAAATTAACGTCACCGGTTGCTTTACAAACAAGATGTCTACTGATGCTTATCGCGGCGCCGGCCGGCCGGAGGCAACCTACGTTGTCGAGCGGGCGATGGATCTGGTCGCGGCTGAGTTGGGAATTGATCCCGCGGAAGTTCGACGTAAGAACTTCCCTGCCGCGAACGAGTTTCCCTTTCATACTGCCACCGGTCTCGACTATGACAGCGGCAACTACGAAGCGGCATTGAACAAAGCCCAGGGAATTATTGGTTACGCCGGGTTGCGGGAGGAGCAGAAGAAAGCCCGCGAGGAAGGCCGGCTGTTGGGCATCGGCATTTCGACTTATGTGGAAATCTGCGCGCATTGTTGTTGCGTTGTTGGGTATCTGGTCCGGAGTCGCGAGTGCGGCGGACGCGCCTCTGCGCAGCGAAATCGCGCGTGTGAACGGTGTGGACGTGCACTATCTGATCGCCGGAACCGGTGAGCCGGTGGTACTGATCCATGGGTATGTTGAGACATCCCAGATGTGGCGGCCGCTCATCGCGGAATTGGCGCGCACAAACACGGTGATCGCGCCGGACCTGCGGGGCGTTGGCGGTTCATCCAT
>Ga0137403_10006124_pt1 | contig 13814 bp, 10 predicted proteins | sample CZOMad2_1_16fung_FD_122057 | JGI IMG/M metagenome (GOLD analysis project Ga0137403, IMG submission 122057) | Vadose zone soil fungal communities from Angelo Coast Range Reserve, California, USA - CZOMad2_1_16fungal (Hybrid Assembly) | ecosystem: Environmental > Terrestrial > Soil > Vadose zone... | reverse complement strand
CTACAAGTACCCCCAGGCGGCGTTTCCCTACCGAGCACTCGTCGAGGAGAACCGGCGGCGCGACCGCCGCGCGCCGGAGTTCGAGCTGATCGATACGGGCGTCTTCGACGGCGATCGCTATTTCGACGTGGTCGTGGAATACGCGAAGGGGGCGCCCGACGACGTCCTCGCTCGCATCACCGTGACGAACCGCGGCCCCGAGGCGGCCGAGCTCCATCTCTTGCCGACCCTCTGGTACCGCAACACATGGACGTGGGACACCGGAGAGCCCGAGCGGCCCGCGCTGCGCGCCGGCCAGGACAGCCGCCACGCGGTGATCGAGGCGGAGCACTCGACGCTCGGCGCGCGGTGGCTCTACTGCGAGGGAGCGCCGGAGCTTCTGTTCACCGACAACGACACCAACACCGCGCGCCTCTTCGAGGTGCCGAACGCGAGCCCGTTCGTGAAGGACTCGATCAACGACTACGTCGTCACGGGACGAACGGACGCCGTCAACCCGGAGCGGTCCGGCACGAAGGCCGCCGCGTACTATCGCCAGAGGCTCGAGCCTGGGCGGAGCGTCGTCACGCGGCTCAGGCTCTCCAACACGCCGCTTCCGGCCGGCCCGTTCGAAAAGGACTTCGACGCCATCTTCGGCCAGCGGGCGCGCGAGGCGGACGAGTTCTACCAGACGATCATCCCCGCGAGGCTCTCGGACGACGCGAAGAGCGTGATGCGCCAGGCGTTCGCCGGGCTCCTCTGGTCCAAGCAGTTCTACCACTACGACGTCCGGCGCTGGCTCGAAGGCGACCCCGTCTGCCCGCCGCCCCCGCCGGCGCGGTCGAAGGGCCGGAACCACGAGTGGCGCCACCTCTACAACGAAGACGTGATCTCGATGCCGGACAAGTGGGAGTACCCGTGGTACGCGGCGTGGGATCTCGCGTTTCACACGATCCCGTTCGCGCTCGTCGACCCCGACTTCGCCAAGGCGCAGCTCGTCCTCTTGCTGCGCGAGTGGTACATGCACCCGAACGGGCAGATGCCCGCCTACGAGTGGGCGTTGGGCGACGTGAACCCGCCGGTCCACGCGTGGGCGGCGCTGCGCGTCTACCGGATCGAGCGGCGCCTCCGCGGCAGGGGCGACCGCGGATTCCTCGAGAAGATCTTCCACAAGCTCCTGCTGAACTTCACCTGGTGGGTGAACCGGAAGGACGCCGAGGGCAAGAACGTCTTCCAGGGCGGCTTCCTCGGCCTCGACAACATCGGCGTCTTCGACCGGTCGGCGCCGCTACCGACCGGGCACCACATCGAGCAGTCCGACGGCACCGCCTGGATGGGGATGTACTGCCTCAACATGCTCGCGATCGCGCTCGAGCTCGCCAAGCAGGATCCGGCCTACGAGGACGTCGCCTCGAAATTCTTCGAGCACTTCGTCTACATCGCTCACGCGGTGCACGACCTGGGCGACCAGGGAATCAATCTCTGGGACGAGACGGACGGCTTCTACTATGACGTCCTCCACGGCGACGGCATCGCCCACCCGCTGAAGGTGCGCTCGATGGTCGGGCTGATCCCGCTCTTCGCGGTCGAGACGCTCGAGCCGGAGGTCGTCGACCGGCTTCCGGGCTTCAAGCGGCGGATGCAGTGGTTCATCGACAACCATCCCGAGTTCCGAGAGCATGTCGAGACGGCGCCCAAGCCCGGCGTCGGGGTGCGCCGGCTCCTCGCGATCGTCGGGCGCCGGCAGCTCCCGCGCGTTCTCCGGTTCATGCTGGACGAGGCCGAGTTCCTCTCACCCTACGGCGTCCGCGCGGTGTCGCGGTACCACAAGGACCACCCCTACGTGCTCCGCCTGGACGGCCTGGAGCATCGGGTCGACTACGAGCCGGCCGAGTCCTCGAGCGGGCTCTTCGGCGGTAACTCGAACTGGCGCGGCCCAGTCTGGTTCCCGGTGAACTACCTGCTGATCGAGTCGCTCCAGAAGTTCCACTACTTCTACCGCGACACGCTGAAAGTCCCATGTCCGACGGGCTCGGAGACCGTGCTCGACCTCTGGCAGGTCGCCGCGGAGCTGTCCCGTCGCCTGACGCGCATCTTCCTGCGCGACGCGACCGGCCGGCGGCCCGTCTTCGGCGGCACCGAGAAGTTCCAGCGCGACCCGCACTGGCGCGACCGGCTGCTCTTTTATGAATACTTCCACGGCGACAACGGCGCCGGCATCGGCGCCGGCCACCAGACGGGCTGGACGGGGATCGTCGCCAAGCTCCTCCAGCAGAGCGGCGAGCGATGAGCGCATAGTCCGCGACTTCCGCTCCGCGCCCCGCGGTAGTATTTCTCGAGGTGGGCCGCCGCGCCGCCTTCGAGGCGGCGGGTGAAGCGGCGGCGTTGCGGCCAGCGCCGAAAGGCGGGGATGTCGGCCCCCGCGCCAGCGCCGCGGATAGCCGCCGGAGTAACGCCCGGCCGGCGGGCCTACCTCCGGTCAGGCCTTGCCTTCCAGCGCGCGCTTGAGCTGGTCGAGGTGGTTGTCGTCGTGCCAGGCCATGAGCGTGACGAAGTCGTTGATCGTGATCGGGCCGCGCGTGGCGTGGATCCCGGCGCGCTTCCACTGCTCGGGCGTGAGGGTGCCGAGCAGGGCGAGCGCCTCGTCGCGCCGCGCGCGGAACGCCGACAGCGCGAGCTGCGCGTCGTTCCGGAGATACTGCCGCTCCTCGGCCCAGCGATCCGGCGTCGTGGGATCGAACGCGAGCTTCGGGTTGTCCATCGCCAGGATCATCCCGAACCGGCCGGTGAACATCTCCTCGACGTCGCGCAGGTGGCAGACCGCTTCCTTGGCCGCCCAGTTCTTGCCGTCTGGACGGCGCGACAGCGCCGCGTCGTCGCGGCCGCGGATCGCGGCGGCGAGCTCGTCGGCGGTGCGGGCCAGGCGCCTCATCCGCTCCTCGGCCGGCTGCTTCGCGTACTCTTCCATCGTCGGCATCGTGGCTCTCCCTCCGGCGTCGGGCACCAGCTGGTGGAACAGGCTCGACTCTCGCTTGTAGAACCCCTGCGTATGATACGACTCCCCCAGCCGCAGCCCCGTGTAATCGACGTGGTGGCCGACCTCGTGGAGCAGGGTCCGGAGGTACGTCCGGAAGGCGACGACGCGCTTCTGCTTGGCGGTGCGCATCCAGAGCTGGATCTTGGGCTGGCGGCCGCGCTCGTGGGTGTAGAGACCGTGGAGCTCGCCCCAGCGCGCGTGGGGTCGCGCGGCGAGCACCTCCAGCCGCACGGGCGGCAGCCCCATCGCCTCGGTGAGGCCGGTGATCAGGACCTGGCTGGCCCGCTGGGTCGCTGCGCGCTCCTCCGTTTTGAGCGCGGCCTCGAGCGCGGCGACGCTCGGGTGGAGCGCCGCCGGATTCTCGAGACGAATCTCGACGAGGGCGTCGCTCTTCCGGTAGACCGCCTGCTGCGAGCGCGTGAGCCGTGCGTAATACGCGAACGGCACCGTTATTGGCCGGTGAAGCGGGGCTTTCTCTTCTCGAGGAACGCCTTGGCGCCCTCGACGCGGTCCTCGGTCGTTCGCAGGAGCGTCGACAGGTCGGCCTCGAGCCGGAGCCCGTCCTCGAGGGGCAGCGCGAGGCCCTTCACGACCGCTTCCTTCGCGTAGCGCAGCGCCACGGGCGCCCTCTCGGCGAGGGTGCGGGCGAGCCCGAGGGCCGCGGTCAGGACCTCGGCCGTCGGGACCACCCGCTCGACGAGCCCGATCCGGAGCGCCTCGCGCGCGTCGACGCGCGCGCCGGTCAGGATCATCTCGAGCGCCTTGCCGCGGCCCACGAGCCGGGGCAGGCGCTGCGTGCCGCCCCCGCCCGGGATGATCGCGAGGTTCACCTCGGTCAGGCCGAGCTGGGCGTCCTCCGCCGCGATCCGGATGTCGCAGGCCAGCGCGAGCTCGAGGCCGCCGCCGAGTGCCCACCCACGGATCGCGGCGATGATCGGCTGGCCGCAACGGTCCATCGCGGCGCGGAAGTCGACCCGGCGGCGGTTCTCGCGGAACCGGACGGGCACCTGGGGTACCACGAACTCGCGGATATCGGCGCCGGCGGAGAACGCCCGTTCGCCCGCGCCGGTGACGACGACGACCCGCGCCGCGTCGGCCTGGGCGAGGTCGCCGAAGCAACGGGTCAGCTCCTCGCGCATGCGCTCGTTCATCGCGTTGTGGACGTCGGGACGATTGAGCGTGATCGTCGCGACGCCGTCGGCCAGCTCGTAGCGGATCGCCTCGTACGCCATCGATCGATGCCTCCCGGCCCGCTCAGGCCCTGGACGTGCGCGCCGCAGGCCGTCGCGGGGCTGGGGCCCCGCCGGCCGAGGCGCGGCTCTAAATCGAAATGCGCGCCGCAGGCCGTCGCGGGGCTGGGGCCCCGCCGGCCGAGGCGCGGCTCTAGCCCGGATCATTCATGAACGATCGACGCGTTCGTCGGGCGGGCGGCGCCGGGCCCAGGCAGGGGAGCCGGGGGTACGCGACCGGCTCCGTCACCCACTCGCCCGAACCGCAGCTCTTCGAGCTGCGAACGGGACTCGGGGGTCCCACTACGCCGGTCGCGTACCCCCGGCTCCCCTGCCTGGCCCGGCGCCACCCGCCCGTTCACCGTGGTGTCGTTCATGAATAGTCCAGCCTAGGCACTCGCCGGCGTGATCATGGTCTTCACGCCGTGGCCGGCCGCGGCGTGGGCGAACGCGTCGGCGATCCGCTCCAGCGGGAATCGCGAGGTGACGAGGCGCTTGAGGCCGAGCTTCGGCATGAGGGCCAGCGCGCGGCGGTAGGCGGTGCCGCGGCCGAACGCGCCCCCGATCCTGATCTCGCGGAAGTGAACGTCCCAGAGGTCGAGCGGCAGGCGGCTCCCTTTTGGATTCACGCCCACGAGCTGGAAGAAGCCGGCGGGGCGGGTCAACCCGACCGCCTCGGCGACCAGCTCGGGCTTGCCGACCGCCTCGCAGACGACGTCGGCGCCGCGCCCGCGCGTGAGCTCCATCACCCGATCTCTCAAGCTCTCGTGGACGGGATCGATGACCACGCCGGCGCCCAGACGCCGCGCCATCTGACGGCGCTCCTCGATCGGATCCGACAGAATCAGGCGCTTGGCGCCGAGACGGCGCGCCAGCACCATGGTCACGAGCCCCATGATGCCGCCGCCGATGACCAGGACCGTCGCGCCGCGCGGCATGCGGAAGGTCTCCAGGCCGGCCAGACAGCAGGCGGCCGGCTCGGTCATCGCCGCGGTGATCGGATCGAGCCCGCGCGGCAGGGGATGGACGTTGCGCGCGGGCAGCGCGACGCGCTCGGCGAAGCCGCCGACGCGAACGCACTGCGGACACTGGCTCACGCGCCCGGTCGCGCACTCCGCGCACTTGCCGCAGCCGTAGGAAGGCTCGCAGCCGACGGTGCGCCCGACGAGGCTCCGGCTGACCCCGCGGCCCACCTCGCGCACGACGCCGGTGTACTCGTGGCCGAGCACCAGCGGCGGCTTCCAGGGGAAGAGCCCCTGCGTCGCGTGGACGTCGGTGCCGCAGATGCCCGCAGCGTGGACGGCGACCACGACCTGACCCGGCCCGGCGACGGGCTCCGGCACCGTGTCGATGGTGAATCGGCTCTCGCCCTGCCAGGTCGCGACTCTCATGTCGGTACCTCGCGGTGAGGCTACCACACGGCGCCGAATGACATACAATCCGGACAATCTTTTCCCAGAGGAGACCGACTATGGCCGTGAGCGAGACCTACGAGAAGGGACGGGAGCTGCGCCGCCAGCTCCTCGGCGACGCGTACGTGGAGCGCGTCAACCAGACCGCGTACGCCGACCCCATCATGAAGAAGTTCATCGACGTGGCGACCGAGACGGTCTTCGGCGCCCTGTGGACGCGGCCGGGCCTGGACCTCAAGACCCGCACCCTGATCTGTGTCGTCTCCGACGCCGCGACGGCGCGCACGCCCGAGCTGGCCATCCATCTGCGCATGGCGCGCCGCCAGGGCTGGACCGAGGACGAGCTGATCGAGGTGCTCCTGCACCTCTCCGGTTACGTCGGAGTCCCGCTGATCCGCGAGGCGATGCTCACGGCCAAGGAGGTGTTCACCGAAATGAAGAAGGAGCGCTGAGGGAGACCGCGATCAGGTGAGGAGGCGCCGGTAGGCCAGCCCAACGATCAGCAGCAGCGCCAGCTGGAACAGGTCGAGAGCCGAAAGCCCGGGTATCATGCGTTGTCGCCCGCCGTCCCCGGGGGTGTCTGAATAGTTTTCGGTTCGCGTCGCTGACCCCTGGGCGGCCGAGGAAAGTGCAAGCCGTATACCGGCTGACCCTCAGCGCCGGCCGAGCCGAGGAACCGCGCGAAAGAACATCGCGATCCGCGCGTGAGCGCGCGCTGGCTCTGAATGCGTCCCGGGCGTCGGCCCGAGAGTCGTCAAACTTTCCGACGCTCCGGGCGTTCGGCTTCCAGAATTTGGCATTGCCCGAGCGTGCTATCGTCCCCTCGGGTCCTCATAAGGGCGAGCCGCGGGTGGATGTCGTCCACGATTGATGCTAAGAAGGGATCGCGGTTTCGACACGTCCTCACGGGAGGGTCGCCATGAGTACCGGTGAGAAGGTCACGGTTCTGAACCCGATGGGCTTCGCGCCGAAAGTGGTCAAGAAGCCGCTGGCACCGCGCCTCTCCACGCTCGACGGCAAGACCGTCTACCTGGTCGACTGCCGGTTCGACGACTCCGATGTCTTCCTCAAGCAGATGCAGGCGTGGTTCGGCGAGCATATGCCCGGTGTGCGCACGATCTTCAAGCCGATCTCGAGCGTCTATCTCAAGGACGATCCGACGACCTGGGAGGAGATCAAGGCGAGGGGGCACGCCGCCATCGTCGGCGTCGGCCACTGAAGCACCTGCGCGCCGGCGGTCGCCGCGCACGCGATGACGATCGAAGCGCAGTACGGAGTTCCCACCGTCGCCATGCACACCGACAAGTTCGATCGGGTGGTCCGGTCGGTGGCCGCGGTGAACGGGATGGCCGAGCTCCGGCAGGTGTTCGTCCCTCAGCCGGTCATGGGTAAGTCCCCTCGCGAGCTGCGCGCCTACGTCGACGGAAAGGATCCGCTGACCGGGCGGCCGGTCATGCAGGAGGTCGTCGAGGGCCTCACCACGCCCCTCGACGGCCAGGGCGTCGGCACCATCGAGTACGACCGGTCCACGCCGCGGCTCGTCGAGGCGGACACCGAGGAGAACCTTCATCGGCTGTTCATGGAGAGCCGGTGGACCGACTACCTGCCGATCGTGCTTCCCACGGAAGAGCGCGTGACGGCCATGCTGGCGGCGACGCGTCGCAAGCCCGGCGAAGTCGTCGGGCGCATGCGCCCGACGCATTTCCGCGAGGCCTGGGAGTACACGGTCGAGAAGGTCGCGGTGAACGCGGTGATGGCCGGAGCGCGGCCGGAGTATTTCCCGGTCATCCTGGCCCTCGCCGCGACCGGTGTGAGCGCGCGGGGCAGCACGACCAGCTCCATGGCGGCCATGGCCGTGGTCAACGGGCCGATCCGCCAGGAGATCAAGATGAACGCGGGGACCGGCGCGCTGGCGCCCTATAACCACGCCAACGCGACGATCGGCCGCGCCTACGGGCTCCTCTCGCAGAATCTCCAGGGCGGCTCGGTGCCCGGCCTCAGCTACATGGGCTCGCAGGGCAACAACTACGCCTACAACAGCATCACGTTCCCCGAGAACGAGGAGCGGAGCCCCTGGGAGCCCTTCCACGTCCAGCATGGCTTCCGTCCCACCGACAGCACGGTGAGCGTCTTCAGCGGGTGCCGCGCCACCGCCTACACGTTGGGGCTACGCGAGAAGCACTGGCGCGAGCACGTCCGCAACATGCTGCGCGGCATGGATCCGCACATCCCACCGGTGTTCGTGCTCGATCCCATCACCGCGCGGCAGTTCATCGACCGGGGCGGCTTCACCAAGAAGGACGCGCTCATCGACTGGATCTACGAGAACGCCCAGATGCCGGCCGGCGAGTTCTGGGACTACCAGCTCGTCCAGAACTACCTCTACCCGCGCGCCACCTTCGGCGAGGAGCCGTGGGCCACGAAGCTCAAGGCCGCGCCCGAGGAGATGATCCAGATGTACCGGCGCGAGGACATTCACGTCGTGGTCGTCGGCGGCGAGACCAACGGCTACTGGCGCATCATGGGCGCGACGTACGCGAAGACCGTCTCGGTGGACGACTGGCGATAGGCGACGGCCTAGCGAACATTTCGCCGGGCGCAGACGGGGAAGGGCAAGCACGGCAATCCAGGCCCTTCCGCGAGCCGGATTATCCGGAAGCGAGCAGTCTCAGCCGCCTCACGAGCTCGTAGAGCGCGGTCTTGCCGCCGCTATAGCCGGCGTCCCGAAGCCGGCTGAGGATTTCCGCACTCGAGATGCCGGGATCCTCGTGCAGCCATTGCTCGATCCGAGGCTCGAACCACGTCAGCTGGGAGCGGCGCCCGACGCCGATGCGTCGTGGAGCGCGTGCCTGATCTTCTCCGGATGTCATCCGAACGAGCCCTCAGTGCGGACTCACCGCAAAACCCGTACCGGAATCGAATTCCCGGGGATATCAGCGTTTCTGCGGCGCTCCAGCAACAAGCTTCGAAGGGCTGGGTACCGGACAGATCATTTGAGCATGAGATTTCACATCCTGCGCCGGATCGCCTGGTGGAACTCGAGAAAAGAGTTGCCCGGGAGACGTCGCGCGTTTGGCAGGATCGCCACGCGCTGAGAACGGGAGAACGACGTCCAGAGTTCCTCACTGAGCCACGAATTCCGGAACTGGCAAGTGTCTGCCGGAACCGGAATGCATGAATCTCTCGATTGCGCCCCGAGGCGGATCGCTGGAAGGCTGACCGTAGCAATGGGATCGATCCAACGCCGACTGACGCGCGCTTTCGGGAGGGTGCGTGATCGGCGGGGGCCGGGCTCGCGCCCGACTGAGAACGCGCGCGTGGGCCACGCCCCAGAAGGGAGGTGCGGGAGTCGTCGAGGAACGACGTGGCGATGGTAGGCCCGTCGTCGTGCAGTTCCGTACGTCGCGAATCCGACCAGTGAAGGAGAGAGCAATGGCAAAGCAGCCGAAGCTGGAACTAGGGATCGAGCGGCTCGAGGCGCGTGTCGCTCCGGGGCTGGTCCACGGCACCGGCGGCAGTAACGGCGACAATGGCAGTAAGGACCACGGCAGCAACGGCACTAAGGCGTCTAAGTAAAGACGCCAACGGCAGTAAGGGGCCTCGGCGAGCAACGGCGCCGACAACGGCGCTGGACCGCCTAGGCTGACAAAGGGCTCTGTCCTGCCCGTCGGGCCCTCAGCGGGTTCGGCGGGCAGGACAGGACCCAGGGGTCGGATTGCCTGGGAGATCGGGGGAGACATGACACCGGGAACCACCGCGACGGTCGCTTTGCCAAAGATCCGAAGCGACCTCGTCATTCGCGCTCACACCTCCTCCGGCGGCAAGCCATTCGTTGTCAAGGACCCGGTGACCCAGGAGTTCTTCGGACTACGTGAGGTCGAGCACTTCGTCGTGGAGCAGCTCGACGGCTCGACCTCCCTCGACGTTGTCCGGCGGCGGGCGGAGGAGCGGTTCGGCGCCCCCCTCGAGTCGGAGACGATCGCGCGGTTCGTCCGCACCCTGCGCGAGCTCGGGCTGCTCGAGTCCGCCGCACCAGAGAAAGCTCCCGTGCCGCGCCGGCGGATCCAGGGGAACCCGTTCTACCTGAGGCTTCGACTCGTCGATCCTAACCGCTTCCTGGGCTGGCTGGTCGGGCCGTCCCAGCCGTTTTTCACCCGCACCTTCCTGACCTTCTCCTCCGCGCTGATCCTGGTCGCGCTCCTCATGAGCGTGATGAGCTCCGGCGACCTCGCGCGGGATGTGAAGGGTCTGTTCCGGCTCGATGTCCTGGCGCTCGTCTGGCTCACCGTATTCTTCGTGGCGATGGCCCATGAAGTTGCTCACGGCGTGACGTGTCGGCGATTCGGGGGCCAGGTCCACGACATCGGGTTCATCCTGATATATTCCATGCCGGCCTTCTATTGCGATGTCAGCGATACGTGGCTGTTCCCGAAGAAATCCCGGCGCCTGCTCGTCACGTTCGCCGGCCCGTACTTCGAGCTCTTCATCTGGGCCGTCGCCGTCGCCACCTGGCGGGTGACGGACACGGGCACCTGGATCAACCTGCTCGCCCTGGTGGTGATAGCGACCTCCGGCCTGAAGACGCTGTTGAACCTCAATCCCCTGATCAAGCTGGACGGCTACTATTTCCTGAGCGACGCGCTCGAGATCCCCAACCTCCGCCGTCGCGCCTTCGCCTATATCGGTGGCCTGCTGACCGGGCGTAGCTCCGTGAGCGATCCGGTGCCGCCGACGCCGAGGGAGCGCCGGGTCTTCGTGTTGTACGGTCTGGCCGCTTCGATTTACTCTTTCTTGTTGCTCGGTGTCACGACGTTCCACGTTGGCAGCTTTCTCATCGGGCGCTATCAGCTTTGGGGCCTCCTGCCCCTGGTCCTCCTGCTCGGGCCCCGCCTCCGAAAACGGTTCCGGAGCTTCGTCCCCCGACGGTCGAAGGCACTTGAACGTTCTCCATCGGGTCCCCCTGCTTTCCCTGAGGACGCTGACGAGGAGAGGGAGGCGGACAGGGACGGAGGGAGACCTTCACCAGGGCGCAGCGGAAAATCGGCGCGGCGTCTGAGAGCGGCTGCCGTGATCGCCGTGGCGGGCGTCGTGCTGTTCCTCGTTCCCATGGAGCTCAAGGTCACCGGCGAGTTCACCGTGCTCCCGAACGATCGCAGCGACGTGCGGAGCATGGTGGAGGGGATCGTCGTGTCCATGGACGTGGACGAGGGCACCCGGGTCCGGACAGGGCAGGTCGTGGCGCGGCTCGTCGACCGCGACCGCGCCGCCGAGCTCATCGGCGTCCAGGGCGAAATCGCAGAGAAGCAGGCCATGCTGCGCTTGCTTCGGGCGGGACCGACCCCGGAGCAGATCGAGCTTGGCGCGCGCGAGGTCGTCACGGCGGAGGCGCGGCGGGCCCACAGCGAGAAGCGCATCGCCGAGGCCCGGCAGATGCAGTCCGAGCAGATCACCAAGCTCCAGGCGACCGTGCGGAGGATCGAGGACTCGCTCGGGTATAAGCGCACCCAGTACGAGCGGTTCAAGACCCTCTGGGGTGTCCAGCTCGTCTCGCGCAAGGAGTTCGAAGACGCCGAGGAGTTGATGGTGGTCACGGGGCGCCAGCTCGAGGAGGCGAAGGCCGAGCTCGCGGTGACCATGGCCGACGACCTCGGCGAGCTCCGGAAGGAGCTCGCCCTGGCCCAGACCCAGGCGGCCGAGGCCGTGGGCAAACAGACGGTGCTCGTCGCCGGCAGCCGGGCGGAGGAGATCGAGGCCCGGGAAGCGGAGGTCGCGCGACTCCAGGCCAAGCGCCGGCACCTCGAGGAGAGTTCCCGCCTGCTGGCGGTCACCAGCCCTATCAGTGGCGTGGTCACCACGGCGTCCCGGCAGCTTCGCCTGATGGTCGGCCAGAGCGTGGCGAAGGGTGACCTTCTGGCCACAGTCCAGGACCTGAGCAAGGTCATGACCTTGATCGCCGTCCCCGAGAAGGAGGTCGCGGACGTCAAGGTCGGACAGCTGGTCGCCATCAAGCTCCGCGCATATCCGCACGAGACCTTCGAGGGGCGAGTGACGACCATCGCGACGAGCGTCCGCTCCGCCGCGGCCGCAGGGACCCCGCCCAAGGAAGCCGCCGCGGCGGCGCCCAAGCCTGCCGATGAGGGCACCGGGGAGCGCGTGGTGCTCGTCACCAGCGAGATCGAGAATGCCTCGCTGCTCCTGAAACCGGACATGACGGGGAAGGCGAAGATTTACTGCGGTCCGCAGCCGCTGTTCGAGCTCATGACGCGACGGCTGGCGCGGGTCGTGCGGGTCGAGTTCTGGTCATGGTGGTGATGACATGATTGACGGACGGCGAGACGGAATCCGTATCAGCCGCGGCGGCGACAACACAGACGAGTCCCGCCTTGCCCTCATGCTCGACCGCCTGACGGCGGACGAGCCCCTGGTCGACCGGTTCGTCTATCTGGTCGGCCGGCCGCCGCTCAAGGACTTCACCGGGTTCGTGACGGAGCAGGGCGTCAACGGCCAGGACGCGGATGTGGGGGCACTGACCGAAGAATGGCACGTGGCCAGCCGCTACATCCGGGAACTTCAGAGCCGGGAGAAGGGCTGGCCAGACGATGCCGTGATCGAGCCGCTTCCCGGCCACCTCGAGCCGCTCCGCGACCGGCTCTTCGACGACCCAGTGTTCCGGCGCGCCTTCAACACGGTCCCTACCGACATCGGAATCGTCGAGCTCGACCGCCTCGTCGTGTACCAGAAGTTCGTGAACCTCAGCCACCGCGAGCTCTTCCGGCGGGGACTGGGGGCCGATCACGGCGACGCCGACGTCTTCCGGGCCTGCCTGCCGTTCGACCACCCTCAGCCGCCCGTCCGCTGGGTGCGCACGCACCGCAACGAGTTCGTCTTCGTCTCCCCGTCGAACGACATCAGGTTCCTGGAATCGGTGGTCCTCGAGCCCGATCAGATCGACAGCTCCCGGCGCTCGGGCTCGGTCGCCGGTGTCGTGGCCCTCACGGTGGGCTTCGGCTCGAACTTCCTCAACGCCATCCACTGCGAGGACCGCCTCATCCTCTTGAACGGTACCCACCGCGCCTACTGCCTGCGGGAGATCGGCTACACCCACTTGCCGTGCATCATCCAGCACGTGTCCACTCGCGAGGAGCTCGATGCCGCTGCCTGCGGCGATCTGAGACGTAACCCGGAGCCGTACCTCCGGCAGGCTCGGCCGCCGATGTTCAAGGATTACTTCGACCCCCGGCTCCACCGGATCGTGCCGGTGCCCCGCCGCCTTCGGCAGGTCCGGGTGAAGTTCGAAATCGAGGAGAGCGACGTCCCTGGGCTGTAGCGTGCCGGGAGGAAGCGGTAGAGACGCGGCGCGATCACGGCGAAGGACACCGTCGAAGGTCATGAAGGGCGATAAACAGCTTCGATTGTCCCTGTTCACCGTGCCCGACCTCTCGATCGGCCGCGCTCCGCTGACACCGCAGAACAGCCAATTCGATTCGAGACGCGTGGGGTATCTCGAAGGGATGGTTGCCTATCTGCAGAGCCTGTTCGAGCACCTTCGAAAACGTCACTCGCGATCCGAAGCGCTTTCTCGTCTTGAGAGACTCCTCGTTCAATTGCCGTACTCGGAGCTCGTGAAGATCAATCCAGAGGCGACACCCCTCGTCACGGCAATCCCCAGCGCTCGCGACCGAATCGTGTTTGATCAGGAACGCTTGAGGATCACGTTCCTGGATGGGCTCCACCGTCGTTCCGAAAGTCCTGCGATCCCGGCGGGCCGCCACGCACCGGAGGTGTCCCACATCATTTCAAAGCTCTCCCGAGGGATATCGGAGAAGGCGCTCGCGCGAATTCTGAGAGAGCGCGACGTCGACTTGTCATCGGCGATCGAGGGTCTCCGCAACCTCCAACTCATCGAAGAGATCGACCCATCGGTGCCGATCGTACCTCGGAGCCTGTTGGCGGGAAATCAGGACCGGCTCACCTGGCTTGGGCACGCTGGTATTCTCTTTCAGACGTCCCGCTCGTCGGTGTGCGTTGATCCATTCCTTCGGCCGCACGTCAAGTGGACCCAAGAAGAGGTGAAGTCGTGCTTTTCAGACTCCTTCGGAGATCGCCGTTTCTTTGAACCATACGGTCCTCGACTGACCCAGCTGTCACCAGCGCAGC
>Ga0137403_10006123_pt1 | contig 13814 bp, 7 predicted proteins | sample CZOMad2_1_16fung_FD_122057 | JGI IMG/M metagenome (GOLD analysis project Ga0137403, IMG submission 122057) | Vadose zone soil fungal communities from Angelo Coast Range Reserve, California, USA - CZOMad2_1_16fungal (Hybrid Assembly) | ecosystem: Environmental > Terrestrial > Soil > Vadose zone... | reverse complement strand
TGCGCACGATGCCCGGTCCGGCAATCGCGACGGCACCCGCGGCGGCGCCGGCCTTCAGCGCCGCGCGGCGAGTAAGCAAGCGGGCCGCCGCAGAGGCGGCCTTCTGGTCGATCTTCGTCATCCTGACATTCCTCCTGTTCCACCGAGGGCCATAGGGCCCATCGTGAATATTGTTTCGACGACCGAGGTAACCCACGGCGCCTCTTCGTACCAGCGAATTATGACAACCTCTTTACAGCTGGACAATGGGGGGCTATCACCATACCCCATTGGGGTTCCGAGGCTGGCGTCAAGAACGGCACGGAGCATGGTGCCGCGCCCTTTCCAGCAGGATCTGGAGATCGCCTGTCCCGGCGCCTTCATACAGCTGTCATGACCGCTAACTAGATTGAGCCTGTGCCCGGCCGCTCGTGGCGGCCCGGCACATCAGTCATGCGATTGGGAACCGCTGCAGAATGCAGCGGGAGGGGTCGCTCACGTTGCAGGGAGGGTCCATGTTGCGCGGCAAACTTCTATGCGCCATCGGCGCGCTCGTCGTCGGCTCACTGTTCGTCCAGCCGGCGGCGGCCGACAAACTCAAGATCGACTTCTGGTACGGCAATTCCGGCGACATCTCCAAGCGTGTGCAGGAGGTCTGCCAGCACTTCAACGACTCGCAGGCCGACTACGAAGCCGTCTGCACGAGCCAGGGCTCCTACTACGCGGCGGTGCAGAACACCATCGCCGCCTTCCGCGGCGGCAAGCCGCCGACCATCGTCCAGGTGTTCGACGTCGGCACCCTCGATCTCATGCTCTCCGACGCCTATTACCCCGCTTACAAGCTGATGGACGACAACGGCTACAAGGTCGACTGGAGCAACTACTTCCCCGGAATCCGCGCCTACTATGCGAGCTCGAAGGGCGAGATGTACTCCTTCCCCTTCAACTCCTCGACGGCGCTGCTCTATTGGAACAAGGACGCCTTCCAGAAGATCGGCAAGACCGAAGCGCCGAAGACCTGGGAGGAGGCCGCCGCGGACATGAAGGCGCTGAAGGGCGCCGGCTATGATTGCCCGCTCGCCTTCGACATCAGCCAGGACGAGAGCTGGCAGCTGATGGAGCAGTTCTCGGCCGTGCATGGCGAGCCGATTGCCACGAAGAACAACGGCTTCGGCGGCCTCGACGCCGAGCTCACCTTCAACAAGACAAAATTCGTGAAGTTCGTCACCGACCTCAAGAGTTGGTACGACGATGGCCTCGCCAAGATCAAGTCGCCGAACACCGGCGAGGATTATGTCGCCGCCTTCGCCGCCGGCCATTGCCAGATGACGCTGACCTCGGTCGGCGATCACGGCAACATCGGCCGCACCGCCGATCCCGGCATGCATTGGGACGTCGCCATGCTGCCGGTCTATGACGGCACCCAGCGGCACAACTCCTTCGTCGGCGGCGCCTCGCTCTGGGTCCTCAAGGGCCACACGCCCGAGGAATATAAGGCGGCGGCTTCCTTCCTGAACTTCATCGCCCAGCCGGAGCAGGCGCTCTTCTGGTCGACCGTGACCGGCTACATACCCGTCACCAAGACGGGCTTCGACTACATGAAGGCGAATGGCTTCTACGACAAGCCGCCCTATAAGGGCCGTGAGACCGCCATCGCATCGCTGAACGTGGAAGCGGCGGGCAGCGGTCCGGGTGGCATTCGTCTCGGCAGCTTCCTGCAGATCCGCGGCGAGCTGTCGAACGGCCTTCAGGAGATCTTCGCCAACAAGGCCAGCGTCCAGCAGGCTCTGGACGAAACCGTGCAGCGCGGCGATGCGATCCTGCGCCGTTTCGAGGCGACCTATAAGGGCAAAGTGCTTCCCTGAGTCGGAAGCGTGACCGTCTCAAATCCCGGAATCGACCTCGCCCCGCGGCCTCCGGCCGGGGGCGAGGTTTTTCGGAGGAGCGGCGTCGGCCGCCGGTTTGCCGGCGTTCCGTTGAGCCGGCAGGGCGCCCGCGTCGGGGCAGAAGGGCGCGCTTTTTTTACCAGCCGCTGGCTGGGCGTCGCCCTCATAGCCCCCCAGATCCTTCTGATCTTCACCTTCTTCTATTGGCCCGCGGGCGAGGCGCTTTACTGGGCGTTCACGCTGGAGCGCCCCTGGGGCGGCGGCAATGAATGGGTCGGCCTCGGCAATTTCACCGCCATGCTGTCCGATCCGGTCTATTGGGGCTCAATCGTCAGCAGCGTGATCTTCGCCGCCGCCAGTACCGCTCTCGCCATGTCGGCCGCCCTGGTGCTGGCGCTCCTCACCGACCGCGAGTTGCGGGGATCGCGCATCTACCGGTCGGTCCTCGTCTGGCCCTTCGCCATCGCCGCGCCGGCGCTCGGCATGGCGTTCCGCTTCATCCTGGCGCCGGAAGCGGGCTTCATGGCGTATGTCAATCACCTGTGGCCCGGCCTGTGGAATCCGGCGCTCGACGGCGCCGATGCCATGATCTGCATCGTCGTCGCCTTCGCCTGGAAGTATGTCAGCTATGATTTCATCTTCTTCCTGGCGGCGCTCCAGGCGATCCCGAAATCGCTGATCGAGGCCGCGGCCATGGACGGCGCGAGCCTTCTGCGGCGCATGCGCGATATCCAGATCCCGCTCGTCGCGCCGACGCTGTTCTTCCTCATCGTCATCAATCTCACCGACAGCTTCACCGACAGCTTCGGCATCGTCGACATCATGACCCAGGGCGGGCCGGCACGGGCCACCAACCTGATGGTCTACAAGATCTACTTCGATGGCTTCAAAGGGCTCGACTACTCCGGCGCCGCCGCGCAGAGCATCATCCTGATGCTTCTCGTCATTCTCCTGACGATCGCCCAGTTCCGCTTCGTCGAACGCCGGATCCACTACAAGTAAGAGCCGCAGCGATGGTCGAGCGCACGCCCTTCCTCGATATCCTGACCCAGGTGGTCCTGTTCCTGGCGCTCGCGACGGCGCTGGCGCCGTTCGCGATCGTTGCCATCGCCGCGACGCACGATCTGCGCACGGTCAATCAGGTGCCGATGCCGCTGGTGCCCGGTCACGATCTCGCGAAGAACGTCGCCGAGGCGTGGCTGCGGGCGGATCTCGGCCGCAAGATCGTCAACAGCATCCTCTTTGCGAGCGGCGTGGCGCTCGGCAAGGTCGTGATCGCCGGCCTGTCGGCCTTCTCGCTCGTGTTTTTCCGCTATCGTGGCCGCGTCCTCATCTTCTGGCTGATCTTCATCACGCTCATGCTGCCGCTCGAGGTTCGGATCGTGCCGACGTACGCGGTCGCGGCCAATGTGCTCAGCCCTTACCAGACTCTCCTCAACCTCAGCGGCATCACCTGGCTCCTCGAAGCGGCGACGAGCTATCGGCTGACGCTGCAATGGGGCCTTCTCAACACCTATACCGGCCTGATCCTGCCGTTGATCGCCACCGCCACGGGCACCTTCCTCTATCGCCAGTTCTTCCGAACGATCCCCGACGAACTGGTCGAGGCCGCCAAGATGGACGGCGCCGGCGCGCTCCGCTTCCTCAAGGACATCCTCATTCCTCTCTCGAAGACAAACATGGCGGCCCTCGCGACGATCATGTTCGTCTGGGCGTGGAACCAGTATCTCTGGCCGCTCCTGGTCACGACCGATGCCGACCACGGCACGGCCGTGATGGAGTTGAAGGAGCTCATTCCCGGGAGCTTCGGAATTCCCGACTGGAATGTCGCCATGGCCGGCACGCTGGTCATCATGCTGCCGCCGCTGGTGGTGGTGGTCCTGATGCAGCGCTGGTTCGTGCGCGGCCTGATCGCGACCGAGAAGTGAGGAACGCGCGATGGCTGACATCACCATCCGCGGTCTCCGAAAGAGCTATGGCGGGATCGAGATCGTGCATGGCATCGATCTCGAGGTCAGCGACGGCGAGTTCGTGGTCGTGCTCGGGCCTTCCGGCTGCGGGAAATCGACGCTTCTCAGGATGATTGCCGGACTGGAGGAGATCTCGGGCGGCGAGATAGCCATCGGCGGGAGAGTGGTGAACCGGTTGGAGCCGCGCGAGCGCGGCTGCGCCATGGTCTTCCAGAACTACGCCCTCTATCCGCACATGACGGTGGCCGAAAATATCGGCTACGCCTTGAAGGTCGCCGGGGTGAGCAAACGCGAGCGGACGGAACGCATCGCAAAGGTGGCGAAGACACTGGAGCTCGACGAGTTCCTCGACCGCAAGCCCGCGGTGCTCTCGGGCGGGCAGCGCCAGCGCGTCGCCATGGGGCGCGCCATGATCCGCGAGCCGAGCGTCTTCCTCTTCGACGAGCCGCTCTCCAATCTCGATGCCAAGCTGCGCGTGCAGATGCGGATCGAGATCCGGCGCCTGCACCAGCGGCTGAACGCGACCAGCATCTTCGTCACCCACGACCAGATCGAGGCGATGACGCTGGCCGACCGCCTGGTCGTGATGAACGAAGGTCGGATCGAGCAGGTGGGGGCGCCCGCCGACGTCTATCGCCGGCCGTCCAGCTACTACGTCGCCGGCTTCATCGGCTCGCCGCCCATGAACTTCGTCCCCGCCCGGGTCGTATCGCCGGACCTGATTGCGCTCGACAGCGGCCACCGGCTCGGGCTGGCGGGCGCGACCCGGTCTCTCCCCGTCGGATCGGCGGTCGTCGCCGGCTTCCGGCCGGAGGATATGCGGCTTGAGCCGAGCGCCGCCGCGATCCCGTTCGAGGCCGAGATGGTCGAGGAACTCGGCGCCAGCCGGCTGCTGCACGGCCGGCTCGCCGGGGCGGACTGCATCGTCGCCGTTCCCTCGGGCATCGCGCCGGCGCCGCTCGGCCCGCTCTTCGTCCGCATCGCGCCCGACTGCATCCACCTCTTCGATGCCGAAACCGGCGACCGTATCGAACCAATGCCTGCGGCGCTCGTGGCTGAGTGAGCGGCCTCAGGCCAGGTCGACGAGCGAGGGCGGCACGACCCCGCGCAGCAGCGCCTTGCGCGCCTCCCACTGCACGCTCGCCTCGAGCGTCTCCAGGAACGTCACCTGCCCGCCGGCGAGGAGCGCGATCGGCAGGCCGTCGCGATAGAGCAGACGGTTGCCGGTGAGGGCGGCGAGCTTCGGGCCGGGTGTCAGGATGCCCACGAGGTTGAGCGGGTCGGCGCCGGAGAGCGAGACCAGCGCGCTCGCTGACGGCTTGCGCCGCACCTCGCGCAGCGCGCCGACCGCGTCGGGCAGGGCGAACTGCTCGCCCGCGAAGCCGGCGACGAAGCGGCCGCCGCGGATCTCCCCGCGCGCCTCCAGCCGGCGATAGACCCGCAGCAACTCGCGCCAGGGCGGCAGCCAGTCGGCTTCGCGCTCGAGCAGGCGCCAGAACACCACGCCATAGCGATGCAGCAGCTTGCGCGCCACATGCTCGACCGCCTCCGGCTTCGGCGGCGCGCCCGCCGGCGCCGCGGCGCCGCGGCGGGCGAGCGCCCAGCGTCCCGCATCCTCCATGCCGAACGTCACCGTGCGCCGGCGGCGCCGGCCGCTGGCGATGGGCCGGCGGCGGTCGGAGGGCACGAGCAGCGCGCGGAGGCCGCCGAAGCTGTCGGAATTCACGAGGCCGAGCGCCACCAGTTCGGCCAGCGCCTCCTCGACCTGGTTGCGCAGCAGGCCCGTGCCCTCGACCAGCTCGTCGAAGAACGAGGCGCCATGCTCCCGGATGAAATCCACGACCGCCTGTGCCCGGCCGCTGGGCTGCACGCCGTCGGGCATCGGCGAGAGGGAGGCCCAGAGCGGCCCATGCCTGCGCGCCAGCAATGCGATCGGCGTGGTCCGCACCGGCGTGATGCCGCGCTCGCCGTTCGGCCGCGTCGTGCGCGGGCGCAGGCGGGCCCACGCGATCCGTCCCGACAGACACTGATCGTCGAGCCAGGCCGGCTCATATTCCTCGACGCGCGCCGGCAGGATCTCGGTCTCCCAGGCGCCGGCCGCCGCCTCGAACCCCTCGAGCTGCGCCACGACCACCTCGACCGCATCCGGCCCCTGCATGCGCGCGTCGGGCATCACCCGCTGCCAGCCCAGGAGGAAGCGCAGGAAGTCGCGCGCCGCCACCGGCTCGATCTCCGCGCGCAGCCGCTTGACCGTATAGGTGTGGACGCGCGCGAGCAGCCGGCGCTCGCACCATTCGTCCTCGGCGATTCCCGGCGTGAAGCGCCCGCGCAGCGCGAAGCCCTCGACCTGGAGTGCGGCCAGCGGCGCCGCGATATCGCCGACCCCAAGACCGAGCGGGGCCGCCAGCGCCTCTTCCGTCACCGGCCCCAACCCCTCCAGCCGGCCGCGCACGATCTCGATCAGCGCTTCCTCGTCCGACCATGTCCGCGCGGCATATTCCGCCGGCGCTGTGATCGGTGGATCGAGTATCGGCGGGATTTCCGGGATCGATCCATCTTCTAACTTGTCACCCCCGCGAAAGCGGGGGTCCAGAGCAGGCGACTCTGCGGTTGCCCTGGATTCCCGCTTTCGCGGGAATGACACTGGTGAGGAGTCGCCAGGTTGAATCTGGGGCCAGAGTGCCAGGAACTGCGGCAGGCGCTCGGCGGCAATCCAGAGCGTCGCCTGCGGCGCCCGCAACTGCGTCACGCGCTTGTCGCGCGCCAGCGCCGCCAGCCAATCGCTCCAGCCCGGCTGCGCCTGCGCTTCCGCCGCGCTCAGGAATCCCAGCCAGACCAGCGCATCGTGCAGTTCGTCCGCATTGACGGCCTCGGGCCAGGCCTCTGCGCGCACCCGCGCGATCGCCTCGGGGTCGAGGCGGCCGATGTCGGCGGCGTCTTCCGGCGCCAGCCAGCGCCGTCCCATCACCGCCTGGGTCCGCCGCTCCTCCAGCGGCGCGTCGTCGAGATAGGCATAGGGCCGCGCCGACAGCACCTCGAGGGCGAGCGGCGAAGGCTCCGTCAGATCGCGCCCGACCACCGCGATGGCGCCGGACTCGATCCCCGCCAGCAGCCGCTCCAAGCCCTCGATGTCCATCGCCTCGTGCAGGCAGTCGGCGATGGTCTGGCGCACCAGCGGGTGATCGGGAATCTCGCGCTCGCCCACCAGATTCTCGCCGCAGGCGATCTGGTCCGGGAACACCGCGGCGATCAGATCCTCGGCATCCATGCGCGCCAGCTGCGGCGGCATCTTCTTGCCGTTGCGGAAGCGCGGCAGCGCCAGCGAAACGCCGCCGACCCAGCGCCACCGCGTGGCGAACATCGGCGCATCGAGGAGCGCCTGGATCAGCAGCTCGCGCACCCCCGCCGCATTCAGGTAGCGCTGCACCTCCGCGAGATCGAAACTGTGCGCGGTCGTCAGCGACAGCACGATATTGTCCTCGGTCGCCGCCGCCTGCAGCTCGAAGTTGAATTTGCGGCAGAAACGCTTGCGCAGCGCCAGTCCCCAGGCGCGGTTGAGCCGGCTGCCATAGGGCGAATGCACCACCAGCTGCATGCCGCCGACGGAATCGAAGAACCGCTCCAGCACGATCTGGTCCTGCGCCGGCAGGCAGCCGAGCGCCGCGTGCGCCGCCGCCAGATATTCGGCCAGCTGCTCCGCAGCGGAGGCATCGAGGCCGATCTCCTCCATCAGCCAGCGCGCAACGCCGGCGCCGCTCCGATCCGCCGGCAGTCGTTCCGCGATCTCCGTCCGGAGCCGCGACACCGATTGCGACAGCTCGTTGCTGCGCCCGGGCGCCTCGCCCAGCCAGAACGGGATCGTCGGCGGCTGGCCGTGGGCGTCCTCCACCCGCACGATCCCGCGCTCGACGCGCTGGATGCGATAGGACGTATTGCCGAGCTGGAAGATATCGCCGGCCATGCTTTCGACGGCGAAGTCCTCGTTCACCGTGCCGATGAACTGGCTCTCCGGCTCCAGCATGACCCGGTAGTCCGCATTGTCCGGTATCGTGCCGGCGTTGGTCAGCGCGGTCAGCCGCGCGCCGCGCCGCCCGCGCAGCCGGTGGTTGACGGCGTCGTGATGGATGAGGGCACCGCGTCGTCCCCGCCGCGTGCTGAAGCCCTCCGCCAGCATCGCCACGACGGCCGCGAAATCCTCCCGCGGCAGCGCGCGATAGGGCCAGCCCCGCCGGAACAGCTGGAACAGCTCGTCCTCGCCCCAGTCCTGCGCCGCCGTTTCCGCCACGATCTGCTGCGCCAGCACGTCGAGGGGACGCTCGGGGATATGCAGTTGGTCGAGCTCGCCGCGGCGCACGCTGTCGAGCAGCGCCGTGCATTCCACCAGCTCGTCGCGCGAGAGCGGGAACAGCCGCCCCTTGGGCGTGCCGTCGACCGCATGGCCGGAGCGCCCGACCCGCTGCAGGAAGCTCGCGATCGAGCGCGGCGAACCAAGCTGGCAGACCAGGTCGACGTCGCCGATATCGATGCCCAGCTCCAGCGACGCCGTCGCCACCAGCGCCCGCAGCGCCCCGCGCTTCAGCCGCTGCTCGGCATCGAAGCGCTGCTCCTTGGCGAGGCTGCCATGGTGAGCGGTCACCTCGCTCTCACTCAGGCGGTCGGAGAGCTGGCGCGTCACCCGCTCGGCCAGGCGGCGCGTGTTGACGAAGATCAGCGTCGTCCGATGCGCCCGGATCAGCTCGGCCAGCCGGTCATAGACCTGGACCCAGACCTCCCCGGACATCACCGCTTCCAGCGGCCCTGCCGGCACCTCGATCGCGAGGTCGCGCGCCCGCCGATGGCCGCTGTCGATGATCGCGCAGTCGGCGGCCGGCGTGCCGTCGGCCTTGGCGCCCACGAGAAAGCGCGCAACCTCCTCGATCGGCTTCTGCGTCGCCGACAGTCCGATGCGCAGCAGCCGGCCGCCGCACAGCACGGTCAGCCGCTCCAGGGTCAACGCCAGATGCACGCCGCGCTTGTTCGGCGCCAGCGCGTGAATCTCGTCGACGATCACGGCGCGCGTCGTCGCCAGCATCCGCCGGCCCGACTCCGAGCCCATCAGGATGTACAGCGACTCCGGCGTGGTCACGACGATATGCGGCGGCCGCCGGCGCGCCCGGTCGCGCTCGCCCTGGGGCGTATCGCCCGTGCGCACCCAGGTGCGGATCTCCACCGCCGGCAATCCTCGCGCCTTCAGCGCCTCCGAGATGCCGGCCAGCGGCGCTTCCAGATTGCGCTGGATATCGTTCGACAGCGCCTTCAGCGGCGAGACATAGACCACCTGCGTCTCGTCCCGCAGGTCGCCCGCCACGCCTTGCCGCACCAGCCCGTCGATGGCAGCGAGAAAGGCCGCCAGCGTCTTGCCGGATCCCGTGGGCGCCGCTACCAGCGTATGCTGTCCAGCCTGGATCGCCGGCCACGCCTCCGCCTGCGCCGCCGTCGGCGCCGAAAAGGTGCGGTCGAACCAGTCGGCCACGCCAGGGTGGAAGAGGGAAGCGGTGGTCACAGACGCACTCCTGAGGGCCAAATCACAGACTTGTCTTGAGCGTCATTGCCGGCATGCGTCGGCCGGACCGCGCGAGCATCTACCTTGGCTTGGCGGGAACGTATGAAGAACTAGCGGATCCGTCAAGAGGCCAGTTTCGGCTCGCCGCGTGAAGCCGGCCGAAACTAGCTCTTCAGCCGCGCCTTCTCACAGTCCGGTAGCGGCTTCACGTCCTTGTGGGACTGCAGATACGCTTCCGTCGCGCAGACCGGCAAGCCGGCCTTGCGGACTCCATCGAGAATGAGCTTCAACTCCGTGTCCCGAGCAGTGAACACCGCAGGGTCATAGACCCACGCCTCGGCAGAGAATTCGGGGTCGAGCTTTCGCACCGTGGCAGCCGCCTCGGCCGCCTCGGTCTGGCGACCGAGCTGTCCATAGATGGCCGCAAGAAAGATGTCGTTCCACTCTTGCGGATTGTGAATCCGCCGGCCCGCGGCAAGGGCTTTGTCGAACTCGCCCGCGAAGTAGTAAGCCTCCGTCAAACCGCGATTGTACCAGGCAGGATAGTTCGGGTTCAGGCGAATGGCTTCTTCTGCCATCGTCAGCGCCCGCTGCGGTTCGCCTAGGTACTGAAGACTCCATGCTTCAAGCATCAGTAGGTCGGCGTCGTTCGGGGCGAGCGCAAGCGCCCGCTCAAATTCGGGACGGGCGCGCTCGAAGTCGCCTCTAGTTTGGTAGTTTGCCGCCAGAGCCAAATGGGCCTCGCCGTCATACGGATCGAGGGCCAGGGCCTTCTGCGCGGCAGCGAGCTGGTCGTCCAACGATCGGGAGAACGATTCGGTGTAGCCAAGCATCATCTCGTAGGCGTAAGTCTCGGACAGCCCGACGTAAGCGCGCGAGAATCCAGGATCGAGTTCGAGCGCCTTGTGAAATAGTTCCTGAGCCTTGATGTTGTCTTCCTTCGTCTCCTTGTGTTTCGATTCCATGCCAAGCAGATAGTAGTCGTAGGCCTGCAGGTTGGCCGGCGGCTTGCGCCGTGCCACGGCGCGATCGGCCTCGGCGACGACGCCCTCGTATCCCGTGATTGTTCCGGCGATCTTCCGGGTCACGTCGTCCTGCATGGCCGCGACGTCGGCGATGGCGCCGTCATAGCGTTGCGACCAGACATGGCTCCGGGGCGCTGCCTCGATCAGCTGGGCCGTGATGTGGATCTTGTCGCCGGACGCGTCGACGCTCCCCTCGAGCACGTACTTGACGCCGAGATCGCGGCCAACGTCGCGCACATCGACGGCCTTGCCCTTGTAGACGTCGGTCGAGTTGCGGGCGATGACGAAGAGGTCCCGCGACTGCGAGAGATTGGTGATGACGTCTTCCGCGACCGCGTCCGCCAGCCGCTGCCATTTCGGATCGCTGCTGAGATCGTTGAACGGCAGGACCGCGATCGATGGCTTGTCGGGGAGCGGCAACGCCGTTGTCGGCTCGCGATTGGCAAGAACCCATAGCGCCCCGCCGCTGACAAGCAACACCAGCACTGCCGCGGCGGCGGTCCACTGCCAGCGACGTGCCCGCACCGGTCGCGCCCTGATCGCCGGCCGCGCGCGCACGACGTCTAAGCGGACGCGATAGGCATGGACCGGTTGGGCGATGTTCTTGACCTGGTGCTCGCCCAGCGTTTCGAACTCAAGGGCTAGCTTGTGATTGACGTGCTCGACGACGGTGCCTGAAACCGTGATGCCCCCGGGCTCGGCAAGCTGCTGGAGCCGCGCGGCGATAATCACGCCCTCGCCGTGGCGGTCCTCGCCTTCGATGATCACGTCGCCGAGATTGATGCCCATGCGCACGTCGATGCGCTGACTATTTTCGCGACCGCTGTTGCGCTCCGCCATGCCGTGCTGCAGGGCGACCGCGCACTCAACCGCGTCGACGACGCTACCGAACTCCGCCAACAGGCCGTCGCCCATCAGCTTGAAGATCCGCCCGTGATGTTTCTCGATCTCCGGCTCGAACAGTTCCTTGCGGTGCGCCCGCAGCCGTTCGAACGTGCCCGCCTCGTCCTGCTCCATGAGCCGGCTGTAGCCGACCACGTCGGCGGCCAGGATGGCGGACAAGCGGCGTTCCATGGATGGAACCCTGCTGAACGGCAAAGCCGGATCTGGGCGGATAGTAGCCTAGGCGCCGGCCGCGTTCTACGGGCACCGCGGGCGGCGGATCGATCCCCGGCCCCGCAGCCCCTTGCGCCAATTTGACCCGATCGGGATTACGCGGCTTTACGCAAACCTCTGAATCTTCTTGACAAACTACCGGTATCGAACATATCATGAACATTCTTTCCTGCGCCCCAAATCGCCCCTGACTTCCTGGAGATTCCCATGGCTGCATCCGCCAATTCCACCCCGCTCAAGCAGGAGCTGGTTGCCGCTCACGCACTCGCGCTCGAATGTGCGGCGCGCGCCGGCCGCTTTCTCGACGGAGTCACGGTGCCGGGTTCGAATGAGCGGACGAACCTCGAAGCCGTGCGCATAGCCGGCCTCGCGACCAGGCTCATGGAGGGCGTCGGGCAGGTCGTCCCGCGACTGCGCGGGCGGCTCGCTGCCGGTGCACCGACAACGGTGCGCGGGGACGCCGACAAGGGTCAGCCGGCAGCGCCGGCGGCGTCTTCCGTTCCCAAGCTCCACGCCGCCCACGGTCAGCGCCGCGGCCGCCTCAAGAACGGCAACCCCTCCGGCGACTACCTGAAGTCACCGCGTTGCGGCGCCCGCACGCGCGCGGACTGCGGCTGCCGCCAGCCGGCCATGGCCAATGGCCGCTGCCGCCTGCATGGCGGCCTCAGCACCGGCCCGCGCACGCCCGAGGGTTTGGCGCGTTGCCGCACCACCCGTCTGACGCATGGTTATCGTAGCCGCGATCTGATCGGCCTGCGCCGCCGTGCCGCCCACGCCGCCCGCCGCCTGCGTGGCCTCGCCCGCGTTTTGTCCGCTGGGCATGGGGTCCATCGCTCGGATTCGACTAAGCGCACACGCGCGATGACGCAAAGCAACCAAGTCGTCGCCACCTCCGCGTCTTCGCGGCTCCGCGCGGGATCTTCTACTGCCAACCGCACGATTCCCGCTGGGCATGGGGTCCATCGCTCATTTCGCGATCATCTGCGCTCGTCCGCATCCGGCTGCGGTTGCCAGACAATCCACGGCGCCCCGGCACCCTCCGCTGGGCATGGGCTCCATCGCTCGGATCGCGTCGACCGGCGGCCATTGACCTGACGCGGCCGGCCGGGATCAATGGGACAGGTCGCCATGCAGATCGGATCGTCGTCCATGACGCAAATGAGTACCCAGGAAAAATCAGCGGCGCCGGCTTGGCCGTCGGAGCGCGGGCGACGTGGCGATGCAGGCGGCGGGTTAGAGGGGAATATGACGATGGATCGGCTCGACCGCGCCTCCGTCGAGTTCCGCTCGGTTGGGAAGCAATACGGCGCGGTGCGAGCGGTTGACGGCATCTCCTTTACGATCGAGCCCGGGACGCTCGTCACCCTGCTCGGTCCCTCGGGGTGCGGCAAGACAACCACGTTGCGCCTCATCGCCGGGCTGGAGATCGCAACCCAAGGACAAATCCTGATTGGCAGCGAGGATGTCACGCTCCGCTCCGCCGCCGATCGCGATGTCAGCATGGTGTTTCAGTCATACGCCCTGTTCCCGCACATGACAGTGTTCGAGAACGTTGCCTACGGGCCGACAGTGCAGCGGCTGCCGAAAGCAAAGATACGCGAATTGGTGCACGAGAAGCTCACGCTCGTTGGCCTCTCCGGACTCGAGAACCGTTCGCCGTCAGAGCTCTCCGGCGGACAGCAGCAGCGGGTTGCGGTCGCGCGCGCGCTCGTCATGGAGCCGCAGGTGCTGCTGTTCGACGAGCCCCTGTCGAATCTCGATGCCAGGCTGCGCGTCGAGATGCGCGCCGAATTGTTGCGGCTGCATCGCGCACTCGGGGCGACGATGATTTACGTCACGCACGACCAGGTCGAAGCGATGACCATGGGCCAGCGCATCGCCGTGCTGCACGAGGGCCGGCTGCGCCAGCTCGGCACGCCGGCCGAGATCTATCAGCGCCCCGCCGACGTGTTCGTGGCGCGCTTCCTGGGCAATCCCGGCATGAACGTCCTGACCGGCGTCGCCGAAGTGAAGAAAGTGCGGGGGAAGGGAGAGGAGGGACGGGTGGCGCAGTGCGGGCCCTTCCAGATCCCGCTCGCGCTGCCCGACTACGCGGGCGACTTGCAGCTCGGCATCCGGCCGGAGGACGTGTCGCTGTGCCCGCCCGGCAGCGGCGTGGGCGATGCAGAGGTGACGGTCGTCGAGCCGTTGGGCAGCGAGACGCTCGTCCACCTCGAGGCGGACGGTCAGCGTCTGGTGGCGCGGCTTCCGGGGATCGCCACGACCGCGCCGGGCACGCGGGTGGGCGTACAGGTCG
>Ga0137403_10006121_pt1 | contig 13819 bp, 10 predicted proteins | sample CZOMad2_1_16fung_FD_122057 | JGI IMG/M metagenome (GOLD analysis project Ga0137403, IMG submission 122057) | Vadose zone soil fungal communities from Angelo Coast Range Reserve, California, USA - CZOMad2_1_16fungal (Hybrid Assembly) | ecosystem: Environmental > Terrestrial > Soil > Vadose zone... | reverse complement strand
TTCTTCTCGCTTACGCGCGCCTGCATCGTAATTAACACGCCCTGGGCTACCTGGGACTTTGACGCCCATAGGAATTGGGACTTTCTCTCGCTACGACAGGAATTCCTGCGGAGATTCGAGACGCTCGCCAACGCGTCCGATGCGAGCGCACCAGAAAAGTTGGCGCAGCTTCTGGCGTTGACGCACCTACAGCTGGTGTTCGTGTCACAACATTTCCCTTCTACGATGTTTAGAGAGATTCACGAAGCGGTCGATCGTCGCCAATCGTGAAATGAAGCGCTCTCGGCTTCATATTTGATTCCGCTCACTGCTTCGCCAATTTCCCATCCGCTGTCAGCCGCTCTAGCCACCGCCGCGCCGTAGCCGCCTCCGGCCGGTCCCCATGATTCTTGATAAAGTCCCGCAGCGTCTGCCCCGCCTCGTCATATTTTCCCGCCGCCGTCAGCGACTGCGCCACCAGCAACTCAATTTCCGGCGCCTTGCCGTTCGAACCGTCCAGCGCGACGCGCGATTCCTTCACCGCATCGTCGTACTGCTGGTGGTGGTAATAAGCCTTCGCCAGCGTCCAGTGCGTCTCGTAACCGCTCTTCGGATCCAGCTTGAGGGATTGCTCCAGCGGCGGAATCGCCGCGTCGTACCGGCCCTGATCCGACAGCGCCATCCCCAGCGCCGCAAATGCGTGTGCGTGCGTAGGATCGATCTGCGTGGCCTTTTCTAACGCCGCCTGAGCGTCCGCAAAATTTCGCCGCTTCAGATCCAGCACTCCCTGCAGGTACAAAACGTCCGGATGCCCAGGCGCGAGTCTCATTGTCTCGCTCACATATTTGTCCGCATCTTTCAACTTATCCGCGCCGAGCGCCCGCAGACCCTTATCGAACGCCTCTTGAGCCTTCGGTGCGAGCACCGGCTTGCCGGGAACTCCCGAGGTCTCATTGGCATTCGCCAGCCGTTTCAAAACAATGTCCACCTCGGATTTCAAGGCCACCGGCACCGACACCTCTTTCTGGGTTGCCTCATAACCGGGTGCGCTCACAGCCACGGAATATTCACCCACCCCATTCAAAATAAAGAAGGCGCGGCCTTTGCGCGTCGCACCCTGGTCGCTGAAAACTCCGTTCCGGTAGATCTTTACCAACGCGGGCGCGGAGATCTCTCCTCCGGAACTATCGCGCACGGTGACCGAAATTTCCGCGCGATCGCCGCGAGACATGTTCATCTCCGCAGAACTATCCTGACAGCGCGCCGGAAGTGGCGCCAACAGAGCGCACACCGCCACCAGCGGGAGGGACTGCCTAATCCGCGAACGTGCTCGCCTTTTCATAAGATACCTGCGGCCTGCCACAAACTGTTCGAAGCGTAGTCCCCTGCCCAAATCGCGTCAAGGACTACATTTCCCTGGATCATCTCCCTGGATCATCGAAAATCCATCAGTGACGCCAGGTTCCCATCACCAGAAATTGGCATAGCCCGGTTTTCGTCCGCGACACTGCTATGGTTCCGCGACACTGCTATGGTTGCTATGGTATTGTCCCTCGGGCATTTGGAGGACACCGGATGAACAGATGGGGACCATCGCTGGTGATAGCGGTAATCCTAGGGAGCGTACTTGTAGCAGCCACTGCACTTCGCGGAGCGGATTCCGCTCCCAAGGTGAAAATCGAAACAGGCAAGCTCGAAGGCAAGACCGACGGTAGCATCAACGCCTTCTTGGGAATTCCTTACGCCGCTCCGCCGATTGGCAATCTCCGCTGGAAGCCGCCGGCCCGCGCAGCCAAATGGCGCGGCGTGCGCAAAGCCACCGCGTTTGGCTCACGCTGCATGCAAGCCCGCGTCTACTCCGACATGGTCTTCCGCGATCCAGGCATTAATGAAGACTGCCTCTACCTCAACGTCTGGGTCCCCGCCGACCGCATGTCCGCGAAAAGCAAACTACCGGTCATGGTCTGGATTTACGGCGGAGGATTCGTATCAGGTGCCACTTCCGAACCGCGTCAAGAAGGCACCAACCTCGCAAAGCAAGGCGTAGTGGTAGTTTCTATGAACTACCGCCTGGGAATCTTCGGCTTCTTCGCTCATCCGGAGCTAGCCAAGGAGTCTGGCCGAAACTCCGCCGGCAACTACGGTTTGCTTGATCAAGTAGCGACTCTCGAATGGGTTAAGCACAACATCGCCGCATTCGGTGGAGATCCCGGAAACGTAACCATCTTCGGCGAGAGTGCCGGCTCCTTTTCCGTCAGCGATCAGATGGCGTCCCCTGTAGCGAAAGGCCTGTTCCACAGAGCAATCGGCGAAAGCGGCGGCGCATTCTCCAGCCAAGGCCTGCCATTGCACGACCTGGCGGAGAGCTCGGAAATAGGTGCGAAGTTCGCGACTGAGACGCTTAGCGCCCAGACGCTGCCCGATCTGCGCGCCATTCCAGCACAAAAACTCCTCGACGCTGCGACGAACGCCAAGACGGTTCGGTTCGCCCCCAACGTCGACGGCTACTTCCTGCCGGAATCGGTAGAAGCCGTCTTTGCCGCCGGAAAACAAAGCGACGTCCCCCTATTGGTCGGCTGGAACAAAGACGAAGGCAGCTTCGACGCCAAAGAGAATCCCGGGGTCGCCCTGAAAGAAACCGCGCAAAAAGAATTCGCCGGCAAAGAGGACGATTTCCTCCGCCTCTATCCAGCAGGTACCGACGAGCAAAGCGCCCGCTCCATGACCGACTACGCCGGAGACCACTTCATCGCTTTCGCCACCTGGAAATGGTTGGAAGCCCAGAAAAAAACCGGCAAGTCCCCGGTCTATCGCTACCGCTTCGATATCCCCCACCCAACCGATCCCAAGCGCCCGCCCAACGCTGGCGCCTACCATTCCGCGGAAATCGAATATGTATTCGGTCAGTTAGACCCGGAAGATTGGGTAAGCTGGCGCCCGGAAGACCGCACATTAAGCCTGCAAATGCGCAAGTATTGGTCGAATTTCGCACGCACCGGCGATCCTAGCGGTCCAGGCTTGCCGAAGTGGCCAGTCTACGACTCAGCCGATGGCTGGCAGGTGATGCACCTAAACACCGAGCTGAAAACTGAAAAAGACTCCCAGCGCGAACGCTATCTATTTTTGAATTCCGTCTGGGCAAAATAGCGACGGAGCAGGCGGACGCCTCGTGTGCCGGCGTCGCATGAGAGGATTTGAAGTGGAATGTCGATCCTATAGAGCACAGCAACGCCGCGAGATCACCACAGGTGGAAAATCGAATGGCCCACTACATAACCCGCGCCAAATACGCCAACCAGGACGACACCCGACCACAAAATGAGCCCCAGAAAACCCCACGCGAGTTCCTTCTGATCGTCCCCGGGTTTAGCCGAAAGAATTCCTGAATTCGTGACCTCGGCGGAAGGCTGCTGTTGTATATCGTCTAGGTCCATGAAGGTGACTCTGCGGCCTGATCCATAGGATGAATTGGCTTCTGGTTCTGCACCATCTCCCAGGTCTTCTGCAGCAATTCCTCGAATTCCACGTCAGTAAGCGCTCGATCCGTAGTATGCATATCGCTAGTTGTTGCCATCTCGGTCCCTCCACCAGCGCTTCGCCCCTTAAGGGGGTCGTACTGGGAGCAAAGTGCCAGCCGTGAGAAAAGCACGTGGCATTCCAAGTCTGGAGCCCTGTGGAAATTCGCCAAACGCATGAAAATAAAGGGGAGAACGATTTTGCCGCGTGTGGAGAATTGCAAACAATGAGAAATCCGTCTCCGATCAGTTACAGTACTCACCCAAGCTTCGACTCCGAAAAGTCTCATTCCGAGATTCGCAAACGCTACGTGGCCCCGCATCTACAGAATTCCCGCGTGCAGTCTGTGGCGCAGAGCGTTCCGCGGGGCTCTGCGGCGTTTTCTGTTCCTCATTGCGTCACTGTTCCAAATTGGAACGCGCACCGACCTCACGCCGCCGCCTTCCGCAAATGCCTTCGCATCGCCGCCAAGCCCGTCTTCATGTTGTCCCGCCCATACCCAATCCGAAATCGATCGACAGGCGTCACCCCCAAATCCGATCGGAACACGCTAGCCGGCAACAGCAAAACCCCGCTGTCCTCCACAAGCCGCTGAGCAAACTCCTCAACGCCATCCCGCCCCAAATACTGCGGAAACCCAATGCACCCGCCATCCGGCAAATACCACACGAACAGGTCCGAGTGCTCCGTGAAAAACGCCTCCAGCAACTCCAGATTCTTAGCAATCAACGCTCGATTCCGCGCCAAAATTGCGTCTCGCGCCTTCAACGCAATCTGCGCCAAAAGCTCGCTAGGACCCGCCCCGCAAATCGAAGTGTAGTGCTTCATCCGTTCCATCCGCCGAAGCACTTCCGCATCCCGGCAAGCCACCCAACCCACCCGAAGCCCTGGCAGGCCATAGGCCTTCGACATCACCCCCAGCGAAATCCCCCGTTCATAAATATCCGCCACTTGCGGCAGGGTGATCTCCGGACGTCTCTCGATCAAGCGGTGCACCTCATCGCTGAACAAATAAATCCCCCTCTCCTGGCAGATCGCAATCAACTCCTCCAAAGTCGCCCGCGAAATCACTTTCCCTGTTGGATTGTGTGGAAAATTAATGCAAATCACCCGCGTAGTCGCGCGAATGGCATCCCGCACAGCCCCCAAATCCAACTCCCACGAACGCGAAGGGTCCAGGGCTATCCCGGTAGTCTCGCAGATGCTAAGGGGAACAGACTCCACCGACTGGTAGTTCGGAATAATGGTAATCGCATGATCGTCCGGTCCCAGTAGCGCATGCATAGCCACAAAGATCCCCTCTTGCGCCCCCACAAACGTCAAAACCTCCGAAGCCGCCACGCAGTCGTAAGTCCCCGCAATCGTCTCCCGCAACCCAGGCGATCCCCATGACTCGGTATACCCAAGGTAAAGCGCATCCCAAGCCGCCCGATCCTTCGCATCCGCCATCCCCAGCAATTCTACGAGCGTCATCGATTGCATGTCCGAAGCGCAAAGATGATGTCGCGCCGTAAACTCCCACTTGCTAAAAAAAACCTCTAGCGCAAACGGCCGCAACTCCGGCATGGGTTCTCTCCGCGATCGCTAAATCTCGAACGAATCACCGATTATAACGTAGCTAGACCGGAATACAGGCGGACGTCCCGTTCGCCCACCAAACCGCGTTATACTCGTGCCCCGAGAAATCAAAAATCGATGTGAAGAGCCATGCCCCGATCGGACCTTCAATTAGCCTCCGCCGGGCGGCATACGAAAGTGAATGTTCTTCGGGAGTGAGCTTGCAGCAGCCATTGCGGATTCTGTCGATCGACGACGATCCTAACGATACGGATCTGATTCAGGGTCTCCTGGAAACGGAAGACATCCCTTGCGAAATAACGCGCGTCGATACCGAGGCCGCGCTGCTGGACTCCCTCGCCCAAGGAAAAATCGATCTGATTCTGGCGGATTACACTCTCCCCGCATTCGATGGCATTTCCGCGCTGAAGATCGCCATGAAGGCGTGTCCGGAAGTGCCGTTCATTCTTGTTTCCGGGACACTCGGCGAAGAAGTGGCGATTGAAGCGCTCAAGATTGGCGCCACCGACTACATTCTGAAGATGCGCCTGTCCAGGCTCGTACCGTCCGTACTCCGCGCCCTGCGGGAAACCAAAGCAAGAGCGGAACACAAGCGTGCCGACGAGAATCTGCTCCGCAGCCAGGCCTACTTGGATGAAGCGCAGAGGCTGAGCCATACCGGCAGCTTCGGGTGGGATGTTTCCACCGGGGAGATCTACTGGTCTCCAGAAACCTTCCGAATATTCGAATATCCGCCGACAGCCAAGGCAACGATTGACTCAATCGTAGAACGGACTCATCCAGAAGACCGAGCGATGCTGCACCAAGTGATGGAACGCGCTGCCCGGGAACGAATGGAGTTCGATTTTGAACATCGGTTACTGATTCCTGATGGAACGGTCAAGTGCTTGCGCGTTGTGGGGCGTCCGACCGAAAACCCGGACGGCTCGCTTGAATTTGTGGGAGCGGTTACCGATGTGACCGAGCGCAAGCGAGGGGATGAGACGCTGCGGCGGAGCGAGGGTTATCTGGCGGAAGCGCAACGTCTGACGCGCACAGGCAGTTATGCTTGGAACATCGCGGCGCGGCACAGTCGCTACTGGTCACAAGAAAACTACCGTCTGTTCGGCTTCGATCCGGAAGAGGGCATACCATCTGACGAGGCTTTTTACGAACACATCCATCCAGAGGATCGAGATCGCCTTCGCGAAGCGACTTTTGTCGAACGCCCCAATGAAGGCACGGACTTTGACGTGGATTTTCGCGTCGTCCTTCCGAATGGAACGATGAAGTATATTCGCTCGATCGGTCATCCGATTTTCAATGAAGCGGGGGAGGTCGGCGAATACATCGGCACCGCAGTGGACGTTACCGAGCAGCACGAAGCGAGAGCAGCATTGGAGACCGCGTTTAAAGAAATAAAAGCGTTAAGGGACAAGCTCTACAACGAGAACGTCGCGTTGCGCGAAGAGATCAACCGTTCTTCGATGTTTGAAGAACTCGTGGGGGAATCGCCCGCTCTCCAAGGTGTTCTAGCCCACATCGTAAGAGTCGCTCCCACCGATTCGACCGTCCTCATCACCGGAGAGACCGGTACCGGCAAAGAGCTTGTCGCTCGCGCGATTCACAAACGCTCGCAACGAGCGGCGCACGCATTCGTGAGCGTCAATTGTGTCGCCATCCCGCCGGCGTTGATCCTTCCCGAATTATTCGGTCATGAGAAAGGCGCGTTCACAGGCGCGATGCAACGTCGCGTGGGACGTTTCGAGTTGGCCGACGGCGGCACCATTTTCCTCGATGAAATCGGGGAGCTTTCCCTGGAGACGCAGATCGCCCTGATGCGCGTGTTGCAGGAGCACGAGTTTGAACGCGTGGGCGGCGGCAGAACCATTCGCACCAACGTCCGCGTAATCGCCGCCACCAATCGCGACTTGCAAGCTTCGATCGAAGCCGGATCCTTTCGTAGTGACCTGTACTATCGTCTCAATGTCTTTCCCATCGAGATGCCCCCTCTGCGCAAGCGCCGCGAAGACATCCCGCTTCTGGTCGAACATTTCATCGAACGCCACGCTCGAAAGGCGGGAAAAAGGGTACGCGGCATCAGTAGGACCACCCTCGACAGGCTGCAATCGTACTCCTGGCCTGGAAACATCCGCGAGCTTCAAAACGTGATCGAGCGGGCTGTCATCGTCTGCGACACAGAGAACCTCACCGTCGACGAGAGTTGGCTATCGGGCCTGCCCAATGAAACCAGCCACGGACCGCTAGCCAAGCCCTCCGCGGATCAAGAGAGACGCACGATTCAGGCCGCGCTCGCCGACACTCACGGCCGGGTCTCCGGACCGTCCGGGGCCGCCGCTAAACTCGGCATTCCCCGCTCCACACTCGAATCAAAGATGAAAGCTCTCAGCATCAAGAAACATCCTTTCAAGAATGCTTAGCTGCTCCCATCACTTTACTCTGACCGCAGAGCCCGGATAACATCTACCCGCGCGGCCCGCGCCGCCGGAACCATCGACGCAATCACCGCAGCCATCAACAGCACCAACGCGGCGGCGACCACCGGCACAGCATCCGGCATCTTCATGTCCGGAAAATAGCTACCCGCCAAACGCGCCAGAATATACCCGAACGCCGCCCCCGCGACGACACCTGCCGCTGCGATCACAACTCCTTCTGCGACGACACCCTTCAGCAGATTCCGCGGGTCCGATCCCAGCACCAGTCGAATGCCGAATTCACGCGTTCGGGAACTCACCGAGAATGCCAGCAAGCCCGCGACACCCACGAGGGCAATCGCCAGCGCGACAGCCGCGAAGACGCCGAACACCACGGAAGTCAAACGGTCCGGTGTAAGCACTTCTGCGCGGACATCTTCCAGCGTGGCAGCGTGCTCGACCGGTTGTTCGGCGGACATCTCGTGAATAATCCGGGTAATCGGGGTTACCAGCGCGTAGGGATCCGAGTGCGTGTGAACGAAGAGACGATTACCCGGGAAAGCAAACTGGTCGGAGGGATGATACACGGCGAGAATCGGTCCCGGGATGACGTGCTCGTCGTCCAAATCGGCGAAGACACCAACGATGCGGCGAGGCTCGCTTTTAAAACCCGGGATGAACTTCATGACAGGATCGGTCCACAGGATGTGGCGGTTGACGGCATCCTGATTGGGGAACATTCGCTGCGCAACACTCTGGCTAATGATCACTACGGGCTCTGCGTCCCTGCGGTCGGACTCGTTAAAATCGCGTCCTGCAACAATCGGGACGCCGAGAGCCGCGAAAAATCCAGGCGAGATCGCACGCAACTGCGCGCGCTGATCTTGTTCGCCGGGGCCGTGGGCGTAACCCTCGGCAGTGAATAACAGGCCGGGACCAAAGCTGCCCGCTTCACGCCAGGGAACAACGGTGCCAACAGCGACTTTGTCCACGCCGGGAAGCTCCGAGACGCGGTGAATTGTTTCACGATAAAACCCGAAGATTTGGTCGGGGGTCTTGCCGTAGGACATCACCGGAACATTCAAGGCCAGAATATGCCGGGTGTCGAGGCCAGTCTGCGCGAATTGCAGAGCGAGAAGCGTTTTCAAGAACATGCTGGCGCCGGCCAGCAGCACAAACGACGCGGCGATCTGCGTGATGGCGAAGATCTTCTGGCGCCGGCCGGTGCTCGCGGTGACCCGTACGCTGCCACTCGTCAGACTGATCCCGTGGGAAGGATCGGTCGTCGGCAACCGCGGGACAAACGCCAAAATCACCGCGGCTACGATAGCCAGCGCCACTCCCACCCACAGCAGGCTGGAGTCGACCGTCAGGTCGAGCGCACGAACCGAGAAGCGCGACGCGTAGCGCGCCAGGACCGCCACCAGCGGCTGCGCGCTCATCACACCGACTGCCGCGCCAGCTCCGCACAGCAGCAGGCTTTCGGCCAGCAACATTCGTCGCAGCGCGCCGGTAGTTGCACCAAGCGCCGCGCGAATGGCCAGCTCCCCTTCGCGGCGGACCGACCGCGCCAGGATCAGGTTGGCGACGTTGGAACAGGCGATAACGAAGACCAGCCCCGACGCTGCCATCAGCACCAGCAGCACGGTCCGGGCGTTTGACGTGATCTGACTGCGCAGCAGTCTCGCCTCGATGCGGAAGTCCGCGTTCGATGGGTACGCTTCGGGATGTTCCTTAACCATCGCTCCATGGATCGTCTGGAGTTCCGCCCGCGCTTGCTCCAGAGTTGCGCCAGGAGCCAGCCGACCGAAGAGTTCGGTCATCCGGTGGACCCGCCCGGTGACCATGGTGGCCGAGAGATGATGTGGACTGATAACGACGTTTCCGATGATATCGGTTTGGGCGGGGTAGGACACGGACGGTTCCAGCACACCGACAACGGTGGCCGTGGTCGAGCCGATGCTGTCGAGCCTGACGGCCTTGCCAAGGATCGAGGGATCGCTCTTGAGTACCGTGGTCCAGAAGGGGTAGGTGAGGACCACTGCGCCGGCAGCCTTAGGGCCGTCGTCTCGCATATCGAGCAGCCGTCCGAGCACCGGCCGTAGACCCATGACCTCAAAATACGACCCGCCGACGACGCCGCCACGGACTCCCCGCGGTTCACCGAGGCCGACCATGGAAAAGCCCATGGTGGAAAAGTCGCCGATCGCGTTCAGCGTTTTGACGCGGGCGCGCAGATCCTGAATTTCTGGCACCGAAAACGCCACTTCATTTTCGCCGAGGCCCCGCGCGCTCTGCTGGATGTAGATCAGCCGGTCTTCCTCCCGGTTGACTAGGGGCCGCAGCAGAACGCCCCGCACCAGGCTGAAGATCGCGGCGTTGGCGCCGATGCCTAGCGCCAACGTAAGGATCACGGTGACGGCCAGCCCTTGAGTGTGCGCGAGGGAATAGAACGCAACTCGCAGATCGCGATACCATGACATTTCCTCACCCCCATATCCCATGCAGATATCAGCATCACATGGGCCAATGCTAAACGTCGCGTTGTAAATTACTTAGCGCGGATGCCTGCATCCGCTTCGCTCGTTTTCAGGATGAATCTGTCGCAAATTCGGACACCCCACGACAACTACTGAGGTTGGGGCAAAACGAGAGAAACTGTCATTCCGAGGGCCTCCCACGTGGGTGCCCGATTTCGAATCCCGGCCCGGGCCGGAAAGAATCTCAACTGCTGAAACTCCCGGGAATCAGGGTTGTGTCCTAACTTGAAATTGAAACGTGGTATTAGTTGGGTTCATCCAGCCGGCCACAACGCCGATGCGGCGTTGAGCAGAGCGTGAAACAGGATCGCGGGCACCAGGCTACTGCTCATCCTCCGCAACTCGCCTGCGATCAGGCCTAGCAGAATGGCACTGACCGCGACAGCGATTCCGGAGCCCAAATGAATGACCCCGAAAAGCGCTGCTACGAAAACAACCGGAAAATGGACGGCCCAAAAGCCTCCCGCCACAGATACGCCTCGCGCCATCACGGTCTGCAACAGACCGCGAAAGATGATCTCTTCCTGGACGGGCGCCGCGAGGACGAAATAGACGAAAATCATCCAGCGCGGCAGCTTTGAAAGATCGAGTGGAGACGGCGCGGGATAAAGCGCGGCGAGATAGGCGAGTGCACCACCTACGACAATACCCCCCAGCGTCGCTGCAATCACGTATGACCCCGGAGACTTTGCCACGCCGAATTCGGCGATTCCTTTTGTGCCGCGCGTAAGAAGAGCCATGAATAGCACGGCCAGTCCGGCCGACACGATGATGATGAGCAGTATCGTGATTTGGACGCTCGGGTGCAGCCACGCCACCATTCCAAAGGCGGGCGCATAAACCGCTACAAACAAAATCAAGGCGAACCCCGCGCGTTTTAAACTTGGAATAATGTTCAAACGTGCTCTCCACCGCCACTGGCACAGGGGCGTTTTCAAATTAGGACACTACCGCAATCAGCCGTCGAGAGCATCTTTCCTTAGTTCTCAGACAAACTCTAAGGCCCCTGCCCTTCGACGTATACTCCCACCGCGGGAGGTCTGCGCCATGGAAAGCACCTTGAATAAGTCGTTCTCAGCCAAATTGCAGAAGAGCCACAAGGGCGGATGGACCTATGTGGTCTGGCCGAATTCAGTTCGCTTTTTCGAAACACGAGGCCTCGTGAAAGTCGGCGGCACCATCGATGGTTATCCCTTCAAAAGTTCCTTCATGGCGATGGGCGACGGCAGGCACATGCTGCCCATCAAAGCAGAGATACGCCGGGCAATCGGAAAAGAGGTTGGCAAAACTGTGAAGGTGGTCTTGAAAAAACGCATACGCGACAAATAGTTTCCGCCAATGGAGTCTGCGTCCTGTTGTGACCATTTGCCAAATGCCGGTGATTGTCTCGCCGTCTCTCACCAATCGGCGAACTATTTTCGACACGGAACAAGTTGCGATGCTGTTTCCATTGGCATTCGCGTTGTCGGCGGTTTCGATGAATCGTAGACGATTACAGCGAATGCCCGCCGAGGTTTGGACCCGTTGGCAACCAAACGCATAGCTGAAAAGTTGTCACTCAAGGAGGAGGTTACAGCAGTCGCGGAGTATTCAAAAGTCCGATAAACGCGTACCAGACATTAGCAGGCCATCGTCAAGATTCGGCTGGAATGGGACTATCCTAGCGAGGCCATACACAGTGTAACCAGGTGAGTATGGCTCGAACTTGGTTTCTTTTGCATCATTTTAAAACAGCTCACTACCCATCCTTTCTCAGCGTTGCTATCGCCCGCATTTTTGTTCTATGCTGCGACCTCGGCGTGATCGTCGGCATAGTGTCTGGGTTGGCTATCGCGTTTAACTGGAACACGAAGGTCCGGAGAAAACGCTAATTCGAACGCACTTCCCTACTCCGTCCGGCTTGGTATCTGTGTCCGAGCGTCGGACCGCCCCTTACTCTTCAATGGAAACGGATCAAATGGCATCGGTGAAAAACGCAGCCGAAGACTTCGAAAGTGCGAACCGCATTTCCTCGTCTTGCGTTTCGCCGCTCCCATTTCGTGTGAGCGCGCCGGAAAATGTTTAGCTACGCACCGAAGTGGACGCTTTACCGTTCTCGGTACGAGCACGAGCACCACTCTGCACGAAGATCTGCTGTGTTGTGTGGCATGCTGTTCGCCGCGAGCGCTCCAACACGTTTTTTCTCCTCCCCCGCACGCGCACAACAGGCTGCCCCCGCCACGCCGGTTGTGGTACAGCCGGGTGCGCCGGGTAAGCCGAGCAGGACGCTTCCGCCTTCGACGCGGGCCACGCTGCCGCCACGGTCCCAAGCAGATGTGGAGTTTATGCAGGGCATGATCATGCACCATTCGCAAGCGGTGGAGATGACGGCGCTGATTGCGTCGCGCACAGAGAACCGGGAGCTGCGCTCGCTGGGCGCAAGGATCAGTAGCTCCCAGTCGGACGAAATAAAGTTTATGAAGCGGTGGCTGACGGCCATGGGCGAATCCTCTTCCATGGCGACGCCCGGAATGGCGAACACGGACATGTCGCACGAAAAGATGGCGCTGATGCCCGGGATGCTGACGCCGGAGCAGATGGAGGCGCTGCGGAACACGAAGGGCGCCGAGTTCGATCATCTATTTTTGACAGGCATGATTCAGCACCACGATGGCGCGCTGACCATGGTGAAGGATTTGTTCGATACGCCGGGCGCGGGGCAGGATGCCGAGGTGTTCAACTTCGCGACGGATGCAGACAATACGCAACGGGCGGAGATCAGGATTATGCAGGGTATTTTGGAGAAAAAATCATCCGAGGAGAAACGATGAACCGAGTGCCCAGTCTTGTCCTTCGCGTGGCGGCAGCAGCGATGCTCTTGTGTTTCGGCATGAGCCGGCTGCAGGCGCAGACGCCGACGCCCGCAACACCGACACCGGCCCAGGAATCCGCGGACAAGGACAAGGAGGATAAGGATGCGAATGAGGACGAGGACAAGAATCCATTTGCTCCTGAACCGGCTCCGACGCTGCCGCCGGGGATGATGGGGTCGGATGTGAACGATCCACGCGCGACGCTGACCCCGGGGCTGTACGACGCCGGCGAAACGTCGATGGGCATCAAACACCTGCTGCTGGTCAAGAAACCCGACGCCTTTCAACTAGGGGCTGCTGATCCCGACGATCCTAAGGTTCAAAAGACGATTGACCAGATGGGCATCAGCAACATTGCGAAGATTCCGAAGCCGATGCATTTGGCGATCGCGCAACTTGCCTTCGCGAACTCGGACTTTGCGTTCCAGGGCAGCCACCTGTTCCAGGGGAATTTCTATGGTGTGAATATCTACGACATCTCCAATCCGGCGAACACCGCGTTGCTGACGTCGCTGGTGTGCCCGGGAGGGCAGGGAGATTTGTCGGTCTACAAGAACCTGCTGTTCATGTCGGTGGAGATGCCGAATGGACGCCTGGATTGCGGCGCACAAGGGTTTCCGCCAGAGCCTCCGCCGCCCGCTGGGGATGAAAAAGACAAAGAAAAGGGGAAAGAGAAAAAACGCCGCATTCCGGCAGCTCAGAAGGAACGCTTCCGCGGGGTAAGAATCTTCGACATCTCCGACATCAAGAATCCGAAGCAAGTCGCAGCGATACAGACGTGCCGCGGATCGCACACCCATACCCTGGTCAAAGATCCAAACGACAAAGACAACGTTTATATCTACGTGTCGGGCACTTCGTTTGTCCGTCGACCGGAAGAACTAGCCGGATGCTCGGGTGAAAAACCGGACAAAGACCCCAACACGGCGCTGTTTCG
>Ga0137403_10006119_pt1 | contig 13824 bp, 11 predicted proteins | sample CZOMad2_1_16fung_FD_122057 | JGI IMG/M metagenome (GOLD analysis project Ga0137403, IMG submission 122057) | Vadose zone soil fungal communities from Angelo Coast Range Reserve, California, USA - CZOMad2_1_16fungal (Hybrid Assembly) | ecosystem: Environmental > Terrestrial > Soil > Vadose zone... | reverse complement strand
GAGACATCGAAATCCCCGCCGATTGGACCCCGGGAATCGATTCCCGGGGTCCAATCGGCGGGGATTTCGATGTCTCTGCCGCCGAATCTGTTGGCGATGGAAAATCCGTTTCGGACGGCCAACGAGCCCCTCATTCCCGGCAAACAGTCACACCTTGCTGAAGAAATGACCATAAGTCCGGGATACTTCCGAACGTTGGGCGTGCCGCTGGTTTCCGGGAGATTCTTTGTCGAGGCGGATCGCGCGCGCAGCGACCAGATCCTAATCATCAACCAAAGGATGGCCGAGGAGTATTTTCCGAATCAGGATGCGGTCGGCCAGCGGGTGCAAACCGGAGACGCCGACGCGCGGGCACCTTGGGAAACGATCGTCGGAGTGGTCGGCAACGTAAAGTACCAAGGCCTCGACGCTAAGCCCGAGCCCACACTGTACGTTCCGTACTTTGAAAATGGGTGGGGGGCGTGGTCGCGCGAAATGTTCCTGATCGTGCGTTCGTCGGCGAGCGAAGCAGCGGTGATGCCTGCCGTTCGCGAAACGATCTGGTCCATGGACCGGCAGATACCGATCGCGTCCGTACGCAGCATGGACGCTCTAATTGAGGATTCGGTCGGGCGGCCTCGGTTTCGCACGCTGCTACTGGGTCTTTTTGCGGCGCTGTCGTTGACTCTAGCAGCGGCGGGCATCTATGGAGTGCTTTCGTATTCCGTGCTGCAACGCACGAGCGAGTTCGGAATTCGCATGGCACTGGGGGCAAGGTCGGGGGATATCTTCCGAATGGTTCTCGGACGCGGCGCGAGCCTGGCGTTGCTGGGGGTGGCCATCGGTATTCCGGGAGCGGTCGGGTTTTCGCGCCTGATGGCGAGTCTTCTCTTCGGAATCACGCCGGGCGATCCCTTAACGTTTGCGGGCGTGACGGTGCTCTTGGCGATTGTGGCGCTCTGCGCATGCTACATCCCGGCCAAGCGCGCCACACGGGTGGACCCGATCGAGGCATTGCGCTACGAATGAACATGAGCAACTGACTTCAAACTAGGGGTGAGATCATGTTTCCACGATTTCGTTCTCTATGGCGCAACCTTCGGCGGCGTCCGGCTTCGGACCGGGAGTTGGATGACGAAATGCGTTTTCACGTGGACTCGCGCACCGAACACTTCGTGCGATCCGGCCTGACGCTCGCGGAAGCGCGACGAAGGGCGCGGGTGGAATTCGGCAGTACCGAGAACTACAAGGTAGAGGTGCGCGATACACGCCGGGTCGCCTGGCTTGAAGACTTTGCTCTCGATCTGCGCTTCAGTCTGCGGACGCTGCGCACGTCGCCGGGCTTTGCGGCTGTGGCTATCCTCACTCTGGCCATCGGCATCGGTGCTAACACTACGATCTTCAGTTGGATTCGCGCTGTACTACTCAATCCCCTGCCCGGCGCGGGCAGCCCCGAACGCGTCGTGGCGCTCGAAAGTCTTACGCCCTCGAACGACTGGGTGCCCACTTCTTATCTGGACTTCCGCGACTTCCGGCAGTATCTGCACTCGCTGGAATCGCTGAGTGTGGCATATCCGATGTCGGTTGCGGTGGGCGACGATCGCAACACCGAACGGATCCGCGCGGAACTGGTCTCTGGAAACTATTTCGATGTGCTGCGTGTACGGCCGGAACTTGGGCGTTTTTTTGCCGGCCCGGAGCGCGACGAGGCACAGAACGCGCACGCCGTGGTGGTCATCAGTCACTCGCTTTGGGCCAGCCGCTATCACTCCGATCCGGGCGTTGTCGGCACGTCGGTGCGCATCAATCGGCAGTTTTACACCATCATCGGCGTTGCTCCCGCGGATTTTACCGGCTCGATGCCTGGGCTGGCGTTTCAAATGTGGGCGCTGGCGACCATGCACGGTCAACTGCACGCGATGGGCAACTGGATGCTGCAGGACCGCAAGACGCGCATGTTCCGTGTGCTCGCGCGGCTGGCGCCGGGCGTGAGCATCGAGCAAGCACGCGAAGAAGTGCAGGCGTTTGGCCGGCGTATGGCTGCGGCCAACGCCGACACCAGCCAAGGCATGAGCGCGACGATTCTTCCGATGTGGAAGTCGCACTACGGTATTCAGGAAGCTCTGCTGGCCCCGCTGAGCATTCTGATGGGCGCGTCCGGGGTTCTACTGCTCATCGTGTGCGCCAACGTTACGAATTTGCTTCTGGCGCGCGCGACTTCGCGGCAAAAAGAATTCAGCGTTCGGCTGGCGCTCGGCGCGCGGCGTTCTCGCCTGGTCCGGCAACTGCTCACCGAATCTCTGCTGCTCTCGCTGTGCGGACTGTTGCTCGGGTTGGCGCTCACTTATCAACTCACGGGAGCATTGCGATTGCTGTTCCCTCCAGAGACGCGGCCGAATCTAAGCACTCCGCCTGTGGATCTTAGCGTACTGCTGTTCACCCTCGCGCTGACTCTGGGCGTCGCCGTGCTTGCGGGCATCGCTCCAGCGCTGCACGCTGCTGGCGAAAACGTCAACGAGACACTCAAAGAGGGCGGACGCAGCACGTCGACCAGCTGCGGGTCGCAACGGCTTCGCGGACTACTGGTAGCTTCGGAAATGGCGCTCGCCGTCGTCGCGCTCATTGGTGCGGGTCTGTTCGTGAAGAGTTTTCGAACAGCGCGGGCGATTCAACCGGGCTTTGTTTCGCATCAGGTATCCATGGCGCGATTCAGCATGCCTTCGGCGGGCTACAACCGCGAACAAGCCGACTCTTTTTGCCGGCGTCTTCGCGAACAACTTGAGCATGAACCCGGTGTGACTTCCGTTTCTTACTCCGACTACGTTCCGCTCAGTCTGGGTACAGGCTCGTGGGAAGATCTGCAAATCGAAGGCTACGTTCCGGGCCCCAGCGAGAATATGAAGTTGTACCGGAGCTTGGTCGCTCCGGGTTATTTTGAAGCGCTGAAGATACCGCTGCTGCAAGGCCGTGATTTCACGCCGCAGGATGACCCGACGCATCAGCCGGTCATGGTGGTGAATCAGGAATTCGTTCGGCGCTTTCTGCGGAATCAGTATCCGATCGGCGTCAAGGTACAGGGTTGGGGGCATTGGTTCACGATCGTTGGCGTGGCGCAGGACAGCAAGATTTATCGCTTGACGGAAAATGCCACGCCTTATTTTTATGTTCCGATCCGGCAGATCTATCGTCCGGAATTTCCGTTTACTTTTTTCGTGCGGACCAGTGGCTCCGTCACTGACGCGATCGCGGCATTGCAGCGCGATTCGCGGGCCGTCGATCCGGCGTCCCCGGCATTCGAGGCCACTTCCCTGGACGATTTCGTCGCGCAGTCGCTGTTCACCAACAAGATTGCCGCCAATTTGCTGAGCCTGCTCGCTGGCACGGCCATTTTTCTTGCCGCCATCGGCTTGTATAGCGTGATGGCTTACACGGTCGCACGGCGGACCAACGAAATTGGCATTCGCGTGGCGCTGGGTGCTCGCCCGGTGGAAGTTCTGCGCATGGTCATACGCCAAGGTATGGTTTTTGGCCTTACGGGCTTGCTCATCGGCGCGGTCGCGGCGGCGGCGCTCAGCCGGGTGCTGACTTCTGCTCTCGTGGCGGTCAGCCCCATCGATCCCGGGGTGTATGCGGCGGCGGCGGTTTTTGCGATTGTTATCGTTCTGGCCGCCACTTCGATTCCGGCGCGCCGCGCTATGCGTGTCGATCCGATGGTGGCGCTGCGTTACGAGTAGAGGTCAGCGACGCTACACGTTGCGGTGCGTCGGGTCATCGCGATATGGGCCGCATCGCAAGTCCACCTCCCCCTACTCCGTGGCCAAGCAGAAGGCGGACCCCGCAAATTCACGACGATTGCGAATCATATCGGCGGCTTTTTCCGCGATCATCACGGTTGGAGCATTGGTGTTCCCGGCGATGACGCGCGGCATGATCGACGCATCGACTACGCGCAGTGCCTCAATTCCGCGAACGCGCAGCTGGGCATCCACCACCGCCATTTCGTCCTGTCCCATTTTGCAAGTGCCAGCCGGATGGTAGAGCGTCTGCAATGCCCCACGAACGAACTCGGCAATGTCCCGGTCCGAGGTGACGGACGATCCAGGAATCAGTTCGTCACCGCTGTACGCCCGAAACGCTTTGGTGCGCGCAATGCGCCGGCACAGACGCACGCCTTCCACAATCACGCGCAAATCATTTTCCGTGGAGAGATAATTGGCGCGAATCGCGGGTGGTATGAGGGGATTCGGCGACTTCAAAGCAATTTCTCCGCGGCTCTCCGGCCCCACCAGTGTGGGGCCAAAACCAAAACAATGCTCCTTGTGGGTATCGAATCCATGATTGACGTAGTAGGCGGGCCCGAAAACCAGTTGCAAGTCTGGCACATTGAGCCCGGGCTTGGTCCGCGCAAAAATCCCAGCTTCGGCCACATTTGAAGTCAGCGGGCCGTTCCTGAAAAAAAGGTAGCGCAGCAGATTTCCCAGTGACTCCGCGCTGGCCATGCTCACCGGCTGTTTGCATAGGAAGCCGACGGAAACCATCGGATGATCCTGCAAGTTCTTGCCGACGCCTGGAAGGTTTGTGACGGCGCGAATTCCCGCGCGTTTCAATTCTTCCGCGGGCCCGATGCCGGAGAGCAAGAGAAGTTGCGGAGAATTAATGGCTCCGCCAGAGAGAATTACTTCGCGATCGGCAACGATGCTGGCGGTTGCACCCTTCGAGACGTATTCGACACCGACGGCGCGGTTTGACTCGAGGAGCACACGGGTCGCCTGTGCTCCGGTCAAGACCTTGAGGTTCGAGCGGCCAAGCGCGGGCTTGAGATACGCATCCGCACCGCTATGCCGCTGGCCATTGCGCTGGGTTACTTGATAGAGGCCCGCGCCGTCCTGCTCGACGCCATTGAAGTCTGGATTCGGCGGGATCCCTAGTTCCTTCGCTCCGGCAAGAAACGCTCGAGTCAGCGGATTGACATAGCGCAAATCGGCGACGCACAGAGGTCCGCCGATTCCGTGGTATGGCGAAGCCCCCCGCTGCTGATTTTCAGACTTCAGGAAATACGGAAGAACGTCTGCATAGCCCCAGCCCTCATTGCCCAAGCTCCTCCAGTGTTCGTAATCGAGGCGGTTCCCACGAATATAAATCATCGCGTTGATCGAGCTGGATCCGCCCAGGACTTTTCCTCGCGGCCAATACAGTTGCCGGTTGTGCGCGTGCGGCTCTGGCTCCGTGGAGTAATTCCAATCCATGCTGCTCTTGAATAGCCTCGAGAATGCCGCGGGTATACGAATCTCGCGTGCCCGGTTTGCGCCGCCGGCTTCGAGCAGCAGCACACGTACCTGCGGGTCTTCGCTGAGGCGCGCCGCGAGCACGCATCCTGCCGCACCGGCACCCACAATAATGTAGTCGTATCCGTCCGCGCGTCGCGACATGGCCGCCAAGATTAAACCAGATTTCCGCGGCCCCGCACCATTCCGCCAACTCACAATCGAGGCCGACTAGCGGGGGCCGCCCTCGGGTTGAATGGGGCGGACGGCTGATTGGATGAGGCGTCGGCTCCCATCGCCGAGTAAACTTGTTAGCGCTAACGACCAAGGTTCGGAAAGAAAGGAGCCGACAATGGGCTGCTTGCTGCTCTTTCATCCCGGACTAGGGAGACGAGAACATATGGCGTATTTTGCGGATGGAACGCTCTCGGACCAAGAGATTGGGATTCGCCACTCGCCACTTCTCTCCCTCATTTCCCTTTCCTCCATTGCCGTGTTATCGTCACCGTTTCAATGGAGAAATCGCATGTCTGTTAACAAAGTGATCCTGGTAGGCCGGCTGGGCCGCGATCCGGAAACCCGTTACACCGGCGGTGGCCAAGCCGTTGCCAACTTCTCTGTCGCCACTGACGAATCGTACAAGGACAAAAACGGCGAACGCCAAAAACGCACCGAATGGCACAAGATTGTCGTCTGGGGCAAGCAAGCGGAAATCGCTCAGCAATATCTGAAGAAAGGCTCGCTGGTTTTCATCGAAGGGCGCATCCAGTCCCGCGAGTGGCAAGACAAGGAAGGACAAAAGCGCACCAGTTTTGAGATCGTGGCCAACAATTTTCGCATGCTTGGCGGCCGCTCCGACGGCGCTGCCGCAGGTGCAAGCGCGGGCGGCGGAGGCGGAGCACCTCGCAGCGGTGGTGGTGGCGATGAGTCTGAGTCGCACGGCGGTGCAACTGGCGGCGCCGAAGAACCCTTCGGCGGTGGCGCCGGCGCCGGTCCCGAAATCTCCGACGAAGACATTCCGTTCTAGCGCGGGCCGTTTAGCCCGAGGGTCGCTCTAGCGCGGGTGCCACGCAACAGAAAACAGATTCCTCTGAGCCAGCGGCACCTCCGGATGGCACGAAGTTTTCTCAGCCACCCGATTCCATGCCGACACGAACCGGCCTGGCCGCCCGATATCCGAGCCAACACCGATCGCGTCTAGCCGCCCGAAAGGACCACCCTACGCGGGGCGCGTCTCGCAACTTGATATTGTTGACTTCGGCCCAAAACTTTTCTAAGCTCCTTGGCACTCTCCCTTAGCTCGGCCGTTTGCGGTCAGCCCTTCTCCCGGCCATTTCCTAACCGCAGATCCCGCGCTGTCATTCGATATCCGAATCTTGCCTACTTGAAGGAGGCTTCCATGACAGGTCCCGCAACTGCAGCCGCTCCCATTCGTACCGCCGCTGGACGCCACGGCCAACTCCGTGGACTCGAGTCCGCCGGCCGCTCCGACCAACTCGACGGGCGCTTTGGCAGGATGTTCCGTTCCCTGCCCGCCGCCGAGTTCGATGAAACGATTCTCACCGCGCTGGGCATCGCCATGACGGCTCCGGACGAAGGCGCGCCGACTCCGGAGACGGAAGTGGACGACGAAGAGAATCCAGGAATCAGCGCGGGGTACACCTACCTGGGACAATTTATCGACCACGATCTCACTTTCGATCCGGCCAGCAGTTTGCAGAAAGCGGACGATCCGGATGCGCTCACGGACTTTCGAACGCCGCGCTTCGATTTGGACAACATTTACGGGCGGGGGCCGGACGATCAGCCGTATCTGTATCAGAACGACGGCCGTCACATGCTGCTGGGTCCGGCGCTGACCGGAAGCACCACGGACAGCAACGCGAAAGGGCTGCAACGCAACACGCCGATCACCGGCGATCCGGCGCGGGCGCTCATCGGCGATCCGCGCAACGACGAAAACGTGATCGTGAGCCAACTGCAAGCGTCGATGCTGCGTTTTCATAACCGTATGGTGGACACGCTGGGCCCGACCGCGAGTTTCGCTGACATTCAGCGGCAAGTGCGTTTTCACTATCAGTGGGTGGTGCTGCACGATTTTCTGCCGACGATTGTGGGACCGGAAACCATGAAGGCCATCTTTGGCGCGACAACCGACGGAAAAATCAACTTCAAAGGCAATCCCGACCTGAAGTTCTACAAGCCAAAAAAGGATTCGTTCATGCCAGTCGAGTTCTCCGTCGCGGCGTATCGCTTCGGGCATTCGATGATTCGGCCGATTTACCGGCTCAGCCAATCGATTCCGCGATTCCCAATTTTCAATCTGCCCGGGCAGGGCGAGAGCCTGGTGGGGTTCCGCGATTTCCCGCACAACTGGGCTATCGATTGGGAATTGTTCTTCAACGCGGGAAACAATCCGCCGAAAACGGGAGCAACGCGGCTGCAACCGGCGTACAAGATTGACACTTCGCTGGTGAACCCGCTGGGGACGCTGCCAGTTTCGATCGCGGCGCCGCCGTTCCAATCGCTGCCGGTTCGCAACTTGCTTCGTGGTTTTCGGATGGGCTTGCCGTCCGGCCAAGCGGTCGCTCGGCACATGGGTTTCACGCCGATTTCCGACGATAAGCTCAAAGTCGGCAAAGCCAATCAGGATGGGGTTACGGCCAATAAGAGCATCATTGCACTTTCACCGAAATTCGCGAACAAAGCGCCGTTGTGGTTCTACATTTTGGCGGAGGCCCAGCAGCAGTTCGTGAACAACGATACGCCGATTCATCTCGGTCCAGTGGGCGGACGCATCGTAGCCGAAGTGTTCGTCGGCTTGATGGTCGGAGACGGGCATTCGTACCCGAAGCAGGATCCGAACTTCACACCGATCGCTGCATTCCAGGGCCCCGGCGGACAATTCAACATGATTGATTTGTTGAAGGCGGCCCGGCCGGCGTAGGCCAACATCCGGACAATTCAACCGGCGCCGACTATTACGTTCCGGTAGGTGCAGCAAAGCGCGTTTCCGATCTTGGGGACGCGCTTTGTTCTTGTCCGCCCACCCATTGACCGTCCCCGTAGCAAGGATGTAGCCTCTGCCACAACACTCCCTGTACTCATTCTCATTGGAGGCGACGCTATGGTTTCCCTCTCGGTTCTGTGGCTGCCCATCCTGCTATCTGCGGTCATCGTGTTCATCGCCAGTTCCATCATTCACATGGTGCTGCCTTACCACCGCAACAACTATCGCCCGCTTCCCGATGAAGAAAGGCTCTTGCCAGTGCTGCGCGCCGCCGGACTCACTCCAGGCCTCTATCACTTCCCTTTCTGCACCCACAAAGAAATGAAGTCTCCCGCCATCCAGGAAAAATTCAAGCAAGGCCCCATCGGCTTGCTCACGGTTTTTCCCAGCGGCCCGCCCGCCATGTCCAAATTTCTCGGCTTGTGGTTCGGCTATTGCCTGCTCATCGGCTTTTTCGTCGCCTACCTCGCCGCACACACCATCGCCCCCGGCGCTCCGTACCTCGGCATCTTCCGCGTGGTCGGCACCGCCGCTTTCCTCGCCTACGGCCTCGGCATCGTCAGCAACGGCATCTGGAAAGGCCTGCCCTGGAGTATCGTCCTCAAAGAATCCTTCGACGGCCTGCTCTACTCCCTGCTAACCGCCGGCACCTTCGGCTGGCTCTGGCCCCGCTAAGCGCCGCCAGACCATTCGGCCGGGGTCGCGGGCATTCGTGAACGCGGTTGCGACTGCGTCGCTGAAGTCAGTGCGGCTTGAGGCCGTTCGCGCGGACCAGCCACTTCTTCAAGACACTCGCAAAATGCGCGGGCATCTCGCTGAAGGTAAGCCCCATCCCTTGTTTCGGCTCCAAATACGCCACCGTCGCGTGAGCTTCGAGGAATTCCGTCTCGGTGTAAATCTCGATCAGCACGTTGGTGCCCTGTGGAAACGGATTGGGCATTTCCATGTAGCAGCCGTGCAGGCTCAGTTCGCTTACCCGCGAGGCCGTTCGCGCCTGCTCCTTCTCGTCTACGATCTCCGCCATGGCAATAAATGGATATCTGGGTGTGCGGCGTCTCTCAGCTTGCATGGGTCTCCCTTCGCGGGGGAAGGCTGCCGCGATGCTAACGCCCTCCCCAGCCCGCGACTCATGCAAAATCATCTCCAGCTACCTATCCGACACCACAAGGTCTAACCCTCCAGTCCGCCGAAGGACTGCCAATTTCCGGTTGGCGTTGGCTGAGCTTGCGATTGCTTGGCATCTTCCCGCGTGCCTCTTTATTTCACGCTTCGCCACCTCTCCGCTTCTCCGGGTAATGGTGTCATTCGCAGAAGACACCACTACCCTTCTCCGCTCTCCGCTCCTCCTTGCCTCCGTCCTCTCAGGGGTATAACCTTCTGTTCGCTAGACGCTTGCGCTCCGCAGGGCTCGAGGGGTCCTGCCCTGCACCCACCTGACTCGGAGCGCAACGGTGAGCCAGCGCGTAAACATCGCGTAAACATATAGAGGAGGCCAATCATGGCAACCGCATCGCCTGTAATGGAACCGCCGAAAATCAATATTTCCGCCACCAAGCTGCTGATCAACGGCAAGTGGGTCAACAGCGTCTCGGGCAAAACTTTCCCGACCATCAACCCGAGCACCGGCACCGTCATCACCCAAGTCGCGGAATCGGACGCCGCTGACGTTGATAAGGCTGTCGCTGCCGCGCGGGCCGCGTTCGAGAAGGGCCCATGGCGCAAGATGTCTGCTTCGCAACGCGGCCTGCTGATGAATCGGCTTGCCGATCTCATCGAGAAGCATGCTGACGAACTCGCGCAGCTCGAAGCGCTGGACAACGGCAAGCCTGCGCACGTCGCGCGCGCCGCGGATCTCAATCTGACCATCGCGTGCATTCGCTATTACGCCGGATGGGCCGACAAAACCCACGGCAAGACGATCCCGGTCAACGGCAATTACTTCTGCTACACCAAGCACGAACCCGTCGGGGTAGTCGGCCAGATTATTCCGTGGAACTTCCCGCTGCTCATGCAGGCGTGGAAGCTGGGCCCGGCGCTGGCTACTGGCTGCACGGTGGTCATGAAGCCCGCCGAGCAGACTCCGCTCACCGCGCTGCGCGTCGGCGAACTCATCATGGAAGCAGGCTTCCCCGAAGGCGTGGTCAATCTGCTGCCAGGCTATGGCCCGACGGCAGGCGCGGCCATCGCTCGCCACTACGACATCGACAAAGTTGCGTTCACCGGTTCCACCGAAGTCGGCCATCTGATCATGAAAGCCGCGGCGGAAACCAACCTCAAACGCGTCACGCTGGAACTTGGGGGCAAGAGCCCGAATATCGTGTTCGCCGATGCCGACATGGACGACGCAATCGAAGGCTCGCACCAGGCGCTGTTCTTCAACCAGGGGCAATGCTGCTGCGCAGGCTCGCGGCTTTTCGTCGAGGAAAAGGCTTACGACGAATTTGTCGAGCGCTCGGTGGCACGCGCGAAAAAGCGCACGGTCGGCAACCCGTTTGACAAGAACACCGAACAAGGGCCGCAAGTCGATCAGGATCAATTCAATAAAGTCATGGGCTACATCGAATCCGGCAAGAACGAAAAGGCCAAGCTGGCCACCGGCGGAGGCCGCGTCGGCGACAAGGGCTACTTCATCGAGCCGACCATTTTCACCGACGTGCAAGACAACATGAAGATCGCTCAGGAAGAAATCTTTGGGCCGGTCATGACCATTCTCAAGTTCAAGTCCATCGATGAAGTGGTCGAGCGCGCCAACAAGAATATGTACGGGCTGGCGGCCGCCGTCTGGACCAAGGACATCACCAAGGCGCACGCTATTGCGGACAGCGTTCGCGCAGGAACCGTCTGGGTCAATTGCTACGACGTCTTCGACGCCGGCGCCCCCTTCGGCGGCTTCAAGCAATCCGGCATCGGCCGGGAGCTGGGCGAATACGGCCTGGCCAATTACACCGAAGTAAAAACGGTGACCGTCAAACTCTGACAAGAAATGACTTGAACGAACGGATTCCAATCCGGGCATCAGACGGGCGGGCGCAAAGCCCGCCCGTCCTGCTTTGTGCGCCATTCCATGCCTCCCTTGTCCTCCGACATTCTTACAATTCCATTCCGTCCCTCGCCGTCCTGGGCGACCTTCGATGCGAACCTCAGCACGCGCTGTTCTCCTCAGCGCGCTTCAGCCTACAATCGCGGGATGCCAGTGACGGTTCGCAACTACGAGCCGCGGGAGTTTGCGGCGCTGCACAAGCTGGATTTGGCGTGCTTTCCGCCGGGAATTTCGTATTCGAAGATGATGCTGAGGTATTTCTTGCAACTGCCATCGGCGGAATGTCTGGTAGCCGTCGAAGATTCGCGGATTGCTGGATTCATTCTGACGAAAGAGAATCCGCCGCTGGGGCACATCGTTACGCTGGATGTTGCGGAATCGCACCGTCGGCAGGGTCTTGGCTCCGCGCTGCTGACTGAAAGCGAGCGCAAACTGGCTTTTCGCGGAGTGCGGACGATCTTGCTGGAAACTGCAATCGACAATGCGGCGGCGATTGCCTTCTGGCAGCGCCACGGCTATCGTATCGAAGCAACTTTGCAACGATATTATCTTGGCCAGCTCGACGCTTACGAAATGCGCAAGATTCTTGGGCTCCGCGGAGCGGCGAGCAGCCCACCTACTGGAGCCACGACTTGAGCGATTACTTACTTTCCGTGTTGCTGGGCATCATCGAGGGGCTGACGGAATTCTTGCCGGTGAGTTCGACGGCGCATTTGCGCATCGGGGAGGCGCTGCTGCACGTCGATCTGGCGAGTGGGTACTGGAAGATGTATTCGATCGTGATTCAGCTGGGCGCGATTCTGACGCTGCCGATTTATTTCCGCGAGCGCATTGGGAAATTGTTGGCGACCTTTCCGCGCGGCGAGAGCGGAGAGCGGACAGCGCTGACGCATCCGCTAGGACTGGTTACCGTTGCTTTCGTGGTCACGGCGATTCCCTCGTTTTTGCTTACCAAGATCATCGGCAAGAACCTCGAGAATTTACGGGTGATCGGGTGCGCACTGCTGATCGGCGGGATCTTGATGTGGATCGTAGATGCCATGAACGCTAAGGCCGAGGTGGCTGGCGCTGGCGCGCATGGAGGGCGCATCAGTGTGTGGAAGATGGAGGACATGAGCCTGGGGCAAGCGGTTTGGATTGGCGCGTGCCAGATTCTTTCCGCGGTGTTCCCCGGAACGTCGCGCTCGATGTCGACGATTGCGGCGGGGCAACTGGCGAGGATGTCGCGGGCCGCGGCGCTGGAGTTCTCGTTCTTCGTTTCGATTCCAACGATGGCGGTAGCGACTGGCTACACCTTTCTAAAGTCGGTGACTGGCAAGGGCGAAAATCCAATTGGCGTTTCGCAAATCGATGCGCATGGATGGATCGTGCTGGCGATCGGATTTGTGGTGTCGTTCATGGTGGCCTATGGTTCGGTGGCGTGGTTGATGGCGTGGGTTCGGAGGCGCGGATTTGTGCCATTCGCGATGTACCGGATTGTGGCGGGGATTCTGGTGCTGTTGTGGGCGGCGAAGGTGATTGGATAGGCGCGGGTAACGCTTGGGCAAGTCCAAGTCCGTGGGCCGGGTAGATGCCGCGCCGCGGCGCTTCCGAATAAGCCCTTGGATTAGTATGGTTTCGGCGACGGGTCTGGCGAGGCTGGGATCGATTCCTTCGTGACCATGGTATGATGACCATGGTCTTATGATCTGCGAGGGCACGATGAAAACCATGGCTGCGGGAGCATTTAAGGCAAAATGTCTGGCGGTAATGGACGAAGTGCAGTCCAAGCGCGTGACCGTAGTGATTACGAAACGCGGAAAACCGGTGGCCAAGCTGGTTCCAGTCGAGCCAAAGCAGGACGAAATCTTTGGCTTTCTTAAGGGCAAGGGCAAGATAACGGGTGATGTCGTCAAGCCTGCCCTGACGCTGCGCGAGTGGGGTAATCTGGCGTGATTTTGGTTGATACACACGTCGTACTCTGGCTGGCGTTTGAACCTGAAAGACTCTCCGGCAACGCCAAGCGCGGCCTCTTCACCAGGCAGGACTTCGTCTACGACGCCGAGAAGGATCATTACACCTGCCCGGCCGGCCAGCACTTGACGAGAGGGCGGGTCCGATCAGATCGCCGGCAGGACGTCGACAATTACCGCCATCTGATCGCCTGCTTCACCTGTCCCCTCAAGCCCAGATGTACCCCAGACAAGCTGAAGCGGGTCAAGCGCTGGGAACACGAAGACGTCCTCGATGCGATGCAGGCCAGGCTTGACCGGATGCCCGATGCTATGCTTGTGCGCCGGCAAACCGTCGAGCACCCGTACGGCACCATCAAGGCCTGGATGGGCTCGACCCACTTCTTGACCCGCACCTTGAAGCGGGTCAGCACCGAAATGAGCCTCCACGTCCTGGCCTACAACATCAAGCGGGTGATCGCGATCATTGGTGTCGGACCGCTGCTGCAGGCGATCCGGGCCTGAGTGCCTGGATCAGCTCGCAGACCCTGCCGCAACCTGACTGCGGAGTCAGCCCGCCGTCCTCTGCAAATCCGTTTT
>Ga0137403_10001119_pt3 | contig 13824 bp, 13 predicted proteins | sample CZOMad2_1_16fung_FD_122057 | JGI IMG/M metagenome (GOLD analysis project Ga0137403, IMG submission 122057) | Vadose zone soil fungal communities from Angelo Coast Range Reserve, California, USA - CZOMad2_1_16fungal (Hybrid Assembly) | ecosystem: Environmental > Terrestrial > Soil > Vadose zone... | reverse complement strand
CAAGCCGTCACTTCCGGAATCGGCGGTGAAATGGTGACGGAAAATATCGAAGGTCGCGAACGCTACCCCGTCAACGTCCGCTACAGCCGGGATTTTCGCGATAACGTGGATGAATTACGAAAGGTCCTGATCGGCACGCCCTCCGGCGCGCAAATTCCCATCGAGGAAGTGGCGCGCATTTCGTTTTCACGCGGGCCCTCCATGATCCGTGATGAGGACGGGGCTCTGACCGGGTACGTCTACATCGATCTTAATTCCAGAAACTATGGTGACTTCGTTAACGCCGCGAATGACATGCTGAAGCGAAAGCTCCACCTACCCGCGGGTTACACCTCTAAATGGGCAGGCGAATATGAATTTGAATTGCGTGCCAAGGAGCGCCTGCAAGTCATTCTTCCCGTCGTTTTTTTCGTTATTTTTGTGCTGCTCTACATGGTCTTCCATTCGGTAGCGGAATCGGCAGTGCTCATTTTCCCGACACTCTATGCGCTGACGGGCGGTCTGATCCTGCAAAAGCTGCTGGGCTACAACTTCAGCGTGGCGGTGTGGGTTGGCTACATCGCGCTGTTCGGCATCGCCGTCGAGACCGGCGTCGTCATGGTCGTCTATCTTCACGAAGCTCTTAACCGGCGGCTCGCGACTGGAAAAACGCTGAAGCACGAAGATATTGAGGAGGCCGTCATCGAAGGCGCCGTGCGTCGCCTCAGGCCGAAACTCATGACCGTCTGCGTGGTGCTGGCGAGTCTCATTCCTATTTTGTGGGAGAGCGGCATCAGCTCCGATGTCATGAAACCGATTGCCGCGCCGCTCGTCGGCGGCATGATCACCTCCACCATTCACGTGCTAATTCTCGTGCCCGTCTTCTTTGCCTTTATGAAAGAGCGTGCCCTGCGGCGCGGGACGCTCCACTTGCAGGGAGAGGATGCGGCAAAAGATTGACAACTCGGCGTCAGAGAGTTTTCCAGGTTGCTGGGTTGTTCGATGAAGAAGATAAATCAAAAGGGAGAAACTGAAATGAAAACCAAAACAAGAATTACGGCAGTACTCATGCTGTCGCTTTCGGGACCGTTTGCTGTATTTGCGCAGCAGCAATCGCTCACCGGAGTCGTCACGGACTCGATGTGCGGCGCCACGCATATGGCCAAGGACAAAACTCCCGCCGAATGCACCCAAATGTGTGTGAAAGACAGTATGAAATACGCGCTGGCCGTGGAGAAAAAGGTTTATACCTTGGAAGGGCACGAAGCGGAACTCGCGAAGCTCGCTGGCCAGAAGGTCACGGTCAAGGGAACTCTCAAAGGTGACACACTGTCCGTTCAGGAAGTCGCTGCGTCGAAATAAGTATCAGTTTCGCCTTGACCCTGGAATCCATTCCAGCGTTTAGACTTCTTCTACCGGGGATACTCCATGCGTGCCGGCCAATTAGCGCGCCAATCGCGTGTAAGCACCCGCACGTTGCGCCACTACGAGCGTCTCGGACTCCTGCCTTTGCCTGACCGCACGACGATCGCAGTCGGGCGCCTCGCCGACGACCGCGCGACAAATCCGATTAAAGGAAAATTGGGTCGGCGTTGTATAGTTCGCCGAGCGTGAACGTGTGAATACGGAACGAAGAGGATGAGATGAAGAGCATTTTGATGATGGTGAGCGGAGTACTATGCGTGGCGGGCGGATTGCTGCACGGCTCGGGTTTTCCGGTCATTCATGGAGAAGTAGCAAAAGCTAACGTGACAGGGGATCTGGCTAACGTCGTTGATTTGGCCTGGGTATTCATGAGCTTGGGGTTTCTGACATTCGGCGCAATTCTGATTACCTGTGGGCTCCAGATGAGAAAAAGGAACTATGGGGGAAAGATGTTTGCCGGGTGGGCAGCAGGGTGTCTGACCCTCTTCAGCACGGGGGCTATGATTCGGTTCGGCTTTAACTTTCACTTCTTGTACTTTCTGATCGTGGGTGTTGTCGCTGCATTCGCGTGTCTTCCGGAGCAAAAGGCGGCATAGCCCGAAATGCAACGGGGATGTCCCAAATTGGTGCAGATTCCCAGAAGCGATTTTTGAAGAATTTCCTGCCTCAAATATAGTCCGTATTCTCAACAACCTAGGTGAATCGCTGACCGGAAATCGGCGCGTACATTGGAATCCAATGTGCCGTGGATTGGTGTGCGTCTTCAGCATGGGAAGCGAGAGCTATGTTCGTCATTATCGGAATTGTGGTGGTGATTGGGGCGATCGTCAGTGGCTACCTGATGGAGCACGGGAACTTGAAGGTGCTGCTGCAGCCGGCGGAGCTGGTGATTATTGGCGGGGCCGCGATCGGGACGGTGCTGATTGCGAATCCGATGTTCATTCTGAAGAAAATTGTGGGGGGATTGGCGGGGGCGTTTGGCGGATCGCCCTATACGAAGGACAAATATCTGGAGACGCTGAAGATGCTGGCGGAACTGCTAGCGCGAGCGCGCAAAGAAGGATTGATGGCGTTGGAGGCGGACAGCGATGCGCCGGACAAGAGCCCAGTTTTTTCCAAGTATCCAAAATTCTTAAAGGACCATCACGCGCTGCATTTTGTGTGCGACACGCTGCGAATGGCGGCGAGCGGCGGCGTGGAAGCGTTCGACATGGATCAGATGATGGAACGCGACATGGAAGTGCATCATCACGAGCAAGTGCAGCCGGTGGCGGCGCTGGCGACGATGGCGGATTCCCTTCCCGGCCTGGGGATCGTGGCGGCGGTGCTGGGAGTGGTGATTACGATGGGCGCATTGGGCGGGCCGCCGGAAGAGATTGGACACAAAGTAGCGGCAGCGCTGGTGGGAACCTTTCTCGGGATTTTGCTTTGTTACGGATTCATCGGACCTGTCGCGTCAACCATGGCGAAGACGACGGAAGACGAGCAAGCGTATTACTACGTATTGCGGGTTGTGCTGGTGTCGTTCATCAAGGGCTCGCCGCCGACGGTGGCGGTGGAATTTGGACGGCGTGCGATTCCAGGGCATGTGAGGCCAACGTTCCAGGAAGCCGAAGCAAGCATCAAGAACAAGGGCGGCGAAGCTGCGCCTGCAGCGGCAGCCGCCTAACGGGCGCGACGACGACTCCCTATGCCACAGTCTCAGGAAAATCGACCGATTATCGTCATCAAGAAGAAGGCTGGCCACGGTGGACACCACGGCGGCGCGTGGAAGGTGGCGTACGCGGACTTTGTTACAGCGATGATGGCGCTGTTTATCGTGTTGTGGCTGCTGAATTCGAGCAAGCAAGTGCAGGAAGCGGTGGGTGGATATTTTAAGGACCCAACTGGGACGGCCAAACAGGTCGGGAGCGACATGCGGGGCGCAGGTGAAAACTTTGCGGTCAACAAAGACAACATGGAGCAGCTGAAAGAACAGCTGCAAAAAGCGATCAAGGAAGTTCCACACTTCGAGAAGTTCAAGAACCATATCGACATGACGGTGACGAATGAGGGATTGCGGATCGAATTGACGGAGTCGGAGAAGGGGACGTTCTTCGACAGCGGCAGCGCGAAGATGAGCGAGGACGGAGAAGAATTGCTGCACGCGCTGGCGACGGAATTAGGAAAGCTTCCGAACACGCTTGCGATGGAAGGGCATACGGATTCGAAGCAGTACACCGCTGGCAGAAACTATGGGAACTGGGAGCTGTCATCCGATCGCGCAAACGCGGCGCGGCGGTTGATGCAGGGCGCCGGAATTCGATCGGACCAAGTGACGCAAGTGCGCGGGTTTGCGGATCAGCGGCTGCGGAAAAAAGATGATCCGTTGGACGCGAGCAACAGAAGAATTTCGCTCATTGTTCAATACCTGGACAAGAATACGAGCACGGCGGACGAGAAAACTGCTGGTGCAGCTATTAAAGAAGGGGCCAAGCCTGCTGAAGGTGAGCACGGGAAAGAGGGCGCCAAAGCTGGTGAAGGAGAGCCGTCAAAGGAACCTGCGAAGGCTGCAGAGAAGCACGAATAGGCCGAAAGAATACTCCGCCTAGCCACCTGGAGGTGCTGGCGGAGGAGGCGGAGCGAATTTCGCGTCGTCGATCGGAACGTTTTGTTCAGACGACTCGAGTTGAATGGTGAACCGATTTCCCGGGCGAGCTTGCGTCCAGCGGAACGGAATTTTGACGCCACCGGAATCACGGTAGTCGGCGAAATCAATTTGCAGCGGATTCAGGCCCAGGGGCGAGTCCGTATAACGAACCATTCTCAGGAGCAGGCCGGATTGTTTATCGAAAAAGAGACGAACGTCAGGTTTGCCTTCCCTCCGGCCGACAACCAGCCAACTGGCGCGACCACCGATTTCGTCGCCATCCGACACTTCTAGCTTGGAAAACATGGCGCTCAGGTGCGCGGCAAACGCGATGTCTGCGTCCATTTGTGCGCCGTCGGATTCCTGGGCAGTCATCATACGGACGTGACCGGGGACGGTCATCCAGCCGGCTTTTCCGTCAAAGCCCGTAAAACTTTCCATGTCCTTGCGGCGGACTACGGAGACGCGCTGGTTGGGGGCCTTCTCGAAAATATCGATGGGAAATTTCTGATTGCCGAACGCTGTGATTGTGCCTCTCTGAATGCGCGAAGTGACTTTCTTCAGGGCATCCGCGCCACCGATTGCGGTGAGATATTTGTCGAGCAACGCTTCCGGCTTGGGGAATGAAGATTTGCTTGTCGCGTCGCCTGCCATCATTTCGGGCATTTTTTCTTCTTCGGAGATCACGGGAATGGGAATGGGTTTGGGGGCGCCGCGGTGGCAGGAGTAACAGGTGACCAAGCGCTTGCCCTCGAAATTGTCCTTGTTGATGTTCATGGTCATTTCGATCATGTGGCGGGCAAATTTCTTTTCTTTCTTATCGTCTTTCTCGAAGGCGCGTTCGACGTGGCAATAGGTACATTCGACTCCGAGTGAAGCAGAGATGAATTGCATGGCAGGAATTATGTCTTCCGCAGGAACGTCTTTCATTACTTGAATGTTCTTGAAAGACTGCGCGGCGATTTTGGGTGCGCCGGGCGGGGGATTCTGTGCGCGAGCCGAAAGGAAGGCGGTCAAGAGCGCGACTGCAAGTAGAAAAGTGCAGGCGAATGCCGAACTGTGCTTACGCATGCGAATCACCTCATTGGAATCGACGGCGAACGACTATCAGAACAGACGCGTACGGAATGGAAAGCGTTTCGCGCAACTTGTTTTGCTAGGCGTTTATGTCGCCACGCTTTGCGAGCGCAGTGATGCGATCGGCCGCCCGGAATGCGAGCGCTTCGATGGTCATTGTCGGTTGGCCGCGGCCGGAGGTGACGAAGCTGCTGCCGTCGCAGAGGAAAACGTTTTTCACGTCGTGGGTGCGATGGTCCGAATTGATGACGGAAGTCTTTGGATCGTTGCCCATGCGGCAGGTGCCAAGGAGATGGACGGCAAATTGCTGCTCTTCGATGGGGTATGTCCATTTTTGCTTTGCGCCTGCGGCGTCGAGGATTTGCAAGCCATATTCGTTGAGCCATTTGGCGAGCTTGATATCGTCGGCGTGATCTTTATACGTCATGCGCAGCGCGGGAAGGCCCCAAGCGTCTTTGAGTTCCGGATCGAGCGAAAAGCTGTTCTCTTCCTTGGGCAAAGAAGTGCCGTGGGAGAAGATTTCAACGGTGCGCGTGAAGTTATGCGCGATGGCATCCTTGAATTTTTTGCCCCAGCGCGGAGTGTCGGGCGGGAGACCGCCGCCGGCAGCGAAGTTAATCGGCGTCATGTCAAAGCGTGCGTCGAGGCCGCCGCCGCCGTAAAAACCGACTTTTTGCGCATCGAGTTCGTAGAAATCATGGAGGATGCGGCTGACGGCGAAACCTTTGTAGTCGTTGAGTTGCTCATCAAAGAGGCCGAGCGAAATTCCGCCGGAGTTGAGCATGAGATTCTTGCCGACGTAGCCGCTGGAGTTGGCGAGGCCGTTGGGAAATTTTTTTGAAGTAGACAACAAGAGCAAGCGGGGCGTTTCCGCGCCATTGGCGGAGGCGATGACCGCTTTCGCTTTTTGCAAGTGGACGTTCTTTTTTTCGTCGAAATAGACGGCCCCGACGGCGCGGCCACGAGCATCCAGTTCGATTTTGTGAACGTAGCTGTTGGGACGAATTTCGCAACGGCCGGTTTTCTCCGCGATCGGAATCATGGATGCGAGGGAACTGGATTTTGCTTTGACTTCACAGCCGAAGCCGAGGCAGAAGCCACAGTTAATACAGGCGCTGCGGCCGGCGCGAGGTTGAGAAAGAATGGCCATCGGCGCGGGAAATGGGTTGAGGCCGAGTTTGCGCGCGGCACGTTCGAACAAGACTCCGTTTGATTTTACGGGCAGAGGCGGCATCGGATAGGGCTTCGAACGTGGAGGATCGAAAGGACTTGCGCCCGCGAGACCGGAAACGCCGACTTCCCACTCGACTTTCGTGTAATACGGTTCGAGGTCGGCGTAAGTGATGGGCCAATCGCTGAACGTGGCACCGGGAATCGGGCCGACTTTGCTTCGTTCAATGAAATCGATTTCGTGGAAGCGCCAGAAATTCGCAGTGAAGTGATTGCTCGTACCACCGACGGCGCGGCCATAAACAAGTGCACGCTGCGGTTTGGCCTTTTCGTCGGGCGTTTTGCGAAATGTGTTGGGCTGCAGTTTAGGATGATTGGTCAAGAGATCTTCTTGCAGAATTTTCAGTTCGTCATGGGAAAAATCGGATTCGTGGAGGTACGGCCCCTGTTCAAGCACGACGACGCGAAAACCGTTGGTGGAAAGTTCTTTGGCGAGAATGCCGCCGGCGGCGCCGGAGCCGATGATGACGAAGTCCACCTCGTCGGAAGTTTGGTACTGCACGCGGGGAGCGGTCATTTCTTCTCCGCGCTGACGGGCTGCCAGCCGGGATAATCTTTGTCGAGGACGCCGAAAGGCGGCTGAAACACGTGCTCTGGATCGCGGCCGATAACTTTCCAGCCGACGCCGTCACGATTGCCACGGCGATCGGAGTCGGGTGCGATGAGAAAACCGGCGATGGTGTGATAACGGAGGGTATCGAAGAATGGCTGGCCGTTAGCATTAGGGCGGTTTCGACGCGCGGAGGATGCGTTCGGTTTTGAATTGCTGAGCGCTTCGAGGACGGCATCCTGCTGTTCAGGCGATGCCGCTGCAAATTTTTTCGCGCCGGGAAATTTTTCACCGAGGAGCGCGTTCACATCCGCCAAGCCTTCGCGATACGTCTTCTGCGAATCGGACGCGAAAGTCACCAGCGCGCGGTCAATGAAGTAAACGACGCCGGCTTCTTTCGCTCCCGGCGTTTCATCGGTCGGAATAATGCGCGAGGACATCGCTTCCACTTCCGCGGCTTCCGCCGGCGTAAAGAATTCAAATTTCGTGGGGTCGGGAGAGGCAGCCGCAGCATGCGCGTGCTCTGCGGCGGAAACCATTGCCGGCCAATTGGCAGTAAGCCAAGCGACAGAGATTCCGGCGGCGCTGCGCGTCAGAAATGTTCTGCGATCAAAGGGAGCTGCGGGAGAACAATCGTGTTCAGACATGCTGAAAACTCTATGCGGGGCTTCGAATGGGGTCAACCCCAAAATCCGAAAGAGGCAAAATGGCCTTTCGAATGGTAGTTACCGCTCTTGCCACTTAACGGCTGTTCCCGTAATATCTTTTCCGCGTATGCGCCGGACCCTCTTCTTCGTGGTGTTTGCCTTCCTGTTTTTCGCCACGACTGTCCACTCCTCGGATTCCATCGGGCTGAAAATCACCGCGTTTGGCATTGAAGGCGCGTATGGGGAACGCCAAGGCGTCGCATTAGTTCAACTCGAAATTCGAAACAACACCGGAAAGGACAAGGCAGTGACGATTCGCGTGTATGAAGCGAATATGAACGCGTTTGCGCGTCCCGCGCGATACAGCTACGTGGAGGCTATTAAGCTGCCAGCAAGCGGAGATCGTGTCCTCGATGTCCCTTTGCATCTCGCGAACAATGCATCCAATTCGGTGCTTTATGCCGAAGCATTGGACCAGGCCGGAATGCCGGTGGGACACGCCGCGCAGATACTCAAGCGGCCGACCGAAGGAAAGGTGATCGGTCTCGTGTGCGCGAGCGATGAACTCTGCAAGCGTATGAGAGAGAGCATTCTCTTGTCCGGCACGGCTGAGGAACAGACACGCAAGTCGCAAGACCTACGGCTGATCCAGTTGCGAAAGATTCCGCCGCACTGGTGGGCTTACGTCCCACTCGATACATTGGTCCTCGCTGCGCCGACGTCTGGTTTCAGCAGAGAAGAACTCGACGGTTTGGAGGCGTTCGTACTGAAGGGCGGAAGACTTGTGGTGGCGGAAAAAGAAATTGGAGTGCGGGGTGGTGTGCTGCCCTTTTACGTAACCGGCGCGGTGGCAAGCGCGAAAACCACGCTGGCACCGTATGGCGACGGGACGTTAGTAAGAATCTCGTCGGTCACTAGTCCGGAGTTCACGAATTATTTCAGGCCCTATGGATTCGCCATATCGACGCCAAAAGAGCTGACAAAACAATTCGAGACGTATCGTGAAGCGAACTTGGCGGAGCCCGCCGAGGCGTGGTTCGTATCCTGGCTGCAGCGGCGGACGGCAACACGCTTCGTTTTCCCGGGACCGCTGAAATTGATCGCGTGGATGGCGTCGTACTTGTGCATCATGATTGTCGTGAGCTTTCTGGTGCCGAGGCGACTAGGCAGGCCAGAACTCGCGTGGCTGACGATTCCCATCCTGGCAATCATGTTTGCGGCGATACTCTACAAAGTCAGTGCACAAAATCGACCAACCGAATATGGCCTCGACGAAGCGCGCTACTATCGACTCGACGGTGTTAGTAGATTGGCGATCGGCGAGAGCCAACTCCAGGTTTCGGCTCCGCGAAAAGGCTCGGTTCGAGTGACGGTCCCGGGTGAATTCGTCTACTTTGCACCACAGGGGTACGGGGAGAGCGCGTACGGGACAGCCTCGGCAAACTCGGTGGGAAGCGAAATCACGCTCGGCGAATCATGGGAATCCGATGTTTTTTTGCGAGTTTGGTCGTCGACAAACCTTTCCTTCGAATTCACTCATCGGTTTCCCGGAACTGTAGTTCAGGTTGACGACACACATCTTTCCAACGCCACCGGCGTCAATTTTGAAGACGCTATTCTGGTTACTCAGGAGGCCGTCTATTTGTTGGGGCCTTTTGCCACCGGGACTGCGGTGGATCTTGCCAAGGCTAAGAAGATTCCCTATGGCCAGGCCACAGGCTACAGCGGTGAGCGATTCGAATTGCTCAACACTCCTCCTTTTGCAATCGGGCAGGGGTCCCATTCCAGCCCAGAACGTGATTTCCCGAATGGAGCATGGACTGCAGCAGAGGGAGGGGCCGTTACGCTGGAAGATATTGTTCGCGGCTGGCCAATTGATAGTAGCCGCGTCTTCGCGCAAACGAAGGCAGTTTTCTTTGGACGAGGCAAGGATGCAATTCGCACGGCAAGCTTGAAGGACACCGCAGCTCGGCAGAAATCCACCGCGATCTACTCTGTGACGTACCGGGAATGGAAATGATTGAAGTTCGTGATCTGCACAAGAGCTACCGACGGGCCAGAGGCTTGGCTGGTTTTTCGATGGCTGTCGAAAAAGGCGAGGTGGTTGGACTCGTCGGGCCGAACGGCGCGGGGAAGACGACGCTCATTAAGACGGTGGCGACGTTGCTTCGCGCGGATTCCGGCACGGTGCGCGTCGGAGACTGGGACGTGGCCGAAAATCCGACGATGGTAAGAAGGATGACTGGCTATCTGCCCGACGTCGCGGGAATTTATCAAGATTTGCGGATCGGGGAGTTTTTGGATTTCTTCGCCGCGGCGTTTCACGTGAAGCCGAGCAGCCGGAGGGCGGCGGTCGAGCGCGCCTTGGACACCGCTGGCTTAACGGATCGCGCCGATGAATACGTCGAGCACCTTTCGCTTGGATGGAAGCAAAGGCTGCAGCTTGCGAAGACGTTGATTCACGAACCGCAAGTCTTGCTGCTGGACGAACCCGCAAGCGGGCTTGATCCGCTCGCGCGAATCGCATTCCGCGACCAATTGAAGCAACTGCGCGCTGCGGGAATCACGATACTCGTTTCCTCGCACATCCTTGCCGACCTTGCGGATGTCTGCACGCGAATAGTTTTCATTTCCGACGGCAAGGAGGTTGTGGAGCATGCGGAAGCGGACTCAGGAGATGCGACGGTCGGCGAACGCAAGTTCCGGTGTTTAATCGAATTTCGTGAGAATGCGGCGGCGGGCGAAATTGCGAAGAAAAGTGCGGGCGTTCGCATTGTGGAAACCGCGGCGAACCGAATTATGGCTGAAATTGACGGTGACGAAAGAAATGCCTCGCTGCTACTGCGGGCGCTGTTGGACAGCGGCGTCGTTATCACGCATTTCGAAACAAAAAACAACGACCTGGAAGCACGCTACGTGCGAACCTTTCGCCGAGCGAGCGAGAATGCGCCGTCATGAGCGTCCTAAGAAATCCGATGATCGAGAAAGAGCTACGCCAGCGATTGCGAGAAAGGCGTGCATGGGTCCTGCCGAGCCTCTACTTGGTGCTGCTTTCGTCCGTCGTCTTATTTACGTATTCCGAGGCAAGTGGCCGCAAGGCGATGCCGGGAGCAGTGCAAGGCGCGGACATCGGAATCGGCATCTTCATGGCGTTAATTTTTTCCCAAGCGGTCATTCTGTTGCTAATGGCGCCGGTATTCAGCGCGGGCGGCATAACGATCGAGAAGGAGCAAAGAACCTTCGCTTCCTTGTTAACGACGCTGTTGACGCCAAGAGAAATCTGGTTGGGCAAATTTGTTTCGAGTCTGTTGTATTTGGTGCTGTTGCTGTTCTGCGCTTTGCCACTACTGGCGCTCTCTTTCGCTTTTGGCGGAGTGGAACCCAAGGAAGTGTTGCTCGCGACAGTCTATTGCATTCTCGTTTTGGCTGCCGTTTGTGCGCTGGGCTTGTTCTGCTCAGCACTGTTCCGACGCAGCGTTCATTCCACGGCCGCGACTTATGCCTTAGTGCTGGTACTTAGTATCGTCACAACGATACTTTTCGCGTATTTACAGGAAAGGTGGCGGCGTGAACCGTACGAGTCGGGGATGGATGGCGTACCGGTTTACGTGCAGGCGCCGTTGCTGCTCAATCCGCTGTACCCGTTGCTTTCGCTGACGAGTGCAGGCGGTAGATCTGACTTCCCTTACCCGCTTTCTTCTTGCCTGCTGTTCGGCGCGATGTTGCTGCTGGCAGCTGCGTTCACGATGCGGATCTTGAAACGGTCCGGCGAGCAGGTCTAGGGGGCAGGCGTCTCGTTCGGCTCCGTTTGACTGGATTTGCCTGCGAAGATGCGGCTCAGGTACGATACTTCAGGCTGGGTATTCCACTCTCTTAAAAGAGAAATTTTAAGAACAACGCATGGCGACTTTTACGGGAGCAATCGGGACCGGAAGCAAATGGCTGCTCGACAGGATCGTCGGAGTCATTGCCGCGACGGGAATCAATCCTAACGTACTGACATTTCTGGGCCTTGTGGTGAACTTCGGAGCGGCGGTGATGTTTGCGGTGGGAAGGTTCCGGACCGGTGCTCTGATCATTTTTTTCGCGGGATTTCTGGACATGCTGGACGGGCAGGTGGCGCGGCGGCAGAACCGCGTGACGGCGTTCGGCGCGTTTTACGATTCAACGCTCGATCGCTATGCGGATATGGCGTTGTACATGGGATTGCTCGTGTACTACTCGGTGAGCGGGCGGACGCCGTACGTGGTGCTGGCGGCGGTGGCGACGGCAGGCTCGGTGATGGTGAGCTATGCACGAGCGCGCGCGGAATCGCTTATTCCGCTGTGCAAAGTGGGATTTATGGAGCGGCCGGAACGGCTGGTGCTGCTGATTATCGGCGGGCTGTTTGACCGAATGGCAGCGGTGCTATGGGTCATCGCAGTGGTTTCGACGCTTACGGTGATTCACCGAATCGTCTACACATGGCAAGAGACCCGTGCGGGGCGGACACTGCCGGGAATCAAAATTAGTTTGTAGCGGCTTCCTTCTCTTCCAATTCAGATTGATTCGCACTCAGGTCGAGCGCGGCGGCAACTGGGGCGCTGACGATGGCGTGGACTCTGTCGCGCAGGGCCGGGACTTCGTGTTTCGACATGTTCGAAAGGTCGATGGTGTCGTGGAGATGAACGATGATTTCGGCGGGCCAGAACATCCATTTACCGGTGGCGTGATGCCTAAATGAACCGACAAGGCTTACGGGGACGAGTGGAATATTGAGCTGCTGGGCGAGCCGAAAGGCGCCCAATTGGAATTCGTCAACACGGCCATCGCGAGTGCGCTTGCCTTCTGGAAAGACGATGAGGCTCATGCCGCCGTCGATGGCGTCTTTTGTGAGACGCCACAAGCGCTTTAGGTCCCCCGGTCGGCGGACGTCTGGAACCGGGACGTTTCCAAAGCGCTTCATCAGCAGACCGTAGATTGGAATCCTGAAATGAGATTCCAGCTCCCAGCCGCGCGTGAATTGCGGAATTGCGCAATACAAGGCGAACGGATCAAACAGGTTCACGTGATTTGAAATGAAGATGCACGTGCGCTTTGGGTCGAAACCCGCGGAGGCAACGGCCTTAACGCGGGCGCCGGCAAAGAAGATGATGCGGCGGCAGAAGGCGCGCTGAAGCCAATCGTGCTTTCGTGGATCGAAGATAAAGGCGAGCACAACAAGAATCGGCACGGAGATCCCGAAGTGCAGCAGACTTAAGGCCCAGAGAACCGCGCTGCGAAAGGTGAGCCAGGCGCGCCTCATATGTAGACGTCCAGCGCGCCCGGAAGAATGTCGATGGACCTGCATTCGAGGGTGAGGATTTCGCCGTCGACCAGAACGTCGACGGGAACGGGCAGGTTGAATTCGACGTGGCGCACAGCGCGGCGCGAAGCGAGCGGATGTTTTATGTGCGAGCCGTCGTAGAGTCGCGGCAAAGCGCGCAGCAGGCCCAGACGCCCGATGGGGCCCCAACGAACAAATTCGATGTAACCGTCGGTTGAATCGGCGTCCGGTGCGATGAGCATCGTGCCGCCAGTGTACTTGCTGTTGTTGAAAGTGAGGAAGAGCGCGCGGCGATCGTCCCATTCAGAGTCTTCGTCGCAACGAAGCGTGAACGTGCGGCGACGCAATTGCGCGACGCGCACGAACACGCCGAGCAAATACCCCAGCGCGCCAAGCGGCTTGAAATAGCGATTGGTGAGCGCGCCAACGTCCGCGGTGAAACCGAGGCTAAGAATATTGAGCGAATAGATTTCGCCGTCGCTGTGCGTAAGACGAATGAGATCGACGTGGCGCGTCCGACCAGCAAGCAACGCGCGGAACGCGGCGTCAGCGCCGTCCTCGGCGAAGTCGCGGAGGAACGAGTTGCCTGTCCCAAGCGGAAGAAAACCAAGCGAGATGCGATCTTGCGGTTTGGCACGGCCGAAAAGACCGTTCAAGATTTCGTAAGCGGTTCCGTCTCCACCGACAGCGATGAAGCGTCGATAGCCCTGCGTGTACGCTTCGGCAGCGAGTTCCGAGGCGTGGCCGCTGCTGGTGGTGGCGATCACGTCGACCGCAAGACCGCTCTTGCGCAATTGCGCGAGCGTTTCACCGGCGAGCTTGGCGGATTTACCGCCGCCGGCCGCGGGGTTGACGATGGCGAGAAAACGATCTTGCCGCTGGGACATGGCTACAAAGGAAGTATCGCAGAGGTCCGGTCAAGTTGCGCGAGTCGCTCGGCGAGAATGTTCCTCTTTATTTTAAGCGAAGCAGTGCGCGGGAA
>Ga0137403_10006116_pt1 | contig 13826 bp, 10 predicted proteins | sample CZOMad2_1_16fung_FD_122057 | JGI IMG/M metagenome (GOLD analysis project Ga0137403, IMG submission 122057) | Vadose zone soil fungal communities from Angelo Coast Range Reserve, California, USA - CZOMad2_1_16fungal (Hybrid Assembly) | ecosystem: Environmental > Terrestrial > Soil > Vadose zone... | reverse complement strand
GTGGCCAGCGCCAAGCGCCCGCCCCACATCGTGGTCACCACCCCTGAGTCACTGTACATCCTGCTCGGTTCCGAGTCCGGCCGGCGGATGCTCGCGAGCACCCGTACGGTGATCGTGGATGAGATCCATGCCATGGTCGGAGCCAAGCGCGGCGTGCATCTGTCGCTCACGCTCGAGCGGCTCGAGGCGCTCGCCGGCAGGCCGCTCACGCGCGTGGGCCTGTCCGCCACGCAGAAGCCCATCGCGGACGTGGCCCGATTCCTCGTCGGCACACGCAAGCTGCGCAGCGATGGCGCAGCCGACTGCACCATCATCGACTCGGGGCACGTGCGCGAGCGCGACCTGCAGCTGGAGATTCCCGCCGCGCCGCTCGAAGCGGTGATGTCCGGGGAAGTCTGGACGCAACTCTATGACCGCCTGGCGCAGCTCGTGAGCGAGCACCGCACTACGCTGGTATTCGTCAACACCCGCCGGCAGGCCGAGCGCATCGCGCGGCATCTGTCCGAGCGTCTCGGCGAGCAACACGTCACCGCGCACCACGGCAGCATGGCAAAGGAGTCGCGGCTGGACGCGGAAGCGCGCTTGAAGCGCGGCGAGTTGCGCGCACTGGTTGCCACCGCATCTCTGGAGCTCGGGATCGACATCGGCGAGGTGGATCTGGTGTGCCAGCTCGCCTCGCCGCGCTCGATCGCCGCCCTGCTGCAGCGCGTCGGCCGCTCCGGTCACTCGCTCGGCGGCACGCCCAAGGGCAGGCTGTTTCCGCTGTCGCGCGATGACCTGGTCGAGTGCGCCGCGCTGCTCACGGCGGTGCGCCGCGGGGAGCTCGACCGGCTGGTCATGCCGGTGAAGCCGCTGGACGTGCTGGCGCAGCAGATCGTCGCGGAAGTCGCGGCGCGCGAATGGGACGAGCAGAGCCTGTATGCGCTGCTGCGCGGGGCGTATCCGTATCGCGATCTCGAGCGCGCCGAATTCGATGAAGTCCTGCGCATGCTGGCCGAGGGCTACAGCACGCGCCGCGGCCGGCGCGGGGCGCTCATTCATCACGACGGCGTGAACCATCTGGTCAAAGGACGGCGCAGCGCCCGGCTGACCGCCCTCACCTCCGGCGGCACCATTCCCGACAACGCCGACTACCAGGTCATTCTCGAGCCGCAGGCGCAGTTCGTCGGCACGGTGAACGAGGACTTCGCGGTCGAGAGCCTGCAGGGCGATGTCTTCCAGCTGGGCAATGTGTCCTACCGCATCCTGCGCGTGGAGCAGGGCCGGATCCGCGTCGAGGATGCGCGCGGCGAGCCGCCCTCCATTCCGTTCTGGCTCGGCGAGGCGCCCGGGCGGACCGATGAGCTGTCGGCGAGCGTCTCGCGGCTGCGCCTGGAGCTCGAGGCGCGGCTGGATGAGGGACTCGAGGCGGCGACGCAGTGGCTCGCGGCGCAGGCGGGTATCGCAATCCCGGCCGCGGTGCAGCTGGTGAATTATCTGGCCGCGGCGCGCGCCGCGCTCGGGGCCTTGCCGACCCAGCAGACGGTCATCTTCGAGCGCTTCTTCGACGAAGCCGGCGGCATGCAGCTGGTCATTCACTCGCCCTTCGGCAGTCGCATCAATCGCGCCTGGGGACTGGCACTGCGCAAGCGCTTCTGCCGCTCGTTCAACTTCGAGCTGCAGGCGGCGGCGACCGAGGACACCATCGTGCTGTCGCTGACCACAGCGCACAGCTTCGAGCTCGCCGAGGTGGCCCGTTACCTTCATTCCAGCACCGTGCGGCCGCTGCTGGTGCAGGCGTTGTGCGCCGCCCCCATGTTTCCGGTGCGCTGGCGCTGGAGTGCCGCGATTGCACTGGCGCTGCCACGCTACCGCGGCGGCAAGAAGGTGCCGGCACCGCTGGCGCGCATGGCGGCGGAGGACCTGCTGAGCGCGGTGTTTCCCGACCAGCTCGCGTGCGCCGAGAATCTCCCGGGCGAGCTGGAGATTCCGGATCACCCGCTGGTGCGCCAGACGATCCGCGACTGTCTCGAAGAGGCGATGGATATCGGGGGATTGGAGCGGCTGCTGCGCGCCCTGGAGTCGGGCCGCATCCGGGTGATCGCGCGCGATCTGACCGAGCCCTCGCCGCTCGCGCTGGAAGTGCTGTCCGCAAGGCCTTACGCGTTTCTCGATGACGCGCCGCTGGAGGAGCGGCGCACCCAGGCAGTGATGAGCCGGCGCTGGCTTGATCCGCAGAGCGCCGCCGACCTCGGCAGGCTCGACGCCGAGGCCATCCGCCGCGTGCACGAGCAAGCCTGGCCCGACGCCGCCACCGCCGACGAGCTGCACGATGCGCTCCTGTGGCTCACGTTCCTGACTGAAGCGGAGGTCGAGCGCGGTGCGCTCTGGTCCGCCTTGATCGCGACCCTGGTCGCGCAGCAGCGCGTGACCCGGATCGGCGCCGCGGGGACGCGGCTGTGGGTCACGGCCGAGCGACTGCCGCTGTTTACGGCCCTGTACCCGCAATCGATCCCCGAGCCCGCGGTGATCACGCCCGCGGCCCACGCGCACGCCTTCAGCGCGGAAGGCGCGCTGGTGGAAGTGGTGCGCGGGCGCCTGGAGGGTCTGGGACCGACGACCGCGTCAGCGCTCGCGGCGAGCTTGAGCATGCCGGCAGCGCGGGTCGAGGCGGCGCTCGCCGTGCTGCAGGCGGAAGGCGTCGCAATGCGCGGCGCATTCACCGCAGACGCGCCGGCGGGCAGCGAGTGGTGCGAACGGCGGCTGCTGGCACGAATCCACCGCTACACCGTGCGGCGCCTGCGCGCGGAGATCGAGCCGATCGAAGCGCGGGATTTTCTGCGCTTCCTGTTCGAGTGGCAGCGGGTCACGCCTGCGCTGCGCATGGAGGGACCCGACGCGGTGGGCGCAGTCCTGGCGCAGCTGGAGGGATTCGAGGCGCCGGCCAGCGCCTGGGAGACCGAGCTTCTGCCCAGCCGCATCAGCGAGTACGAACCCGCCTGGCTCGATGAGCAATGCCTCGCCGGTCGTTTCGTGTGGACGCGGCTCAGCGCCCGCCGCAGCGACCCGGCGCGCGGCGCGGCGCCGGTGCGCGCCACGCCGATCGTGCTGCTCGCGCGGCGTAACATGCGCCTGTGGTCCACCCTGACCGGGTCGGTGGATGGGTCGCACCTGTCCTCGAGCGCGCAGCGCGTGGCGCAGTATCTGTCCGCGCAGGGCGCGTCCTTCTTCGATGAGATCGCGCCAGGCACCGGGCTCCTGCCCACGCAGGCCGAGGAAGCGCTTGCCGAGCTGGTGGCGCTCGGCCTGGTGAACTCCGACAGCTTCGCGGGGCTGCGCGCCCTGCTGCTTCCCGCCGATCGCCGCAGACCCGCCATGGGCGGTCGGCGGCGGCGGCGCATCGCGCTGTTCGGGATGGACGCCGCGGGACGCTGGTCGAGGATCGCCCGCTCCGACGGCACCGCCGCTGCCGATCACGCGCCCGGCGAGGAGACCGTGGAGCACCTGGTGCGCACGCTGTTGCGCCGCTGGGGAGTGGTGTTCTGGCGACTGTTGGCGCGCGAGGCGGACTGGCTGCCGCCGTGGCGCGATCTGCTGATGTGCTGCCGGCGCCTCGAGGCGCGGGGCGAGATTCGCGGCGGGCGCTTCGTCGCCGGCTTCACCGGCGAGCAGTACGCCGCGCCCGAGGCGATCGCCCTGCTGCGCGAGGCGCGCCGCAAGCCGCACGAGGGACACTACGTGTCGCTGTCGGGCGCCGACCCGCTGAACCTGGTTGGCATCCTCACACCCGGTGCGCGCCTGCCGTCCCTGAGCGGTAACCGCCTGCTGTATCGCGACGGCGTGCCGATCGCGCTCTTGGCGGGGGGCGAGGTGAGCTTCCTGCAGGAGCTGCCCGCGCAGGAACAATGGGAAGCGCGCAACCTGCTGCTGCGCCGTCAGGTGCCCGCGGTGCTCGCAGACCTGGCCTGAGACTTAAGCCCTTCAGCTCTTCTTGTGATCGCCCTGCCACTTCTTCACGGCGGCGAGCGTGTTCTCGACGTGCTTGTCGGGATTCATGGCGGTATAGGAATAGATAATCTTCCCGCTCGGTGCGATCACGTAGGAAGTGCGATTGGCGTACTCGGGGTGAGAGGGCAGCACCGAGTCGTAAGCCTTCATGATGCCGCCGTCCGCATCGGAAGCGACCGCGAACTTGTTGCGGCATTCGCTCACCGAGAAGCGGTCGAGCTTTTCGATCGGATCATGCGACACACCGATGACCGTGGCGCCGAGCTGCTCGAATTTCGCCGTGGCTTCCGCGAATTCGTGCGCCTCGACCGTGCATCCCGGCGTGAACGCCGCCGGATAGAAATACAGCACCACCGGTCCCTTCTTCAGGGCATCGGCCAGCGAAAACTTGAACTCCTTGCCCGCGAGCGATGCGTCGGTGCTGAAGTCCGGAGCCTTGGCGCCGTTCGGCAGCGCGGCGTAGGCCGGAATTGCAATCAGCGCAGTGATGAGGGCGGCAACGAATGGGCGTCGCATGATCGTCTCCGGTTTGGGAAGGGGGCGAGGGCCTGCGATCATCGGCCAAGACGCGCGGGCGCGCCAGTAGCGCGCTGCGATGAACGTTCCGGCGCGTAACCGACCAACTCCACATAGCCACGCCCGGCGATGTTCCGCCCGGCGCGCGTTCCGCTGACATCCACGGCGCCTTCCCAGTAATCGGGCGTGGTCCTGAGCTCCTGGTCGGCAAGCACGGGACGCACGCTCACCTCGAGCGCCAGCGCGGGTACACGCATTCGCCACAGCGCCGGGTAGCGGGTCCCCTGCGCGTTGCTCCAGTGACCCGCGACCTCGATCTCCACCTCTTCATTGGACAATGGGCGGGAGCGACCGGAAGCCTCGACCCAGGTTCCGGCGCTGTGCTGATCACGAGTGTCGTCCCGGTCGCGCAGCGCGTAAAACATCAGCGCCGTGCCGTCGTTCAGCTGCAGCGCGAACCAGTCCCAACCCACCTGCCGCGCGCTTAAGGCCCCGCTGCCCCACTCGCGATCGAGCCACGCCAGGCCCTGAAGCCCAAGCGCATGCCCCTCGCGGATCACCCGCCCGTGCACGGCCAGGCGCGGAATCGAGTAGTAGTAGGTCGCCGCGGCCGGCTCGCCCGACTTGCGGCTCAATCCTGCATCACCGTTCAGAACCGGTGGTGCCAGGGCCTGCAGCGTGAGCTCGAGCTCATAGCCGGGCTGCGCGGCGCGCAGGCTCCACGACTCCTGCGCCGCGGCGCCCGCGCTCGCAGCCTCGAGGGACCAGTCGTCAATCCACACGCGCAGCGGTACGGTCTGCCCACCGGCGAGCCCCAGCGCCTCGCGCGAGAGTTTCTGCGCGAAGCGAAATCGCCCGGCGGCAGCGTCCGTAATCGCGAAGTGCGCCATGTAGATCTGGCGTGTGCGCCACGCGGAAACGGGCGCGGAGCTAAGCGCCGGCTCGGGCTGCAGGGCAAAGCGGAAGAACGTCAGCTCAAATCCCAGGCGCTCTCCCGTTGGGGCGTCCAGATTGCCGCTCACATACCACCACTCCTGCCGGAACTGCGGATGCGGTCCGTGATCACGCGGAAACACGAAGGTCCGGGGCGCCAGCACCTGCGCAAAGCCCGCCGGGGCGGCGCCGGACAAAGGGCTCAGCTGCGCGGGCGGCGCCGCCGCGCCCGCGATCGCGCCGGCGGCCGCGCCGGCGATCGCCATCCGCACCCCTGCTCGCGCGCGGCTGCGGCGCATCACTCCTCCCGCAGACCGTTCGCGAGCGGCGCGCGCGCGCTGCGCCACGCCGGGTACACACCCGCCGCCAGCGCCGCGACGAGCGCCAGCCACAAGGCGTCGGTGAACTGCGCCGGCGCCAGGTGCAGATCGATGTGCCAGCCGAAGGCGCGGCGATTGATAACACCGGTCAGCACCAGCGCGGTCAGCAGTCCCGCCGGAATCGCCGCGAGCAGCGCTGCGATCCCCATGAAGATGGTCTGCGCCAGCACCAGGAGCGCGGTGCCCCCCGGGGTCAGGCCGAGCGAGCGCAGGATCGCCAGTTCCCGCGAACGCTCCAGCTCCCACGCGAGCAGCGCACTCACCAGGCCCACCGCGGCCACGCCCGCGGCGAGCCAGTACAGCACCCGCGTGATCACGAACGTGCGCTCGAAAATGCGCATCGATAGCGCGCGAATGTCGGCGTTGGAGCGGATAAGGAGCGCCTGCCGGCCGCGCGCGGCCGCGCGCAATTCGCCGACCGCGACGGAAGCCTCAACCCCGGGCGCCAGGTAGATCCCGAGCCCGCTGAGCGCCTCATCGTCCCACAGGCGCTGGTAAGTCCCAAGGCTCATGAGCACCTCGCCGCGGTCGTTACCGTATTCGCGGTACACGCCCGCCACCGCAAACGCCCGCGGCCCGGAAGCGGTCGTCAGGGTGAGCGTGTCGAGCGGCGCCAGACCCAGCCGCCAGGCGAGCGGCTCGGAGATGAGGATCGCGCCGCGCGCAAACTGGGGCCACGCGTGCGCCGCGTCCGCCTGCGTGAACTTCAGCGCCGGGTAGCCGGCGTGCGCGAATCTGACGGCGTTCAGATCCAGCGCGCCGCGCTCCGATCCGACCCCCACCCGGCGACTCTCACTGTGGTCACGGATCCCCGGTGTGGCGAGCACGGCGCGGATGACGGCTGGGTCGAGCCGGCGTTCCGACGCTTCCGCCGGGCCCGGAGCGCTGACGTAGACATCCGCGCGCAGGGTCTGAATGAGCCACTCGCGCAGGGACTCCCGGAAGCTCTCCACCATGATGGCGACCCCGATCATGGCGGTGAGCGCCATGCCGAGCGCGGCGCTCGCCACGCCCGTGCGGCTGAGCGAGGCCGCGATGTCGCCGCAGGCGAGCCGCGCCACCGGGCTCGCGCGCGCGCCGAGCCGTGCCGCGGCCTGTGCCAGGACGCGCAGCGCCGCGGGCGTGACCGCCGCCACACTCAACAGCAACATGAACAGCGCGGCGAAACCCGCCAGCAGGCTGCGGCCGGAGACCCACACCATGAGGCCCGCCCCCACCGCCAGCACGGCGCTGACCACCGCCAGGGTTCGCGCCACCCGCACCGCCCGCCTTTCGAGCACTGAACGCGCCAGTCCCAGCTGCGGTGCGCTCGCGGCCACCTCGAGCGCCGGCAGCAGCGCCGCGGCCAGCGCCGTCGCCAGGCCGGCGCACAGCGCCGTGACGACGCCGCTCACGGGCACGGTCACCTCCCTGACCGTCACCACGAAATACAGGTCATTGATGGTCTGTGAAACGAGTCCCACCAGACCCCGTCCGATCGCCAGCCCCAGCAGCACCCCGCACAGCGCGCCGACGACGCCCAGCACCGCTGCTTCGCTGAGCACGACGGCGAGCACCTCGCCGCGGGTAGCGCCCAGCGCCCGCAGCACGGCGATGGTGGCGCGGCGCTGCAGCACCGCGAAGCTCACTGCCCCGTAGATGAGAAACGCGCCCACCAGCAGCGCCAGCAGGCTCATGGCCTTCAGGTTGGTCGTGAACGCGTCCGTCATGGCGAAGGTCTCGCCGCCCTGCGCGCGCGACGCGTGCAGCTCAAGATCCGCAGGCAGTTGGGCGCGCAGCCGCGCCAGCAGCGCCGCGCCGGCAGCGCCCTCGGCAAGGCGAACGTCGATGCGCGACAGGCGGCCGCTCGCTCCGAGCCACTCCTGGGCCTGCGCGATGTCCGTGAGCAGCACCGCGTCGAACCCCGGGCCCGCGTCGGTGATCCGGCCGATGAGCGCGGCCCGCTGCCGCACGCCGCCGACGGCCACGTCGAAGCCGCTGTTGATCGCCAGCCCCAGCTGGTCCGCAGTCGCCGCACTCATGACCACGGCGCCCGGCTCGGTAAACCAGCGGCGCAACCCATCGACGCCGTCTGTTGCCGGGCCCGCGAGCTCCGTGGCGGCGAACGGGTCGACGCCGATCAGTTGCATCGTGCGCTCGGCCACGGTGACGTACCCCACCACCAGCGGCGCGAACCGCAGCGGCGAGCCCGCGCCGGCGTGCGTGCGCAGCTGCGTGTACAGCCGTTCATCGATCCCGCGCGGACCGCCCGTGATCTGGTGGGTGGCGGCGCCGTTGACCGCCTGCAGGGAAAGCTCGAAGGCGCGCTGCGAACTCGCCGTGGCGACGTCCACCGCCACGATCGTGCCCACACCGAGTGTCAGCCCGATGAGCGCCAGCGCCAGTTGCGCCGGATGGCGCAGCAGATGCCGCAGGCTGGCTGCACGCAGGGTCGGCATCATGAAGCGCGAGCCCGTGGCGCGGCCGCGTCGTGCAGCCGGCCCTCGCGCAGTTCCAGCACCCGATCCGCCAGCCGGGACAGGGCGACGTCGTGCGTCACGATCACGACGGTGGTGCCGCGTGCGCGTGCCAGCGACAACAGCACCGGCAGCACCTCAGCCGCGGTCTGTTCGTCGAGATTGCCGGTGGGTTCATCGGCCAGCAGCAGCCCGGGCCGGTGCACCAGCGCGCGGGCTATCGCCACCCGCTGTTGCTCGCCGCCGGAGAGCTGGTCCACTGCGCTGTGCGCCCGCTCGCGCAGATCCACGTCCGCGAGCGCCGCGAGGCTACGCTCGCGCGCCTGTGCTCCGCGTGCGCCGTTGAGTTCGAGCACCAGGCGCACGTTCTCCTCGACATCGAGCGTCGGGATCAGGTTGAAGAACTGGTAGACGAAGCCGATGTGGGCGCGGCGGAACAGGGTGCGGGCGGGCTCGCCCATGGCCGTCACGTCACGGCCGTCGATCTCCACGGTGCCGCGGTCGGCACGATCGATGCCGCTGATGAGATTGAGGAGCGTCGATTTGCCCGAGCCGCTGCGCCCGGTGACCGCGACCGTCTCGCCGCACCTCACCTGCGCGTCGGCTCCGTCGAGCACCTGATGCACGCGCCCGCCCTCGCGGAAGCTGCGGGAAAGACTCCGAACGATGAGCACTTCTGACGCTCCGGTCCGCACCTGCCGATGGTGCGCATTGTAGAAACATCGCGGCTTTGGCACTGTAGGGACACCATGTCCGCTCCCGAATGGCGCCTGCTTACCACGCTGTCGGATCTGCCCTCCGCGCAGTCCCTCGCCGAAGTGCTCGCGGCCGAGGGGGTCGTGGTTCGGGTCATGTCGGATGCCGGCGTCCTCGGGCAGGCGGCGCCCTCCCGTATATACGTCGCCGCCCCCCAGTTGCATCGCGCCAGGTGGCTCCTCTCCCAGGGCACGTTCACGGACGAGGAGCTCGCGTCGCTGTCGGCGGCAGCCGTGCCTGCGAACGAACCGCCGGTCGGCTGAGCGTTGATCAGCGTCCATCGCGGCGGCGGTGAGAGCCGGGAGCGGTGCCGGCGCGTTAACTTAAGGTGGTGAGCCGCGCGGGATTCTCGGGCTAAGCCCTCATCGCCACAGCAAAAAGTGCAGCGCGCAGGCCTGCAATCAGCCACACTCCCGACCCGCTGCGGTTCCCAAGACGTGCCGTGCACGGCCCGCATGCCTGTGAAGGGTACCCCATGACACTGCCAGCGCCGCGCCGCGGCCGCACATTCCTCCTTTTCAGCGCCGCGGTGGCGCTTGTTGCGGGCTCGATGCTCGCGGCTGCGCAGCAACCGCCCGCGGGCGCTGCACCCGCGTCGCAAGCCGCCGCCCCGGCCAAGAAGGCGCCCGCCAAAGCCGGCGCCGCCAGCGAGGCGCCCGCAAAGGCGAAGGCCAGCTCCCCCAGTTACAGTGTCGGGGTGTCGATGGGCGAGCAGCTGCGGGCCAGCGGCATTCCGCCCGAGCTGCTCAACGCGCAGCAGCTCGCGCAGGGGGTCCACGATGCGCTCTCCGGCAAGGTCTCGATGACGGACAAGGATCGCGAGAACCTGCGCGGTCTGGTGGACTCCGTGGGCGAATCCAACCACCGCGCGGCGGCCAAGTTCCTGGCCGAGAACGGCAAGAAACCCGACATCCTCACGACCGCGAGCGGCCTGCAGTACAAGGTCCTCACCGCCGGCACTGGCGCATCGCCCAAGACGACCGACGAGGTCACGGTGAACTACCGGGGCACGCTGATCAATGGCACCGAGTTCGACAGCAGCTACAAGCGCGGACAGCCGGCGAACTTCCAGGTCAACCGCGTCATCCCCGGCTGGACCGAGGCGCTGGGTCTCATGAAGCCGGGCGCCAAGTGGCAGCTCTTCATTCCGCCGCAACTCGCGTACGACCTGCGCTCCGCGCCGCCCATTCCGCCCGGCTCGCTGCTGATCTTCGAAGTCGAGCTGCTGAGCGTCAAGGCGGCCCCAAGCGCGGCGCAACCCGCGCCGCCGGCACAATCTGCGACGCCGCCTGCGGAAAAACCAGCGGCGAAGTGAGCGTCCGCGGGTCGCAAGCGCGCAGCGAGTGCTTCAGGCGTCGGCGTTGGCGCCGGGATTGAAGCGCATGGGCTTGGTGACGCCCATCCGCGTGAGTTCGCGCAGCAGGTTCTCGGCGAGCTCCTGGCACGAGGCGCGCTCGAACAGCGGCGCCGCGGACCAGTCGTAGGCCCAGGGCTGCGCGCCGCGCCGCGCCTCCGGCTCATCGACGTAGCGCGGGATGACGTGCGCGTGCAGCGCCGGCTCCTGGTTGCCGAAGATCGCGTAGTTGATGCGCGTGGCTCCGGTCACCTTGAGCAGCGCATCGCCCAGGCGCGACATGTCGGAGAGAAAGGCGATGCGCTCGCGAGCGCCGAGCGCGTTGAGATTCGGCACCACCGGGTCGGGCAGCAGCACCGCATAGCCGCGCACGAACTGGCGCTCGCCGAACACCGCCCAACCCGAGAACAGGCGCGCGATCACGCGCGGATCGCGTCCCTCGCGGGCGGCGATCACCTGCGCATGGATGGCGGTCCAAGGCTCCGCCAGGACTTCGTTCTTCATGAGGCGCCCGGTGAACGGAACGCGAAATATACCGCACCCAGAATGCACACGGCCGCCCACAGGTAGTCGAGCTTCAGCGGCTTGTGCATGTACAGCACGGCGAACGGCACAAACACGCCGAGCGTGATCACCTCCTGCAGGATCTTCAGCTGCGGCAGGGACAGCTGCGTGTAGCCGATCCGGTTGCCCGGCACCTGCAGCAGATACTCGAAGAAGGCGATGCCCCAGCTCACCAGTGCCGCCAGGTACCACGGGCGGCCGGCAAAATTCCTCAGGTGTGCGTACCAAGCGAAGGTCATGAAGACGTTCGAGGCCAGGAGCAGCAAGGTCGCGGAAATGACCGGGTTCACGGATCAGGTCCTGAAGCAGTCGACCCCGAGGTCGCGCAGGGCGGTGAGCGTGCTGTGGTAGCCGCCGTGCACGATACCGCGCCAGCCGCGCGCGCGCGCGCTGGCGATGTTGTCCACCCGGTCGTCGACGAACACCGTGGCCGCGGGCTCGAGGGCAAAGCGCCGCTCGGCCTCGGCGTAGATGCCGGCGTGCGGCTTCATGACACCCGCGAGGTACGACGGCAGGGCTCCATGACCGATGGCGTGCAGGCGGTATTCGCGCGCCAGATGGGCCCAGTGCAGGTCGCCGATGTTGGACAGGAGGAACACCCGGTGACGCTCGCTCAGGCGGTGGGCCAGGTCGACCATCGCCGGCTCGAGCTCGAACATGTCCACCCAGTGCGCATGCGTCTCCTCGAGCGACACCGGCTGGCGCACCAGGCCCGCCAGGCGCTCGAGGAGCCCGCGGCCGGGCAGGCGCCCGCACTCGTGATCCGCGAGCCCGATGCGTTCCATCATCGTGTCGCGATCGGCCACTTCCGCGCCGTGCGCCTCGAGGTGCCCGAGAATCGGCCGGTAGTTGAGGCGCACGAACACCCAGCCGATGTCGAACACGATATTGCGGATCAAGCGCTGCCCCGCGGCGTCAGGCTCTACGGCGGCCACGGCGTGACGCTGCCGGTGTCGCCCGGGCCCAGGTTGACTGACACCACGGTGGCTTTGGGAAAGAAGTTGAACTCCGAGGCGCTCGCCCAGGTGTAGGCACCCATGGCGCGGCCGACCACCAGGTCCCCGGCTCGAAGCTGCGGCAACATGAGATTCTCCGCGATCACGTCGATGCTGTCGCAGGTCGGCCCCGCGAGCACCGACGGCAGCCGCTCGCTGCCCTCGCGCAGCGCTTCCACCGGGTACCGGGCGTGATCGAACAGCTGCCCGCTGTAGGAGCCGTACAGCCCGTCGTCGAGGTAATACCACCAGTGCCCCTCGCGCCGCGCGCGCCCCATCACCGAGGCCACGCCAATGGCGGACGGACCCACGATGTAGCGCCCCGGCTCGGCGATCACGCGCACCCGCCTGGGAAGCTTCGCCATCGCCGCACGCAGCGGTGCGCAGAAACGGCCGATCTCCTGTACCGGCTGCCCATACTCGATGGGAAAGCCGCCGCCGATGTCGAGCGTATCGAGCGCGCCAAGCCTTTCCCTGCGGGCCCCGGCCATGAGCTGCGCACAGGCGTTGAGGGCTTCGACGTGCTTGGCGGAGTCCACCGCCTGCGAGCCCACGTGAAACGACAGACCGCGCACCCCGATCCCCAGATCGGCGGCAAGCCGCGCGAGCGGCAGCACATCCTCCGGGTCGCAGCCGAACTTGCGCGACAGGTCGCACATCGCTCCCGGATGGCGGAACGACACGCGCAGCAGCAACTGCACGCGCTCGGCGTGACGCGCGAATTTGCGCACCTCATCCGGATTGTCGGCGACGAACGTGCGCACGCCGAATTTGATCGCGTTGCGGATGTCCTGCTCGCGCTTGATCGGGTGCGTATGGATGCAGCGATCCGCCGCGACGCCGAGGCGCTGCACGAGCTGCACCTCACCCGTCGTGGCAAGGTCCAGGAAACCGCCCTCCTCGAGCACCGTCCGCACCACCGCCGCGTGCGGCATGGGCTTCAGCGCGTAATGCAGAGCGACGCCCGGCAAGGCCTTACGCAGCTTTCTGAACTGCACGCGCACGCGCTCGCAGTCGAGAATCAGCAGCGGCGAGCCGAACTCCTTCACGAGCCGCCGGATCTCGGCGGGCTGAAAGGGATCGATGAATCGCGTACGGCGGACCGGATTTTTCACTGTTACGGCAACACCGCCATGGCGCCGGTGTCGTCGCTTTCGCTCAAGCGGCTCGCCGCGCGCAGCAGCCGATCGCGGATGGCGTCCCAAGGCTCACCCTCAGGCACGTCCTGCACGAGAATGCGCCGGCAGCCAGCCTTGTCGAGCGTCCGCAGGTTCGCGTACAGGTCGTGTCCGTACTGCTCCGGCCGGCGACCGGCATTGATCCAGGTGACATATTTGTGCGCTCTCAGCGGCAACCGCTGCGCCAGCACGGCGACACGACGCCCGCCCTCGGACTGCGCCGCGGCGTGCGCATCGATTTCGCCCGCCGGCACGATTGTCATCGGAGTCGTCGGAGCGTAGTGCGAGGGCGTGCTGCCGGGGACGCGCGGCGCTTCGAGGCTCGCTCCCATCAGCAGCTCGCCGGCGACCTGACGGATCTGTGCGGCCGTGACGGCCCCAGGTCGCAGCAGGCGCACGCTCGAGTCCTCGAACGAGACGATCGTGGACTCGAGGCCGATCTGACACTCGCCGCCGTCGAGAATCACTTTCACCGTCTCGCCAAGCTCCTCGCGCACGTGCTCGGCGCGTGTCGGAGAGAGTTTTCCATAACGATTGGCCGAGGGCGCGGCGATGCCGCCGCCGAAGGCGGTGAGCAACTGCTGCGCCATGGGATGCGACGGCACGCGGACCGCGACCGTGTCCTGGCCACCGGTTACGACATTGTGCACGTTCGCCGCCCTTGGCATCACCATCGTGAGAGGACCCGGCCAGAAGCGCTCGGCGAG
>Ga0137403_10006113_pt1 | contig 13828 bp, 15 predicted proteins | sample CZOMad2_1_16fung_FD_122057 | JGI IMG/M metagenome (GOLD analysis project Ga0137403, IMG submission 122057) | Vadose zone soil fungal communities from Angelo Coast Range Reserve, California, USA - CZOMad2_1_16fungal (Hybrid Assembly) | ecosystem: Environmental > Terrestrial > Soil > Vadose zone... | reverse complement strand
GGATCAATGGCCAATGCGATGCCGCAAGCCATCGGCGCGCAGTTCGCGATGCCTGACCGGCAGGTCATTTCGATGTCGGGTGATGGCGGCTTCGGGATGCTCATGGGCGACTTGTTGACCGTGCGCCAGTCGAAACTGCCGATCAAAATCGTCATCTTCAATAACGGACTCCTGGGCTTCGTCGACATCGAGATGAAGGCGGGCGGATTTCTGCCAACGGGCACACGGCTCGACAATCCAGATTTTGCAAGCATGGCCGAATCGATGGGTATTTATGGCGTGCGCGTGGAGGACCCGCGCCAACTGAAATCGGCAATCTCAACAGCCTTTGCACATGAGGGTCCGGCCGTCATCGACGTGTTGACTGATCGGCAGGAACTCGTCATGCCACCCGAGATCAAGCTCGAGCAAGCGAAGGGCTTCAGCCTATGGATGCTCAAGGCGGTACTCAACGGCCAGGCGAACGAGATCGTGAGTGTGGCGAAGACGGCCCTCGTCCGCTGACACCCGAATTGCGGCGCTCGCCGACATCAACTAAGGACGCTTCCGCTTGAACGCAACCACTGATCTGCCGCGATCCCAGAGTGACGCGGCGCACGCCTTCATCGTCGCCTGGCGCTTCGGCAAAACACTGGGTGCACAAACCGTAGACGCTGCCTCGCATTTCAGGCACGCCGGTCTTTTCTGGATCGGTGTGCTGATTGCGGCACTGGCGGTGGGATCGATGCTCCGGGAGACCGGCCGCGCTCATCCGAACCAAGCGGCTTAGGCGCGCTGGTCGCTGCGCTATTCAAGTAGAGCGACACGGCGATATCAAAGGCCGCCGTCGATTCCGATCTGCGCCCCAGTCCTGTCAAACGCGTATGCTCCTAATCCAGTAGTCGGTTCGACCGCAACGAACCACCGGAATTCGCGCGAGACCGACAAGGGGAGCGCCTCGCCTAGTTGACCAGGATCGAAAAGAGTGACTTGATGCCTGCTAGAATTCCAAACGCATGATGCAGCTGTCACCGGCGCAACGACGATTACGCCAGCGGGCAATCGACACGGGAGAGAGTATTGAAGACATCGAGAGTGATTGGCGGCGCGGCGGCGCTTATCGTCGCATTTGCGGCGCGGGCCGAGGACTGTGGCAAGCTGACCGCGATGAAACTTTCCCATGGAACCGTGACCAGCGCTGAGCAAGCGTTGACCGAGGGCACGACGAAAATCGCCTATTGCCGGGTGCGGGTAACGTCCAAACCCACCAGGGATTCCGATATCCGGATTGAACTGTGGATTCCCTTGGAGCCGGAGTGGAACGGCAAGTTCGAACAAGTGGGCAATGGTGGATTCGCCGGCGCGATACCTTACGGCAGAATGGCGCGCGCACTGGCGTTGGGGTATGCCGTCGCGGGTACCGACGACGGTCATCAGTCCGCCGACAATACCGACGCCAGTTGGGCGCTCAATCACGAAGAGAAGATCAAGGATTATGGCTGGCGTGCGATCAGCGAAACCACGTTGGCGTCGAAGCGAATCATCCAGCAATTCAAGTCCAAAACCGCTGCCAAGGCATATTTCGTCGGGTGTTCCGACGGCGGACGCGAAGCGCTCATGATGGCACAGCGCTTCCCGCGCTATTTCGATGGGATCGTTGCCGGCGCACCGGCGAACGCGATGAGCCGGCTGTTGACCAGCGGCGCGGTGCGCAGCGCTCGGCTCAACTCCGTCGACGGTCATTTGTCGTCCGCAAAGTTAGGGTTGCTGCAGGCCTCAGTTCTCAAGTCCTGCGGGAACGGCGCGCGCTATCTGAAGGATCCTCGCCAATGCCAGCCGGATCTGCCTTCATTGAAATGCATGGGCGCTGAAACAGACACGTGCCTCACCGATGCGCAAATCGCGACCGCGCAATTGATTTACCAGGAACAGAAAGACCCCTTGAGGGGCGCCGCGTTATACGGGGTGCTTCCGGGGGCCGAAGCCGTCAAAGGCAGCTGGGACGCTTGGCTCACGGGGACGGACGATGGTGGAAAACCCGCGGGCCTTGGCTTCACTTGGAATTATTTGGCGAATATGGTGATGCACGACCCGCACTTCGACCTCACGAAAGTGACGAATGAGGACATTGCGCGCGGCGAACTTCACTACGCACCGATTATGGATGCCGGCGATCCCGACCTGTCCGCGTTCAAGGCCCATGGCGGCAAGCTCATCCAGTACCACGGATGGAACGATCCCGGCATACCGCCGGGATACTCGCTCGAATATCGCGCGCGCGTGGCGGCGACCATGGGGAAGATAGACGATTTCTATCGCCTCTACATGGTGCCGGGGATGCTTCACTGCGGCGGCGGAGATGCGCCGACCAATGTCGATTGGCAGGCGACAATCGAGGCCTGGGTTGAAAAAGGCACGCCGCCCGGTGCGCTGACCGCCAGTGATGCCCAAGGCGAAACCCAAACGCTGTTGCCGTTCGAGATTGGCATCGCATCTGCAGGAATTCAGTAATTTGGGGATGACCCAATCCCATCCGAACGCCAAATCTTACCGATTTAACCCCGACAGGACACGGACGATGCGGTGCTCGCCGACTTCCACATAGGTATCCTCTCGATAAACGACCGAGTCACCCACGTGTATTTCCACTCTGTGGGCGCCGGCCGCGACGTTCAGAACCCGCGGATGATCGTTGATCGCCGTCGCCTGTCCGGTTTGCAAACCATCTACGAATACGGTGGAACCCGCCGGGGCGCCGGTCACGATGATCTCAGTTGGATCCGGCACCTGCGTTTTCCTCGAAGCGAACCAACTGCAGGCTGATAGGCAGGCCACTGTCACTAGTAGGAAGACTCTCAATCGCTGCTCCCGCGCTTCGCTACGAACACCTCAGCGTATCACGCAGGGCCGCTGTCAGCTCCTTTCTCCGTGGCACTGTATGCCTTCAAAACGGCACGGGCGTCTAAAATACGGCGTCAGGGGCATCGAGAGGCCGCCTAGAGTGTATAGGTCTGGTCAGCCTCCGCGTGTGCTGCAGATATCGAAACCCTTCAGGACACGCTCTCCCCGAATTCGCTCGCATGAGGTACGATCAAACTCTGCGAATCAATAATTACGGGGGAGTGCCATGACTTTTTCGCTCTACGCCGCCACTGTGCCGTCGTATCGACAGATCCTGGGAGCCGTTTCCGGCCTACTCGGCACGGCGGAGGCCTTCTGCACGGAGACAGGGATCGCACCTCACGGCATCATTCAGGCCCGCCTCGCCGAAGACATGCAGCCGTTCGCTTATCAAGTGAAGTCGACGGCGGTGCACTCCCTCGGCGCCATCGAGGGTGTGCGCAGGGGTGTCTTCTTTCCCGATACGGCGCCACCCCCCGAGACCTTCGCGGCGCTCGAGACGAGAATCGCTGAAACGCTTGCCGCGCTCGAAGCAATCGAGGCGGCCGAGGTCGACGCCTTCATCGGCCGGGACATGCGCTTTGCGTTCGGTGACCATCATATCGACTACGCCGCCGAGGATTTCCTGCTTTCATTCTCGCAGCCTAATTTTTATTTCCACGCAGCAACGACCTACGACATCCTGCGCTGGAAGGGGATCCCGATTGGGAAGCGTGACTTCATGGGCAAGACGCGCAGGAAGAAAACAGCCTAATGCGAGAACTCTATGAATATCGTCGAATATTTTGAGATGCGAAAGCGCGAAGTGGAAGAACGGCTGGACGCAATCGAGTCCGGCCGCGTGCTTCGGCTGGTTTGCGAAACAAAGACGGGTCCGGTCGACGTGACGGAGCAAGAAAAGGAACGGTTGCGCCAAGCAAGCAAAGACTACTGGCGCGCGGCGGAGAATCTACGCCGCATCAACTCCAGCCAAAAGTAAGAAAACGATACCGGAACGGACCGGCAACCCTTAAGACTCGTTAGGGGCTGTCATGGCAATGCGGATCGCGGCCAGTGGCGCGTGATCGTCGAACGGCTGAGTTTTGGGGTCTTGGGGCACGCCGAGTCGGCTCCACAGCAAGTCGAGATTGGGCGCTTGCGGCGTGTTCTTGATCTGTCGGTAGAGACCCGCGAGTACCCGCGTTCCCGTGGCAGCGTCGCCGATGCGAAGTACCTCATCGATATCTCGATCGAAGCCATACCCGCCGGTCTCCTTCAGAATGGCTCGTAGCGCCGTTTGCAGTCCCAGTTTATTGCCCGTTTGTTCACGTATCGAGACTTCTGCTTGCAGGCAATACAGCGCCCCACCCCAATAGGTGCGTCCCCATGTTGGTGTTTGGTCCATGCCGCCTTCTCCTTCTCGGGGCAGCCCCATAGGCATCGAATGCCGGTACTCCGCCCAGACATCGGTGATTTCGCGATTTCCAAACTGCGCCCGGGCGATACCTTCGACATAGGTGGCCAAGCCTTCCGCCAGCCAATTGTGCCGTCGACCCACTTCGGGTAGTGCGAGATGAACCATTTCGTGCACGAGGACCCAGTCATCCGACAAGCCGGCTGCGGTCACCTCGCGGCCGACACTCACTTGAATTACCAGCCCAGAGTCATTGGTCGTGCGTCCGCCGCCGACGCCATGGCCTTCCATGCTCTGCAACCTGAGCACGACGAGCGGCGCCGGAAATCGCCCGTAATAGTCCGCGACGATGTGCGCCGAGCGCTCGACCCAGGTATGCAGTAATTGACGCCGGGCCGGGCTCGTGTCATCCAAGAACAGACACAGCGTCGACCCCCGAAGCTCCAGCCTGTCGATGGTGCGAGCAGGGCAGCTCGCCGCATATGCATGAGTGAACAGGGGAGCCAACACTAGTGTAACGAGACTGAAAACCGAAGCTTTGGGCATGGTTGCTGCTCAGCGCATGACCGGCACGACGCTTTTATTCCTGGAGGACATAAGGAAGTGATCTCCGTCTACAGGACCGGACGGACCCGTCGTTTATTACGCAATGGGTTTGCGTACCCTCGCTTCGGACCGATTCACGCATCAACCCGTACGAACTGCATTTTACATGATGGAGGCGAGAGTCGGAGGACGGGATGCCCTCCGACTCTCGGCTACTCCGTTGCGGCAGCGGCGTGCAGTACGGGCACTCCTGCCGACTTCCTTCAGTTCAACCGGGCAGCACGAACTGTCGATGAAAGTGTTCGAGCGCGAACGGCGCTTTTTGTCGGGATTTGATTTCTGGCCGTTCCTCAAAGGGGTCACGCCACGCATTTATCACGCAAAGCTCACGGGATTTCGGGGCGCTGCGCCCGCGGCGGCACATTTAGGTCCTTGTCCAACGATCCCGTTATCGGGGAATTAATCCGTGAAATACCGCAAGACCGTGCTTCCAGAGAACTGGTGCGTATGTTTCAAAAAAGGGCGATCGGATAGAACCGATCGCCCATCCAGCGGCTTAGCAGCCACGCCGACTCTGTTACTTGGCCTTGGCCTTTGCAGCGTCGCACTCTTTCTTGGTGAGCTCCAAGAAGCCCTTGCCCTTGCAAGAGTTCATGCCTTTGCATTCATTGGTCGCGGATTTGCAAGCGGACTGGCCTTTGCAGGAATTGACGCCCGTACACTGAACTTTGGCTTCCTCCGCGCCGGCCGTGCCGATCGCGAGCGAGCTGAACAGCATCGCTGCGGCAGTTGCAATCGCAGCGCCCGTCGTTTTGGTAACATTCAACATGTAAACTCTCCTAAGATGATTCGATTCAGGGTCAGTAGATTCTATTGATCGGATTAGACGATCGCCTGATCGCCTGCGAAGAGGACCGGACACGCACTCCGGTTATTTCACTGTCCGCTGCGAGAACGAAGCTCCCGCACGCCGCGCCCGAGCTTTCGCCTGAGCAGCGTACGGAGGGTGACTCCGTCCGAATAGCCGATTTCGGCAGCGATCCGATCCACACTGCTGCTACTGGTTTGCAGCAGATGCACGGCGCGTTCGACGCGCAGATCCTGGAAGTACGCCAATGGCGACTTGCCGAGCACGGTCCGCAAGCGGCGCGCCAAAGTCCGCTCGCTTGCGCCCGCGCTGCGCGCCGCATCCGTCAGCGAAAAGCCCCGCCTCAGATTGCGGCGGGCCCAATCCTCGAAGCGCTCGACCAGCGGATCGTTATGGGCCAAGTGATCGGGAATGATGAAGGTCGCCTGCGATGCACGAGGCTCAATCAACAGATAGCGCGCCGTAAGTGCGGCGAGCGCCGGGCTTTGCCGACGGATCAATCCCAGGGCGAGGTCAATGTGAGCCAATGCGGCGCCGGCGGTGACGAAGGACCCCGATGTCACCAACATCCGAGACTCGTCCAGCCCGATGCGTGAATACCGCTGACGGAACATCGGGGCAAGCCACCAAGAAGTAGTGGCGCCGCGCCCATCGAGAAGCGTGCTGTCGGCGAGCACGAAAGTACTCGTGCATGCGGCGCCGATCCATGCGCCGGCCTGCGCCCATTCGCGCAGCATGCCTCCGGCCTCTGCGACATCCCGGTGGGTCAATCGCTCCGCCAGCGAGGCAGGCATCTTATCCCCGAGCGCGGGCAACAACACAGCATCGGGATCACGCGATTTCGCGGCCGTAACCGCCGGCACTGAGAAGCCTTGGGCGGTGCGCACTCGACCCCGCACGCCGGCCAAAGTGACATTGATTGCGGCCGCACGCGGCTCCATGGTGTTCGCTAGGTCGTTGGCGGTTCCCAACGTATCGAGTAACGCCGACAGCCCCAGATCGAAGGCTCCTTGCAACGCCAGCACTACGACTTGCATGGCGAGAACCATACCATATTCGACGATTTTGCCACTCCCTGTCCGATGATAAATTGTTTAGATTGTCTTGAACAAACTCACATTGGAGCGCCGATCATGGTCAAAGTCGCACTACTGGTTCGTTTGGAAGCAAAGCCCGGAAAGGAATCCGCCGTCGCAAAGTTCCTGGAAGGTGCACTGCCGCTTGCGAATCAGGAAACTACGACGCCCGTGTGGTTTGCGTTGCGCTTGGGGCCATCCACGTTTGGAATTTTCGATGCGTTTGCCGACGACTCGGGCCGGAAGGCCCATCTGGCGGGTCCCATCGCCGCTGCGTTGATGGCCAACGCATCTGAGCTGCTCGCCAAAGCTCCGCAGATCGAGCAGGTCGATCTACTGGCGGTGAAGCTGGCGAAATAGCAAAGCTCCACAGATCGAGCAGGGTCGATTTCCCGGAGGTGAAGCTGGCGATGCTTCCACCCCGGCAGGGTGTCGGGGGCAAGGGTCTGCGTTAAATTCCCTGTCGACGATTACAGTCAACCGTGCTGCGGCGCACGTTGGCGGCGCCGCTGAGGAGGGCGGTCGAACGGCATATCGTCATCTGCGTCATGCAAATGAGATAGCGCACGTGCATCGGCGCACCGCCCCGTCGGTCGCCACCGCTCGCGAGAGCTGGCCGTCGATCTCCAACAGCATTCCCGGTGTGCACTGCTCTCCAGTGCCGCCACATTGATGCTTCAAAAAATATTCCACTGTTCGTCGTTTTTTTTGCAATTGGATCCGCCAGCTGGAGAAGATGATATTTGATCGACTTCACGCGGAACATTTTCAATTTTTCCTTGGTCCCACATTTTGTCTGGATGACATCGCGTTAACACATGGGGGGCAGGGGTTTACCGCCTGAATCAAATGACAACGCAATTCTCGTTTGCCGGTCTGTCTCCGGTCATCTCATCGAGCCACATCGTCCGCATATCCTTGGTCCTGCTGCTGTGCGCAACGCCGCTGACGGTACCTGCGCAAGCTACGACTCCATCGGCGCCTGGGTCCGCTGCGGTGCCCACAATTGCGGAGAACCTTTCCGTTACGCCGAAGTTCGGCCAGACTCAAGAGCAGCTGGCCGCGGATCGCGCCGAATGTCAGCTGTGGGCGAAAGGTCAGACGGGTTTCGACCCGACGCAGTACGGCGGCGGAGTGGTGACGTCTGATTACAATGTGCGCCGTCAGCAGTACGGGCGCGCGCTGGCGGCCTGTCTCGAGGGACACGGCTACAATGTGCACTTTACTGCGCCGGTCGCTGCCCCGCGGACCAACAGTCCACCGCCATCTCCTCCTCCACCGGTCACCGCAACCCCCATCGTTGCTCGATATTCACCGCCACCGCGCCCGGAGTTGAAATACCACCCCTTTGCCGTGCACATCAGCGGCGGCTACACCGTGACGACTGGAACCACGGGCCAATACATCGACGATGGCCCGAATGCTGGGCTGGGATTGACCTGGTTTCCGACGTCGGTGCTGCCGGTGGGCATTCGAATCGACGGTAGCTACAGTTGGTTTCGAGCCAAGGACCCGCTGCTCAATACCGGAAACTTTACCTCCGGTCATCAAGACTTCTATGGGGGCGATGCGGACCTGCAACTAAACCTCGCACACCGCTCATCAGCTGCACAAGTCTACCTGTTTGGCGGCGCGGGCCGATATCGCAGCCAAACCACGCTGCGGCAGGTCTCGTACGTCAGCGGCATCGTGTGCGGCTACTTCTATTGCGAGCCGGGCTATTTCCCCGCCGTAACAGCCGAGCAGCGCACAACCAGCGACTGGCACAACGCGTGGAACGCCGGAATCGGGATGGAATTCGCGATAGCCGATAGAACATCGTTCTTCATGGAAGCACGCTATCTGCGAATTTTGCCCAACAGCGCTCAGACAAAGTTCGTGCCCATCACATTCGGGTTTCGCTTTTAACCAGACAGCGGACATAGTTCCATGGCTATCATTGCCTGCAAAGAGTGCGCTCGAGAGGTCTCCGACAAGGCTGCGTGCTGCCCTTATTGCGGCGTGTCAATTGCTGGAGGCGTGTCAATTGCCGGAGCGGTGCGGCCGAAGCCGCGCCGCGTCAAACCCTGGCTCTACGGCACGTTGATTGCGGGCCTGCTGGCGTGGGGGGCTCTTGGAACGCTCTGGCTGACGGGGACGATCCCGGTACCAAAACAACTCGTTGGCTTCATCGGGACCGGCGGCAGTCCCACCCGGAGCGTCAAAGCCTCCGAAAAAATGTTCGAGCAAGTTCCCCTCGTCGCGACTGCTCAATCCGCGCTCGAGCTCAAGGCAGGAGACGGCGCCGTCTATCGGACCAGCGCCGAACAACTGTATCAAGACTACGACGCGAATGAAGTAGCCATCCAAAGCAAAATCGGCGACAGCCCGATCCGCGTAAGCGGCAGTGTGGCACAGATCAACGAGGACGCCTCGGGCCACCCCGTCGTGACGCTACACGCCGGCAGCGACAACAGAGCCGATATGCTCATGACCGATGATCAGAGATCCGCAGCAGCTCAGCTCTCGAAGGAAGATGCAGTAGAGATCCAATGCAACAAGATGCAACGCATCGCGGCAAGACTACATGGCAGCGGCTGCGCCTTGGTGCTCGTCGACGCAGGCACGGTCTATCTCGCCGTGTCACTGTCGAGCAAGGCCGGTAGTGCACCCTTGTATATAGTGGGCCCGATGTCGCGAAAGACCTGCCTGGCGAGCAGCGACACTATTGCAGTGCAGGTGACCTCGAATCCCCGGCGTGACCGTATTCTCTCCAAGTCATGCGCGGCGACGGCACGCGAGAGTGTCTCGCTCGAGGGTTGCCACCTGAACTCAACCATGTCAGCGATCCCGGACATACCGACCGCCCATCTGTGGAAATACGATTGCATGGCGCCGGTTGCCGAAACGCGCAGGGCTGCGGAGACTGCTACCCCAAGAAGCGCGCCGATCCGCGCGGCGGCGCCGGCCGTTACGGCGGCGATCGCCACCTTCTCGCAACCAACACCAGCGTCCGCGGTTGCCCCATCGGATTCGGATGCACCGGCGCCGAAGGCGCCGCAAGAAGCTGCTTCCGGCGTGGCTGCGGCCAACCTTCCTGAACCTGCGCCCATCAGAACTGCAGCCAGCGTACCCCCGGCACCGATGCTCGAGAACAATCCGGGATCTGCAGGCAGGGCAGCACCTGCAACTGTCAACGCCGGCGATGCGGGCAACCCGCAGCAGCCAACGCCTGCCGCCGTAATGCCCACTTCAACCTCGACAGCTCCGACACCGCCTGTAGCCGTCGCCGACGATTTGGTTCCCGTCCGCACGAAAGATCCCGAAGCCGCGGATCGGATTGTGTCCTATTGCAACAAAATAACGTCGGGCGCGTCCAACCCCACGACGATCGCGGCGAGGTGCAGGCGAGACGAAATGGATGCCTGGACTCGTCTCATCGTTCAGAACGAGTTCCCGACCCTGGACGAGACCAGCCGACGCAAATGCAACGAGCCGCCCTTCCCGGACAGTTTCGTGGCTCGAGAATCCTGCGCGAAGTACCAACTGCATCTCGACTAGGCTCGCGCGCGGTGCCCAAGCATATCGGCATCGTGGCGTGCAGTGCCGAGGGCGCGGCGCTGTGCTTCCGCGAAATTGCCGCCTACTCGCTGAAACTCATGGGCGAGCACATGCATCCGCAGGTGACACTGAGCTGCATCGCGCTTGGCGAGTGGATGCCCGCATTCAATCGTGGCGACTATGAGGACGTCGCCGAATTCATGCTGCGCGAAACGGAGATCGTTGCGAATGCGGGCGCGCAGCTCGCGATCTGTCCGGACAATTCCGCGCACCTCGCAGATTCGGAGAATCACCAGCCTTTTGTGACTTGTAGTGAGACGAGGCGGCCCACGGGAGATGCATTGGTTCCGTCGAAGGGAATCGCGTTTTGCCCGGGAAGAAGGTCCGCCGCCGGAATCCGCAGATAGGGCGGCCTCTGATCCGCGAGATTTTCCACGCTCAGGGCGATCTTGAGGTTTCGTGCGAGATGGGACGTCACGAACCCTGTGTTGTAGCTCAGATAAAAATTGGCCGTTGTCCACGAGCCTATCGTTTGCAGCGGCGTGAACAGAGTATTCTGATATGAATTGACATAATTGATCGTGATACTGGAAGTCAATCCATCCCTCGCCCAGCCGAGGCCTCCACGCACTTTCCAGCTCGTGGGCTCACCAATCGTGTTGTCGATGTCGAACCGGGGTTCAAACACTTCAGTTCGGATGCGGTCGCCGAGGAGGTGTGTTCCCGAAGCCCAAAAATTGAATTGGCCGTACGCCGTCGGCAAGCCGTATCGCACAGAAAAGTTAAGGCCCGATTCGACCGTCGAGGCTACGTTGGCGAGTTGATCATCGATTACGGCGACGACGCCGGATGGTCCCAGTCCGGCATTGTCTCCCTGGAAACCAGGGCTATTGAAGTTCGCCAGTACGCCGGCGAGAGATGGATTGAGAACAACGAACGGTCTTAGCAGGGGTTGCGACAACACGGCTTGTGATGTGAGATTTGGCGTTTGAATCCGGTTTTTGAATAGCACGTAGAAATAAGTCATTGATACGGTCGGACCCGATACGCTCGCCGGCCTGTAGTCAAAACCGGCGGTGATGGACTTCGACGTTTCCGGCAGCAACCCTGGATTTCCGCCGCTTATCTCCAAGACGTCGGACCGGCCGCTGGAGGACCGGCTGTCGGGGATAAATGCAGTGTTGGACGTAATGGGCGAACCGAGTTGAGAGAGGAAAGGCGCTTGAAACGAGGTTCCATACGTGCTCCTCAGACGTAGGGCGGTCACCGGCTCCCACAACACACCGACCTTGGGGTTGGAAGTTGACCCAAAGCTGCTGTAATGGTCATAACGATAAGCCGCCGAGACCTCCAAGCGGCGCGCCCAGGGCTGCGCATTCGCGTCCCCGACATAGGGGACGAGGATTTCGCCATAAGCACTTGCCACCTGGCGCTGCGGCGAAATTGGCGTAACAGCGCTTCCCGTAAATTCATAACTTTTGTAATGCTCCGTGCGGAAGGTGCCGCCAAAAGAGGCTTTCACCGCGCCGCCATACACACTGACGAGAGAGCCACTGCCCAGTGCGTCAATGCCTCCGATGTCTGAATTGGCTAAGAGTTGTTCATCCGTCGGTCCATTGAGATGGTAAGCCGGCAAAGCAACTGTACGCGTATTTTCGAGCTGCTGAATGCTCGAGTAGTTACTCGTGACGGCTGCGTGCCAATCGCCGAACAGATGGCGGTCGAGACTGAGGATGGCGGCCGACTGCCTCGCGTGCCCGGAAGAGGACTGACTCGCCAAGTCGCTGGAAACATTCAGGATACTGTTGCTTTCGAAGTCCCGATCGCTATAAAGAACGTCGGCGGACAGCGTCGTTTCACTCCCGATATCCTGGCTGCCGGTTACGAAGACGCTGTTTCGCAGGTTTTCAGGGATGAGGGAAAAAAGACCTCCTTGGGCGCCGATCCAGTGCCGTTGCGAGGCGTCGAGACCGCCCTGATGGTCGTACTCGTAATTCAAGAGGAAATTTCCCGTACCCCAGGAGTGACCCAGTAATTGCGACGCGGTGTACTCGATGGCGCCGCCCTCGGTAGAGCCGCCGTATCGAAAACCGGTCTCCGCTCCGTCAAACTCCTTGCGGGTGATGATGTTGACTACTCCCGCGACCGCATCGGAACCGTAGATCGCCGACGCGCCGTCATCGAGCACTTCTATGCGGTCCACCGCACTCAGCGGAATCTGGGAGATGTCGACCAGCGAGCCGTCGAATGCTCCGGGCGCAAGACGATGGCCGTTCAGCAAAGTCAGAGTTGATCCTGGTCCGAGTCCATTCAGGTTGAATCCAGCACCGCCGAAACGATTGTTTGCCGCCCCTTGCTGAAAGCTGCCAATATTCGCGTTGGTGTTCGTGCTTGCCAGGGTGTCGGCGCCGGAGAAATTCTGCGGCATTTGACGGGCGAATTGGTCCAGCGTGGCGCTGCCCGACTCTTCAATGTCCGCGCGCGTGTACACGATGAGAGCAGAACCCACGGGCACTTCGCCCCGGATGTGCGTTCCCGTGACGATGATCTCGTCGAGAGTCGAATTCTTCTTTGACTTCTGATCCGTCGACTCAGCATTGTAGGGAACGGCCTGCGGCCGGCCAACCCTCGGCTGCGCCAACGGGTCGGTGTGTCCGGCGTTTCCCTCGGATGGAGGCGTCGAATTCGACGTGCCATGGCCGCCGGCCTGCGGTACCGCAATCAGCATCGCTCCGCCGTGCTCGGTCAGCGTTAGATTGGTGCCTTCCAGCAGCTTCATCACGGCCGCCTTCGGCGTCAAGTCGCCGTTCACGCCATGAGATTTGATTCCCTCGAGCTGATCCGCGTCGTAGACAAACTCGAGTCCCGATTGCTTCGCGAGCAGTTCCAAGCAAACGACGAGATCGTCCGCCGGGATGCTAATCGATTGCTCGGGCGCATCGGGCAAATCGGCCATGGTCCGGGCCGACATCAATGCGCAACAGACGAATCCCGCCAAGGCGCCTACCTTCATCGCTGTCGCGAGCATCGCTGATTCCTCAAAGATTTCGTGCGAGTTGCTCGATGCGATCAGCGCTTGGTCAAAATAATGCGGTCACCGCGCGCCTCGACGTTAATCGGAAAGCCGCTGTGTAGAAGCCATAGAAACGAGTCGGAGTCATCGGAGCGGAAATTCCCCCCGATGCGAATGCCGGCAATCGCAGGATCTTCAATGACGATCTTGCGGGCGGTATAACGATTGAAGTCGGCGACCGCATCGGCCAATGCGGTGTTGCGGAACATGATGTAGCCGGTGCGCCAACTCAAAAGCTGTTCGACCTGGGCCGGCGCGGGTTGATCGATGAGGACCGCTGCTTGCGCCGTCCTCGCTTCCGAGCCTGCGTCGAGTTGAGCCGGCGCTGCCTTGGAAGAAACACCGCGGCGTTCGATCCGGACCCGTCCCTCCGTGACCAAAACTCGTATATCGTCGTTATCACGGCGGACGGAGAACTTCGTGCCTACCGCGACAACACGCTTGTCGGCGAT
>Ga0137403_10006112_pt1 | contig 13828 bp, 12 predicted proteins | sample CZOMad2_1_16fung_FD_122057 | JGI IMG/M metagenome (GOLD analysis project Ga0137403, IMG submission 122057) | Vadose zone soil fungal communities from Angelo Coast Range Reserve, California, USA - CZOMad2_1_16fungal (Hybrid Assembly) | ecosystem: Environmental > Terrestrial > Soil > Vadose zone... | reverse complement strand
GGTGGTCTCGGGCGTCTCTTGCTGGCTCCGCATGAGCGCCGGCATGGCTCGGGCCGAGCACCGCTGTGAGGGAGACGGCTCACACCTTGCTTCTAGTTGAATGCACCGCGACTCAGGCCGCGCGTGGAGGACCGCCGGTATGCGCCGTCCGAGAATGGTATCGATGTGCATCACGCTGCTCATCGCGGTTGCGCTCGCGGCGCACTCTTCGGGAGACGAGCCGCCCACGCTGCGCGCCGCCGAAGCCGGCGTATCGCCCGGCTTCTGCCCGGCGCTGCGTGCGCTCGTCGATGAGGCTCCGGGCGGATTCTCGGCCCTGCGCGGAGCGGCGCGGCGGCGAGCACATCATGTGGGAAGGGTCCAGGCGCCTTCCCGGCGCGAGCGACTGCGTCGTCTTCGGCGGCACCCCGCCGGCCTACGCCTGCACGCTCTACGCGGGCGACGTGGAGGAGAACGCCGACGGCGCCTACGATAGAGCCGTCACCGGCGTGAAGGACTGCCTGCCGGCGGGCTGGAAGACGACGGAGAACGTCGACGGCGTGCACGCGCGGACCACCACCGCCGCGGGCGCCACGGGTCCCTCGGTCCGCGTGGTCTCGCGCGACGTCAGCGGCGACGCGTACTTGGTCGAGCTCTGGGTGGACGGGACGCGGCGGTGAAGGATGCGCGCGGCATGCGAACGGCGGGAGCTGCTCGGCTCATCGATGCTGACGGCCGGTCTGGCGCTCACGATCGCAAAGGCCGATGAGGAATACGCTGAACACATCACCTACCCCCTAAGTCGTCGTCGCTTCCTTCAGAGCTTAGGTGTCCTTGGCGGGGTGGTAGCGACGTTTCCGGCCTGGGCCGACACCTTCGTCCATCTTGATCTGCCGGGCGGCCCGAACCGGCGCGAGTTGACGATGGCCTTCCCGCAGAAGGGGCAGATGATTCCGCTGATTCTGCAGCGCAGCCGGCCACCCTTGCTCGAGACGCCGTTCGAGGTATTCGATCGCAGCATATTCACCCCGAACGACCAATTTTTCGTGCGCTGGCACTGGGCAGTGATTCCGGAGGACGTGGATGTGGCCGCGTTCAAGTTGGCTGTTCACGGTCACGTCACCCAGGCGCTCTCGCTTTCGATGGCGGATGTGCTGGCCATGCCGCGGGTTGAGCTAGTGGCGGTCAATCAGTGCTCGGGAAATTCCCGTGGGCTGTTCCAACCGCGGGTTCCGGGCGGCCAATGGCAAAACGGTGCAATGGGAAATGCCCGCTGGACTGGAGTCCGCTTGCGCGACGTGCTGGATCGCGCAGGCGTCAAGGCCGGAGCCGTTGCGGTTCGCTTCAGCGGTTTGGACGAGCCGGTCGTGAACGGAGCACCCAAATTCATGAAGCCCCTCGACATCGACCATGCGCGTGACGGCGAGGTGATGCTGGCCTTCGAGATGAACCGGGAGCAATTGCCGCTGCTGAACGGCTTCCCGCTGCGTTTGATCGTACCGGGATGGTACGGAGACTATTGGATCAAGATGCTGAGTGATATCGAGGTGCTGGACGCACCGGACGAGAACTACTGGGAGAAGACGGCCTATCGCGTTCCCGACACGCCACAGGCGAGCGTGAAGCCAGGCGAGAGCGGGTTCAAGACGGTGCCGGTCACCCGCCTGGTGCCGCGCTCCTTCTTCACCAACGTGACCGATAACACGATCGTCAAGTCCGGAGCCGTTGTGCCGGTCAGAGGGATTGCCTTCGGTGGTGATTGTGGCGTGTCGCAGGTGGAACTGTCGGCCGACGGCGGACGTAGCTGGCAGAAGACCGCCCTGGGCCGCGACGAGGGCACGTACAGCTTTCGCCAATGGAGTACGCAGTTGACCGTGCCACCATCCGGAACGCTGGTTCTGCAGGTGCGCTGCACCAATACGAAGAGGGAGGTCCAGCCGGCCGAGCCGAACTGGAACGCAGGTGGCTTCATGCGCAACGTGATCGAGCGCGTTCAGCTCACGGTCGCCTGATCCAGGAAGGCTTATAGGAGAAAATCCACGACCAAGTCAGCCGATGCGATTGCCGGCGGCGCCGTCTCCGCGGTTGGAGTGATCCTCCTGGTGCTCGCGACACCCGCTGGATGGGCCCGTCGGTCGGCTCTGGCCGCGCCGCCGACTTCGGCGCAGGCGACTCCGGCTGCGGAGGCTCCACCTGTCGCGCCTGGCCCCTCAATCGCTACGGGCGGCGGCGTGACGCTGCGTTCGGTTAGCATCAACCTCCCGGCGAGCGACCGCACCTTTCCCGGCGGTGCCGTCGCAGACGCTATCAACAACGATTGCCTTCTCTGCCATTCGGCCGGCATGGTCCTGACTCAGCCTAGCTTGTCCCGAGCCGCCTGGCAGGCTGAGGTCGACAAGATGCGCGATTTGTACAAGGCCCCCATCCCTGCGGAGGACGTGCCAGCAATCGTCGCTTACCTCGCCGACCTGAGCAATGTAAGTACCTTGCGGAGCGCCAGCCGCCAACCGGACGCCAAGCATGGCGCCGTGATCGTTGCGCAGGGCACGGCAAAGGGCGCTCCGGCGTGCGCCCAATGCCACGCCTTCAACGGTGTTTCCGACGGCAGCGGCGCTTTTCCGCGGATCGCGGGTCAATCGGAATATTATCTTGCCAAGGAGCTGCGCGACTTTGCGTCGGGTGTCCGGGTGAATGCCATCATGTCGCCGATCGCCAAGGCGCTTTCGCCCAACGACATTGAGGACGTCTCGGCCTACTACTCCCGCATCGATGCCGCTTTGCCGCCACTCAAAGCGCCGGACCCCGCCCTCGTCAAGCAAGGCGAAGAGCTCGCCAAGCTAGGCGACGCCGCGAGGGGGATTCAGAGCTGCGACAGATGCCATGGACCCGGTGGCGTCGGCGCACCGCCGGCAATCCCGTACCTTGCAGGACAGTACGCGCATTACACCGCCTTTACCCTGCACATGTGGCAGCAGGGCTATCGCAACACTAGCCCCGACGCCATGGCGGTGATGGCCAAGAAACTTACGGAGCGGGAGACCGCGGCGGTCGCCGCCTACTACCAACAGGTGCGACCACAATCACCGCTCGAGGAGGCAGAGTTGGAAGGGCAGCATTAACGCCATGCAGATCGACGGGCAAAATCACTCTTCAGTCACCCATCTGCCCGAGCATGTCGCTGCACCAAGCCGTCCGACTGAGGCGGCCCAGGCGCTCGGGAATGGGCCGATCGGCGCGCTGGTCATCGCCAGCATCGCCGTGGCAATACTCTTTATCGGGTGGCTTGCATTCTATTTCTTGCTGTTCATGCCGCGAGGTCCCATTGGTTGAGCTGCCGTCAGATCCGCTGCAGTGCCCGCTCCCGGATGGTGCAGTTCCCGAATCGGTCGTCGTCCGCACCGAGGAGCACTGGGTCGCTATTATGGTCATGATGCTGACCGTCATGATGGTGATTATGGTCGTCACGTCGCTCGTGGGAGCGCTGCACCCGGCCAGCAATGTCGAAGTGATCGACTCGCGAACGCTTCATCTCAAGGGCGAGTTCGTTGAAAGCAATCTGGGCACGGCGCTCGAGCCCGACGGCTCAGTCACAGTGCGGCTCATAGCCCAGCAGTATGATTTCGTGCCGCGCTGCGTCGTCGTGCCGGCGGATAGGCCCGTGAAATTTCGCCTAACTAGCGACGATGTTGTGCACGGTTTCCTGCTCCCCGAGACCAACGTCAACACCATGGTGGTGCCAGGCTTCGTCTCTGAGGTGCGCACCCGATTTGCGCGGACGGGCGACTACTTGATGCCATGTCACGAGTATTGCGGCCTCGGTCATCAAGCCATGTGGGCGCGTGTCAGCGTCGTGTCCTGGGATCATTTCGCGGGGCAAAGTCTGCTGGAAAGGACGCGCTGTGCAACACAGTAGGCGCTTGGCGCTCCTTCACTTCTGGGTTGCCTTCGGCCTGTTTCTGCCGGCCGTGGTCGAGGGAGCGTGGCAGATGTTGATGCGGAGCCCCCTGCCGGCACCGCTCCGCTACCCGAGCATGTACTACGCCTCTGTAACTCTTCACGGGACGGTGATGGCCTACGTGGTCACCACGTTCTTCGCGATGGGCTTCGGCTACGCGATAGCGGAGACGAGTCTGGGCCGTCCTCTTCGCGGGAGCGTGGCAGCATGGATCTGCTTCGTCATTTGCATCACTGGCAGCGTGATGGCTGTAGCAACCATCCTCGCCGGCAAGGCTTCCGTGCTCTACACCTTCTATCCGCCGCTGCTCGCCAGCGCCTGGTACTATCTAGGTGTGTTCCTGCTGATCGGCGGCTCGATGATCTGGGTCGTGGTGATGAACGTCAACATGATCGGCTGGAAGCGCGACAATCCCGGCCGCCCGGTGCCGCTCGCCATGTTCGCCATCACCGCGACGGCCGATCTCTGGGCATGGGCGGCGTCCGGCGTCCTCCTCGAGCTTATTTGTATACTGATACCACGAGCCTTTGGCTGGAGCGATCTGATCGACGCCGCTCTCGGCCGTACGCTGTTCTCGGTGACGCTACATGCGATCGTCTATTTCTGGCTGATGCCTGCCTATATCGCGCTTTATACATTGCTGCCCCAGGCGACGGGCGGACGGCTCTATAGTGACACGATGGCGCGCCTCACCTTCATCATGTTCCTGACGTTCTCAGTTCCTGTTGGTTTGCACCATCTCCTGATGGATCCGGAGCACGGGTCGGGTTTTAAGTTCCTGCAATCCTTCCTCACGTTTCTGGTGGTGCTGCCGACGCTGGTTACAGTACTCTCGATTTCCGCCAGCGCGGAAATTGCCGGCCGTCACCGTGGCGGACGCGGGCTCCTCGGATGGATCCCGGCGCTGCCTTGGCGGGAGCCCATGGTGCTGGCGTCCGGTTTGATGTTGGTCATGCTTGGCTTGGGCGGTTTCGGCGGGATCATCAACATGAGCTACGCTATGAACTCGATGATCCACAACACCTCCTGGGTGACGGCGCATTTTCACCTCATCTTCGGAGGCGCGACGGTGATTATGTATTTCGCTATCGCCTACGAGATGTGGCCGCGCCTTACCGGCAAGCCTCTGTCGTCCAAGCGGCTCGCGTGCTGGCAGCTTTGGCTATGGTTCTGGGGGATGCTGATCACGACGATACCCTGGCACATCGCCGGGCTGATGGGGCAGCCGCGACGCGTTGCCATTTTCGATTACAGCATGCCGTTCGTCGCGCGGATGGCGTCTCTGGTAATCATCTCGGTGATAGGCGGGCTCGTTCTGGTTGCCTCCGCGATCCTGATGGTCGCCGTTCTCGTGCGCTCGCATCTCGGTGAGAGTTCGTTGACGGAGCCGCTGCGCTATGCGCTGGCGGTGAACCCGCCGCGGGAGGTGCCGTCGTCTCTCAACGGCTTCGCGCTGTGGAACACGATCCTGCTGGTTCTGATGCTCGTGGCGTACGGCTACCCGATCGCGCAGTTCTTCTTGCTCAAGAGCCACAGCGTTCCGGCCATCGAGGTGACACGCCGGTCCATTTTCAATGGGACACAGTAATGGCGGCACGCAGGATAGAGCCATTCAGGCTGCACAATCCATGGGTGAAGATCGGCTGGTTGTCGACTACGGGACTGCTCGCAATCGCCTTGGTCCTTGGTTTTGTATTGCTAGGCCGCGAACAGCAGAATGGCCCACCCGTCAGTCCATGGCGCGGAATTTGCTCTGCGCTCGGAATCTCCCCCGATGTCGGACCTGCGAGTGAGCCTCAGCCGCCGTTGCGCACGCCGACACGCATCGCCTGGACTCGCGCCACACTGGCGCAGATTGCCGAAGGCAGCGGCAAGCAAGGTATATTTGTCGCCATGAACTGCACCGCCTGCCACGGCGAGCGGGGGGTGAGCTCGTCCGGCCTCTATCCCACGCTCGCGGGGATGGATGCTGCGGTCATCTATAAGCAGCTCGATGACTTTCGTGCGGGCAAGCGGTGGTGGGGTGCCATGAATGGGATCGCGCAGGCACTCTCGCCGGAAGCTTCGGCCGATGTGGCAGCGTACTTTGCCCGCCGTACCGACGGACTGGTGTCCGTCGGCAACGAGCGCTCTCAGGGCGGGGATCCGCCTGGGCAAGACACTCCCGCGGTTCGCCTCGCATTCGACGGAGACCCGTCGCGCGGCATTCCGCCTTGCGCCGCATGTCACGGCCCTGCCAACATCAAGCTCGGCGCACCGCCTTTGAAGGGGCAGCGGTCCGCCTATATCGAACGTCAACTCGCGGCCTTTGCTCAGGGCATGCGGCAGAATGACATCGACGAGGGGATGCGCACGATTGCGTCGCAACTAACGCCCCTTGAAATGCGCAGCCTCGCCGAGTTCTACGCCGCCCCCCTCGACGCGAAACCAGCAGAGCAGTGAGCTCTGCCGGAGATGACCTGCAGTAACCATCGATTCAGAAACGAGAACCCCACTCTCCGTCGTGTAACCCATTCAACCTCGAAAGGGACACTCCGATGTCAAGCCTGCCAGTCGCCTCCAAGCCCCAGCCGTACAGCCGCGAGACGGTGAAGAAAACGTCACGGCTCCGCGGGGCAACCGTCACCCAGGGCGTCTGCCCGTACTGCGCCGTCGGCTGCGGCCAGCTCATCTATTCCAAGGGCGGCCGGCTCATCGACATCGAGGGCAACCCCGAGAGCCCCATCAACGAGGGCACCCTCTGCCCGAAGGGGGCGAACGCCTTCCAGCTCGCCGTCAACCCGCACCGGGTCACGCAGGTCCTCTACCGCGCACCGTTCTCCGAACACTGGGAGACCAAGCCGCTCGACTGGGCGATGGACCAGATCGCCCGCCGGGTGAAGGCCGCGCGGGACGCCGACTTCACGGTCCGCAACGAGGCGGGCCGCCTGCTCAACTCGGTGCGCAGCATCGGCACTCTCGGCGGGGCGACCATCGACAACGAGGAGAACTACCTCATCAAGAAACTGTTCGGTGGCGGGCTGGGGGTGGTCTCGATCGAGAACCAGGCAAGGATTTGACACTCGGCCTCGGTGCCCGGTCTGGGCGCCTCGTTCGGCCGCGGCGCGGCCACTACCTTCCAGCAGGACCTGGCCAACAGCGACTGCATCCTCATCATGGGCTCGAACATGGCGGAAGCCCACCCCGTGGGGTTCCGCTGGCCGCTGAAGGCCAAGGAGAAGGGCGCGACCTTGATCCACGTCGACCCCCGCTTCACGCGGACCTCGGCGCTGTGCGACGTCTTCGTGGACATCCGCGCGGGGAGCGACGTCGCCTTCCTCGGTGGCCTCGTGAACTACGTCCTGAGCAACGACCGATGGTTCCAGGAGTACGTCCTGAACTACACCAACGCATCGACCATCATCCAGGAGGGCTTCCAGGACACCGAGGATCTGGCGGGGCTGTTCAGCGGCTACCGCGGGGACGGAGAGACCGGCAAGTACGACGCCGTGGAGGGACACTGGGGCTACGAGGGTTGCCAGGGCGGTGCTGGCGACCCGGCAGGGAGCGGTCAGTCGTTCCGGGTGAGGATGCTGAGGGGAGAGCACGGCATTCAAGGTCACGACCTCGAGGGGGGAGCGCCCTCACACTCCGCGCCGCGGAAGCACATGACCACCGCGCCGGGCGGAACGCCGCCGCGCGACCCGACGTTGCAGCACCCTCGCTGCGTCTTCCAGATTCTCAAGCGCCACTTCGCCCGGTACTCGCCGGAGGTCGTCTCCCGGGTGTGCGGGTGCACCCCGGAGGAGCTGGTGCGGGTGGCGGAGCTCTTGTGCGCCAACTCCGGGCGCGAGCGGACCAGCGTCATCGTCTACGCGCTGGGGTGGACCCAGCACACCACCGGGGTGCAGATGATCCGCACCGCCGGCATCCTCCAACTGTTGCTCGGAAACATGGGCCGGCCCGGCGGCGGGATCATGGCCATGCGCGGCCATTCCACCATCCAGGGCTCGACCGACCTCGCGACGCTGTACGACGTGTTGCCCGGTTACCTGCCTCAGCCGGCCGCCGACGAACAGCACGAGACGCTGGACTCCTACGTCGAGCACGAGGGCTTGCCCACCGGCTACTGGGCGAACTTCCGCAAGTTCGTCGTCAGCCTGCTCAAGGCCTGGTACGGCGACGCCGCCACCCCGGACAACGACTTCGCCTTCTCGTGGCTACCGCGCGTGGACGGCGACTACTCGCAGCTGCTCTACTTCGACCGCATGGCCCGGGGCGAAGTCAAGGGCTACTTCCTGTTCGGCCAGAACCCCGGCGGCGGCGGACCCAACGCCGGCTTGCACCGAGCCGGCCTGCGCAACCTCGACTGGCTGGTGGTCCTCGACTGGTTCGAGATCGAGAGCGCGGTCTTCTGGAAGAACGACCCGAACGGGCCACGGCCCGCCGAGATCAAAACCGAGGTCTTCTTCATTCCGGCGGCGGCTTCACCGGAAAAGGAGGGCAGTCTCACCAACACCCAGCGGATGCTCCAGTGGCACGACAAGGCCATCGACCCGCTTGGCGACTGCCGCTCTGACGCGTGGTTCCTCTATAACCTCGGCAAGCGGCTCAAGCAGCTCTACGCCGGCTCGACCGACCCCAGGGACCAGCCGCTGCTCCGTCTCACCTGGGACTACGACTTCGAGGAGCGGCCGCGCCTGCCCGACGGCACGGTCAGCCGGATCGAGGGCGAACCGGACCTGGAGAAGGTCCTCCAGGAGATCAACGGCTACCATCTGGACGAGGCCGACCCGCGCACCGGCCGGCCCCGCCTGGTGACCGCCTTCTCCGAGCTGAAGGAGGACGGTTCGACGGCGTGCGGCTGCTGGATCTACAGCGGCGTCTTCCCCGAGCCGGGCCGCAACCGGGCGCGCGAGCGGAAGCTCACCGACAACCCGCTCCAGCCCGAGTGGGGCTTCGCCTGGCCGGACAACCGCCGAGTCCTGTACAACCGCGCCTCGGCAGCTCCCGACGGCCGGCCGTGGTCCCAGCGGAAGAAGCTCATCTGGTGGGACCAGGAGTCGCGCCACTGGGTGGGCCTCGATCGGCCCGATTTCGAGCAGGAGAAGCCGCCCGATTACCGACCGACGCCGGGCGCGACGGGCATGGCTGCGATCGCGGGCGACCAACCGTTCATCATGAAGCCCGACGGCCTCGCCTGGCTGTACGCCCCCGGCGCCGTCAAGGACGGGCCGTTGCCGACGCACTACGAGCCGGTCGAGTCGCCGGTGGGTAACCTGCTCTATCCCCGGCAGACGTGCAGCCCGACGGTGCGGACCTTCGAGGGGCCGCTCAACCTTCTGGCCCACACACCGACCGCCGAGTACCCGGTGGTGGCCACGACGTTCCGGCTCACCGAGCACTATCTGAGCGGGCCGATGAGCCGTTTCAACAGCTGGCTCAACGAACTGCAGCCAGCGATGTTCGTCGAGCTGAGCCCGGAGTTGGCCGCCGATCGCGGTATCGTGCACGGCGGCTGGTTGACGGTTGAGTCGGCCCGGGGCCGGATCGAGGCCCGCGCGATGGTGACGCGGCGGTTGCGGCCGCTGCTGGTCGAGGGCCGCATGGTCCACCAGGTCGGTCTCCCGTTCCACTGGGCGTTCGCCGGCGAGGTCGTCGGCGGCAACGCCAACGACCTGACCTCGTTGGTGGCCGATCCCAACGTGAGCATGCACGAGGCCAAGGCGTTCGCCTGCCAGATCTACGCGGGCCGGCTGGCCGGCCACACGCCGACTCCGACAAAGAGCGCTGCGCCTTGGCCGACACGCGAACCGGTCCCCGACACGCCGGCCGCCGCCCAGCCAGAGGGGAGGCTCGGACATGGCAAGTAGGGAACTGGAGGTGGTCCACTCGCCGCAGGTGGAAACTCCGCCGTCCCGCGGCCCGCTGTCGGCTTTTCTGGATCGCCTCATCGGCCCGTTCCACCGCGGCGAGGCCCCGGAGCGCAAGCCGGCGATGGGGTTCTACACCGACACCACGGTGTGCATCGGGTGCAAGGCGTGCGAGGTGGCGTGCAAGCAGTGGAACCAGCTCCCCGCGGACGGGTTCGCCTGGACCGGGAACAGCTACGACAACACTGGGGAGCTGTCGGCAACCTCCTGGCGCCACGTGAAGTTCGTCGAGCAGTTCGCGGACAACCAGCCGCCGGAGCCGACCGGGAACGGGCGGGTGTCCCTGGACGACCAGCCGCACGACGTCCGCTGGCTAATGATGAGTGACGTGTGCAAGCACTGCGTAGCGGCCCCGTGCCAGCAGGCGTGCCCGACCGGGGCGATCATCCACAACGAGTTCGCGAACGTCTACATCCAGCCGGACATCTGCAACGGGTGCGGGTACTGCGTCGCGGCCTGCCCGTTCGGGGTAATCACCCGGAGCACCCTCTCCGGCCACGCCCACAAGTGCACGCTCTGCTACGACCGCCAGAAGGACGGCCTGGTCCCGGCCTGTGCAAAGGCGTGCCCCACCGCCTCGATCCAGTTCGGACCGATCGACGAGCTGCGGGAGCGGGCCCGCAGGCGGGTGGAGGAGTTGCACCGGCGGGGCGTTCCCGGGGCACGCATGTACGGGAGCGCGCCGACGGAGACGTACACCGAGCTGCATTCGTTCTACCTGCTGGTCGACCGGCCCGAGGTCTATGGGCTGCCGGAAGCCCCCTTCAATCCGTGGCTCCACATGTTGGGAGACTACTTCCGCACGGCAATCGCCGGGGCGGTCACGCTCGCGGTGCCGCTCGCCGCGTTCCTCCTGTGGGGAGCTTGAGATGCAGACGAAGACCAACCTCCCGAGCCCGACCGGGTACGCGGGCATCGTGACCAAGCCGCCAGAATGGCACACGCTCGTCGTCTTCGACATCCTCTTCAATAACCTGACTACCGGCCTGTTCCTCGTCGCGGCGGTCGGCGAGTTGGCCGCGCCGGCTACCTTCACCCCGGTGGCCACCTGGGCGTACCCAGTCGCCCTCGCCCTGCTCCTCGCCGACTTCGCGTGCCTGGTGCTGGACCTCGGCGATTCGCTCCGGTTCCACCACATGCTGCGGGTGTTCAAGCCGAGTTCGCCGATGTCGCTCGGGACCTGGTCTCTGACGGTCTACTCGCTCCTTCTGACCGCGATCGTGGCGGTCGAATTCGTCGCGGCGGCGGGGTGGGTGCCGGGCAACTCGGCCGCCGCGTGGTGGATTCGCACGCTCGCGGTGGTCGTCGGGCTGCCGTTCGCGTTCGGGTCGGCGGCGTACAAGGGGGTGCTGTTCAGCACGACCGCGCAGCCGGGCTGGAAGGACGCCCGGTGGCTCGGCGCGTACCTCGTGAACACTGCGGTGACGCTCGGCGCAGCGGAACTGCTCGTGATCGCTGCACTGACGGGCGAGCCGCTGGCTGTCGATACGCTTCGTCTGGCCGTCGGGCTGCTCATCGTGCTCAATCTGGTCGCGCTTGCCCTGCTGGTCGGGGATCTCTATCCGCTGCTGTCCCGGCTCTACGCCCGCAGGGACTTCGGTGTCGCCGGTCTCTTCGTACTACTTACCGGCGTTGTGATTCCGGCGAGTTCGCTGCTCGCCGGCGGCGTCCCCGTGACCGCGTCCGTCGCCGTGGCCTCGCTCATCCTGGCGAGCCTCGGCGTCCGTTTCGCGATCGTTCGGTTGCCGCACGACGCGACCTAGAGAAACGGCTTTCGGGGTAAGGTGTCGAGGTCTCATTTCGACGTTAGCGCTGATCGACACCGGGAGTGGGCCGGGCTGAAGGTGCCGACTACATTGACGCCAAACAGAAAGCGTGCGCTCTATCACCAAGAACAGCCGGTAGCGTCCATGGCGCTGGCCGTGTGAACCACGGCCCTGAGAGATCGACGACTTCTCCCTTCCTCGGGAGGAGCTGCCATACCGATGATGAGCAAGGGCCGCGCTCGGCTCGAGCCGATGTCGCTTCGACGAGGAGGGACACATGACGGCGAAGCTCGCAGCATTGGTACTGGTACTGGGCCTCGGTGGCATCGTTGCGCCTCCGACGCCGGGCTGGACCGCGGGCTCACCGGCTCAGGTCGGAATTTCGCCCGTGTCAGCCCGCCGTGAATACTCGGTGTTCGACGCGGCGAAGGAGTCGCTCTTCGGCGATCCCTACTCCGATCCCGATCGGTGGCAGCCCCTGTCCCTCGGCACCCTCTTCACGGAGGGGTGGGACGAGCCCTGGATCAGTCCGCCGAAGGGCGGCGGAGGCGCGCCGAGGCAGAGCTGGCTCAACGCCTTCAACGGCGTCTTCTACCGCCTCGCCAACGTCCCCTTCGGCTGGGTCCACGGCGACGGCGGTGACGCGTACACCGGGAGCCTCAATCTCTTCACGCCGTTCAGCCGGCGGTTCGAGGTGGAGTGGCAGATCCCCTTCATCGTCTCGAGCCGGGGGTCGGACGGCACCCGCCACAACGCCTTCGGCGACTTCGCGGTCACGACGCGGTTCCTGCTCTCCGAGACGCGGGACGTGAGCCAGTCGTTCAACCTCACGTTCCGCACACCAACCGGTGACATCGACAACCACAACGGCGTGGCGGCCATCACTCCCGACTACGAGTTCTGGGCGAACTGGTGGCGGGGTTTCGTCGTCCGTGGCGGCGCCGCCCTCGCGGTCCCGTACAACCATGACGGCATCCGCAAGGCGGGCGCGCGCACGAGCTTCCTCGGCAATCTGTCCGCGGGCTACTACTTCACGCCGCATGACTTGACGCCCGTCGGCGATCTCGTGTGGTACGTCTCCACCAACCTGACCCAGCCGACGGACGACCGGGGGCTGAGCACGACCACGCTCACGTTCACGCCGGGATTCCGTACCCACCTGGGGTGGAATTGGTTCCTGTTCGGCGGCGTCGAGGTGCCCGCCACCAAGCCGGAGCCGTTCGACTATCAGGTGCTCGGCGAGCTGCTGAAGGTGTTCTGATCGCCCGCTGGAGCCAGGCGAAGGGTTTAGGGCACTCTCGTCCGGCCGACTGCGAGCTTTATCGGGCCGGTATATTCGAGAAGAGCGCGCCGAGGCCCTCCGCCATTGTCGGGTGCGCGATGATCGCGTCGCGCAAGCCCGTGTAAGGCATGCTGGCCAACATCGCGGTCTGAACCACGGCCATGACTTCGCCCGCCTCGGCGCCGAGCATGGTGAAACCCAGAATGCGGTTGCCGTCGGCCTCGACCAGTGCCTTCAGGAAGCCGCGCGTCTCCGAGATTGTCCGCGATCGCAACACGGCGACGATCGGCAGCTTCGCGACACGAACGGCGATGCCCTGGCGTTGGGCCTCGCGTTCGCTCAAGCCGACCCGCGCTAGTGGCGGGTCAGTGAACATGCAGTACGGGACCAGCCGATTGCGAGTAGTACGATCGCCGCCGGCGAGATTGTCCCGAATGATACGGAAATCGTCGAACGACACATGGGTGAACTGTGGGCTGCCCGCGCACTCGCCAACTGCCCAGACATCAGACGCACTCGTCTCGAGCCGGTCGTTGACCGCGACATATCCGCGGGTGTCGAGTGCGACACCGGCGAGGTCGAGCCCGATCCCGCTCGTATTTGGGGTGCGTCCGACCGCGACCAGGATATCGCTGCCTTCGATGGTCTGATCACCTGAGGGCGTGCGCATCTGGAGGCTAACGGTTTCTCCGGACCGGCCCTGCACACCGAGAACCTTGGCTTCGAGATGCACCACGATCCCTTCGTCGCGCAGCATCTCCAGGATGGCGGCCGCGACGTCGGAATCTTCCCGGCCGGCGAGCTGAGGTCCCGCCTCGATGATGCTCACGCGGCTGCCGAACCGGCGATAGGCTTGTGCCAGTTCCAGTCCGACATAGCCGCCGCCGATGACGACCAGGTGGTCGGGCAGTCGATCGAGTTCGAGCGCCTCGAT
>Ga0137403_10006111_pt1 | contig 13829 bp, 19 predicted proteins | sample CZOMad2_1_16fung_FD_122057 | JGI IMG/M metagenome (GOLD analysis project Ga0137403, IMG submission 122057) | Vadose zone soil fungal communities from Angelo Coast Range Reserve, California, USA - CZOMad2_1_16fungal (Hybrid Assembly) | ecosystem: Environmental > Terrestrial > Soil > Vadose zone... | reverse complement strand
CACGCAGGGGCTGAAGACCCCCGAAGAGAGAGGTCAGAAGGAATGGCACAGGGACAGGTGAAGTGGTTCAACGATGCGAAGGGTTACGGGTTCATCACGCAGGAAGGTGGAGAAGACGTCTTCGTCCACTACAGCGCCATCCAGGCCCAGGGCTTCAAGTCCTTGGCCGAAGGTGACCGGGTCGAGTTCGAGGTGACCCGCGGCCCCAAGGGTCTTCAGGCTGCGAACGTCCGCAAGGTTTAGGTCCTACCCCTGTCGCTTCCGCCCGGGCCCGCCGGCGGGCCCGGGTGCTCTTCGTAGTACCTGCCAGGTAGAAGCCTCAGATCGAGACCAACGAGAAAGGTAAACGACCCTCATGATCCGTTCGTTCAACGAGCTGCACCTCAGCGCGCCCATGCTCGACGCCATCGCGCGCGCGGGCTACATCACGCCCACGCCGATCCAGGCGCGGGCCATCGGCATCGTGCTCGAAGGCAAGGACCTCATCGGCTGCGCCCAGACGGGCACCGGCAAGACGGCCGCCTTCGCGATTCCGACCATCGAGCGTCTCTGCGCGTCCCGTCCGGGCGCCGGCGCCCGCGCCCTCGTGCTCGCGCCGACGCGCGAGCTGGCGCTGCAGATCACCGAGCACTTCGCGATGCTCGGCGGCGCGCGCGGCCTCCGCACGGTCACCCTCATCGGCGGCGAGCCGATGGGCCCGCAGCTGGCCGGACTCGCGCGGCGTCCCGACGTCATCGTGGCCACACCGGGCCGGCTCTTCGACCACCTCGAGCGCCGCAGCGCCACGCTGAGCTCCGTGCGCATCGTCGTCCTCGACGAGGCCGACCGCATGCTCGACATGGGCTTCGCGCCCCAGGTCGAGCGCATCCTGGCCGTCACGCCGCTCGACCGCCAGACGCTCTGCTTCTCGGCCACCATGCCCGAGGACGTGGAGCGCCTCGTGCGCAAGCACCTCTCGCGCCCCGAGCGCGTGGAGGTCGGCTCCGTGGCCAAGCCCGTGGCCGCCGTCACCCAGCGCCTCTTCGCGACCGACAACCGCGAGAAGATGCCGCTGCTGCTGCAGCTCCTGGGCGAGGAGCGCGGCCAGACGCTGGTCTTCACCCGCACCAAGCACCGCGCCGACCGCCTCGCGCGCGCGGTGGCCGCCGCCGGCCATCGCGTCACGCGGCTGCACGCCGATCGCACGATGTCGCAGCGCCGCGAGGCGCTCGACGGCTTCCGCGCCGGCCGCTACCGCATTCTCGTGGCCACCGACATCGCTGCGCGCGGCATCGACGTGCCGGAAATCGCGCACGTGGTCAACTTCGACCTCCCGCATACGCCGGAGGATTACATCCACCGCATCGGCCGCACCGCGCGCGCCGAGGCGACCGGGCAGGCGACGAGCTTCGCCGTGCCCGAGGAACGGGACCAGTTGCGCGCGATCGAGCGGCATCTCGGCCACCCCGTGCCGCGGAACTGAAGCAGAAGCTCGCAACACCCGACCATGATGGTCGGATCAACAAGGGGCGCAACGACGCCCCCGGAGGACAGCAGAAATGGCAACCGGTACCGTGAAGTGGTTCAACGACGCGAAGGGCTTCGGCTTCATCACGCAGGAAGGTGGCGAGGACGTCTTCGTGCACTACAGCGCGATCCAGGCGCAGGGCTTCAAGAGCCTCGTCGAGGGTGACCGCGTGGAGTTCGAAGTGACGCGCGGCCCGAAGGGTCTGCAGGCGGCGAACGTCCGCAAGGCCTAGCGTGCGCGGCGCCGCTCGCGCGTTCGCGCGCGGGCGGCGCCGCCCGCTTCGTTACCGACGGTCGATCACGAGAGGTCGACCCACACCGTCTTGATTTCCGTGTAGTGCTCCAGCCCCGCCGCGCCCATCTCGCGCCCGAAGCCGGACTCCTTGAAGCCACCGAAGGGCAGCGCGGCGTCGAACAGGTTGTAGGCGTTCACCCACACCGTGCCGGCGCGGATCGTCTGCGCGGCGCGCAGCGCCTTGGCGACGTCCCGCGTCCACACGGCGGCGGCCAAGCCGTACGTCGTGTTGTTGCCCTCGACCAGCCCCTCCTCGAGTGACTTGAAGGGGATGACCGACAGCACGGGGCCGAAGATCTCCTCGCGCGCGATCTTCATCGAGTTGCGCACGCCGTCGAAGATGGTCGGCTGGATGAAGTAGCCCTTGCCATTGCCGACGGTGGCCCGGCCGCCGCCGGTCACGAGGCGCGCACCCTCCTGCTTGCCCGCCTCGATGTAGGACAGCACGGTCTCCATCTGCGCCTTCGAGACCACGGGACCCATGCGGGTGGCCTTGTCCATTGGATCGCCGACGGTGAGCCCCTTCACGCGGTCGGTGAGCTTTCCCATGAAGGCGTCGTGGATGGAGTCCTCGAGGAACAGCCGCGAGCCCGCGGCGCACACCTCGCCCTTGTTGTAGAAGATCCCGGTGAGCGCGCCCTTCACCGCCGCCTCCATGTCGGCGTCGGCGAACACGATGTTGGGCGACTTGCCGCCGAGCTCGAGCGAGAGCCGCTTCAGGGTGCCCGCCGCCTCGCGCATGATCTGCTTGCCGACCTCGGTGGAGCCCGTGAACGCGATCTTGTCCACGCGCGGATCGCGCACCATGGCCATGCCGACCTTGCCGCCGGGGCCCGTCACCACGTTGACCACGCCCTCGGGCACGCCCGCCTCCTGGCAGAGCTCGGCGAACTTGAGCGCGGTGAGTGGCGTCTGCGACGCCGGCTTCAGCACGATGGTGTTGCCGGCGGCCAGGGCGGGCGCGAGCTTCCACGACGAGAGGAGGAAGGGAAAGTTCCACGGCACGATGGCGCCGACCACGCCGACGGGCTGGCGCAGCGTGAACGTGAACGCGCCCGGCCGGATGGCCAGCGTGTCGCCGTGGATCTTCGTGGCCCAGCCCGCGAAGTAGCGGAACACGTCGGCCGCGAACGGGATCTCGACCTTGCCCGAGTCGAACATCGTCTTGCCCGTGCAGAGGCTCTCGAGCTTCGCCAGCTCGTCGAGATTCGTGGTGATGAGGTCGCCGAGCCGCCAGACGATGCGGCCGCGCTCGTGCGCGCTCATCTTCGGCCACGGCCCCGAGTCGAAGGCCTTGCGCGCGGCCGCCACCGCGGCGTCGATGTCGCGCTCGTCGCCCTTGCCGACCCGGGCCAACGGCTCCTCGTTGGCGGGATTGATCGGCTGGTACGTCTCACCGGACGCCGGCGCCTGCCACTTGCCTGCGACGAAGATCTCTCCAGCGTTCATCGTGTGGACCTCGTGGGGCGTGTCGCCCTCGTCTGCCTGAACGATTGGTCGAAGTGGCGCTTCATCGAGTCCTCGAGCGCGCTCCGGAACGTCCGGTAGTGGCGCAGGAAGCGCTTGCCCGCGTCCGTCAGCCGCATGCCGCTCTCGGGACCGCCGCCCGCCGCCCGCTCCACGAACTTGAAGCCGGCCGCGTGCTCCAGCTCGCGCAGGTAGCCCCAGGCGTTGCGGTACGACATCTCGAACGCTTCCGCCGCCTTCTTCAGCGAGCCGCGCTGCTCGATCGCCTCCAGCAGCCGCGCCCGGCCGTCGCCGAACTTCAGGTCGTCGCCGAACGTGACCCAGACCCGCAGCTTCGGCTTCATGACAGACCCAGATCTTACGTCACGAACACGTCGCTGTCGCGTCACGCGGCCATGATCTTCGCCTGCGATAACGGGTGGGTCGATTCACGAACCCTTCTCCACCGCCCGCCAAGGAGGCGATCCATGATCCCTCGCCGCTCGTTTCTGAAAGGAGCATTGGCCACCGCCCCGCTGCTGCTCGTCGGCCCCCCGCTGCTACGGCCCGACGCCGCGCGCGCGCAGAACATCGGCCCGAGCACGACGACCGATCCGTACCTGCTGCCCAGCGTGCCCGGCGTTCAGACGGTCTCGATCCTGACCGTGGGCGATTCCGTCGGCGGCTACCGGATGGTCGGGATCCCCGACGGCCTCGGCGCCCTCCGTGACCCGCGCCACCACGTCACGCTGCTGATGAACCACGAGCTCGGAGGCACCAGCGGCGTCGTGCGCAAGCACGGCAGCAAGGGCGCCTTCGTCTCGCGCTGGACGCTCGACCGCCGCAGCCTCGAGATCGTGGCGGGCGAGGACTTCACGCTGTCCGCGCAGCAGGTGTTTCTGTGGGACACGGCGACGCGGCAGCACGTGCGCGGGACCACCGCCTGGGAGCGCCACTGCTCGGCGGACCTGCCGCGGCCGGCCGCGTTCTTCCACGAGGGCAAGGGCACGCGCGAGCGCATCTACGTGAACGGCGAGGAAGTCAGCCGTGGCCGCGCCTGGGCGCGCGTGGTCACGGGCGTCCATGCGGGCGAGGCGTGGCAGCTGCCGCGCCTCGGGCGCATGGCGTTCGAGAACGTGGTGGCGAGCCCGTATCCTCAAGACAGGACGGTCGTCGTGCTCACCGACGACGGCTCGCTGAGCACGGCACCGATCGCCGCCAACTTCCCGGGCGAGGTCTACGTCTACGTCGGCACCAAGACCACGCACGGCCATCCGGTCGAGCAGGCGGGCCTGACCAACGGCACGCTCTTGGGCATCACCGTGACCGTCGGCGGCCACCGCGTCACCGAGGAGAGCAACGCCTTCGGCCTCGGCAACGCGGTCAGCGGCTACGTCGGCGCCGGGCGCTTCGGCCTCGCGGACCTCGGCGACGTCTCCGCGCTGGGCCCGCTGGAGCTGCAGCAGGCCTCCATCGACGCCGGCGTGATGCGCTTCCGGCGTCCGGAGGACAGCGCCTGGGACCCGCGGCGACGGCACCGCACCGACGTGTACTTCGTGACGACGGCCAGCCCCACCAGCAACTGCCGGCTGTGGCGCCTGCGCTTCGACGACGTCGAGCATCCCGAGCGCGGCGGGACGATCGAGATCCTCCTCGATGGCGATGAGGGCCAGATGATGCTCGACAACGTGACCATCGACCGCCGCGGCCGCATCCTCATGCAGGAGGATCCCGGCAACAACCCGCGCGTGGCGAAGATCTGGCTCTACCAGATCGGCACCGGCGAGCTCGTCGAGGTCGCCGCGCACAACCCACGGTTCTTCGACGCGACCGTTGCCGACCACTCCGCCTTCATCACGCAGGACGAGGAATCGTCGGGCATCATCGACGCCGGTCACATCCTCGGTGACGGCTGGTTCCTGCTCGACGTCCAGGCGCACAAGGTCAGCAGCGATTCCGAGCTGGTCGAGGGTGGCCAGCTGCTGGCGATGTACGTGGACCCGCGCATCGGGCGCGACCCGCACGAGGAGGACGACGAGCGCGAGCACGACGACGAGGACGACGACGACCCGGACGACGCCTGAGGGACGCGCACGGGGCTCGGCCCGGCCGCCGCGGGGCGGCCGGGTCCGCTCAGCGGGCGGCGATGGCGAGCGCGATGCGCTCGGGTGTCAGCGGCAGCTCGGTGAGCCGGATGCCGATCGCGTCCTCGATGGCGTTGGCGATGGCCGCCGGCGCAGGGACGATCGGCGGCTCGCCGACGCCGCGCGCGCCGAACGGTCCGGCCGGCGACGGCTTCTCCACGATGATGGTCTCGATGTTCGGCAGGTCGGCGGCCGTCAGCTTGCGATAGTCGAGCAGGCTCGGGTTCGTCAGCCGGCCCTTGTCGTCGTACACGAGCGCCTCGGTCAGCGCCATGCCGAGGCTCTGTACCGCCCCGCCCTGCATCTGGCCCTTGACGCCGAGCGGGTTGATCGCGCGGCCCGCGTCCTGCACCACCACGAAGTCGCGCAGCGTGACCTCGCCGGTGTCCGGGTCCACCTCGATCCGCGCGAGCTGCGCGGCGAACGCCGGCGCCTGCTGCGTGAAGGCCGGGGTGGCGACGCCCAGCACCGGCGGGACCTTCGACATGTAGAGGTTGCCCTTCCGGCCGATGGCCGCCAGCGTCATGCCGCGATCGGGCACGCCGCGCACGACCACCTTGCCGTTCTCGATCTCGAGGTCCTGCACGGAGGCTTCGAGCTCCTTGGCGGCGATCTCCAGCGTCTGCCGCCGCGCGTCCCCGGCCGCCTGCATCACCGCCGTGCCGACCGTGTAGACGGTCTTGCTGCCGGCGCTGAGACCGGTCAGCGGCGCCACGTCGGTGTCGCCGGTGGTGATCTTCACGTGCTCGATGTCCACGCCGTACGCCGACGCGGCGATCTGGGCGAGCGCGATGTTGGTCCCCGCGATGTCGACCTGGCCCGTGAGCACGCTGAGCGTGCCGTCGGGATTGAGGCGCACGGTGGCGCTGGTCGGCTGCAGGCCGCCGAGCCAGCCCCCGAGCGCCAGGCCGGTGCCGCGCAAGCGGCCGTTCCCGGCGCTCTTCTTCCACTCGTCGCGCGTCTTCCAGATCGGATGCTCGGCGATCCGCGTGAGCACCTCGACCCCGCCGTTGCTGAGCCACGGCTGGCCGTTCGCCATCAGATCGCCCTCGCGCTCGAGGTGGCGCAGGCGGAACGCGACGGGATCCTGGCCGAGCGCGCGCGCGATCTGCTCCATGTGCGAATCGATCGCGAAGATCGTGTGCGGCGCCACGGGGGCGCGGTAGGCGGCGATGCTCGGCTTGTGAGTGAGGACCTCGAAGCCGCGCACGTCGAAGGCCGGCCACTTGTAGAGGCTGGCCAGGAAAACGCCGCTCACCGCGAGGACGGCGCCGGAGAACGCGCCCGACTCGATGACCACCTCGCCATCGAGCGCCACCAGCGCGCCATCGCGCTTGACCCCGGTCTTGAGACGGATGATCACCTGCGGCGCCGGCATGCCGGCCTCCAGCTCCTCGCGCCGGGTCATCACGTAGCGCACCGGCCGCCCGGTCACCCGCGCGAGCACCGCCGTGATCGGCTCGCAGAGCGCGCGGATCTTGCCGCCGAAGCCGCCCCCGCACTCCATCGGGATCACCTTGATGCGGTTCTCCGGCAGCTCGAGCACGTCGGCCACTTCCGACCGGGTATTGAACGAGCCCTGCGTGCTCGCCCACAGCGTCAGCTGGCCCGTGGTGTCCCACTGCGCGAGCACGGCGTGCGGCTCGAGGTAGCCCTGGTGGACCATGGGAATGCGGTACGTCTTCTCGATGACGACGTCCGACTCCGCGAGCCCCTTGGCCACGTCGCCGCGCTGCAGGCGCGTCTGCTGCGAGATGTTGGCGGCCTTGGCCGGCTTCGCGTCGGTCTTCACACCGGCCACGCTGCCGTGGGCCTGGGCCTCGCTCGTATCCGCCTCGGTGCCGGCCTCCGCCACCGACGGCGCGCCGGGCTTCATGGACTCGAGTGGATCGACGGCCGCCGGCAGGACCTCGTACACGACCTCGATGAGATCGAGCGCCTCTTCCGCGATGGCGGGCTCGTCGGCGGCGACGGCGGCCACCGGCTGGCCGGCGAACACCACGCGGTCGATGGCGAGGACGGCGTGGGCCCGCGTCGGCGCCTTCTTCTTGAGGTACGGCATGTCGGCGGCGGTCAGCACCGCGCGCACGCCGGCCAGCGCCTTCGCCCGGCTGGTGTCGATGCGCGTGATGCGCGCGTGCGCGTGCGGGCTTCGCAGCAGCTTCGCGTGGAGCAGGCCCTTGGGCTTGAGGTCGGCGACGTACTGCACCTGGCCGGTCACCTTCTCGGGCCCGTCGGGGCGCGGGATGGAGAGCCCGACGCCCTTCACGTCACGCGTCGTCTTCATCACGGACATACGCTCACCCTTTCGCCGCCACGCCGGCGGCCTCGGAGATCGCGGTGATCATCGTCGTGTAGCCCGTGCAGCGGCAGAGGTTGCCCGCGATCGCGTAGCGGATCTCTGCGTCCGTCGGCTTCGGGTTCTCGTCGAGCAGAGCGGCGGCGGCCATGAGCACGCCGGGAATGCAGAACCCGCACTGCGGCACGCCGTGGCGCACGAACGCCTCCTGCACCGGCGTGAGCACGCCCGCGCGCGCCAGCCCCTCGATGGTCGTGACCGCGCGCCCGCGCGCCTGCATGGCCAGCACCAGGCAGCTCGCCACGAGCCGGCCGTCGAGGTGGACGGAGCACGCGCCGCAGTCGCCGGTCCCGCAGCCCTCCTTGGGGCCGGTGAGGCCGAGGTCCTCGCGCAGCGCGTCGAGCAGCGTCACGTACGGCTGCACGAGCGTCTCCACGGCGTCGCCGTTCACGGTGCACCTCAAGATCTGTTTGGCCACCCCGGTCCTCCGATCGCTCAGGCGCGAGCGCGCGAGAGCGCCTCCGTGAGCGTGCGACGGGTCAGGATGCGGACGAGGTGACGGCGGAACTCCGCCGAGCCGCGCTGATCGCTGATGGGCCTGGCCGCCTCGACGGCGAGGTCCGCCGCGCGCGTGATCGCCTGCGGCGTGAGCGGCTGGCCGGCGAGCGCCTGCTCCGCCGCGGTGGCGCGCACCGGCGTCGGCGCCACCGCGGCCAGCGCGATGCGGGCCTTGGCGCACACGCCATCCGTGAGCGAGACCTGGGAGGCGACACCGACGACGGCGATGTCGAGCTCGCGCCGCGGCGTGTGGCGCAGATAGGCGCCTCCGCTCCGCGGGCCAGGCGCGGGAATCACGAGCTCGACCAGCAGCTCGTCGGGAGCGAGCACGGTGCGCCGCACGCCCGAGAAGAACGACGCGACGGGCACGCGGCGGCGGCCCCCGGCCGACGCGATGACGGCCTCGGCGTCGAGCGCGACGAGCGGCGGCGCCATGTCCGCGGACGGCGCGGCGTTGCACAGGTTGCCGCCGACCGTCGCGAGGTTGCGGATCTGGATCGAGCCCACGAGGGCGGCGCTCTCGGCCAGGGCCGGATACGTCGCGACGATGCGCGGGTCACGCTCGAGCGCGCGCGCGGTCACGGCGGCACCGACGCGGAAGCCCCGCTGCCCATCGCCCTCGAGCACGCGCAGCTCCGCGACACCCGAGAGATCGACGACCGTGGTCGGCTTGATCAGGCCGTTCTTGAGCTGCGGCAGGAGGTCGGTGCCCCCCGCGAGCAGCTGCACCTCCGATCCGCGGCCCTTGAGGGCGCGCAGGCAATCATCGACGCTGCCGGGGGTGATGAGCTCGAATCGACGCACGCGAAATCTCTCCGATCTCTCGGGGGTGCTCGATTGTCGGCGACGAACGGCCGCGCGTCAACTCCGGGCTTTGTAAAAATGAAAGCCCCGACGATGGCTGCGGCGCGTGGTGCTTCTCACTCGCGCGTCGCGCCGCCCCGCTGGTGAGGCGGGATCGTCGGGGCCGGTGGTGCCTGGACTCCCAGGCGCGCCACCTGGAGCTAGCGTGGACCCTGCCTAGGAGGCAACCACCTCACAGAGCACCGTAGGGGAACACATCGGCTGGATCACCTCCTATTCTCGGCAAGGCCACCACGCAGGCCCAGTTCCCACCCACCCAGAACCAGATGCCGACTCCCGGCCCCGGGCCCGGCCACGTCAGCCGCCGGCGGGATTGTCGGCGGGGACGCTCAGGAGCGCTGTTGTCGCTCCGGCCGATTTCCTCCCATCCTACCCCCGGCTTTTTCTCTCTCCAAACAAAAAGTGTCAGCGGCTCACTTCACGACGATGCGCTCCCGGTTCCGCTCCCACAGGGCGGCGCCGATGCCCTCGACCTTGCGCAGATCCTCGCCGCGCTTGAAGGGCCCGTGCGCCTCGCGATAATGCACGATGCGCTCGGCCACCGTGTGGCCGACGCCCTCGAGCTTCTGCAGCTCCTTGGCCGAGGCCGTGTTGATGTTGATCTTGTCGTGGCTCTCGCCGACGGCGGCGGTGGCCGTGATCGACTCAGAGACGACGGCGGCGAGCGCCGGCGTGGCCGCGAGCGCGGCCAGCAGAGTGACGGTGACGATGCGGCGTGCCATACGAGTCCTCCCGCGTGAGCGTGCACTGCGTGCTCGAGGAATTTCGAGCGGCGCCATTGCACGGCGCGCGGCGTGGCGCGTCAATGTCCAACGTCTCTTACGTGTATCCTTCCGAGTTGGCGATGGCGGACCTCTTGATCAAGACTGCCGACGAGCTTCGCGATAGCGATGTCGAGGCACGAGCCGGAGCCCGCCGGGCGGCACGGGAAACCCCGGTGCTCCGTGCGGTGCTCCGGCTCTTCGCCGACTTTGGCGGGCCCGTGAGCGTCGCGGCTGTCGCCGCGAGTATCGCAGGCGCTGAGCCGGGAACGGTCCGCAAGACGCTCGCGGCCTTGAGCGAGGAGGATCTGCTGATACTCCGTGGCGACAGTATCGAGCTTGCGTACCCCTTCTCCACGGCACCGACCCCGTTCGTTGTCGGGCGTGCCGATGGCCGGGAGCACTTCACCTGTTGCGCGATCGATGCCCTCGGAATCGCGCCGATGCTGAACGAAAACGTCGAGATCGCGACGCGCTGCCATCACTGCAACGCGGCGCTACGGTTTCCGGTTGGCCCAGAGGGGCCGTCGCCCGGTGCTCACGACCTCATGGTCTGGGTGACGCGGATGCGGCCCGAGGATGGGCGCGCATGTACCGGCCTCTGAACGAAGCTGAACTTCTTCCGGTCGGAAGAACATCTACGGGCTTGGTGGGAGCGCAATCAGCAGGAGCACGGGGCGGGCATGACGCTCGCTGAAGCGTTCAAGATCGGCCGACGGAGTTTCGGCGGCCTGCTCGTCGTGTCTCAGTCTTGAGAGGGTTCGGGTCGGGGGGGCGCTTTAGGACGCTCGTACGGGTCAGTCCGCCTATCCGTCGGTCGCAGGTTCGCGCCGCGCCGACGGGCCCTCTCCGCTCGTATCTGTCGGGCCTCGATGGCCACCATTTCGCTGGCATGGATCGCCGCTTCGGCGGCCTTCACCAGTCCCTTTGCCCGCTCGATCATTGCTTCGCCGACGCGGATCAGGTTCTCGAGTCCTTCCGGGTCGATCGCGGCTCGTGCCTTCTCACGGAGAGCGGCGTCGTCCATCGATGGGCCCCCGGCATCGCAACTTCACAGTGGCGTTGGGCGGAAGGCCAAGCCAGATGCCAAGGGGGTCCGGCGCCAGATGCGCCTGCCGGAGGCCCGCTGGAAGGCGCCACCAGTGTAGCAAGTCGGCCTGAAGTTCGAGCCGCGACTTCTCAAGCCGGCCGGTCCTGCGCATCGGGCACGGCGCCCTGGCCGCAGGTCGCCTGGTGGACGTGGTGCCCGGGCCTTCTCATCGCCGCCCCGCGAAATGCACGGTATTCCTCGCATTCGCGTCTGGCATCCCGTATGCGACGGGGCTCCGTCATCTCATCTCAGGAGGAACGTCATGGACAAGAAGAGCGGTAACGGCAAGCGGTCCGGCAAGCGCGTTGTCAGGGATCTTCCTCTTTCCGACGCTGCGACTCCCGGCGTGAAGGGAGGCGTCCTCGCTAGCGCCATCAGTGAAGTCATGAAGAACTTCGGCGGCGCCCTTCAGACCGCTGCGAGGAACGGGTAATTCTGATGGAGGACACCATGGACAAGAAGATCAGCAATGGCGACCGCGCAGTGAGCGACCTTCCGCCCCGCAAGGGCCAGGACGTCAAGGGTGGGATGCTCAACCTGAACGGAACGACTGCAGCGGCGACTGCAACGGCGCCTCGGCGCATTGCGGATGTGATCTTCTCCTACACGAACCGGTAGACGGATTGAGTTGAAACCACAAGGAGGGACGCCATGAAGAAGCAGAGTGGTAACGGCAAGCGCGCGGTGAAGGATCTGACGGCGAAAAGAGCCGCGTCGGTCAAGGGTGGCCTGACGTGCGCGACGGGTAAGCACTACATCAAGGCCCTGTGATCTGTCGCGCCGAGCGGAGCCGCCGATCACCAGCGACGGCGAGCAAGAAGGAACGTCATGGACAAGAAGAGCGGTAGAGGCAAGGCGGTCGGTCAGCGCAGCACGCTCAAGGACCTCACGCCCCGAAGGGAGCACGAATTGGTCAAGGGCGGGACAATCACCAAGATCAGCTGGAGCGGCTCTGGCGGTGACCGTCCGACCGAGCCGATCACCTAGGTGACGTCTTATCCAGGAGGGACACCATGAAGGCGAAGAAGAAGAGCGGCAGCACCAAGGGCAAGTCGTCGGGCAAGCGCGCGGTGAAGGATCTGCCGGCGCATACAGCCCAGAGCGTCAAGGGCGGGGCTAAGGATGGCAGCCTCGACGCCGGCGTTTCTTTCAAAAACCCGCCCCGGGAGTGAGCGCCTGAACGATTCGGCGATGCGGCCGGAGCCGCGCGGAGAAGGGGGAACGGACATGTCATCGACATCGAGCAAGCCGCGGACGCATCTTCTGCCGATTCTGCTGGTCTCCATGGTCTTGCTCGTCGCGACGTTCATCGTCCTTGTCGCGACGCGAGCGGAAAGCGCAGGAGTATTGGGTTACGGCTTCATCGGGTGATCATGACGCTCTTGCGGTGACCCGCGTCTCGCCAAGAGCCTGGACATCCGCCGCGGTCGACGGGCTCGACGACGCGACCAGCCGCAACCCAGCCGCAACCGCCCCGGATGTTCAGACCACCACAACGCAAGTAGCGCGCTGAGTTAGGCCCTCACTCTCGTCAGTATCCAACGTTCGCGTGGCGTGCCCGCACGGAGACGCCGGCGGCTATACTGCCGGCGACGACGAGAGGAGGCGGCGCGATGCTCAAGGACTTCCGGGCGTTCCTGATGCGGGGCAACGTGGTCGATCTCGCGGTCGCGGTCGTGATCGGCGCCGCCTTCGGCGCCATCGTCACGTCGTTCGTGAAGGACATCCTGACGCCGCCGATCGGGCTGGTGCTCGGTCGCGTCAACTTCGACGACCTGTTCGTGACGCTGTCGGGGGGCTCGTATCCGTCGCTGGCGGCCGCCAAGGCCGCGGGCGCGCCGACGCTGAATTACGGCACCTTTATCAACACGATCATCAACTTCGTGATCGTCGCCTTCGCGGTGTTCATGCTGGTGCGTCAGATCGACCGGCTGCGCGCGCGCCCGTTGCCGCCGTCGCCGTCCACGAAGGAATGCCCGCAGTGCGCGATGGTGATCCCGGTGCGCGCGGTGCGCTGCCCGCACTGCACTAGTAACGTGGGGGGCCCCGAGATGGCCCCCCACACCCCCCAACGCTCGTAGCGTCCCGGCGAAGCCGTGACGCTCCTCGATTTCGCTACTCCGGCGCGTCCGCGGCCAGGCGGTCGAGATACTCCTGCCATTCGACGGGCAGGAGTGACTTCTTGCGCGTGTTGCAGTCCTTGCACGCGGCCACGACGTTGCCCCGGGCCGAGGCGCCGCCGCGGCCGAGCGGCACCAGGTGGTCCATCGTGAGCGCCTTCGGACCCACGCGCCGGCGGCAGTAATAGCAGACGCCGTCGGACACGCGGCGCTTCCACCACTGGCTGGCGCGCAGCTCGCGCGCCTTCGCGCGCTGGCGCCGCAGCTCGTCGGGATCGACGGGCGCGTAGAAGTCAGTCATGGCCCGCCAGCGCCGTGGAGAGCTCCTCCCACTCGCGCATGAGCCACGCCATCTGCTCCTCGGCGCTCTTGCGCTCGCCAGCGACCGTCCGCGCGCGCTCGCCGTCGACGTAGAGGGCGGGATCGGCCAGGGCCGCGCCGATCTCCTCCAGCCGCGCCTCGAGCGCGTGGATGCGCGCCTCCACCTCCTCCACGCGGCGGCGCAGGTCGCGCACCTCGCTGCTCACGCGCTTCTTGCGCGAGGGCGCGGTCGGCGGGCGGCGATCCGCGGCGGGCACGGCCCGAGCGGCGGCGCGCGCCACCGCCGGAGCGGGCGCGGGGGCCGTCGTCGCCGCCAGGTAGTCGTCGTAGCCGCCGAGGTAGCGCGTCAGCCGGCCGTGGTCGACGTGGGTGACCTCGGTGCCGATGCGATTGATGAAGTAGCGGTCGTGCGAGATGAACACGAT
>Ga0137403_10006110_pt1 | contig 13831 bp, 12 predicted proteins | sample CZOMad2_1_16fung_FD_122057 | JGI IMG/M metagenome (GOLD analysis project Ga0137403, IMG submission 122057) | Vadose zone soil fungal communities from Angelo Coast Range Reserve, California, USA - CZOMad2_1_16fungal (Hybrid Assembly) | ecosystem: Environmental > Terrestrial > Soil > Vadose zone... | reverse complement strand
GGAAACGTCTGATGAACCATGGACTCAAGCGTCTTCTCGATGAACGCTTCTTCGTTGCGGGCAGGGGTGATCAGAACGTAGGGGGGCAAGGAACCCGGTTGATTCATATTATCCTCTCAGAGTTTCTAATGATTATCGAAGCCGCGCTCCGCGGCCCGGTTGCTGGGCATACACCTCAGACCGCTCGGAGGTGAGGGACTTGTCGTAGAGCTGCTCCGGCTCGTGTACCACCACATGGCTCCCTCGGTTAGAAAAAGAGAATGGAACGCACAGAAGATTCTTGAGCCGCGTCCTGAGTTCCTGCCGCCGCTCGGGCGGCACGAAGAACAGCATGAATCCGCCGCCACCCGCTCCGAGAAGCTTGCCACCGATTGCGCCGGCACTGCGTCCAGCTTCGTAGATTCCGTCGAGGGCCGAGTTTGTAACGTTTTGCGTGAGTGTTCTTTTCAGCTGCCAGCTTTCGTTCAATAATTCACCGAATTCAGTGAGGGAACGATTCGGATCCGTGATGATCGTTTCGGCTTCGTTGACCATCTCAAACATCGTTCCCAGTTCCCGCTTCCGGTGAGGCGTCAATCTTATCTGCTCTTTGGCAATTTCCGATGCGGTTCTCGAAAACCCGGTAAAAAAAAGCGCGCAGTGCTGCTCAAGCGCGGCCAACCTCTCTCGCGGTGCTACGATCTGTTTCACCTCAAGAGTGCCGTCCGTATTGAAGTTGATGCGGTTGAATCCTCCGTAGGCTGCGCTTGCTTGATCTTGTGATCCGACAGCTTCTTGAATGATGTCCTGCTCAACATGGATGGCATCAGTGGCGAGAGCGTGCTTGTTGCGCATTTGCTCTCTGAGCGCATACAGACCCAGCAAGAGCCCCACCGTGAAAGCCGAACTCGTACCCAAGCCTGTTCGCGCCGGCAGGTCAGCGACGTGATGAATCTCAACTCCCTCCGCGACGCCTAAATACTCGAGGCACGCGCGGACCGAAGGATGTTCGAAGGCGCTGTTGTCGTCGACGTTTTCGATTCTCGAATAAGAGATACGGCTGTGGTATTCGAAAAAAGGCGGCAAGTAGCGGCAAGTTATGTAGCAGGACTTGTCGATCGTTGTGGACAATACGGCGCCGCCGAATTCACGGTAGTAGACCGGATAGTCTGTGCCGCCGCCGAAGAACGAGATTCGTAGTGGGGTGCGGGTTATGATCATGCGCTTGGATTTCCTTCTTCCGTTGATGATTCGGATTGCGCAGCACGGTCGAGGCTTTGGCGGAGAGTTTGCGCCCGCGCGTAATCTTCAGGTGTCCCTATGTCGATAAACATTCCATGCTGCTCGAGCGCGTACACACCATGCTCTAAGAGGCCGGGGAATACATCCTTTTCAAGGCTGGCTGGCCCATCCGGAATGTGCTCGAGGACGGCGCGGTTGAAAATATATACACCACCATTTACCAGGGCTGGCTCATGGGCTCCATTTTTCTCGCTGAAGCCAATGACCTGATGATTTCGATCCACTTCGACGGTTCCGTAACGAGCTGCATCGGGAACTCTCCGTACCGCCATGCTGACCATTCCGCCATGCCCCCGATGAAAGCGCTGGAACTGACAGAAATCGAGTTCCAGAAAGGAGTCACCGTTCATAAGCAAGAATTCGGGAACTCCAGAGAGAAAGCGCTCGGCGAATTTCACCGCACCGGCTGTTCCGAGCGGGCGCGATTCCTTCGAGTAGTCAATTCTGGCCCCCCATTGATGACCGTCGCCGAACTGTTCTTCCACCTGTGCGGCAAGGTGCCCCGTACACATCACCATGCGCCTGATACCTTGCGATCGCAGTTGCCTGACCAATAGTTGAAGAAAAGGAACATCCCCAACGGGAGCCAGCGGTTTGGGGGTCGAGGGCAGTACGGATTGCAGTCGCGTTCCCAACCCGCCAACGAGCAAAAGAGCAGGAGGGTCTTGCCCGAGAGGATCGTCCGGCGGAGCAGCCTTTTGGGATTTGCTATTCACAGTAGGGCAGAAAGTATTTCCTGACGCCGCGCTGAACCCGATCGGGCGGTTAGGGCGATCACAGGACAGCATCCCAGTAATCCAACATGGACTTCAGGGTCTCGTCGAGCGAATTCAGGGGTTTCCAGCCCGTGTCCTTGCGAATCTTTTGCGTGCTGCCAAAGATGATTTTTTCGTCAGACGGGCGCATCAATCTCGCGACGGGTCGGATCTCGGCTTTCACACCGGACAGGCGGATTGCAGCTTTTAGGAGTTCGCGAATCCGATGGGTCCGGGTAGCACAAAGATTGTAGGCCTCTCCGCGTTTCCCCTTCATAGCGGCGAGATAGAATCCGCGCACGGTGTCGCTTACATCGAGGAATGCCCGGCGGGGTTCGAGGTTCCCAACTTCGATGATCGGGGACTGCAAGCCCTTCTTAATCCGGACCAGTTGCCGTACAAAATCCGAAGGGGCGTCACTTGTTTTGCCGGGGCCAGTGGTGTTGAAGAGGCGGATGATCACCGCCGGAATGTTGTGATCCAGAAAATACTCACGCGCCAGCAGGTCCAGGCAGACTTTGCTGATTCCGTACGGATGCAATGGCCTAAGATGCTGCTCTTCGGTAACCGGAATCGCCGATGCCGGTACGTTTCCGTATTCGGCACTCGAACACGCCGAAACAATTACCGGGCGGCGCTTCATATGACGTGCTGCCTCAAACAGGTATAGGGAGCCCATCACGTTCGATTGAAAGGTTGTGACCGGATCCGCCCATGATGCGGTAGGTAGGCTTTGCGCCCCCAGGTGAAATATGTGCGTCGGCTGGTACTGCGCAAGGATTTGCGTAATGCGCTGGCCATTTTGCAGATTACATTGCGTGAAACTGAGATTCGGCAACTCCGGGAAGGAGACCGAGCCGCGCTGTAGATACGATCCGATCACATTCCAACCCTTGGCTTGAAGGAACTTGACCAAATGAGATCCGACAAATCCTTCCGCGCCGGTAACCAATGCAGTCTTTTTCATTGAGATTGTCTATCCGTTACCCGTTCGTCGAGGATTTTGCTTACTCCACAGAGGAGCGTTTGCCTTTCCTGCTCCCAGGTGTGTGCAAGGTAGATTTGCTGGCCCTTGCGCGCGATTCGAATCAAGTGGTCACGATGGGAGTACGTATATTGCATTTGCTTTGCGAGATCTCGAGCATTCCCTGGTTCAAAGAAGACCAGAGACTCTTCGTTGAAGTAATCCTGAATGCCTGGCGTGCTGGGTGCAATGACCGGCTTCCCGGTCGCCAGATATTCGAAGATTCGTGTGGGTGTATTGATGTCAGTGAACGGATTTCGTTGATTCGGAATAACGCCGACGTCGCACCCATCAATTTCACGGACTAGATCCTCGAGCCGACGCGGTCCGAAATAATGAACGATGTCCTGCATGCCCTTGGCTTTGACCGTTGCCATGACGCGCTCGAGAAACGGCGTGCTTGGACCGTACACCCTCAATTCCGCTGTGGGCATGCTTTCCCGCGCCAGCGCCAGCGCCTCGACAGCAAGGTCCAGCCCATTACGTTCGACCAGTGAGCCGTGATACATGAACACGAAAGGCTTAGCGGCATCTTGCTGAGCCGTCGGCTGTTCGGCCGCCGCGCGGAACGGGAATATTCTGGAGTCCGGAGCATTCATGACGACGGCGATTTTTTCCGGCTTGCAGCTGCGCGCGGAGAAAATATGTTTGCAGGCCAGGTTTACGGTGACCACCAGGTTCGTACGCGCGATACTCCACTTTTCCACGCGACGGATGAGTCGAACGCTGAAGCTCTCCTTGTCCAAGTTAAAAATAGTCGTCATGAGCTCGGGCATCGGATCATGCAGATCCAGGATGACCTTGGCTCCTAAAGCCTTCGGTACCAAGGCACTCAATACGAGGATGTCCGGCATGTTGTGGACGTACACCAGATCGTAGCGGCGTGTGAATGAGCGCCAGGCAAAGATCAATGACGAGATGAGAATGAAGCTTCCATATTGAAAGGCATAGCTCAGCTTGCCACCGCGGCGGTGCTTCATCGGCACGCGCAGAACCTCGAGGCCGCCAGAAGTTTCCTGCTTCCGGGAGTTGCCCTGAGCGAGGCAAATGAGGTCTACCGTCATGCCCTCGCCCCTTAGGGCGTCTATGGCACGACGCGGTCGCGGATCATCCGGATAGGGGGAATAGGTAACCATTGCGACCCGCTTTCCTTCTAGCCGGCCGGTGCGGGCGATCGGAGGATCAGTGAGCACAGAAACACCAGACTGTTCGCTTATAGGAGAGTTGTTCATGGACAGGGATTGGGCCGCGGTCTCGTTTTTGGCTGTCGCAGAGATAGGTAATTACGCCAATCGTCTTTATCGAACTGACTCGGTCGCCCGGATCTTCTTCTCTTGTGGCTCTGATTTCTTGCCGGCATCACGAGCGACTTTTTTCTGATTGGACGTCTTGATGGCCTTGAGCAGTTCCGAATCCTCGAACTTGGAAAGGATGTCAATGTTCGGCATCACGCAATGGCCACCGATGACTCCAGGGAAGTACTTGGCCGGCAAGAACTTGATTTCGTCGTAAAACGAAGAGACTTCGGCGTAGTCCTGATTCACTCGATCGCAGTACCTCTCAACTTCCTGCGCCCAGGCGATGATCAACCCAAAGTAAGTCGTTTCCGTCAGCTTGGCCAGCTCAGTCGCTTCGGGAGCAGAAAGAATCTTGGTTTTCAAGCCCATGGATGCAAAGTGCTTCGCGGCGAGTTGGCCAGCGGCGTGATCGCTAGCGCCCACGAACTTGGTGTAATGTTGCAGTTCTTCGAGCATCCGCACGTGTTTGCCACGCACCGGGCTGTTCACGACAGGGCTGCCAGTGCGAAGGGCAATCGCTCTTGTTGTCCCAATGCCCACGGTGCTGTTGACGATTGTCAACGCAGGCTTGAAGAGCTCGATATACCGAGCGGCCTCCCCGATGAAGTCTTTGATTTCGAACGGAAAGCAGATGTGAAGCACATCGACGTTCTCGACCCGCTTAGGAGGTTCGATGTCCACGCCGATCACTTCGTGATGGCGGGAGGCAAGTTCAAGGAGGGGTTTGCCCACCTCGCCCAGACCAACGACCACAACCTTCTGACGCTCCTTCATGTGTCTTGACCTCCTTAAGTCCAATTCAATGCATTCGACAGAGCTAGGCGCATAGGCGCCCCAAGAGGTTGCGAGCGAGCGCATTCGTCTTGGTCGAGATACGACTGGCGAACGCCCCCTTGATGCGCTACCGCCATGAAAGTCACGCTCATACCACCCGGATTCCCGCTCTAAGCCATAACCAGCCTAAAATCAATCCATTACAGCATCACACGGAACGACAATGTGGCATCCATCAGCCTACCACAACCGTTGGGGAAGCTCGGATTGCCACACCCTAAAGACTGCAGTTGGAATGCTTTAAGAATAACGTCGTGCGGAGCGGCTATCGCTTCGGGCGGCCCCGGACGCAAAGAACCTGGGCGGTCACTTCGTGCTCCCCACCTGATCGTGCGAGCTTCCAGCCATCAGTGAGACGTTGTGGTGCGCAAACTTGTAAAACCATTGTGGCCAATGAAGCCAGTCGTATCCCCCTTCGAGTTTTGCCCTGAGAAGTTCGACGTCGTCCCACGAATTTATTGGCAGACGCGGCAGAAAGAAGCGTGTGTCTCCTGGTTTGGCTCTACCGATGGCGGATGAAACACCGTTTTGATAACCCAGGTTTTCCAGGATGTCTGCGAGATACCGGGTGAAGTCGCGATCCTCTTCCGGCAGCGCAAAGGGGTAGGAAAAGGACTCGACCGGCACTCCAATTTCTTGTTCGATCGTTTCCTTGGAATAGCCGAGTTCGTAGTCGATCTCCTCTGGCCCAAGCGAGCGAAAATCAGCGTGAGTTACGGAGTGAGAGCCGAAACTGATTCCTTGGGAATGCAACTCACGTACCTCACACCAGGTGAGATAGTCCGCGCCTTCGATACACGCTGCGGTATTTCGAATGCGGTCGCTCGCCAGGAAGACCGTTGCCGTAAAGCCGCACTGCTTCAGCACCGGGAATGCATCCGTATAGAAATCCTCATAGCCATCGTCAAAGGTGAGCACAACGGTCTTCGACAAATCCCGGCCCGTCGCGAGAGCATTCATCATTTCCGGAAGATCCATCGTGCGATAGCCGGCCTGCCGAAGCCACCTCATTTGCAGCGCAAACACAGAGGCGGACGTATTGATCTGATGGTAGGGATGTAATTTCCCGAATAGATTCTCAGAAATGCTGTGATACGCCAAAACGGGTACACAGTATCTCGATGTCCAACCGGTCAGCCTCGCAAGCGGATGACACACGTAAACCGTGGCCAAGCGATCGATCCGAGGCATTTGAAATCCGTGCAGAGGCATGAATGTTCTTTGTCTCGAGGAGATGTCGAACGAAGTTATTGCTTGGAAACGGGAGAAGGGTACGGACTCGAGCGCAGCCATTTTGTAAAGGCCGCACAGGAATCCGGGACGAAAAAACGCGGAAATCTGGCTCTAAACGGGCTAGCGTGTCGCTACGACACTTGCCGCAAGGAAGTCCTTCACTCGACTGACGACCTCATCCTGCTGGGTATGGAGGAGTTGCGGGAACATGGGGAGCGAAACGATCTCTCGCGCAATGCGCTCGGTGACGGGAAAGTCTCCGGCTTTGTGACCGAGATGCTCATAGGCTTTTTGTTGATGAAGGGGAATTGGGTAGTGGATCCCCGTGCCAATTCCGGCTTCCAGCAGAGACGCCTGCAGCGCTTCGCGATCCTGTACGCGGACGACGTAGAGGTGGTAAACACCTCTCGTCCAGGCGGCCTCAACAGGAATGACCACAGAATCCTTCACTTTCGTGAGCAACTCGTGATACCGATGGGCAAGATTGCGCCGCGACTCATTCCACTTGGCCAGATGGCGCAGTTTCACCGAGAGCCAGCCCGCCTGAATGGAGTCCAGCCGCCCGTTATAACCTTCGATGTCGTGGTAATACTTTTTTGCCTGGCCGTGATCGCGGATCATCTTCATCCGCTTGGCCATCTCTTCGTCGTTCGTAGTGATCGCTCCCGCTTCGCCGCAGGCTCCCAAATTCTTGCCCGGATAAAAACTGAACGCGGCAGCACGGCCCATGGTGCCGGCCTTTTTCCAGACGCCTTCCTTGCCGGAAAAATATTCAGCCCCGTGAGCCTGGCAGGCATCTTCAATCACAACCAGGTTGTATTTGCCGGCGAGGTCCAGAATGGGGTCCATATCCGCCGTTTGGCCGTAGAGATGAACAGGAACGATCGCCGAAACCACACGTTTTGACGCTTTTTCGATTAACTTTCCACGCGTCTTGTCAAATTCGCAGCGTGTCTCGAGATACTCGCGAAGTTTCTCGGGATCCATCGTGTAGGTCTTCTCGTTGATGTCCACGAAAGCGATGTGAGCGCCGACTTGTGAAATCGCTTCCGTGGTCGCAATAAACGTGTGAGAAACGGTCACAATGATCTCGCCAGGTTTCACATCCGCTGCCATGAAGGCAAACCGCAGCGCGTCCGTTCCGCTGTTTACGCCGACGCAATATTTTGTATCGCAGAACTTTGCAAATTCCCGCTCGAAGTCCTCCACCATCGGCCCCCCGATGAAACCCGCGTTGCCGAGGGCCTTCTCAACCACTTGCATGAGCTCCGCCTTCAGCTCCTGATGAGGTGTCACGAGATCAAGAAATGGGACCTTCGTTGTGCTCGTCATTTCGGTTATTGCTTCTCCTGTTTTAGGTATCGCAAAACTCTTGCCGGGTTTCCCGCGACGATGGCGTTTGCCGGGACGTCCTTAGTCACTACGCTGCCGGCGCCCACGATCGCATTCTCACCCACGATGATGTTGCTTAGTATCGTCGAACCGGAGCCGATCGATGCACCCTTGCTGATCACCGTCTTCTCGACCTTCCAGTCCGCCTCGGTTTGCAGTTCGCCGGACGCCGTCGTGGCGCGCGGATAGGAATCGTTGATGAAGGTTACGCCGTGTCCGATAAAAACGTTGTCCTGAATCTCCACACCCTCGCACACGAAAGTATGGCTCGAAATTTTGCAGCGCTTACCCACACTCGAGTTTTTCTGAATCTCCACAAAAGCGCCGATCTTGGTCTCGTCGCCGATTTCGCAGCCATAAAGATTGATAAATTTGGAGAGCCTGACATCCTTACCGAGCTTAACGGAAGGAGCAATCGAAACGAATTCGTTCACAGAGTCACCAGCGCCCCGCGTTGGCTGACGGATTTTTCCGCGGCCTCCAGCAACCGCACGACCCGCAACCCGTTGATGCCGTCGTTGAACGGGGTCTTGTTCTCTTCGATACATTTCAGGAAATAACCGGTTTCAGCGCGCAAAGCCTCGATCTGTTCCACTTGCGGCGCCCACATGTCGCCCGACCGGTAGCTGACCAGCAACTGGTGCAAGTTGCTCGGGTTTGTCGACATACTTACGCCTTTGTCATAAATTTTGATTTTTTCGTCGGCTTCCAGGTCATTCCAGACCAGCATCTTCTTTTCGCCGCCGATCAGTGTCGTGCGCACTTTTACCGGTGAGAGCCAGTTCACGTTGATGTGCGCGATGATGCGTTTTGGAAAATAAACCGTAATGAATGCGATGTCCTCTACGCCGTTCAGGTGTTTTTCGCCCGTCGCGACAACCGCCTCCGCCTTCTCTTTAATGACATGATCCATGATCGACAGATCGTGCGGCGCGAGGTCCCAGATTACATTCACGTCGTGCTGGAACAATCCCAGGTTCACGCGGAGCGAATCGTAGTAGTAAAGGTCTCCGAGCGCGCCTTCGTCCACCATCTGACGGATCTTCTTCACCGCTCCGGTGAACAGGAACGTGTGATCCACCATGATTTTTAGATTCTTGCGGTCCGCCAGTTCGATCAGTTCTTCAGCTTGCTGCGTGCTGCAGGTAAACGGCTTTTCAACGAAGACATGCTTTCCATTTTCGAGCGCCGCCTTGGCCAATTCGTAATGGGTCCATACGGGCGTCACCACAGCGACAAGGTCGATGTCCGGTGATTTCAAAATATCATTTGCGTCCATCGTGAAAGAAATGGACGGATGTGCCTTACGCAGACGCTCCTGGCACTTGGTGCTTTTGTCGCAGACAAGAACGACTTCCGATTTTTCGTGGGTATGGAAATTGCGGACAATATTCGGTCCCCAATATCCATAGCCGATCACACCAATCCGGATCATAGGGCTCCTTGGGATAACAAACGACACGCTCGACTGGCTTGCACCTCAGGGCCCGCCGTTCGCTTGCTTCCCCCGTTCGAGGGAACTTCGCTGTACGTTCGGCGGTCACGCTTGCCAGCAGTTTCTTTCCTTGCGCGCTCAACGAATTCGACAAAAAACCGCGACGAATCTTAGTGGGCACCCTCACCCGTCAGAACGACGCCGGGTGTTTGCAGAAGAATTTTCACGTCGAGCCAGATGGACCAGACTCGCGCGTACTTCAAGTCCAGACGAACCATCTCATCGAACCGCGTACGGCTGCGACCTTCGACTTGCCACAAGCCTGTGATGCCGGGCTTGATCTCCAGCACGCGACGCCGGTGCCATAGATCGTAAGCCTTGAATTCATAGGGTAACGGGGGACGCGGACCGACCAGCGACATCTCGCCAACCATCACGTTCCAGAATTGCGGCAACTCATCGAGGCTTGTCCTGCGGAGGAACCGGCCGATCGGAGTGACCCGTGGATCCTTTTGGATCTTGAACACCGGCTGTTCGCTACCCTGGCCTGTGCCGTTAACCTGGCCTGCGATGAACTGACTGACATACTCTTCATGAATCCGAGCGTCGCAGTCGCTCAGCATGGAGCGGAACTTGAGAACGGTAAACTTTCGTCCGTACTGCCCCAGACGCTCTTGTTTGAAGAGCACGGGACCCTTGGAGGTCAATTTAATCGCAAGAGACACTGCGGCAAAAACCGGCGCCAGCAGCACCAGAGCAGCCGCACTTCCGACGAAGTCCATCGACCGCTTGATCCCGAGCGCGAATTTACGCGATTCCTCTTGGCGCGACAGGTCCGGATAGAGGGTGATATTGGCGGAATGGTCCGTACTGCCGTCCTTTTCTTCCTCGGGGAAGAAGTGGAACGATACGGTGATTTTGGAAACCTTCTCGGCCGGCAGCGCCTCGACCAGCGCCGCTCTCACCTTTTCGAGCATTCTGCCCTGTATGGATTTCGGTTTCGCATTCCCGACTTCTGTGCCGATCACTCCAATCAGCTGATCCTCAAGGTACCAGCCAACAATGTCGGTTTCTCGCGTGACGCTCAGTAGCGCGTTCGTCACTTTCCCCAAAGTAAGCTTTTTCTGCCCGTCCTTAATGGCGTTCTTTACATCCACGAGCATCAAGACAAAGGGCTTCAGTGCGCGCTCTGCGCGGCGTCGTTCGAGGTACAGCATGGAAACGAAAGCGTCTTCATGAAGAACGATGCGGCCAGCGGACACGCCCCTATTCTTGAGCGTCAAATGAGCGCCGTCATTCAATCGCTTCGCGCCTTGTGGGTCTCGCAATTCGGTTCTAAGTACGCTCATGGACCTGTCTTTCGTTACGCTTTGTTCCCAAACCATGCACTAACCAATAGCCCGCGCCGGAAATGCCGCGGCGACGTATTGCGCCTTCTTTTCGTTCTTCTTTTCAAGAGCAGCCACCCAAGCCAAATCCACTTCAAGCGCCACCGATCGCTGCAACAAAGTGACTGAAAGCACGACTCTGTGATTGCCCTTAAAATTGACCAGAATTCCCTCGAGGCCACTCAATTTGCCGGTGTGGATTCTGACCTTCTCTCCGACCTCAAGATACGGCCAGGGCTGGCGCGGAACCCCGGATGCCACTGCGATCTGAATCGCTTCCATCTCACGATCTTCGATTGGCGTTGGCGTACGCCCGCACCCCACAACCTGCAAGACGCCTGGCGTGACCACGACCGGACGACGCTGGGTGTAGTCAAATCTGCAAAACAGGTACCCTGGGAAGAGGGGCTGCTCGACTTCTTTCTTTCGATCAGACCATTCCCGCACACTCTTGTACTTCGGGAGAAAACATTCAAACCCTTGACCCTCTAGCTGGGCCGCGATCATGCTCTCTTTGCGTAGCCAGCATTGCACCGCGTACCACGGAAACCGACTGCTTGCCGACTCCGCCGAACAGGTCGCCAGGTTCAATCCGTGTCTCCTGAAAGCACTTCGAGCGAATCGTCTCGATGGGCTACCGCCACAAACTTCCCAAGAGGCTCGAGGACAACTAGTCTAGGGCAATTTACCTGCCACAACGAAGACCGCGAATGCTCCTTGGCCCTTCCCCATACTCCTAGTTAACTTATTGAAAAATAGGTACTTGTACCGGCTTGCGCGATAACCATATGGCTCTTTACAACCTCGCCCCCCCGGCGAGAGAAAAGGCGTGCCCTATTGTTGCAAACCGCTTCCGGACATAAAGGGAAGTTCTTGTAAGGCTCCGTCTGCGCTCAGGATGTTGTTTTTGCCTTGAAATCCGAGAAAAACGTCGTTAGGAGTATCAGATTTGCGATTTGCAGATGAGACTGACGGCGATTTTACTGCCTAAGACACCGATCGACGTCGCTCGCACTCTTTGGAATTTGCGCTGGGGCGTGTGCTTCTGTCGCGGCCTAGGAAAATTATCTACTCGAAAGTATCGTGGGCTTTTCCCGAGTCGTTCCGGCACTTGTGACGGATCTCCCCGCTGCGCCGGGAGGCTCGAGTTCTAACGAGTGCTTTGCTCCCTGGACGAAAGCGTGTTCCATCTCGAAAGCCCGTTCGAGGTATCGGAGGAAGGAACTCCTTCCGTATCTGCTATCCTGAACGCGTTGACTTACCCGAATCTTGTCACCTGAGGATTCCGGTGCTTGTGGCAACATTAAGGCTACCGGAAGCTCTTTCCATCGAAGGGAGAATCCGTACAAATGAAGGGTGTTGTCCTGGCTGGCGGAAAAGGCTCTCGCTTGTACCCTCTTACGCGCGTCACCAATAAGCATCTCTTACCTGTTTATGACCGACCGATGATTTTCTACCCGATCCAGACTCTTGTGGATGCGGGCATCAAGGACATCATCATTGTTACCGGTGGTCAAAATTCCGGCGACTTCCTTCGCCTTCTCTCAAATGGCAAGGACTTTGCCCTTCATCGCATTCACTACACTTACCAGGAGGGCGAAGGGGGCATTGCCGACGCGCTCAGACTCGCCGAACCTTTCGTCGAGGGCGAAAAGATTTGCGTGATTCTGGGCGACAACATTATCGAAAACAACATCATCGCCTCGAAAGAGGCCTTCGAGAAACAACCCGCTGGCGCCCATATCATCCTCAAGGAAGTCCCTGATCCGGAACGCTTTGGATGCCCGGAAATCTCCGACGGAAGAATTCTCGAAATCGAGGAGAAACCCAAATCGCCCAAATCCAGCTATGCGGTGACCGGCCTTTATTTCTACGATGCGACGGTATTCGATAAGATCGGCAAGGCCAGGCCCAGCTGGCGCAATGAGCTGGAAATCACCGACGTGAACAATATGTATCTGGCCGAACGCACGCTGACTCACAGCATTCTGGACGGTTGGTGGACCGACGCAGGCACGTTCGAGTCCCTGCAGCGTGCCACCAACATGGTTTCCGAAACGGGGGCCAATAAGATCCCCGGCCGCGGAAGCCCGCCGCGACACTCCCGCAATTCGGAGTAACGACCCTCAGTGCGTGTTCGCTCGAACGCGTTTCGAAACCATGGGAAGGAGAATTTGATTGAAACTCTTGGTGACAGGCGGGGCAGGATTCATCGGCTCGAATTTCATTCGACACGTTTTGAGCGCTGGTCGCGATATAGACATCGTCAATTTCGACAAGCTGACCTACGCCGGAAACCCGGAGAGCCTCAGCGACCTGGCCTCGGACCCTCGGTATGACTTTGTTCGAGGCGACATTAGCGATCCCCAAGCGGTCGCCGACGTTTTCAAACGCGGCTTTGACGCGCTTGTCAATTTCGCCGCCGAAACCCATGTCGACCGCAGCATTGAAGATGCTTCGCCCTTCCTTCGCACCAACGTTTCCGGTGCGCAATGCCTGCTCGAAGCTGCCCGGGCAAGTAAACTCCCGCGATTCATCCACATCAGCACGGACGAAGTTTATGGAAGCGCGCCGGCCGGCGGCAGCTTCACGGAAGAAACCATCCTCGACCCGCGGAGTCCTTATGCTGCGAGCAAGGCTTCCGCGGACCATTTCGTGACGGCATATGCCAATACCTATGGCATCTCCGCAATCATTCTCCGTTGCACCAACAACTACGGTCCTTTCCAATTCCCCGAGAAATTGATTCCGCTGATCATTGCCAACGCGCAAGAAGACAAAAGGCTGCCCATCTACGGCGATGGCATGCAGGAGCGCGATTGGCTTTTCGTCGAAGACTATTGCCGGGCGATCACGCTGGTGCTTGAAAAAGGAAAAACCGGCGAGATTTACAACGTTTCCGCGGGCACTCCTCAACCGAATCTGAAAATCGTTAAGACCATTCTCGACTACCTCGGCAAACCTGAGACCCTGATGCAATACGTCAAGGATCGCCCCGGCCACGATAGACGCTACGCCCTCGACAGTTCGAAGATACGCCGCGAGCTTGGTTGGCATCCCCAGGTTTCCTTCGAGGACGGCATCCGCCGCACGATTGATTGGTATCGTTCGAACTCCTTATGGCTCGAACACGCGCGCTCCGGCGAATATCGAAACTACTACGACCGCCACTATACAAATCGCTCGGAAAC
>Ga0137403_10006108_pt1 | contig 13833 bp, 12 predicted proteins | sample CZOMad2_1_16fung_FD_122057 | JGI IMG/M metagenome (GOLD analysis project Ga0137403, IMG submission 122057) | Vadose zone soil fungal communities from Angelo Coast Range Reserve, California, USA - CZOMad2_1_16fungal (Hybrid Assembly) | ecosystem: Environmental > Terrestrial > Soil > Vadose zone... | reverse complement strand
GGGGCGCCTCAAGGCCTTGGGCGTATCGAGCGCGAATCGCGCTATTGCCCTGCCGGAGCTGCCGACGATCGCCGAGGTGGGCGATCTTCCGGGCTTCGACATGCGCGGTTGGATCGGTCTTCTCGCGCCGGCCGGGATACCGCGCGAGCTGCGCATGCGGCTCGCGACCGAAAGCCGAAAAATACTGCAGGCGCCCGAGATGAGGGAGCGCTTCATCGCGCTCGGCCTCGAGCCGGCAGGTCTAATGCTTGACGAATTCGCCGACTTCCTCAAGAAGCAGAACAACCGATACGCTTCGATCGTGAAGCAGGCGAACGTGAAAGCGGATTGAAGGTCCTATGGCATTTCCCCCGAGTGACGGCGAGCTCGACGCACTCAGGGTTGACGCCGAACCCCGCAGTGCACCGGACGCGCGCAAGAGCAGCGCGCGCCGGTGACCGCGAACGTTAGATGGCTTAGGAGGCACCGTGCCGATTGATAGCGCTGCATTCGAAAAAGCCATGCGCAAGTACGACGACGCGATCCAGGTATTTCTAAGCCGTAAAGTTCCCACTGCAAATATCAATTGGATGTTAGGAGATGCTTATGGGAAATCTGGAAGGATGCGGGAAGCTCGCGAGATACTGAATTTCCTGCTCGAGAAGCGCGAGAACAAGTACCGTTGGCCGACGATTATTGCCGTCGTCTACAGCGGAATGGGTGATAAGGATCACGCCTTCGAATGGCTCGAGACTGCTTACAAGGAACACGAGTATTGGCTACCTAAATTAAGAGTGGATCCTATGTTTGACCCATTGCGCTCCGACCCGCGTTTTTGCGGAGTTGGTCAAGCGCATGAACTTTCCGCGATGAATTTTCGGGAGCACTTCCATCCATACCGCGAATTAGCGTTATTTCCGATGTTCCGCGTGCTAGAAAGTTTGATTTCAGTGAAATCAGCATCTCAATCAGCCCGCTTTGTATTGGTCAACTCCCGAATCGATTCTTAGATTCTTAATAGTCCAGGTTGGAAGCACGGGGAAGGACGGTAGCCAGCAAGGAATTAGGAGTTCGGCGACGCCCAAACGCTGTCCAGTATGTCCGGAAATTGAAAGCGGAAACGGGACAAAACATTCACGGGAATGACACAAGGCCCACACAAAAAAGAGGCGCACCCGAAGGCGAGCGCCTCTCTGTTTGCCGGATTTTTCTTAACTTGCTCCTTCAGCTCCTGCTCGCGGGGAGGAACACCGCCGACGGCGTGAGGAACTTTGTGTTCGGAAGCTCGGTCGCCACATGGAACCGATCGAACCGGCCCTTTCTTTTCCCGCCGCCGTCGCCACCGTCGAACGTCAGGAGATACTGGTTGTTGAGATGCATCTGGATTTCGTCAAAGTATGGCTTGAGATTAACGGGTTCGCCGAAACCGAGGTAGTAAGACTTGGCGCCGGTTTCTTCCGAAAGCCGCGTCAGGTTGGATTGGGCATTGAAAGTGCGGAACGAACTGCGCCCACGACCCCCCGCATCACGGGCATAGATTGTCCAGATATTGATGTTTTCTTTCTGGGCGCGTTCAATGGTCGAATCCAGGTCAGGATCCGCGATGCCAGAGCCTCCGCGAAAATAGTTAATGCCCGAGGAAAAGAGAAGAATCGACTTGCGTTCCCGGGACTCGGGCCAGCGCTTCATCCAGTCCTGGAGGGCGAGGTAAGGGCTGGTGAAGGCCCCGCCACTGCCCAACGGCAGGCGAAGAGCCTTTGCGGCGAGCGCATGATCCTTGGTGAAATCCTGCGCCACCATAGCCGTTCCGTTGCGTGCGTACGCGACGGCAATGTAAGTGGTGGGCGGCTGAGCCATAAGAAACGCTCTCAGATCATTCCATTGGTTGGCGATGCTGCTTCTCAGTGAATCGTCGATTAGCACCGCCAGGAAGAGCGTTTCGCCGCGCCTCCAGTCAGCCACTTGCTTGCGTTCTTTGCCTTGATACGGCTGCACATCGTCTTTCTTAACCGCGCGCGAGGCAGCGTCTTTCTTGCCCACTGCGGTCACTGTAACGGTGACGGCGCTGGACTCCGGCGGAGCGCTCCGTGCTGCCATGGGGGTCAAAGCGGCAGCCATTCCGGCCAGCAGCAGAGCCCCTTGGAAATGCAGTTTCCTGTTCATTTAATCAACTCCTTTTTACTTACGCCACTTTGTTAGATGCAGGATAAGTCCACTGGTGTATACGCGGTCCGCTGCAAAAAATGACAACGTCGCGAGCGAAAAAGGAAAGGGTCGAAAATCGACCCAAGATACCCCTTGAAATCGGCATGAACGATTCCCGGTGCAAAGTGTGCGGAAAGCTGGTAGTCGGCAAGGAATCCGACGACCTTGGCAACCCAAAGAGAACGATGTCCAGAAAGTGACACGGACTCAGTTGGGCGTGCCTAGGCAGGTAGCAAAGGTCACATGTCCGGTTGGCGCTGCCAGCTCAACCGGTCGATGCAACACCATCCAATGCGTTGATTCGACAATGCTTCCCCGGGAGAAGTGATCTGTTTGGCTGTCCTCGGTCAAAACCTAGCCAGGGTAGTGTTCCGGCTGATCTAACCCTAGCGAGCGATTTAGCCTTTGTTTTCAATGCAAGTCAGGTTCGACTTGAGTGTTGCGTCGACCCATTGAGACCACCGCGTTAATCAGGCGCTTACCGACTTCGGACAGCTTTAACCAATTCGGCAAGGAGATTCACGGTGTCCCGCCGACCGTCACGACTTGGCCTTATAGTTTAGCCATGCGACCCACGACTCGGAATCTTCGAGGTTTTTCGTTGATTTGCGTCGCGTTTTGCGCCGTTACTGTGCTGGCTGTGTTTGTGTGCCTATCGAAAACATTTTTGCTATCCGAGAATGCTGAACAACTGTATCGAATTTGGAAAGCGGTAAGTTTCTCTTGGTTTGTGACCCTTATCTTCCTTCTCGCAATGGCTTTCGGATTGGACGCGTTGCTACGCCGTACTCCTCAAATGCGAAAGGAGGTACAGTTGTCAAAAAACGCGAAACGAGTAGCGATGACTGTAGTCGTTTTTTCGTTAGCAGTTATGTTCTTCTATGGCGCGCGTCCGTTTGTGTATTCCGAAAATGGGCATTGGATAAGTAAATCGAAAGCAGGGACGTGGGAAGTGAGTCGAGATGTGGCCATCGATTCGTACAAGCGAAATATTACTTGGGATTGCATGATTATTCTGCCTTTGGCGGTCTGCATGGCTCTTCAGGCAGCAGCCTACGTTCGGACAGAAACTCCGCAGGAATCTCAATGAGGGTTGTCTTCGTTTGTCTTAGTGCCCGATTAGTCGTGCGAGCTCAACCGGTCGATGCAACACCCTCTATTCGGTTGATCCGACAATACTTGCCCCTAGAGAACCGAACTGTTCGGCTGTACTCAATCAGAACTAGACGGGGGTAGTGTTCCGTTTGAATCAACGCTCGCGAACGACTTTAGCTGTTGAGACTCCTGCAAATAGACTTCGAGCTGGTGTTGCGTCGACCCATTGAGACCGCCCGCATTACCGGACAACTGCCGAGGCGTTCTCGCGGATCGAAGGTCGGCCACCCGCCAGGCAGACAGCAATTTCTTTCTATGGCTAGTGCTCAGGCCTAGTGGGGGAGAGCAGGGAGACATCCGCGTCTTGCGTTCCCGGCTGTGAAGTATGGCCACTCTCGCCGAGCGACGCTCATCGCCCCGGAAGCCATAACGCAACACACACGCGAAGAGTTGCGTCCTCACCCTTCTAGCGAAACGGCGAATGGGAATCCCAGATGAAGAGAGATTTCTCTCTGCGCAAGCCGACCGCCTCGCGGGAGCGAGCCGGAAGGAAAAGCGCCGGCTTGCTCCGTTCGGAATGACGGTGGGCGTGGTGGGTATATTCACCGCAGGCAAAGTCCTTACAACCGCGCCGTGACGCGCTGGCCTGAGCGTAGTGTTGCATTTCGTAGGTGAGGAAGCGCGACGAACACTAAATCCATCGCGCTTCTCGGGGGTTAGAAAGGGGTGCATCTGATACTGGCGAATCCTCCCTGGCGTCAGCTACAAGAGCGCGCCGAAAAGATTCCGGGAGACAAAAAGCACGTGGAAGGCATCCTGTCACAGAGTCAATGCGTCGCGCAGTTCAATACAGCACAGAATCGCCTTCCCGAGCGGGTAACGGCTAGTTTGGAGAATGTTCAAAACGAAGGGTGCGGCACGCGGTTCTTGACTTCGGCACCAGAAGCGACGACAATCCGCGCCGATTCGCCTCACCGACGGGCAGTTCCCACCAGAGAGTTCGTTTAGAGCCCATTCCCTAAGGCGAAAGGAATTGCCGGGGCTGCAACCCGCAAGGAGAGATTGTCATGCGAACCTTGACGCTTTTAGGTGCTGCGCTGATCACGCTGCCGGTGATGGCTGCGGAGAGCGATTTCAAGGCCATGTTCGTGAAGCACTGGCAGGTCGCAAAGGAGTTCACCTTGGCCGTGGCCGAAGCCATGCCCGCCGAGGCCTATGATTTCAAGCCAAACCCTGAAGAGCTGAGTTTCGGCCAGCTTATGGTCCACATTGCGGCCCAGAACTCGGACAGTTGTGCGAGCGCGACCGGAACCCAGGCACCACCCGCCATCAAATCCGTCCTCGAGCGCCGAGTCACCCCCGAGACGGATAAGCAGACTGCCATCAAGCTTCTCACCATTTCTTTTGACAAGTGCGCCAAGGAGCTTGATGCCATGCCGCCGGAGCAGTGGAACAAGGAAGTTTACAAATTCCAAGGCCAGCCGGTGCTGGCGAGCGAGGCGCTATGGTATACGTTTACGCATATGGCGCATCATCGCGGACAGGCCGAAGTTTATTTGCGCGCAAAGAATATCAAGCCGCCGGCGTGGCGGTCTTAGCTTTTGCTATTTTCGCCGGTAAGCCAAGCCCCTGACCCAACACTCCGGTAGGAAATTTTCGTTCGCTCGACTTCAGAACTGTCCACCCAAAGCGCACCGAGGAACCGCGAGATCCAGGCTGTCCCGTTATTCGATTCGGGAGCCTTGACTTGAGCTGCCTTTCGCCCTAGAATTTGCGCCTCAGACGTTCCCTGCCTAGGAATAGATCTGTGAACCACCGCAGGCGCATTTTCGTCGAGCTGCCGCTCGCAATGGGATTTCTGGTACCAGTTGCATTGGCACAGAAGCCTCCGGCCCCTCCGGCTCCGCCTTCCACAACGCCAAGCCGTCCTCCGACTCCCGCTCCCTCGAATTCGCAGCCAGGTCAACCGGAAGTGGATCTCGTGATGTTTCTCATGGGCCGCGTTGCGACCGACGACGGCACAGCCGTTCCAAACGATGTGTTGGTTGAGCGGATTTGCAACGCCAGCGTGCGTCAACAGGTACATGCAACTTCCCGCGGCGACTTCAGCATGCAAATGGGATCGATGGCCGATTCTTTCCTTGACGCTAGCGCTAGCGGCGACCGGGCTTCGCAAGATGGCGTGGCTAGGAAGACTTCGAGGACGGGAATACCACGACGCGAGTTGGCGAATTGTGAGCTACGGGCCTCGGCTTCTGGTTTTCACTCCAGTGTCATCAACCTTGTGGACCTCACTACTTTCGGCGGCAGCATTAACGTGGGAGCTATCGTAGTGCAGAGAACTACAAAGATTGAAGGCATGACGCTGAGCGCCACCCCCTACAAAGCACCCAGAGATGCCAGAAGAGCTTATGAGAAAGGCCTCGAGGCCGAGAGGAACGGCAAACTTACCAATGCACGCAAATATTTTGAACAGGCAGTGGAGATCTACCCCAGGTTCGCGAACGCCTGGTTTCAGCTGGGCACCGTTTTACAGAAGGAAAAGCAGAACGATGCGGCTCGCAAGGCGTATATCCAAGCCACGACCATCGATACCAAGTTCCTGCCGCCTTATCTGTCGCTCGCGTTAATGGCCTACAGGGCAAGAAATTGGACAGAGGTTCTTAAACTTACTGGTCACATCTTGGATCTCGATCCGCTGAATCAGGCTGCCGCCACTGGTTACATCTTGGATCTCGATCCATTGAATTACGCCGAGGCCTATTTCTATAACTCGGTCGCGAATTACAAGCTTAACAAGATCGAAGACGCTGAAAAGAGCGCGCTCAAGGCGGAACACCTAGACCTGCGCACTCGTATTCCGCAACTGCATCTCTTACTGGCTGAAATTTATGCCCAAAAAAACAACTATGCCAATGCGATCTCAGAGTTACAAACTTACTTGGAGTTAGCTCCGCATGCGAAACACGCGGATCAGGTACGGGAGCAGTTGGCAGAATTGGAGAAGCTGAACGGCTCGGTGTCAACCAGCGAAAAACCCGAGAAGGAGTGAGTATCGGCATTCTCTCGCAGCCCCCCCTGCCCCGCGAAGTAGCGCTTCTCGAAGATAGTTCCTCATTTCCGTTCGACATTATCCCTCGGCTCAAAAAACTGACAGGTGCTCCTTGTGCCGACCTATCCAAATCGCTTTCCAGCCTCAGAATCTGAAAGCTATCCGCGAATCCACGCCCGCCTCTTCATGGTAGTCGGCTTGCCGGACATGTTCGTACTGGTATCCAATCTTCTTCCCGTACGCGCTAGCCACTGCAGGATCCGCGGGTCCCCTACGGGGTTATTTGCGAGTAGGCAAGCAGTTTTCCGGTGTATAATCTGGCGCATCGGCTCCGGGATCGGTGGCTCTTGACTCCTGCGCAAACGCCAAACCTTTGGGTTCCCGTCTGTTGCGAGCGCGTCATGCGCTACAACATGTTTGTTCAACAGAACGGCACTGCCTACGGCGCACTGGTCTGCCCGGTCTGCAGCAAGAACGTCACGTTTGAGCTCGAACCTCAGGCCGACTTGTCCGCCTACGGGGAAGGTTCCCGCGTCCTCAGCATGCTCGGTTCTCCGAGGCCACCAATTACGCCGCGCCAAAATCCGGCGGGGGATTCGGCCCTGAATGACCAAACCCTGTGATCTGGATCATCACTTTCTGAAGCGCGGGCTCACGCATGATCGGCGAGACTATCGCTCACTTCCGCATCATAGAGAAACTCGGTGCTGGCGGAATGGGTGTGGTCTACAAGGCCCTGGACACCCGCCTCGACCGCCCCGTCGCTCTGAAATTTCTGCCTGATAACATGCTGCAGGACTCGCAGGCTCTCGAACGCTTTCGCCGCGAAGCCCATGCCGCTTCCGCCCTCAACCATCCCGGTATCTGCACCATCTACGATATTGGCGAGCAGTTTCATCGGCCTTTCATCGCCATGGAGTTCATCGACGGCGAAACTCTCCGCCAGCACACCCATGGCCAGCCGCTACCTTTGGAACAGATCCTCGATCTCGGCATTCAAATTGCCGATGCGCTCGACGTCGCCCACTCCGAAGGCATCATCCATCGGGACATTAAGCCGTCCAACGTCTTCGTCACCAAGCGCGGACAAGTCAAGGTCCTCGATTTCGGTTTGGCCAAGCTCGTTGTCAAAGATTTGCTGCCTCTCAATGCCGAGGATTCCTCATCCAAAACAACTCAGGAATCCCTGTCCATCGTCGGCATTGTCAGCGGCACTCCCGCCTATATGTCTCCGGAGCAGGTTCGCGGCGATGATCTCGACAACCGCACCGATATTTTTGCTTTGGGTCTGCTGCTATATGAAATGGCAACCAGCCGCCAGGCATTCAGCGGCAAAACCGGTGGCGCGATCATCGAATCCATTCTCACGCGCACTCCCACTTCCGTTCGAACGGTGAACCCTCAGATCCCCGTGCAGCTCGAGGAAATCATCAATAAGTGCCTCAATAAGGATAGAAACCTTCGCTACCCAACCGCCTCCGCAGTCCGCTCCGATTTGCAGCAGCTAAAACGCGTTTCCGATTCCGGCCAGATCGCTTCATCCGCTGCGTCAGTCCCAACCGCCATGCCCGCTACGCCTTCTTCCGTGCGTCGCTTCGGTTGGAAAGTAGCAGCAGGAGCCGCACTCCTCGTCACTCTTCTTGCTTTTGCTGGCTGGTTCTACAATATGCGCCGCGCTCACGCCTTGACACAGACGGACACCATCGTTCTCGCGGAATTCACCAACAAAACCGGCGATCCCATTTTCGACGACACCCTCCGCCAGGGTCTTGCCGCCCAGCTCCAGCAATCGCCGTTCTTGAGCCTGGTCTCCGAGCAACGCATCCAACAAACGTTGCGGCTCATGGGCCGCCCAGGCGACACCAAGCTTTCACCCGCGATTGCCGGCGAGCTCTGCCAGCGGGCTGGAAGCAAGGCCTATTTGAGCGGCACCATTTCCAATCTGGGTAGTCAGTACGTCATCGGCGTCAGCGCCGTGAATTGTCAGAGCGGCGATTCCCTCGCTCAGGAACAGGTCACCGCCAATGGCAAAGAAAACGTTCTGAAAGCCCTTGGCACAGCTTCCACGCGGCTGCGTGAAGAACTGGGCGAGTCTCTCAAGACCGTCCAAAAACTCGATACCCCCATCGACCAAGCCACCACGCCTTCTCTCGAGGCTCTCCAGGCCTACAGTCTCGGGCGAAAAAACCTGATGGGAAAGGGTGACTACACCGCCGCAGTTCCTCTCTTCGAGCGCTCCATCCACCTTGATCCCAATTTCGCCATGGCTTACGCCACTCTGGGCACCGCCTATCACAACCTCGGAGAAAAAATCCTCTCGGCGGAAAATACCAGGAAGGCCTTCGATCGCCGTGCGCACGTCAGTGAATGGGAAAAGCTCTACATCGAGTCCCACTACCATCACTTCGTCACGGGCGACATGGAAAAGGCCCGCCAGGTTTATGATCTGTGGGCGCAAATCTATCCGCGCGAGGCGGTGGTGCCCAACAATCTCGGTGTCATTTTCCAGACGCTCGGCCAGTTCGACAAATCCCTCACAGAATTCCGCGAGGCACTCCGCCTGGGCCCTTCGGAAAGCATCTATTTCGGCAATCTCGTTCTTGCCAACGTTCATCTGAATCGTCTTGCCGATGCACGCGCCATCGCGGACCAGGCCCTGGCAAAACATCTCGATTCCGCCGATCTGCGCATCTATCTCTATCAGCTCGCTTTCTTAAAACATGATTTGCCGGGCATGGCCCAGCAGGTCTCCTGGTCGTCGGGTAAGCCCGGTGCTGAAAGCGTCATGCTCTGCCTGGAAGCTGCTACGGCCGCCTATTTCGGCAAGGTGGCCACCGCTCGTGATTTCTCCCGTCAGTCTGTTGCCGCAGCCGGCCGCGCCGGCGAAAAAGAGGTCGCGGCAGGCTGCGAAGCCGCTACCGCCCTCTGGGAGTCCCTTTACGGAGACGTTGCGGTGGCGCGGCTGCACGCTTCCAGCACGCTGGCTCAGTCCAATGGCCGCGATGCCCAGTATGCCGCCGCCCTGGCACTTGCCTTGGTCGGCGATTCTGATCGTGCGCGCTCGCTCGCCGATGATTTGGAGAAACGCTTTCCCGAAGACACCCTCGTCCGCTTCAATTACCTTCCAACGCTTCACGCCCAGCTTGCCCTTAATTTCCCCAATAATGCCGCAAAAGCCGTTGAGGCACTTGCCGTAGCCTCACCCTTCGAACTGGCAATTCCCGGCAACACCACCTTCTGGCCCAACCTCTATCCTATCTATCTCCGCGGCCTCGCTTTTCTTGCATCTCATCAGGCAACTCAGGCGGTCACCGAGTTCCAGAGAATCCTTAATTGGCCCGGCGTCGTGGTCAACGAACCCATCGGCGCCCTCGCTCATCTCGGTCTCGCCCGTGCCTACGCCATGCAAGGCGATGCGACCAAGGCTCGCACTAAATATCAGGACTTTCTCACGCTCTGGAAAAACGCCGACCCCCGCGTTCCTATCCTCTTCGAAGCCAAGTCTGAATACGCAAAGTTGAAATAGCCATCTGAATTGCCTGAGCAGGTTGATAGAGTTGCGTAACTCCGGATAAGTCGCGTCACCGGACATCTGTCCGGCAGCTTTCAATGGCAAATCCACTTGTACAGTTTGCGCGTTACCAGGACCTGGCAGATATTCCGGCGGGATTCCGAGGCCTGTCACAAACGCACCTGTTGCGTCTTTGCTGAAATGTGATAGGTTCTACCGCCAAATGCAGTTCGTCGTGCAATCGCAAAGAGTGGGTGGCGTCGCGGTGATCCATTGCGAGGGGCGCCTCGTGGTCAGCGACGCGGTTCGCGCGCTGCAAGAAGAAGTTGAAAAACACAGCCTCGAAACAAAAAAATACGCCCTGGATCTAGGCGCAGTGAGCTACCTGGACAGCGGAGCCTTGGGCGCACTGGTTCGACTCGCGGGCACGCTCCGCGCCTACCGTGGCGATCTCAAGCTCTGCCAGGTTTCGCCCTTCGTGCAAAACATCTTGCGCGCCACAAACCTCCACGGCGTGTTCTGCATCCATGACACGGAAAAAGACGCCCTCGCAGACTTCGCGCGGCGGCCGGCACCTGTCGAATCGCAGGCGTGGTCCTCGAACACCAGGGTCTTGTGCATAGACCCGTCCAGCGATCTTCTCGCTTACATGACGGTGGTGCTCCAGCGCGCTGGCTTCGAAGTAGAAACCACGCGCTATCTGGCCGATGCCTCCACGCTTCTCTGTGCCATGAAACCGCGCGTGATCGTGTGTGGCCCTGGAGTACAGTCGAGTAGTCCTGCCTTCGAGAAGTTTCACGATCTCAATCCCCACGTGCAATTCCTGCTTCTTCCTGCCGATTTTCATACGCTCGATGCGAGCGATGCCGGCCTCGACCTCGTCACTCGCGTTAATGAACTGCTGCAGGCCCAAGCCTGATCTTCCGCCGTTTCACGGCCACTTTGATTCGTCGAGAATGAATCAAACCCTAAGCCCCCGAGAAGGCGGATTGCCGGACAACTGCCGGGGCGTTCTCGCGGATCGAAGGTCGGCCACGCGCCGATCTCGGCGACCGCCATGTTTGATTCGACTGCCGCGACCTCCCCGCGAACGCTCGCGAGCGGCGAGTCAGGTGCCACTGCGGTTCTGGCCAAGCTATCGCGCCCAACCATCATCCCAAGGCTGTACAAGGCACAATTGCTTCCGGCATTGCTGCGTTTGGTAAGTTATTGATTCTTGGGTTGTTAGGGACTTTAGCGGGAACGACAGAAAAGAGAAAGAAAAACTGCTTGACAATTTCTATAGTGTTGTAGTTAACTATAGCACTAGTGGTCGATCCAATGTGCTTGCTCGCACCTGAATACGCGAGGGCAAACCCTGACCCGCAAGTAAAGAAGCTTAAGGAGAATGAAACATGAAATCACTTCATATTATGTTGCCCGTTGTTCTGATGTCGCTCTCTGCCATGGCTTTCGCGCAGTCCGACGCGCACAAGATGGACGAGCCCAAGACTCCTGCGCCGAAGTCCGAGGCGCAGGTTTCCTTCGACGCCATGAAAACCCTCGCGGGAGAATGGGAAGGTCCCGTGAAGACCGACATGCCGGTAGAGGCGAAGGTGGACATTAAGCCGCTGCACGTGTCGATGCGCGTGACCTCGCGGGGAAACGTCCTCGTACACGAGTTCCAGGAAGCCGGAACACCGTTGGACCCGGCAAAGTACGACCATCCCGTCACGATGCTGTACGTCGACGCGGACCGGCTCACGCTGGTGCACTATTGTGACGCGGGGAACCGGCCGCGTATGACCGGAAAAATATCGCCGGACGGAAAGACGCTGGAATTCGAATTTGCCGATCTTTCCGGCAGCAATAAGTACGGACACATGTACCACGCGGTGTTCACCATCATCGACGCCAACCATCACACCGAGGACTGGACCTACATGACGCCGGGGGACAAGCCGATCCACGCGTCCTTCGACTTGCAGCGCACAAAATAGCAGGCCGGGTGTATGTGGCCAGGAGCGAACTGGAAAACCTGATGGACCGTGAGTGGAACGACAGTCAGCCGATCTACCGCCAGGTTCGCGACCGAGTGGTCGCGATGATACTGGACGGAGTTCTGAAGGAAGGTGATCCGCTGCCTTCGGTGCGCAATGTCGCGGCCGAATACCGGGTCAATCCGCTCACGGTCCTGAAGGGCTATCAGCAACTGGTGGACGAGGGACTGGTCGAAACCAGACGCGGCCTCGGCATGTTCATCAATGCGGGCGCACGCAGTTTGTTGCTGCAGGGCGAACGGCAGAAGTTTCTTGGCGAAGAATGGCCCAGGATCCACGCAACGATTCAGCGGCTCGGCCTGAAGGCGAAGGAACTCCTGGACGGCGAAAACAGCGGGTCGTCTTCGGATGTCGCAAAGTCGAAACCCGCCGAGTCGAATCCCCCCAAGAAGGAGCGATGAAGCCATGGCATGCATAGAAGCACGCGGGCTCCGCAAGGCCTTTGGCACAACCATCGCGGTGGACAGCGTCAATTTGCGGGTGGAAGAGGGCCGGATTCTCGGACTCATCGGCCCCAACGGCGCAGGCAAGACCACCGCGCTCAACGCGATTCTCGGCCTCACCCCCTATCAGGGAGAACTGAAGGTGCTCGGACGCGACCCCTGGACCGAGCGCGATCAGCTCATGCGCGATGCCTGCTTCATTGCCGATGTCGCAGTGCTTCCACGCTGGATGCGGGTTTGGCAGGCTCTTGATTACTTCGCGGGCGTGCATCCGCGATTCGATCGCGCGAAGGCGGAAGGTTTTCTTGCGAAGACAAACATCCGTAGCGCCAACAAGGTCAGGGAATTGTCGAAGGGCATGGTCGCGCAACTGCATCTCGCCCTGGTCATGGCCATTGACGCGAAATTGCTGGTGCTGGACGAGCCGACGCTTGGCCTTGATATCCTGTATCGCAAGCAGTTCTACGATTCCCTGCTGAATGACTACTTCGACCGCACCCGCACCATCGTGGTGACCACCCATCAAGTGGAAGAGGTCCAGGACGTCCTGACCGATGTCATGTTCATCAACCACGGCCGAATCGTATTCGATTGCAGCATGGAAGAATTCGAGTCGCGGTATCTGGAAGTGATGGTGAATCCCGAGCAGATCGCCGCGGCACGGGCGCTGAAGCCGATTCACGAACGCCAAGTGTTCGGGCGCAGCATCCTGCTGTTCGATCGCGTCGAACGCAAGCAACTCGCCGCGCTTGGCGAGGTGCGAACGCCGAGCATCGCCGACTTGTTTGTTGCGGTGCTCGGCAATCAAAGCGGCGCGGCGCAAGGAGGGGCTCGATGAGTACTCTTTCCAACGCCGTGCCCGAGTCTCCTCTCAGATCGCAAGTAACCGCGCCCGCGATCATCCCGTGGACCCGGCGCATGTACTGGTCGATGCGGCGCGAATTGTGGGAATACCCTTCGATCTATGTCGCGCCGTTGGCCGTCGCCGCCGTTTTTCTGCTCGGCTTCTTGATTGCGTTCGCGGTCAGCCCGGTGCATCGGCACGAGCCGCTCGACATGCCGTACGAATTAGCGGCGGGCCTGATCATGGGGACGGCTTCTATCCTGGGGATTTTCTACTCTCTCGACGCGCTGTACGGAGAGCGCCGCGATCGCAGCATCCTGTTCTGGAAGTCGCTGCCAGTTTCCGACCTCACCACCGTGCTCTCGAAGTTTGCCATTCCCCTCATCATTCTGCCGCTGCTCAGCTTCGCCATCGCTGTTGTCACGCAGTTCCTCATGCTGCTGCTGAGCAGCGCAGTCCTATTAGGTAGCGGCCTGAGTGTCGGGACGCTCGGGGCACGGATGTCGTTCTTTCACATGTCCCTGATGCTCCTCTACCACATTCTGACCGTTCATGGCCTCTGGTACGCGCCCATCTACGGCTGGTTGTTGCTGGTTTCAGCTTGGGCGCCACGCGCGCCGTTTATATGGGCGTTCTTGCCTCCGTTCGTGATCTGGGGAGTCGAG
>Ga0137403_10006107_pt1 | contig 13835 bp, 12 predicted proteins | sample CZOMad2_1_16fung_FD_122057 | JGI IMG/M metagenome (GOLD analysis project Ga0137403, IMG submission 122057) | Vadose zone soil fungal communities from Angelo Coast Range Reserve, California, USA - CZOMad2_1_16fungal (Hybrid Assembly) | ecosystem: Environmental > Terrestrial > Soil > Vadose zone... | reverse complement strand
TTGCTCATTTTCTCGCCATTCACGGTGAGGAAGCCGTGCGCGAACAGTTTGGTCGGGGTGCGGAAACCGGCGTGTTGCAACATGGCTGGCCAGAACAGGGCATGGAAATATAAAATATCCTTACCGATGAAGTGATACAGCTTCGCATCGGAATCCTGCTTCCAATAATCGTCGAAGTTGATGCCCTTGTCATCGCACAATCTCTTGAAGCTGCCCATATAGCCGACCGGCGCATCCAGCCACACGTAAAAATATTTGCCGGGTGCGTCGGGTATTTCAAAACCAAAATAAGGCGCGTCGCGCGAGATGTCCCAATCCGTGAGTTTGTTTTCTCCTTCTGTGCCCAGCCACTCCTGCATCTTGTTGGCCGCTTCCAGTTGCAGTGCACCGCTGCGCGTCCACTCGCGCAGGAATTGCTGGCAGGTGTCGGCGGAGAGCTTGAAGAAGTAGTGGCTTGAGTTGCGCAGTTCCGGTTTTGCGCCGGAGACGGCGGAGTACGGGTTTTTCAGGTCGGTGGGTGCGTAGGCCGCACCGCATACTTCGCAGTTGTCGCCGTATTGATCCTTGGCGCCGCACTTCGGGCATTCGCCCTTGATGAAGCGGTCCGGCAGGAACATGCTTTTGACCGGGTCGTAAAACTGTTCGATGGAGCGCACCTCAATCAAATCGGCAGCCTTGAGCTTGCGGTAAATATCCTCAGCATATTTTTTGGTCTCGATGCTGTTGGTGCTGCCATAGTGATCGAACTTGACATGGAAGCCATCAAAGTCCGCTTTGTGTTCATGCCACACACGGTCTATCAGCTGTTCCGGTGTGATACCTTCGGCTTCGGCACGCAGCATGATGGGCGTGCCGTGCGTGTCGTCAGCGCAGACATAATGCACTTCGTGCCCTTGCATCTTCTGGAAACGCACCCAGATGTCGGTCTGTATGTATTCGACGAGGTGGCCGAGGTGGATGCTGCCGTTGGCGTAGGGCAACGCTGAGGTGACGAGGATTTTTCGAGTGGACATTAAGTATTGCAAGCCTGTGTTGAAGGCGCGGATTTTAGCAAATCGCGCGCGTTAACGGCGAATTGGTTAAAATCGCGCCGGTAAAAATGTAATTCGGAGCGCTTTCAAGAGGAGTAACGATGAGTATCAAATCCGATAAGTGGATACGCCGCATGGCGCAACAGCACAACATGATTGAGCCCTTTGAGCCGGGCCAGGTGAAGGAGCACGAAGGACGGCGCATCGTGTCTTATGGCACATCCAGCTATGGCTATGATATTCGCTGCTCGAACGAATTCAAATTGTTTACCAATATCAACAGCACGATTGTCGACCCAAAAAACTTCGACCCCGCTTCCTTTGTCGAGGTGAATGCTGATTTCTGCATCATTCCGCCCAATTCTTTTGCCTTGGCTCGCACGGTCGAATATTTCCGCATCCCGCGTAACGTGCTGACCATCTGCCTGGGAAAATCCACTTATGCGCGTTGCGGCATCATCGTCAACGTGACGCCATTCGAGCCGGAATGGGAGGGATACGTGACCCTGGAATTTTCCAACACCACGCCGTTACCTGCCAAGATTTACGCCAATGAAGGCGTGGCGCAAGTCCTGTTTTTTGAAAGTGATGAAGTCTGTGAAATCTCTTACAAAGATCGCGGCGGGAAATATCAGGGGCAGGTCGGCGTGACCCTGCCGAAAATTTGACCAGCATGGCACAGCACAAAAAAATCATCTGGCGCAGCCCCAAAGGTGAAATCATCGCCTGCGTGGAAAAAAACAAGGTGCTGGGCGAGAATCTGGAGGAAATCCGGCAAATCTGCCAGGACGCGCTGGAAGACGCGATATTGATGGGTTGCGACGAACAGCAAATCCGTGCGGTGCTGAACGAGGTGATTGCCGAGTTGGTTAATCCATACCCGCCAAAAACATAATCGCCACGTGGCAAAATCTGTTGCCATCGCGGCCTGAAATTCTGCGACAATCCGCGCCTGTTCAAGGCCAGATACTGTTTCCCCATAGGGAGTGAGCAATGAAATTTCGTTTTAGTTCCGGCATCACACTGACCTCCGGCCAGTATGAGCCTACTCTGAAACTCCACCTTTTTCTGGGGGATGCCAGTATAAAAGCGTTGCTTTCCATTATTCGTCGCCAAGGAGCTTGACATGAAGTTTCGTTTTCCCATCATCATTATTGATGAAGATTTTCGTTCCGAGAATGCCAGCGGATTGGGTATTCGCGCATTGGCCGAGGCGATGGAAAAAGAGGGTATGGAAATCCTTGGGGTGACCAGCTATGGCGACCTCACTTCTTTTGCCCAGCAGCAAAGTCGCGCCTCGGCATTCTTGCTGTCGATTGATGATGAAGAATTCGGTACGGGCAGCGTTGAAGAGACAGATTCGGCATTGAAGACCTTGCGCGCGTTTGTCGAAGAAATTCGTTTCAAAAATGCCGACATCCCGATCTATCTGTATGGCGAGACACGCACTTCGCGACATATTCCAAACGATATTTTGCGCGAGCTGCACGGCTTCATTCATATGCACGAAGATACGCCGGAATTCGTTGCGCGCCACATCATCCGCGAGGCCAGATCCTATCTGGATTCATTGGCGCCGCCATTCTTTCGCGCTTTGTTGCATTACGCGCAAGACGGCTCTTACTCATGGCATTGCCCGGGGCACTCGGGCGGCGTTGCCTTTTTGAAATCGCCGGTCGGCCAGATGTTCCACCAGTTTTTTGGCGAGAACATGCTCAGAGCCGACGTGTGCAATGCGGTTGATGAGCTCGGCCAGTTGCTTGACCATACCGGTCCGGTAGCCGCGTCTGAGCGCAATGCGGCGCGTATCTTCAATTCCGATCATTTGTTTTTTGTCACCAATGGCACCTCGACATCCAACAAGATCGTGTGGCATTCGACGGTTGCGCCGGATGACATCGTGGTGGTGGACAGGAACTGCCATAAATCAATTTTGCATGCCATTATGATGACCGGCGCAGTGCCGGTGTTTCTCACGCCGACCCGCAATCACTACGGCATCATCGGGCCGATCCAGAAATCCGAATTTGAGCCGGCAAGCATTCAGCAAAAAATAAACGCCAATCCGTTCATCAAGGATAAAACCAGCAAGCCGCGCATTCTGACCATTACGCAGAGCACCTATGATGGTGTGGTCTACAACGTGGAAATGCTCAGAGAAATGCTGGATGGCAACATCGACACTTTGCACTTTGACGAAGCCTGGCTGCCCCATGCGGCGTTCCATGATTTTTACAAGGACATGCATGCCATCGGCAAGGATAGGCCGCGCGCCAAACAATCCATGATTTTTGCCACGCAGTCCACGCACAAACTGTTGGCCGGTTTGTCGCAGGCGTCACAAATTCTGGTACGTGAATCAGACAGCCGCAAATTGAATAAACATATCTTCAATGAAGCCTATTTGATGCATACCTCGACCAGCCCGCAATACGCCATCATCGCTTCGTGCGATGTGGCGGCGGCGATGATGGAGCCGCCGGGAGGTACGGCATTGGTTGAAGAATCCATTCTGGAAGCGCTGGATTTTCGTCGCGCGATGCGCAAAGTGGATGAAGAGTTCGGCCAGGACTGGTGGTTCAAGGTGTGGGGTCCGGACAACATTGCCGCAGATGGTATTGGTTCGCGCGAAGACTGGGTGTTGCATACCGACGATAAATGGCATGGTTTTGGCAAGCTGGCTTCCGGCTTTAACATGCTGGATCCGATCAAGGCGACTATCATCACCCCAGGTCTGGCGGTTGACGGCAATTTTGCTGATAGCGGCATACCGGCTTCCATCGTTACCAAGTATCTGGCCGAGCATGGCGTGATCGTGGAAAAATGTGGGCTGTATTCGTTCTTCATCATGTTCACCATCGGCATTACCAAAGGACGCTGGAACACGCTGTTGACCGCGTTGCAACAGTTCAAGGATGACTATGATCGCAATCAGCCGATCTGGCGCATCCTGCCCGAATTTGCGGTTGCGCATCCGCGCTACGAACGGGTTGGCCTGCGCGACCTGTGCCAGCAAATACACGATATGTACAAGACGCATAACGTGGCGCGTATGACCACCGAGATGTATCTGTCCGATATGCAACCGGCGATGAAACCTTCCGATGCATTTGCCAAAATGGCGCATGACGAGATTGATCGTGTTGACATTGAAAATCTGCAGGGCCGTATTACCGCAGTGTTACTCACGCCTTATCCGCCCGGTATTCCGTTGCTGATCCCGGGTGAAATATTCAACAAGACGATTGTGGATTATCTGAAATTTGCGCGTGATTTCAACGAAAAATTCCCCGGCTTTGAAACGGACATTCACGGCCTTGTCTCGGAAGATGCGGACGGAGAGAAGCATTATTTTGTGGATTGCGTGCGGTAAATAAAATCAGGGGTAACGAAAGCAAATTGATTTGCTATCGTTTGCGCCGATATTCAACGAAGTGGTACTCCAGTGCTTGCGGCACTTCCTGATGGTGTCTTTCGCGTGAAATTTCTTGCCAATCCGCTTTGTTGAATGTCGGGAATGCCGTATCGCCGATCACGTCTTGTTGAATTTCCGTGATATGTAGCGTGTCGGCTAAATCCAGTGCTTGTCGGTAGATTTCCGCACCGCCGATAATAAAAACCTGCGGATCGTCTGCGCAGGCAAGAATTGCCTCGGGTAGCGAATGGGCGACCCTGCAACCGTCAATTTTTAACTCATGATCATGCGAGACGACCACCGTGGTGCGCCCCGGCAGCGGCCTGCCAATCGAGTCATAGGTTTTGCGCCCCATGACGATGTGATGTCCCATGGTGAGCGCCTTGAAGTGTTTCAGGTCGGCGGGTAGATGCCACGGCAGGGCGTTATTGATGCCGATGGTGCGGTTTTTCGCCATCGCCACGATGATTGCCACTTTGCTCATATTGCCACGGGCGCTTTGATCGCCGGGTGCGGGTCGTAGCCATCCAGTCTGAAATCGTCAAACTTGAAATCAAAAATATTTTTTATCTCGGGGTTAATGTGCAGAGTTGGCAATGCACGAGGTTCACGGGACAGTTGCAGCCGTGTTTGTTCGAGATGATTGAGATATAAGTGTGCATCGCCGAAAGTATGCACAAAGTCGCCCGGCTGCAGGCCGCACACTTGCGCCATCATGAATGTGAGCAGCGCATAAGAAGCGATGTTGAATGGCACACCGAGAAAAATGTCTGCACTGCGCTGATAAAGCTGGCAGGACAATTTTCCGTCCGCCACATAAAATTGAAAAAATGCGTGGCAAGGCGCGAGCGCCATTTTGTCGAGATCGCTCACATTCCAGGCCGAAACAATTAACCGCCGTGAGTCGGGATTCTTTTTGATTTGCGCGATAACGTCAGCCATCTGGTCAATCACACGCCCGTCCGGCGTAACCCAAGCGCGCCATTGTTTGCCGTACACCGGTCCCAGATTACCCTGCTGGTCGGCCCATTCGTCCCAAATGGAAACACCATTTTCTTTGAGGTAACGAATGTTGGTGTCACCCTGCAAGAACCACAGTAACTCATGCACAATGGATTTCAGGTGGCATTTTTTGGTGGTGACCAGAGGGAACCCTGCCGTGAGGTCGAAGCGCATCTGGTAGCCGAACACGCTGAGTGTGCCGGTTCCGGTGCGGTCATTTTTTCGAGTGCCGTGCTCTAGCACATGTTGCATCAGGTCAAGGTAGGCGCGCATGGTTAGTCTGCTGAATGCCCGTATAATCGCGGCGTTGAATGACTTTTCGAGGACGCAATGCTAGCACAACTCACACAATCAAATTCGCTACCAGGCACATTACCGGACGCACATTTACTGGCGCTGCTACCCAAGGGCAAAACCCTGCCGCAGGATGTGCCACAACATGATTTATTGCTTGCGGTGCTCAAACGGCGGGCGCTGAAAATAGAAGAGCTGACCGCTCCTGTGGCGGCAAACACGCCTGATGGCAGCTTGGTCGTGTGGCTGATGCTGGATTTCAGCCTGTCAATTTTTGCCATTCAGACACAGGTGCGCAAGGCCCTGCAATTATTGCTGGACGAGCATCCCGGCAACATCAGTATTGTCGTGCAGGGCGACCAGACACAACGGCGGCAGGCCGCTCAAACAGCCGTATACGCCGCCTGGGTAAACGGTGCGCCGTTGCCGGTGCGCAAGAAAAAAGAGCAGCGCAAACCGCTGCAAAAAATCGCGCTATACGGCTTTTCCGACGGCAAAAAATTTGCCGCGCTCAAAGCGCAGGCCGAAGGAAACCTGTTGTGTCGAACCTTGACGGTGTTGCCACCCAACGAACTCACTCCCGGACAATATCGCCAGCGTGTCAAAAAGCTGGCTAAACAGCACGCCTGGAAACACGAGGAATTCGATATGAAGAAGCTGCGCAAGATGGCCGCCGGTGCATTTGTCGCCGTGGCACAGGGCAGCGCGGATGACGATGCGGCTATTGTGCATTTGAGTTACAAACATCCCAAGGCGAAGCAGACTGTTGCGCTGGTCGGCAAGGGCATCTGCTTCGACACCGGCGGACACAACCTTAAACCGGCGCGGTATATGCACGGCATGCACGAAGATATGAACGGGTCGGCGGTGGCGCTGGGCATTTTGCTGGCAGCAACACAACAAAAATTGGCCGTCAATATTGACTGCTGGCTGGCCTTGGCGCAAAACCACATCAGCCCGAAAGCTTACAAGCAGAACGACATCGTGACAGCATTAAACGGCACGACCATCGAGATCATGCATACCGATGCCGAAGGCCGTATGGTGCTGGCTGACACGCTCACGTTAGCGGCGCGCATCAAACCGCAACTGATGATCGACTTCGCCACGTTAACCGGCAGCATGGCGGTGGCGCTGGGGGCTCGCTACAGCGGCGTGCTCGGCAATCGCGCGGCGTTGTTGCAGCAGGCAGTGTTGGCCGGACAGCAAACCGGTGAGCGATTGTGCGCCTTTCCGCTGGATGAAGATTACGAGGCCGCGCTGGATTCCAAAGTCGCCGACATCAAGCAATGCACACTGGATGGCGAAGCCGACCACATCCTTGCCGGACGATTTTTGCAACGCTTTGTCGATGATGTGCCGTGGCTGCACGTGGATTTGTCCGCCAGCCGCTGCACGGGCGGGCTGGGCAGCGTAGCGAGCGATGTGACCGGGTTTGGCGTGGGTTGGGGATTACGGATGCTGCAACAGCTCTGAGCGCAATCAGATCTCGATCCGGGTTCCCATTTCGACTACGCGGTTGATCGGAATTTTGAAGAAGTCAGCCGCGCTCATGGCATTTTTGGATAGCACCAGAAATAATCGCTCGCGCCATTTGCTCATGCCTGGTTTGGCGCTGGAAGTGATCAACGCGCGGGAGACAAAAAATGAGGTCGCCATCAAATCGAAAGACATACCCTGTTTTGCGCACACTTCCAGCGCAGCCGGAATATCGGGTGTTTCCATAAAACCGTAATGCAGAACCAGGCGATAAAAGCCCTTGCTTAAATCAGTGATAAACACCCGCTCCGATTGCGATACGTAAGGTTTGTCTTCAACTTGTACAGTCAATAATATGTTGCGTTCATGCAGCACTTTATTGTGTTTAAGATTATGCAGCATCGCCGCAGGCACCCCTTCAGTTGCATTGGTTGGAAATACTGCCGTACCTTGCACGCGCCGCACGTCGTCCACTCCGTCAACAAATGTCTGCATCGGTATCATCTGGCGGTTAATCTCGTCAAACAATAATTTCCGCCCGTGTTTCCAGGTGGTGAGTATGGTAAATGATATTAATGCGATACCAATCGGAAACCACCCGCCTTGAGGAATTTTGATAATGTTGGCGGCAAAATAGGTCATGTCCACAGCCAGGAAAATGGCAATCAAGGGGACGGTAATGACCAGTGGCCAGCGCCAGGCAAGCACGACCACGAATCCAATCAGGATGGTGGTGATGGTCATCGTTCCGGTAACGGCGATACCGTAAGCGGCAGCCAGATTGGTCGAGCTCTGGAAGGCAAGTACCAGAAACACCACTGCCAGATAAAGCACCCCATTGGTCAGCGGCACATAAATCTGCCCGCGTGCCTGGTCGGATGTCTGGATGATACTCATGCGCGGCAGGAAGCCCATTTGCACCGATTGGTGCGCAATCGAGAACGCCCCGGATATGACGGCTTGTGAGGCGATAACCGTTGCAGCGGTAGCCAGAAGCACCATGGGCATCAGTGCCCAGGCAGGGGCAAGCAGATAAAATGGATTTTCGACTGCTTGCGGGGTATGCAACAGCAACGCGCCTTGTCCGAAATAGTTTAATACCAACGCCGGTAGCACGAACGAAAACCAGGCAAAACGAATCGGAGATTTGCCAAAATGTCCCATGTCGGCATACAGCGCTTCGCCGCCGGTGATGGCGAGCACGATGGAACCCATCGCCAGAAAAGCAACCCACGGATCAGCTATGAAAAAATGAACGACATAAACCGGATTAAGCGCCAGCAGGATTTCTGGATTTTGAGCGATGGCGATCATGCCAAACACCGCCAGGCAAGCGAACCACAGCACCATGATCGGGCCGAATGCCATGCCCATTGTGCCGGTGCCACGTTTCTGAATGAAAAATAATCCGGTCAAGACGATGATGGTGACGGGTAATATGTAGACCTTGAATTGAGGTGAGATCACCTCCAGACCTTCGACCGCAGATAACACCGAGATGGCCGGCGTAATCATGCCATCACCAAAAAACAGCGCGGCGGCAAACACACCGAGCGCGGTGACAAACCATTTTAATTTGGGTTTTTGCGCAGTGAGTTCACTCACCAGAGCCAGTAATGCCAGTGATCCGCCTTCACCGTGATTATCTGCGCGCATGATGATCATCACGTATTTGAGCGAGATCAACAGCATGATGGTCCAGAACATCATCGACAACACGCCGAGCACGTTAGCCGCTGCGACAGGCAGCGAATGGGAACCGGAAAAAGTTGCCTGTATTGCATACAGCGGGCTGGTGCCTATATCGCCATACACCACACCGATTGCACCTAACATCAGTGTTGACAGCTTTTGTTGCGCAGGTTGCTGACTCATTTATCGTTTGCAGAAATGCTGATTGATCAATCCAGACCGCTCCGCGCTTACCACCAAGCTAACTGTGAAGGGCGACATTGTATGCCAAAATCAAAGTGTGTTCAGCCCATCAATCCGCACGCCGGGGCGGTAGCGGCCATCAACTGCTTGCCAGCGCGATTACCCAATAGCGTGCGAATTTTCCGATAGCTATGAATAATGCCGCTTGCCACGGATTAAATTTTAGCCAGCCCGCACCCAGACATAACGCGTCACCGACCAATGGCACCCATGCGAATAATAAAACGGGTGCGCCATATTGGCGTACCTTACCGACATGCCTGATCGGTTGGGTTTGAGGTAGCAGCCAACCCATGGCGAAAGTGACCATTCCGCCCAGTGTGTTGCCGAGCGAGGCAATGCCGAGTGCGCTCCACAACGTTTCCGGGTAGGCCTTGAGCATCATGAACAACGCGACTTCGGAACCGCCGGGGAGCAGGGTGGCGGCCAGAAAGCTGCTGATGAAAAGGGAAGCAAGGCTCGCCGCTTCACTCATGTGAATGGATTCGATGTCATGTGATCAATCTGGTGGGACAGAAATTTTGTCCGTGAGCGTGGCAGAGCACTATTTTTTGCGTGGCATATACAGATCGGTGATATTTCCTTCGGCAATTTCTGCCGCGAAGCCCAGTGTTTCCGACAAAGTCGGGTGCGGGTGTATGGTCAAACCAATGTCTTCCATGTCTGCGCCCATCTCCAGAGCGAGCACCGCCTCGGCGATCAACTCACCGGCATTCGTGCCGACGATGCCTGCACCCAGAATCCGCCGCGTATGCGGGTCGAGCAACAATTTGGTTGCGCCTTCCTCACGTGCAATGGATAAGGCGCGTCCTGAGGCAGCCCAGGGAAAAGTCGCTTTTTCGTACTCGATGCCCTGCGCTTTGGCCTGTGTTTCGGTCAACCCCATCCAGGCGATCTCTGGATCGGTATAGGCCACCGATGGAATCGTCAATGGTTCGAAAGCCGCCGGATGCCCAGCGATAACTTCTGCTGCTACCTTGGCTTCATGCACTGCCTTGTGCGCCAGCATCGGATCGCCGACGATGTCGCCGATGGCAAAGATGTGCGGCACGTTGCTGCGCATCTGTTGATCCACCGTGATGAACCCGCGCTCGTTGACCGTCACCCCGGCTGCTTCCGCACCGATCTCACGACCGTTGGGGCGTCGCCCCACCGCCATTAATACTCGCTCATACAGTTGCGCCTCCGGCGCCTGCGCGCCCTCAAAATGCACTTTCAAACCTTTCTTGAGCGCCTCGATTTTGCTCACTTTGGTGCTCAGGTAAATTGCTTCGTAGCGCTTTTCAATGCGTTTATGCAGCGGTTTCACCAGATCACGATCCGCGCCCGGCATCAAGCCATCGGCCAATTCCACCACGGTTATTTTGCTGCCGAGCGCGTCATACACGGTTGCCATTTCCAGTCCGATGATGCCGCCGCCGATAATCAACAAACGTTTTGGCACGTCCTGAAGTTGCAAGGCGCCGGTAGAGTCAATGATGCGCGGGTCATCATAGGGAAAGCCGGGAATGCGGGCCACACTTGAGCCCGCGGCAATGATGGCATGGTCGAAACTGATGGTTTTGTCGCCTGCGGCAGTTTGCACCAGCACACTGTTGGCGCCGGTGAATTTTGCCGTGCCTTGCACCACCTCCACTTTGCGTTGTTTGGCGAGTTGCTTCAGCCCGCCGGTGAGTTTGCCGATGACACTCTCTTTCCAGGTTCGGATCTGGTCAATGTCTATTTCAGGTTTGCCAAATGTCACACCGTGGTGGGCAATATCCTCAGCTTCGGCAATCACCTTGGCAACGTGCAACAGCGCTTTGGAAGGAATGCAGCCGACATTCAGACATACTCCACCCAGGTTGGCATGACGCTCCACCAGCACCACCTGTTTGCCCAGGTCGGCAGCGCGAAACGCCGCGCTATAGCCGCCCGGACCGGCGCCCAGCACCAAAACTTCAGCGTGAATATCGCCCTTGGTAAATGCTTTCGCAGGCAGTGAAGTCTGAATTGTTGGTAGAGCGGCTGGTGCCGGTGTTGCAACTTTGCTCGCCGGAGCTTTTGCCGGGGCAGGTGCGGCAGGCGCATCATTTTCCAGCGTGAGAATCACGCTCCCCATACTGACCTTGTCGCCCACCTTGATGTTGATAGCCTGCACGATTCCTGCAACCGGGCTGGGCACTTCCATGGCGGCCTTGTCGGTTTCCAGCGCCACGATGGATTGTTCGACCGCGACGCTCTCGCCCACTTTGACGAAAATCTCAATCACTGCAACGTCTTTGAAATCCCCTATGTCGGGTACTTTGACTGCGATGGTTTGGCTCATGGCGTTGGCTTTCTTGTTTGATTTTCAGCAAAACTGGTTTTACTTAAACGCGTATCTGTCCGTTGCCCAGTACGATGTATTTCTGCGAGGTCAACCCTTCCAGCCCGACCGGTCCGCGCGCATGGATTTTGTCGGTGGAAATGCCGATCTCCGCGCCGAGGCCGTATTCAAAGCCGTCGGCGAAACGGGTTGAGGCGTTCACCATCACTGAGCTGGAATCCACCTCGCGCAAAAAACGCATCGCCTTGCTGTGATTTTCCGTGACGATGCTATCGGTGTGTTGCGAGCCGTAGGTGGCAATGTGCGCCATCGCTTCATCCAGCCCGGCCACCACGCGCACCGCCAGTATCGGCGCAAGATATTCAGTGTGCCAATCTTCTTCCGCGGCAACTTTCATCGCGCTTACCAGCGCGCAAGCTGTGGTGTCGCCGCGCAACTCCACACCTTTGGCCAGATAAATTTTGCACAGTGGCGGCAGCACTTTGGCAGCAATGTTCTGCGCGACCAGCAGCGTCTCCATCGCGTTGCACACACCATAGCGATGCGTCTTGGCGTTGTCGGCGATGCGAATGGCCTTGTCCAGATCGGCGTCATCATCAATGTAAACATGGCACACGCCATGCAAATGCTTAATCACCGGAACACGCGCCTCCGCCGAGATGCGCTCGATCAATCCTTTGCCGCCGCGCGGCACGATCACGTCCACATAATCTTTCATGGTAATGAGTTCACCCACCGCGGCACGGTCGGTGGTGGTAATTACTTGCACCGCGGTTTCAGGCAAGCCTGCTTTACGCAGCCCCTGATGCACACACGCGGCAATCGCCTGATTGGAATGCATCGCCTCCGAGCCGCCGCGCAGGATCGCCGCATTGCCTGATTTCAGGCACAGCCCGGCAGCATCCGCCGTCACATCAGGACGCGATTCGTAAATGATGCCAATCACACCCAGCGGCACGCGCATTTTGCCCACCTGAATACCGGAAGGACGATACTTCATATCGCTGATCTCTCCGATCAAATCGGGCAGTTGGGCGATTTGCAGCAAACCCTCGGCAATTTCGTGCACGGTTTTTTCGGTCAGGGTGAGGCGATCTATCGCCGCGTCATCCAAGCCGTGCGTGCGTGCCGCTGCGACATCCTTGGCATTTTCAGCGAGTAATTGAGCGCATTGATTTTGCAGCGCTGCGGCGATTTCCTGCAATGCGCGGTTCTTCGTGGCTGTATCAGCTTGCGCCATGACGCGCGCCGCCACACGCGCCGCTTGACCAATTTTTTGCATATATTCGGTGAGGTTTTCCATGAGTGTTCCTGCGATGCTTGTGGCGAGCATTTTATCACCTCGGCGTGTGATTGTAGGAACGTGATTTAATCAGAAAATTAAGGGCGTGATTCATTGCATCCCTGCGCTAAAATGGACGGCATTAAGTAAATCAACGGGAACAGCATGTCCGACATCCTCAACAAAATCCTTGCGGTCAAAGCCCGGGAAGTGCTTGCAGCGCAGGCTGTCAAGCCGCTTGCCAGTTTGCGTGCCGAGGCGCAGCAGGCCGCACCGGCACGAGATTTTATCGGTGCGATTCGTAACAAAATTGCGGTGCGGCAGTCCGCCGTCATCGCGGAAATCAAGAAAGCCAGCCCGAGCAAAGGCGTATTGCGTGCCGATTTTCGTCCCGCTGAAATTGCCGCGAGTTATGCGCAACACGGCGCAGCGTGTTTGTCGGTGTTGACGGATGAATCATTCTTTCAGGGCAGCGCGGCCTATTTGCAGCAGGCGCGCAATGCCTGCGCGCTGCCGGTATTACGCAAAGATTTTATGCTGGATGAATATCAGATTTATCAGGCGCGAGCGATGGGGGCAGACGCCGTTTTGTTGATTGCCGCCGCGCTGGATGTGACGCAGATGCAGGCATTTGAACAGCTTGCGCACAGCCTGGGCATGGCGGTGTTGGTGGAAGTGCACAATGGCCTTGAGCTGGATGCCGCGCTGCAACTGACTACGCCGCTGATTGGCATCAACAACCGTGACCTGCGCAACTTCGCAGTCAGCCTGCAAACCACCTTTGATTTATTGCCGCGTATTCCGGTCGACAAAATCGTCGTGACCGAAAGCGGTATTGTCAGCGCGGCAGAAGTCAAACTGATGCGCAGCCATCAGGTACATACGTTTCTGGTGGGCGAGGCGTTTATGCGCGCGGCAGATCCGGGCGCGGCGTTGGCTGAGATGTTTGCTTAAAGTCATCATGCCTGATTCCTGTGGCGCTTCGTCATTCCCTCAGTACCCCGTCATTCCCGCGTAGGCGGGAATCCAGACAATCAATACCATCCCTCGCAAAGCGAGGACAAACCCAAAAACACATTTGATAAAACC
>Ga0137403_10006106_pt1 | contig 13837 bp, 12 predicted proteins | sample CZOMad2_1_16fung_FD_122057 | JGI IMG/M metagenome (GOLD analysis project Ga0137403, IMG submission 122057) | Vadose zone soil fungal communities from Angelo Coast Range Reserve, California, USA - CZOMad2_1_16fungal (Hybrid Assembly) | ecosystem: Environmental > Terrestrial > Soil > Vadose zone... | reverse complement strand
CGCGAGACCGCTCGGCTGCAATCGCCTTGGGGGCTTCATCGGTGAGGTCCGTCATGACCTGCCAACGGATGGCCGGATCAGAATCGAGAAGCCACTTGAGGTGCGCGGGCCGGGGTGCGTAGTCGGGGTATCGCATTGATCTTATTATAGCACGTGGTGCCTAAGTTCTGCCCCGCGCGCCGATAGTGTACCGAAGCCATCGCTACTGGGCTAACCGTGTCTTCGAGTATTAGTACCAGCCTACGAAATCACGCCCACCGCGAAACGCGTGACCACCCAACGCGTTCCATCCCAAACGATAATCTGATCGTCGAACGCCAACTGGCCGCGATGGAGTCACAGATTCCTTATGTAATTCGGAACTTCCTTGAATCCTTGGGCTGTCAACGCGGTTACCACTCGATTCAGGTTCGATCGGCTATTTGCAAAAAACGTAATGTATTCATCGTGGTCAGCGTAGATCATGTACGAGGTGGGCACGGGGGCAAACAGGAAGTCCGCCCAATCGCCTAAAGCGGCTTCAAGCAGTGGCGCAATTTCTGACTTATCGGTTGTCGTCAGGGTAACGCTTCTGACAATGTTGGGCAGGAATTGAGCTACTCGCGAGTAAACCTAATAAGTGCTTTGGCTCAAATACGACCTGCTCAATAGTAAGACTGCCTTGTTTCAATGGGAGCGTCGCCAGGATTATCGCGACGAAAGTCTGCAACTCCTCAAGCGGCGTCTTGAAAGTCTGCTGGAACTTCCACGATCTCTTGCGGAAACGTTTGATCTCTCCGGCAGCTTCGGACAGCGTCATTCTGAGACCTCCGGAACCACGAATTCGCATTCTCTTGGATCTTCGAAGTCTATCGGGAAAACAAATCAGCACGCAAAAGTTAAGGCCAGCCGTTTTCGGGCTGGCCTGATGAGTGTTTCTCCAAGGAAAATTACTTCTTGGGGGCGATTACGTCTTTTACGGCTTTGGCGACGCGGAACTTTACTACGGTCTTGGCCGCGATCTTGATGGGTTCTCCGGTCTGTGGGTTGCGGCCCATGCGGGCTTTGCGATTCGACTTTACCAAGCGGCCCAGGCCAGGAATAACGAACACACCGTTCTTTTTGGTTTCCTTGATTGCGGTCTCCGCCAGGGTTTCCAGAAATGTGGCGGCAGTCTTGTTGTTCGTCTCAAGTTTCTCCGCCATATGACGGACGAGTTGGGTCTTGGTCATGCCACTAGCCATCTTACCTCCTTAAAATGTGAGCACTTTTCTTGCACTCATTTCGTATATTACATCAGGAAGGACTTGATGCAAGCATTTTCACCAGCTTTTATGCGGGTTTTTTGCGGGTGAGCTGTGGAAAACGGCATGAATAGAGGGGATTTGCGTCCAGGCGGGAACGGTTTTTGGGGTTTCCTTATTCCCGACGATAAAAACTCAGGACGGCATCGCCCTGCCGCAGCGTGCGATGACGGCGGAGGGAGCCGAAAATGTCGCCCGGATCAAAATGTTTGTCATGCTCGGCGATGATCTGGCTCTTCGGCGTAACCAGCCGCGATTGCGAGAGAAACCCCAACACTTGCTCATAATCGCCCATCTTGCGGTACGGCGGATCAAGAAAGCAGAAGTCGCAGGAAATTGCCTGGGCCTCCAGCGTACGCAACGCGAGCGCGGCTTCCCGTTCCATGATCTCAGCCCCCGCGCCGATTGCCAGCGCGGCCAGGTTCCCGCGGATGGTCCGCGCAGCACGCGCCGATGATTCCACAAAATAAACCGTTCGGGCGCCGCGGCTGAGCGCCTCAATCCCCACCGCCCCGGTCCCGGCAAAAAGATCAAGCCAGACGGAATCCTGGATCGTGGGCGCAACCACGTTAAAAAGCGTTTCCCGCAGCCGGTCTGAGGTTGGCCTGGTTTCGACTCCTGTGGGCGCAATCAACCGGCGGCTTTTGTATTTTCCGGCGATGACACGCATGATGCGAAACTCCGCCACCCGGCATCTAATGTACCCTATAGAGTTAGCTTTTTGGGGTGGTCCCAGGAAACTTTAACCGAAACAATGAGAAATTGGTCCTTTTTTGCGGGGCGAGTCGGCGATGTGGAACTGCGCATCCACGTCACCTTTCTATTTTTGCTCCTCTTCGTGGTGCTGGAGGAAGCCAACCACGGTTCCGCTGCAATCGCCCGCGGGTTTGCGCTTGCAGCCATGGTGCTTGGTTCGGTAGTTCTGCACGAGTTTGGGCATGCCGTTGTGGCTGCCCGCAGCGGGTTCCCGGTCAGGGGAGTTGTTCTCTTCCCCGTCGGCGGCGTTGCCGTGGTTGATCCGAATGTACAAACCGAGAGCGCCCGAAACTTACCGCGAGAGACCCGCATTGCTCTGGCTGGGCCCCTCGTCAATATTTTTCTCGCAGGCATTTGTGGCTTGGTCCTGCTGAGCCGGGGGCCGGCCGCCACGCTCTGGTCCCAGCCGCTGGTCTCGGTTACGTATCTGGGCAAGAGTTTTTTCTGGATCAATGTTTGCTTGCTTGCCATTAACCTGCTTCCGGCATTTCCCCTCGATGGCGGCCGCATCTTCCGCGCCTGGCTGGGAAGAAGAATCGAGTTCCGGCAGGCCACCCGGCGCGCTGTGACTCTGGGACATTTATTTTCCGCGTTGTTCATGCTGGCCGGCGCCCTGGGGCAACAGTGGTTGATGCTGGTGGGCTTTTTTATCTTTATGGCCGCGCAGATGGAAGAACGGTCCGTGATGTTCCAGTCCGTGGTGGAAGACATTCACATGGAAGACATCATGCTGACCGAGTTTTCCACCCTCTCTCCCGCGGATACGCTGGAAGACGCCCTGAACAAAGCCGTGCATTGCTTGCAAGACGACTTCCCCGTGGTCAGCGGCGGCGACCTGGTGGGTGTGATCACCCGGCAGATTATCGTGGACCGTCTGCGCAGCGAAGGGAACGGGTACGTCCAGGGCGCCATGACCAAGGCCTTTGAAATTGCTTCCCGCACGGAAACCCTGGGCTCCGGGTTCCGCAAACTTACTTCGCGCGGGCTGAGCCTGATCCCGGTGGTGGACCAGGAGCGGCTGGTCGGCATTGTGACGCTGCAAAACCTGATGCATAGCATGGGCCTGTGGGCTGAATCGAAGAGGTTGAGAAAGCAGATGGAAGAGTAGAGGGCAACCAGCACTCAGCAATCGGCATTCAGTCAAACCACTAACCTCAATGAATCCCAAAAAGACGCCAAGGGTGAAGAGAGAGAGAGATTCATATCTTTGCGTCCTTAGCGACCTTCGCGGTGAAATCTGGTTGCCTGATGTCTGAATGCTGAGTGCCGAAATTCAGGAGACGCCATGAAGAACCAAACGGTCGCGCTCGGCGACTTTGAGCTGACCGCGATCACGGACGGGACCTATGTGGCTGACGGCGGCGCTTTCTTTGGCGTGGTCCCCAAGGTCATGTGGCAAAAGAAAGTCCAGCCCGATGACATGAACCGAATCGCCGTGGGTTGTAATTCCGTCCTGGTACGTACCGGCAAACAGAACGTGCTGATTGAAACCGGCATCGGAAACAAGCTGGAGGAAAAAAAGAAAAAAATCTTTCAATCGCAGGAAAAACTTCTGGAAAACCTGCATGCCACAGGCATCGCACCGGAAGAGATTCACGTGGTCATCAATTCTCATCTGCACTTTGACCATTGCGGCTGGAACACCGTGTACAAGAACGGCGTAGCCGTGCCAACGTTTCCCAACGCCAAGTATTACGCGCCGGAGGGCGAATGGAAGCACGGTTCGCTGCAACTGGAACGCGATCGTGTGAGCTATATCAGTGACAACTATGATCCACTGCTTCGCTCCGGCCAGATGCAACTCTTAGGCGGCACGGCTGAAATTGTTCCCGGCATCTCCGTGGAGGCCTGGCCAGGGCACACGCGCAACATGTGGGCGGTGTTGATTCGCAGCGGCGGCAAGACCGCTTGTTATATCTCCGATCTCATCCCCACCACATGGCACCTGGATGTAACGTGGGTAATGGCGTATGACCTGTTTCCGCTGGAGGTCATCGAGAACCGCAAGAAGTATTATGCAAGGGCCATCCCGGAAGAGTGGCTCACCATCTTCACGCATGATCCTAAAGTTCCGTGGGCCTACATTAATAAGGTAGAGAACAAGCTTGGGTTCAAGCCCGCGTAACGGTAGTGCTCCCACAAAAGAGCAGCGCCATTTGTGGCGCGGGCGTGTAAGATAACCAAACCATGCGCGGGCCCCGTCTCGCTGTCTCAATCTGGATCGTCGTACTGTGCGGGGCTGGCCTGGCGCAGAGAGTCCAGTTTGTGCCCGCCAATGAAACAACCATCCTCCAGAGAATGAAAAACATTCCCGAAGACAACCAGGAGCGGGTGGCTGGGCTAAAGGCATTATTTTCCGCCGCCGGATGCAATGGGGCTGAACTCACCGAGCAACCGGTGGACGGCGTGGAAATTCCCAACATAACGTGCCGGTTGCGCGGCGCCGGCAGCGACACCATCATTGTGGGCGCCCATTATGAGCGCGCATCGTCGACGCAAAGGCCGCTGGACAATTGGAGCGGCGCTTCACTCTTACCTGCGCTTTACCAGAGCCTTCAAGGCAGAACACGGCGGCACAACTTTATTTTTGTGGCCTTTGCCGATAAAGGAAACGATACGGCGGGCGCGGAATTCTTTACCCGCCACTTGGGCCAGCCTGAACTTGATCGCACCGAGGCAATGATCAACGTGGACGCGCTCGGTCTTTCTCCCACCAAAATTTCGGTGGCCCATTCTGACAAGGACCTGGTCCATGATCTAGTGGTTATGGTGTATGCCTTGAAGCTGTCAGCCAGCCAGATTGACATTGCACCAGCGGGCAACACGGATTCCGAGCCGTTTGCTCAGCGGCGCATCCCCCAGATTACCGTCCATTCCCTGACCCAGCAAAACGTTGCCTCCGGTGAGACAACGGAATTCCGTCCCAGCAATTATTACGACACCTATCGCCTGCTCTGCGGGTATCTGGCTTACCTGGACCAACTTTCCCCACGTGACATCCAGGAACTACGGCAGAAGGGCCATAAGCTACCAAGGCTAGTACATTATCCCAACGAAGAGGTTGGGGGCGACATTGAAGGAAATATCTGGTGCGGGGATTTCTTCGAGAGCACAGAGTACCCCGTCGACGCCGATTTAGTGATCGGTAACCCGCCGTGGGGAAGCACTGCAATCGAGGGCACGCCCGCGGCAAAATGGTGCGCCGAGCACGAATACCCCATCCCTAACAAGCAGATCGCGGCCGCGTTTGGCACCCGCAAGTTTGGCGCCACGCTTGCGCGGCTCTATCCCAAGTGCGAAAACATCAGCATCGATTATGCCTTGCTCGAGCCCCGCTCGAGCAAGGGAGAACTGAACTCAAATATCATTTGCCTTCCCGCTGATTTCGGATGGAATGATCTGGGATCGTGGACCGCGCTGCACGAGCATCATTCAGGCAAGAGCCGTCCGAAGGATGACAACCTGATTGCCGGAGACGGATGGTTCACCCTCAATGCTCAGGGAAACTACATTCACGCGCCGGGAAGATTTGTGGCGGCTCTCGGGGTAAACAATCTGGTAGTAGTGGAGACCGAAGACGCGCTGCTGATTACCACTCGAGACCAGGCCCAGGACGTTGGGAAAGTGGTGAAGTATTTGGACGAGAAGAAGTTGCGTAATCTGGTGTAGCAGTCGCTAGTCGTTTGTCCTTGGTCATGAGCCAAGATCCAAGGCCTTAGGCGAGTGCCCGCCGACGAATGACTAACCACCAATGACCAATATCAAATTCGGCACCGACGGCTGGCGCGGCATTATTGCCGATGATTTTACTTTCGAGAACGTTCGCCGTGTGGCGGGAGGGATCGCCGCCTATGTCTTGCGCCATGAGGGTGCTGCTCGTGGCCTCGTCATCGGCTATGACACGCGATTTCTCTCGCAGCAGGCGGCCCGGGTCGCGGCTGAGATCATCGCCAGAGCGGGAATTCCGGTGCAGATCACATCAGACTCCACCCCCACGCCGGCGATTTCGTATGCCGTAAAAAGCCAGGGTGCTGCTGGCGGAGTGGTCGTTACATCCAGTCACAATCCCTGGAACTGGAATGGTGTGAAGTTCAAAGCCAAGTTCGGCGGGTCGGCCACGCCCGCCATTATGAAGATCATTGAACAGGAAGTCAGCGCCGGCTCCATGCCCAAAGGCCAGGCAGCCCCGATCAAGGAAGTCGATCTGAAGCCGGCATACGCAGAAGCCATTGGCCGGTTCGCCGACCTCGATCTCATTGCCCAAGCGAACTTCCGCTTCGCAGTGGACTCGATGTATGGTTCAGGACGCGGCGTGCTGACGGGAATCTTTCAGAATCGCGGTATTGACTACGTCGCTATCCGCCAGGTGTTGAATCCGCTTTTCCCAGGGATCAATCCAGAGCCTATCGAGCCCCACATAGAAATGCTGCGGCAGACTGTGCTGAAAGAAAGCTGTCATGCCGGACTGGCCACCGACGGCGACGCGGACCGCATCGGCGCCATTGCTGAAGATGGCAGCTTTGTCGATTCGCATAAGTGCTTCGCCGTTCTGTTGCGCTGGGTTCTGGAGCGGAAGAAATGGCCTGGAGACGTGGTGCGCGCCTTCAACACCACCGGCATGGTGGACCGCATCGCCGCCAAGTACGGGCGCAAGTTGATCGAGTGTCCCATCGGATTCAAGTACATCGCCGACCTCATGATGGAGCACGAAATCGTCGTCGGGGGAGAGGAATCCGGCGGAATCGGTTACTCCCGCTATCTGCCCGAGCGCGACGGCACTCTGAACTGTCTGCTGTTGGCCAACGTGATGGCCGAGGAGCGCAAGCCTCTGGGGCAGTTGGTGGCCGATCTGCAGCGCGAGTACGGGCCTCATTACTATGGGCGCCGCGATCTGCACATCACGGAAGAGATGAAGCAGAGCGCGATCCAGCGGGCGAGTTCTGACCAGACCAACCGTCTCGGACGATATCTCATCAAAAGAAAGGAAGGACTCGACGGGGTAAAGTTCTTCCTGGACGCTCTCGGCAACGACACCCCTGCCATCGCTAACGGCGCGGTGCCGTGGGTGTTGTTTCGGATGTCTGGCACCGAGCCACTGCTACGCGTCTATGCCGAGGCGGCATCGCCAGAACTGGTGAGCGATATTCTCTCCACGGCCGAGGCATTTGTCAGGGGCACTGGTTCGTAAGGGGCCGATTTTCGTTGGGACGACCGCGAAAGACGCGGAAGACACGCATAACTATTGGCCTTCCGGGTCTCGTATTTCGATTTCGGCGATACGATAATCAGTCAGGCAACAATGGTTTCAGCAGCCGCTACCGTCCCGGTCCCTACCGACTCGCCTGCAGCGCGGCGTTATAACCGCATCCGGCGTTGGCTCGGCGTTGCCGACTTTCTCCTCGGACTGGCCCTGATGGTTGTGCTCCTGGCCACCGGGTGGAGCGGCGCTCTTCGGGATATCGCCTACGAAGCTACCTTCCAGCACTACGGTCTAGCCTTATTTCTGTACGTGCTGATGCTCATGGTGCTAGCCAAATTTCTCGGGTTAGGTCTGGACTACTACAGTTTTCGTCTTGAGCACCGCTATCAACTCTCCAATATGCGGCTGCGGGCCTGGCTCTGGGATGAGAGCAAGGGCTTTCTGGTGGGCGTTGTCCTGGCCGCGATTGTGGCCGAGTTGCTGTATTTCATCATGCGCGAAGCGCCCCAGCACTGGTGGCTGATTGCCTGGGCGGCGTTCCTTGGACTGTTTGTGCTGCTGGCGCAACTGGCTCCGGTAGTCCTCTTTCCGATTTTCTACAAATTTGCGCCGCTGGATAACGAGGAATTGAAACAGCGTCTGGTGCGATTGGGTGAGCGTGCGGGAACCCGGGTACGCGGCGTCTACCAGTGGAAGCTTTCCGAAAAAAGCAAAAAGGCGAATGCAGCGCTCACCGGACTGGGCAACACGCGCCGGATCATTCTCGCGGACACGCTGCTGGCGAATTACTCCACCGATGAAATTGAAGCTGTGCTGGCCCACGAACTTGGACACCACGTGCACCGGCATATTTTCAAGAGCATTCTGGTGCAGGCGGGCATTACATTCGTCGGATTCTGGGCAGCCAACTTGGTCCTCCACTATGCGGTGGATCGGCAGCATATGTTTGAAACTCTTTCCGATTTTGCCAACCTCCCACTGTTGATGCTGGTTGCCACCACGCTTTCCTTCCTCGTGCTGCCGGTGCTGAATGCCTATTCACGATTCAACGAGCGCCAGGCCGATCGTTACGCTTTCCGCTCCATTCCCACGGTTCAGCCTTTTATTACTGCCATGAACAAGCTGGCGGAGCAAAATCTTGCGGAACGTTCTCCCGCTGCATGGGTGGAATGGTTCTTTCATTCGCATCCTTCAATTTCGAGGCGCGTGGCGGCGGCCCGCAACTTCCAATCGTAAGAATGTAGGCGCGATCGCCTACTTTGAGGCTTGACTGCCTTCTCGACGCGCCGTATCTTGATTTCTGTCTGGCCTGCGGTCGGGACCAAATCACTTCAGGAGGCGCCTATGTCTGCCATGTTTACGCGGAAGCATAGGTCTGCCTCTGCTTTGTCCTCCTAGGTAGCGCTCAGTTGCAACTCCGGCGCTCCTGAATTCCTGCCAGAGCAGATCCAGATCTTTCTTCCTTCTCATCGCTCCCTCCTGGACACAGCCGACCGTCGCAGTCGACGGGCGCTGAGTTCTCGTCTGCGTGTATCGCGAGCCACCGGACCAATCGGGACGGTCCGGATGCAAGGAGCTTCTCCCATGGAAGTCACAGGGCAGCTGAAAGATCTGGGATGGAATTTGTTTTTCGAAAGTCATTTTGAGCCGTTCAACCAGGCCGGGCTCACGCCGGCCCGAGTAGTCGAGGAACTCAAGGGGTTCTACCGAGTCAGGACAGCGCAGACAGAGTACTTGGCTGAAACTGCGGGCAAGCTGCTGTATCAAGCGGTCGGCAGAGAAGACCTTCCTGCAGTGGGAGACTGGGTCACGATCACCGCGCGCCCGGAAGAAGGGCGGGCACGAATCGAACACGTGCTCCCGCGCAGAACCAAGCTCACCCGCAAAGTTGCGGGGCGCGAAATGAGCGAGCAAATCGTCGCCACAAATCTCGACACCGTTTTTGTGGTGAGCGCACTGAATCGCGAGTTTAATCTGCGACGCATTGAGCGCTATCTGACCATCGCGTGGGACAGCGGTGCGCGGCCCGTCGTCGTGCTCAATAAGGCAGACCTCTGTCCGGATGCCGCGGTGCGCGGTGCGGAGGTGGAAGGCATCGCATTGGGAACTCCGGTGCTATTGCTGAGTGCGCTGGAGAAGACTGGACTCGACGCTGTGCGAGCCTATCTGGCAGCGGGGACGACGGCTGCGTTTGTGGGCTCGTCGGGCGTCGGCAAGTCAACGATCATCAACCGGCTCGCCGACACAGCACTTCGCGCGAAGCCGGAGCGCCCATACGATGACCGGGGGCAGCACACTACCACGTCCCGCCAGATGATCTTTCTTTCCGGCGAAGGCATACTGATTGACACACCGGGAATGCGAGAACTTCAGCTCCTGGAACATGAGGAAGGCGCCGCTCAGGCGTTTGAGGATATCGGCATTCTTTCTCAGGGGTGCAAGTTTCGAGACTGCGGTCATCGGGGCGAGCCGGGATGCGCCATCGAGGCCGCTGTCCGGCAGGCTGAGCTATCGGTAGAACGCCTGGAGAGCTATCGCAAGTTGCTGGCCGAGCTTCAGTTTCAGGAGCGCAAGATGAATCCCCAGGTAGCACGGCAGGTCAAGGAAAAGTGGAAGAAAATTCACAAAGCCATGCGAAACCGCGGGAAGGGGTGGTGAGATGGAAAGTTGGCTCTCGGCTTGCAGCACAAAGTTGCGGGAGCCGCTTTCAGCGCGACCCAAGTCGCGACGCGAAAGCGTGATAACCGGAAGCCGCGACAACTGTCTAATCGACACTGCCAATATCTTTTCAGGAGAAGCTATGAACCGCAGAGACTTCATGATCGGTTCCGGCGCTGGTCTCGGGGCCTTCTGGCCCGGCTCGAAGACTCTGACTGCGTCGGCTAGCACGATGGCCAGCACGACCGGAATCCTTTTTAACGATGGAGGCGAGACGAAGTCAGAGCGCACCTATCATGTCCTGGGAGTCCCTCTCCGCGCCGGCTCGCTGTACCCTGGCAATGAAAACGACGCTGAGGCTTATCGCGAAGTTCAACTGCTCGCGCGCTTAAGCGCAGTCGGCTGTAAGGCGCTCGACGAAGGCAACGTCGCGATTCCCAGCTATCTTCCCCATCATTCGATACCACCAATCAGGAGTTGGCCGGGCCCCCGGATCGCCTGGGACTGTGTTCGCGAGCGTATTGAGCCCTACCTGCAACAGCCCATGCATATTCCGTTGCTGATCGGGTGCGACTGCAGTGTCGTGGTCGGCACGACTCAAGCTTTGAAGGGTGTGTCGGCGGAAAACGTTCATGTTCTCTACATCGATGGCGATTTCGACGACGCGGCGCCCGATTCCAAGCGCTGCCACAGTGCGGCCTCCTGCGCCGTATGGCTCCTGACGCATGACTCGCCTTTCTGGAGCGGACCACCCCTCAGGTCATCGCAAGTCACGGTGATCGGATGGAGCCATCCCTCGCAATCATCGGAGGCGGGAATTCGCTCGATGTCGCTGGCAGATATGCGCCGAACCGGCTTTGGGCAAGCGGCGCAACAGGCTCTGGAAGCCCTTCCGGCTTCGGCGTCCGTCCTGCTTCATCTCGATATCGATGTTTTCCGGAAGCAGGACTTGCCTGCGGCCTATTTCCCTCACACCGAGGGGCTGAGCCTGGCAGAAGGCAGGGAGGTACTAGGCGTCCTCTTAAGGGACCCTCGCATACGAATCATAGAAGTGAGCGAGTATGCCACCTTGCGCGATCTCGATCGGAGCTATGTCAGCAAGCTCGTCGACTTGCTCTCGGAAGGATTGAAGAAGTGAGAACGCTCAAGCGAACCGAGATGGAAGGTTCGTTCCGCTTATGACAGCTAAGACCCGGAGCGCAGGAAATCTTGCACGCGCCTCAGATCTTCCTCGGTATCGACCCCCACCGTGTCGTATGCGGTCTCGGCCACGTGAATCGGGATTCCGTTTTCCAGGAAACGCAACTGCTCCAGACGCTCGCTGCGTTCGAGAGAGGACTCGGGAAGCGCGACGAAGCGGTCCAGCGCCGGTTTGCGATAGGCGTAGAAGCCAAGATGCTTGTAATACTTCGATCCGGCGCCATCACGGTCGCAAGGAATCGTTGCGCGGGAAAAATAGAGAGCTCGTCCGGCGGAATCTGTGACTACCTTGACCGCGCTCGGATTGTCGATGTCAGCTGGTGCGGCCAGAGTCATCAACGTTCCCACCTGCACTGCCGGGTCTTGCATCACGTCGATCAAGCTGGCGATGTGCTCCGCCCGCGTGAGGGGCTCATCCCCCTGGACGTTCAGGTAAACATCGGCTGCAACCGATTGCGATATTTCGTGCACTCGCTCCGTGCCACTGCGGTGTGAGGAGGAGGTCATTTGCGCCTTCCAGCCATGGCGCTGGCAGGCTTCCATGATTTCATCGGAGTCAGTGGCGATGATCACGTCATCGAGTAGTTGCGAGCTGTCGACCGCTTCGTAGACCCGGCCAATCAGGAGTTTTCCGGCAACCTCGCGCAACGCTTTGCGTGGCAGCCGGGTGGAGGCAAGACGGACGGGGATGACGGCGACGCTTCGCATGGGTTATCGCTTCCACATGATATACACGTCCGGCCCATGCGGATGCATGTGGCGGGCGTCCTCGGCCCGGCGGGCCCAGATCATTGCCTGACGGGCGGGACGCCCGTCCTCCACGGGCGCGTTTTCCACAGTTACCAGAGGCATGTTCACTTCCCGGTGACCACTGGCTGACACTGGTGAAACTACGTTATATACTGGTCAACTCGCGGGCCGCTGCCCCCACTGGCGCCGCGTCTAGGGCTCGTGTCTGCAGCCCGGGATTGCCTTGAACAGCTCCCGTCCCGGGCAGGCCCGAGTTTATTGCCCGAGATCGTTGCCCGAGACCACTGATGGAAGAGTCCTCCCGAGGCCGCCCGGATGGAAAGCCTTCAGACGCTGGCGAAGGTGGTGCGGCGTTGCGTACCCCGTCCAAGGGTGACAGTTCTTCCCCCGGCACTGCTCCGCCTTCGGATTCGCCTACTCTGATCGATATTCCAGGCTCCAGCACGCCCGTTCCCTCCTCCGATTCTCCGACGATGGTGGATATTCCGGATGTCAACTCCCCGGACTCGCCAACCATGGTGGACATTCCGGGCCCCGATTCTCCGACCATGATCGAGGGCGTCAGTCCGCTTCCTGGAAAGCCGGCGCCATGGAAGCCGCGAGCCCAAGCCAGCCCGCCAATGCTCGAACCAGGCCAGCTGCTGGGGCAGCGTTATGAAGTCCTGCAAATCCTCGGCGAAGGTGGGATGGGCGCGGTCTACAAGGCGCGGGACGTCGAACTGAATCGCATGGTGGCGCTGAAAGTCATCCGCCCCGATCTGGCCACCAACCAGTCCATCATTGACCGTTTCAAGCAGGAACTGCTTCTGGCCACCCAGGTCACCCACAAGAACGTCATCCGGATCTACGACCTCAGTGAAGCCGACGGCATGAAGTTCATCACCATGGAGTTCGTCGAGGGTGAGGACTTGCGCGGCCTGATGCAGAAAAAGGGCAGAATTGCTCCCCTGGAAGCGGTAGAAATCATGCAGCAAACCTGCCGTGCGCTGGAAGCCGCGCACAGCGCAGGCATCATCCACCGCGACCTGAAGCCGCAAAACATCATGCGGGACAAGACCGGCCGAATTCTGGTGATGGATTTTGGCCTGGCTCGCACCCTCGAAGGCGACGGCATGACCCAGACCGGCGCCCTGGTCGGCACCATGGACTATATGTCCCCGGAGCAGGCCCTGGGCAAGGACCTGGACCAGCGTTCCGACCTGTTCGCGATGGGGTTGATCTTTTACGAATTGCTGACCGGCAAGATGCCCTACAAAGCAGACAGCGTGGTAGCGAGTCTGCTCAAGCGCACCCAGGAACGGGCGGCGCCGGTGTCGAGCCACGACGATACCATTCCCAAGCCGCTCAGTAACATTGTCGGCAAATGCATGGAGCCCGACCTGAAGCTGCGCTACCAGAACACGGCGGAAATTCTGGCCGATCTCGACGCCTGGCAGGGCGGCCGCGCGGCCGCAACGCTGAATTTCCATACCAGCTCACGGCCTTGGGGACAGACCATTCCGTGGCACTGGATCGGAGGGATCGCAGCCGCGCTCGTGCTCGCTATTGTTGGCTTCTTGTTCCGGGGAGTGCTGTTCGGCCCTGGTACGAAGGCGACTACCGGGCCGGCGGTTTCGTTGGCCATTCTGCCGTTCCGTAATGCCTCCGGCGATCCCAGCCTGGACTGGCTCGGTCCGAGTATCGCTGAGATGCTGAGCACCGATGTCGGACAATCAGCGCAGCTGCGCACCGTCAGCCCCAACGTCCTCCATCAGATATTTACCGACTTGCGCGTGTCTCCGACCACGGTTCTTGATCCCGCGACTATAAAACGTGTATCCGATTTCAGCAGCGCCGACCGTGTGGTTTGGGGACAATACGCACGGTTTGGCGACCAGATTCGCATCGATGCCACGCTGCAGGACATCAAGAACGACCGCACAGTTCCACTGAAGATCGATGTCCCCACTGAGAAAGAGATTCCCGCTGCTATTGATCGCCTGGCCGAGTC
>Ga0137403_10006105_pt1 | contig 13837 bp, 15 predicted proteins | sample CZOMad2_1_16fung_FD_122057 | JGI IMG/M metagenome (GOLD analysis project Ga0137403, IMG submission 122057) | Vadose zone soil fungal communities from Angelo Coast Range Reserve, California, USA - CZOMad2_1_16fungal (Hybrid Assembly) | ecosystem: Environmental > Terrestrial > Soil > Vadose zone... | reverse complement strand
GATCTTGCGCGCGGGCGAACCGGCCGCGGTGTCGGCCGTGATGTTGTCCAGCCAGGCGGCCATGTACGTGAAGGCGTCCGTGATCACCCCGGCCCTGGGCCCGAACACGCCGCTCCAGATGACCATGTTGTCGGCATTGCCGTTGGCGTTGATCAGGCGCTGACGCGTCACGAAGTGGTTGTACTTCATGTGGACGTCACCGGCCGCCGATTGGTCCGTGTAAATCACGTCGACGTCGAGGATCGGCACCGAGGCCAGGCCGCCGCCGCCGTTCAGCACCTTGCCCGTTTCGTAGGCGGCGCGTGTCGCCTTGCGATCGGCGACCATGCGCTGCCCGATGAAGTTCGCGTCGATGTCGAGGCCGCCGATCTTCTCGTTGAGATCGAGGAACTGCGCGGTCGAGATGTCACCCGCGTTCAGCGCGGCGAGGCCGTACTGGATGCCCACGTTGTCCAGGGGTCGGCGCGCGAAGCCGTTCTCGCCACGGCCGAACGTGTTGACGTTGTGGTCGTACGTCGTCGCGCGGGCGCCGGCGGGGCTGCCACCGTGGGTGCCGTCCGGATCGTAGCGCGCGCTCAGCGGGACGATGGCGTTGTACAGCCATGACGACTGGTTCGCCGGAAAGCCCGTGATGGACGGCGGGAACCCCGGGCGAACGGGCAGTGGATCGATTCGCGCCGCCCACGAGGTCGCCTGCGTGTAGATCTGACCGAACGTCCCGAAGCCCGACGCCGCTCGGATAGCATCTTGCGTCCACGGGACCCCGGCGCCGTAGACGAAGTAATTCAGCAGCAGGCGCGCGTCGAATGTCCCCGTGCCGTACACGTCGGGGAAGCTGCACTGCGGGAGGAGACCGTCGAGGAGCCCGGGATAGTTATCACCGATCATGTACTGCTGGATCGCGCCGCCCGAGCAGCCGAACCCCATCGTGTAGCGCGGGACGCCGAACGTCTCGATGAAGTGCTCCTTCACCATCATCAGCGTTTCGGCGGAGACGACGTCGTTGCAGTTGTTGCCGAGCACGTTGAGCGACGACGACGCGACCGCGAAGCCTCGCGTGAGCATCATGTCGTTCAGCACGCCGCCGGTCGAGCTGCCCTGGATGTAGTGGCCGCCGCCGCACCCGCCGCCGAACGTGTAGACCAGGCGCCCATTCCAGCCGGTGTCGGCGTGGTTCCGGAGGTCCGGTCCGGGCACTCGCGGATCGTCGAGGATCGCGATCTGGTAGATCGCCCGGTTGATCGTCCCGGTCTCGAGTCGAACGATATAGGGAGCGCCCGACAGCGTCGGCGCGAGGTCGGTCGGGAGCGGAGCCGTCGGATCGAACCGTTTGAACGCCGGGCCCGGAGGAAGCGACCGGTACACATAGTCGACCTGCGTGGCCACCATGCAGGGATCCGTGATCTGTGCGGGCGTCAGGAACGGCGCGTTGGAATAGGGGCGGAACTGGTGCGTTTGACAGAAGAACGGCGTCTCCTGCGGCCCGGAGAACACCGGGCCCGTGATCGGATGGTTCTGGAGCTCGAGATTGTCGGTGCCCACCCCCTTGGCTTTCGCCTGGAGCCGGTTCTTCCCGGGCGTCATGCCGGTGACGAGACCGACCAGGCCGTGGCCGGTCGGCGCCGGGGCGAATTGGCCCGTCACGTCGGCACCATTCAAGCTCACGCGCACGTCCGTCAACCGCGTGCCGGGGGGCGCGACGACGTGCACCAGTGCATCGCCACCGCTCACCTTGTCCGGCCGATTCGACAGCGTCAGGATCTGCAGCTTGTTGTCGGCCAGCGCCGGCGCAGTGACGACGAGGGTGAGCGCAACCAGCGCCACGCTGCGCCAGACGAGCACGCGGCGGCTCCGCATTCCGACTCGGACGGTCTTCATGTGGCCTCCTCGGGTTTCACAACGCTCGTCGTCAGTCGCGGTCGGCGTGATCGTCGCCGTCGCTGAAATCGAGCCAGGTGCCGGCCAGCGGCCGCTGTTTGACGCCGCGCTTGGAGAAGTCGCAGACGCCCTGAGGGAAGATCGAGCGCAGCCGGCTCTTCTCTGCCGGCGTGAAGTCCACGGCGTAGCTCTTGAAATCGATCGGACTCAGGCCGCACTTCAGGATGTCGCCCCCGAGCGTGGCGCCCGCAGCGATGCGCACGGTTCCGTAGATCGGATACAGCGTGTTGCATACGCTGGAGGGATTCAGCGTGAAAGGCTCCTGGTGGGCCACGCCCGCGGCGTCCCAGCAGGTGTCCTTGAGCGTCGCCGGCTTGTTGCGGACCACCTTGACCGCGTACGGGGCATCCGAGGTGTCGGCGAGGATCTTCTCGAGCCACTCGTTGTGGGCGATGAGCGCCATCCGCGCGAGGTTCGGGATCACTGCGCTGCGCGCCGTCAACCAGTTGACCTGGTTCGCGGTCGTTCCGTTCGCCCGCTTGAGCCGATCGAGGAACATGAACGTCCGTATGCGGGTGTGGATGTCGGCGTTGTTGTCGCGGTAGTCACGCGTATCGATGATCGGGAGCGTCAGGTTCTCGCCCGACGTGACGACTCTCCCGGTGCGGTACGCGATGTCGATCCCCTCCAGACTTCCTTCCGTGCGCTGCGGCACGATGTTGCCGTCGATGTCGAGGCCGCCGACCTTCTCGTTGAGATCCAGGAACTCCTGCTTCGTGATGTCGCCGGCTTTCAGGGCGTCGAGGCCGTACTGGATGCCGACGTTGTCGTACGCGGAACGCGCAAAGCCGGTGTGCGTGTCGATGCCGAAGACGTTGACCTGCCCGTCCCAGAACGTGGCGCGAACACCGGTGGGATTGGTGACGGGATCGTAGCGGACGGCGAGCGGCACGACGGGATCGAAGCGAGCGGTGGGATTCTGCCAGCCGTTGGCGAAGCCGCTCCACCCGTTCTGGCACACGGTGTTGCCGGGCGTGACACCGGTCGACACGGCATAGCCGTCCACCTTGCTGCGGCGGCTGCCCGGCCAGGCGGCGGGATTGGCGATGGTGTCGAAGTAGTTGTCGAGGATTCTGCAGTCGAGGACGTCGACCACGACCGAGGCGATATCCGGATACGAGATGCCCGGGGTCAGCGCGTCGAGGAGACCCGGGTAGTTGTGGGCGATCAGGTGCTGCTGGATGGAGCCGCCCGACCCGCCGGAGCCGATCGTGAACTTGGGGATGCCGTACTGCTCGACGAAGCGTTCCTTGATCATCATCAACGTCTCGGCGGAGACGACGTCGTCACAGCCGTTGCCGAGCGTGTTCCGCGTCCCGAAGGCGACCGCGAAGCCCAGGCTGAGCGGGTCGTGCGAGAGCGCCGAGGTCACGGCGTTGCGTCCGGATCGGTACGCGGGGCCGCAGCCGCCGCCGAACGGGAAGCTGAGCTTGCCGTTCCAGCCCGGGCCCGGCTTCTTGCCGCCGGGCGACCACGGGTTGGAGATCGGCGCTGTCGGGTCGTCGAGGATGGCGATCCGGTAGATCGACTGGTCGATGGTGCCGGACTCGACCCGCACGATGTAGTTGACCGTGTGCCCGTCGATGGTCGTCGTCTGCGCGAGGTCGGGGGGAAACGGCGGGGTCAGCGAGGGGAGAGGCTTGAAGGTGTTTGCCGTCGACCGGTAGAACCACTCATATCGGACAGGGACGGTGCAGTGCGCGTCCGACGAGGGACCAAGGCCCGACGTATCGGTCTCGCAGATCCACGGAACCTGGTGCGGCCCCGAGAAGATGGGGCCGGAGATCGGGAAGTTCTGGATCTCGAGCCGCGCGTTGAGCGACGGCTTCGTGCCCCGGGTGGCGGCGGTGAGGACGTTTCGCCCGTCCGTCAGGCCGCTCACGAGCCCGATCAGGACGTGGTGGGCCGCGTCCGGCACGAAGACGCCGGTCACCTCGGTTCCGTTCCGGAACACCTCGACCTCCGAGAGTGCGGTGGCCGCGGGAACGTTGACGCCGACGAGAACGTCCCCTCCGCTCACACGATCGGGGCCGGTGGAGAGCGTCGTGATCTCGAGCCGGGAGTGCGAGCGCCCGCGATCATCGGCGGCGGCAGGGGCGGAGGCGCCGGCAAGCACGATGGTGGCGAGGATGGTCGAGAGCGCGGCGCACAACCTCATGGCGACCTCCGGGCGAGTGTGAGCTTCGTGAAGGCGAATACCGTGTGCCGCAGGACGCTACGGAAGAAGGTTGTCGCCAATATGATCGAGTTATTACGAATTGTTGCAGGCAGACGCGTCTCCGTTCTAGCGGGCGACGCGGTAGCGCTTGAGCGCGTCGGGATCGATCGTCGCGCCGAGGCCGGGCGCATCCGTGAGGCGGAGCACACCGCGGTCGAGCTTCACCGGCTCGGCCACCACGTCGCCGGCCATCTTCAGCGGACCGACGGCCTCGCAGCCCGGCAGGACGGCGGCGCTCGTCGCGGCCACGGCGGCCTCCGCGAGCGTCGACAGCGTCAGGCCGAAGCCGTGGCCGACGACGACCCGAAGACCGGCGGCCGCCGCGCACTCGATCATCTGTCGCGTGCGCGTGAGTCCCCCCTGCTTCATCACCTTCACCTTCACGATGTCCGCGGCCTCGAGGCGGATGATCTCGATCAGCGAGGCCGGCCCCGTCACGCTCTCGTCGGCCATGAGCGGGATGCCGATCGCCCGCCGGATCTCGGCCAGACCGGCGATGTCGGTCCGCGTGATCGGCTGCTCGACGAGCGTCAGCGCGTACGGCTCGAGTCGCCGGATGAACGGCACCGCGTCGACGCGGGTCAGGCTCTCGTTGAAATCGACGCGCAGCGCCAGGCGGTCTCCGACGGCCGCGCGCACGGCGGCGACCCGCGCGATGCCCTCGTCGCCGCCGCCCGAGATCTTGATCTTCGCGGTCGTGAACCCGCGACGCAGCCACTCGCCGGCCTCGACCGCGGCCTGCGCGGGCGGCACCGTCCCGATCCACGCGTTCAGCGTCACCTCGCGGGTCAGCGCGCCGCCGAGGAGCGAGTGGACCGGCACCTCGAGCGCGCGCCCCTTCACGTCGAGCAGGGCCATCTCGATCGCGGCCTTGGCCTCGAAGCCCTCGGCCAGCTCGCCGTCCATGAGCGCGAGCGCGCGATGGAGGTTGAAGGGATCGGCGCCCACGAGCGCCGGCGCGAGCCGCGCGACGACATCGTGGACGTCGACGGCCGACACGAGCGAATAGCCCGGAGTCGGATCGACGTTGCCCCAGCCCTCGACGCCGGCGTCGGTCGTGACACGGACGAGCAGGCTGCGCTGCAGGGCGGTCGTTCCGTGCACGCCCCGGACGGGCGTGGCGAGCGGGACGTCCACCAGGACGGGCTCGGTCGTGAGGATGCGCATCACGTCCTCATCAGGCGTCGGGCGTCCCGAGCCAGAACGGCGTGGTCTTCCCGATCGATTCCAGGTACGCGCGCCGCTCCGCCGCGCGGCGTGGATACCACGCCGAGAGGTAATCGGCATCCAGCATGTGGCGGCGCGTCTGGGTCCCGAAGAAGCCGGCGAGCTCGACGAGCGTGATGAAGCCCTCCGCCGCGCGCGCCTGGAACGCCGGCCAGCGGCGGGCGTGCTCTTCCGACCGGAAGAGGTTCATGCCGGTTCAGAGGAACTGCGGCTTCCCCCGCGACGCGCCGAAGCCATAATTCAGATGACCGACGATCTCGGGCGGGTCGAGCCAGGTGATCCGGCCGTCGCGCATCTCGACCGTCACGGGGTCGCCGCAGTCGAGGCAGGGGGCGTCGATCCGCACCGTCTCGCCCGGAAAGAGCCAGGTGACGGAGGTCGCCTCGAAGCCGCACTGCGCGAACCATCGCTGCTCGCCGCGCGCGCTGATCCGATACTGCGTCGGCAGGTTGTTGAGCGGCGGGAACGAGGCGATGTAGTCCGTCTCGGGATGGAGCCAGCCGATCGGATAGGCCTGCATCACGTCGTGGAGGATGAGGCGGCCCTCGTCGGTCGACAACCCGAGGGCGCGCGCGAGCTCGGCATAGTGCGGCGCGCGACCCGTCTCGACGAGCCCACGCATGATGCGCTGGAACATCCGGTCCATGAGGCGCGGCTCGGCCATCCGACAGGGTTTATAGCACGCCCGCGTCGTCCGTCGGCGGCCGGGTACAATCATCCCTCACCCTGATGCCCATCAACCGTCCGCTCGGCCTCGGCGAGGTCGTGCGGTATTTCATCCGTCGCGCCTGAGGCGCGGGAGGACACCATGGAACCCGCCACCAAGGACGAGCTGCTGAACCAGGCCGCCCGCGACTACAAGGCCTTCCACGAGACGCTGACGGGGCTGAACGAGGCGCAGATGAGCGAGGTGTGGCTCGGCACGTGGTCCGTGAAGGACATCGTCGCCCACATCTCGGGCTGGCACCGCGAGATGGGCCCCGCCCTGGAGCGGCTGGCGCGCGGCGAGAAGCCCGTGCCCGCCGGCGTGTCCTACGACGACGTCGACGCCTGGAACGCGAAGTTCGCGGCCGCCAAGAAGGGCGCGCCGGTGGCCGACGTGCTGCTGGAGTTCGACAAGTCCCACGAGTACTTCATGCACGCGGCGGCCGGCGTCCCTGACGAGCGCTTCCAGCCCGGCAAGACCGCGTGGAAGCTCGTCGACGGCAACAGCGCCCACCACTACCGCGAGCACGCCGACCAGATCCGAGCCTGGCGAAAGTCTCGCGGGCTATAGGGGGGGTTATAGAGGGCGCCGCGGCTTCGCCGAGGCGGCCCGAACGAGGCGGCCACGGCTTTGCCGGGGCTACGTCTTGGGGCCGGCGTCGCCGACGGCGCGCGCGACGCCCTCGGCCAGTTCGCCCGGCGTGAACGGCTTGAGGACGATGGTCTGCACGCCGGCCTGGTTGGCCTGGGCCATGACCTCGCGGGTGCCGTGCGCGGTGATCATCACGACGCGCACGCGGGGCCGGACCTCCCACGCACGCTTGATGAATTCGAGGCCGCTCAGCTCGGGCATCTTGTAATCCACCACGAGGAGCTCGGCCGTCTGGGAGGTCAGATGCGCCAGCGCCTCGTCGGCGCGCGTGAAGCCGTGCACGGTGTGCCCCTTGGACTGGAGCACCTGCACGCACATGCGCACGATGGTTGGCTCGTCATCCACCACCACGATGGTCACGAGGCGGCGCCGCGCCTCTCGTCGGCGCGCAGCTTGTATTCGACGGAGTCCACCAGCGCCCGCCACGACGCCTCGATGATGTTGTTGGCGACGCCCACGGTACCCCACGTCTCGCGCTCGTCACCGGAGGTGATGAGCACCCGCGTCTTGGCCGCCGTGCCCTTCGACTCGTCGAGGATGCGGACCTTGTAGTCCAGCAGACGCATCTCGCGGAGATTCGGGTAGAACTCCTCCAGCGCCTTGCGCAAGGCGTGGTCCAGCGCGTTCACGGGGCCGTTGCCGGCGGCCGCCGTGTGCTCGAGCATGCCCTTCACGCGCACGCGCACCGTCGCCTCCGCCACCGGCTCGCCCTCGGCGCTCTCCTCCTCGACGATCACGCGGTAGGCGTCGAGCTCGAAGTAGGGCTTGTGGCGTCCAAGCGCGCGCTCCATGAGCAGCTCGAAGGATGCCTCCGCGCCCTCGAACTGAAACCCCTCGTCCTCGAGCTGCTTGAGGCGGTCGAGGATCCGGCGCGTCTCCGGCGTCTCCTGGTCGAGATCGATGCCGTACTCGCGCGCCTTCCAGAGGACGTTGGACTTGCCGGCCAGCTCCGAGATCAGCACGCGCCGGCGGTTGCCCACGGCGGCCGGGTCGATGTGCTCGTAGGTATTCGGATGCTTGAGCACGGCCGACACGTGCATGCCGCCCTTGTGGGCGAAGGCGGAGTCGCCCACGTAGGGCTGCGCGTCCCACGGCTTGCGGTTGGCCAGCTCCGACACGAACCGCGAGACGTCGCGCAGCTCGCGCAGGCTGCTCTCCGGAATGCAGTCGACCCGCAGCTTGAGGACCAGGCTCGGGATGAGGGAGACGAGGTTGGCGTTTCCGCAGCGCTCGCCGAAGCCGTTCATCGTCCCCTGCACCTGCCCGACGCCCTCGGCCACCGCGGCCAGCGAGTTGGCGACCGCGCACTCGGCGTCGTTGTGGACGTGGATGCCGAGCGGGGTCTTCACGGCCTGCTTCACCTCGCGGAGGATCTCGACCAGCTGCGCGGGCAGGGTGCCGCCGTTGGTGTCGCAGAGCACCAGCCAATGCGCCCCCGCGCGCTCGGCGGCGCGCAGCGTGGCCAGCGCGTAGTCGCGATTCGCGCGGAAGCCGTCGAAGAAGTGCTCGGCGTCGAACATCACCTCGTCCATCTTCGGCCGCAGCCACGCGATCGTGTCTTCGATCATCGCGAGGTTCTCCTCGCGCGTGGTGCCGAGGGCCTCGGTGACGTGGAAGTCCCACGACTTGCCGACGATGGTCGCCACCGGCGCGCCGGCGTCGACGAGCGCCTGCATGTTGGCGTCGGCCTCGGCGTTGCCGCCGGCGCGCCGGGTCATACTGAAGGCGGCGAGCTTGGCGTGCTTGAAGCTGACGTCCTGCATGCGACGGAAGAACCGGAGGTCCTTGGGGTTCGACCCAGGCCAGCCGCCCTCTATATAGTGGATGCCGAGCGCGTCGAGCCGGGTGGCCAGGCGGACCTTGTCCTCCATCGAAAAGGACACCCCTTCGCCCTGGGTGCCGTCCCGGAGGGTTGTGTCGTAAATCTTGATCAAACGGCGCATTCTCAGGCCTCCGCCCCCTTTGGCGGGGGTTTCAGCCATGATGGGCTAGCGGCCGGGGAAGTGTCAAGATTGTGTCCACGGCACCGCCGTTGCACCGCACACACAGGGAGGACTGCGCATGCGCCCACTGGCCATCGTCGGCATCATCCTGATCGTGCTCGGCGTCGTCGCCCTCGCGTATCAGGGCATCACCTACACCACGAAGGAAAAGGTCGTCGACCTCGGCCCGCTGAAGGTGGAGAAGAGCCAGGAAAAGACGATACCGCTGCCGCCGATCCTGGGCGGCGTGGCTCTGGTCGGTGGCATCGTGCTGCTGATTGCGAGCTCGCGCGGCCGGGCATAGTTATTAGATGGGGGGCCCCGAAATGGCCCCCCATACCCCCCAGCCTTCGGAGCGTCCCGGCGAAGCCGTGCCGCTCCTCTAAACCGCGCGAGCCCTACGGGGGCCCCGAAATGGCTCCCCATGCCCCCCAGCGCTCGGAGCGCCTCGGGAAGCCCGGGGCGCTCCTCGACTACCCGCCCGGCGAGGCGCTCGCGCTGACTCGCGGCCGCCGGACCACGCGGGTGGCCGGCAGCGAGAGCTCGCGGCAGCGCTTGCGGAGCGTGTTGCGGTTCAGGCCGAGGATGCGGGCGGCCCGCAGCTGGTTGCCGCCCGTCAGCGCCAGCACGTGCGCGAGGAGCGGGCGCTCGAGCAGCGCCAGTGCCTCGCGGTGGACGCGCGGATTGTTGGCCGCACACAAGTGCTCCACGATGCCGGGGACGGCGTCGGCCACCGCTCGTGCGAGCAATCCCATTCCCGTTCCGTTACGGCTGCCGTCCCCATCGCCTGCCATGCCGCCTCCTTAGAACTCCTTGTAGTGGAGAAACTTCGCGTCGATCGTCAGCACGCCACGCTCGCCCTTCTTCTCGAGCTTCACGACACAGTCGATCGCAGATAAGATGCCGTCGCCGAACAGTTCGTTACAGCGCTCGCGCAGCGCGTCGCCGTACACGCCGACCAGCTCCATGAGCCGATACTTGAACGGATCGGTCGTGAGCGGGAACTCGATGCGCAACGGCATCGCCGTGGTGGCCATCGCGGTCTCGACGGGCACGCCGACGGCGGCCGCCAGGCTCTTCGCCTCGTCGGCGGAGAGCCGGTGCTGGCCGTGCAGCGCGGCCGCGAGGTACGTCGGGTCCTTGGTGCCGATCGCCTTGCCGAGATCGTCATAGCTCACGCCGCGCGCCACGCGCGCCGCGCGAATCTGCTCCAGTGCCGCCGTTCGGTCCATGGCCGTCCTCCTCGACGCCGTCAAGTGAGAGTGAGCGCGCCTTCCACCAGGAAGCGCATGATGTGCGTGCGCAGCCTGAGGAACTCCGGGTCGTCGATCAGCTCGGCGCGCCGCCGCGGCCGCGCCAGCTTCACCTCCACGTGCTCGGCCAGCGTCGCCCGCGGGCCGCGCGTCATGAGCGCGATCCGGTCCGAGAGCAAGATTGCCTCGTCCACGTCGTGGGTCACCATGAAGACTGTGTTACGGCTCGCCGACCACATCCGCACCAACTCGTCCTGGATCACGCCGCGGGTGAGCGCGTCGATCTGCGCGAAGGGCTCGTCGAGCAGCAGCACCTTCGGCTCCGTCGAGAAGGCGCGGGCGAGCCCCACGCGCTGCCGCATGCCGCCCGAGAGGGCGGCCGGCCGCTTGTCCTCCGCGCCGCCGAGGCCCACCATGTCCACCCAGTGCTGGACGTGGGCAGCCACCTCCGCGCGCGACCACTCCGGATGCGCGGCGCGCACGGCGAGGCGGATGTTGTCGAAGGCGGTCATCCACGGCATGAGCGAGAAGTTCTGGAACACGACCATCCGGTCCCTGCCCGGACGCGTGATCTCGCGGCCTTCGAGCGCGACGCCGCCGCGGGTGGGGCGCTCGAGGCCCGCGATGATGTTGAGCAACGTCGACTTGCCGCACCCCGAGTGGCCGATCATCGTGACGAACTCGCCGCGCGCGATCTCGAGCGTCACGTCGTCGAACACGTCGAGGCCGGCGCCGCGCCCCTCCGCCGGCGGGAACGTCTTGCTCACGTGATCGACGAGCAGATACGCCGCGGTCATTGGATTCCCCGTCGGGGCGCCTGCGCAGGGCTCCGGCGCCCGACGTTCGGCGACTCGATACGCGTGGTCATTGGTTTTGCCGTCGGGGCGCCTGCGCAGGGCTCCGGCGCCCGACGTTCGGCGACTCGATACGCGTGGTCATTCCTGGTACGCCAGCCGGCGCGAGAGGCGGCCCAGGGCTGCGTCGAGGAGAACGCCGATGACGCCGATGGCCAGGATCGCGAAGATCACGCTCGTGAGCGCCAGGTTGTTCCACTCGTTCCACACGAAGTAGCCGATGCCGGTGCCTCCGATGAGCATCTCGGCGGCGACGATGGCCACCCACGCGCTGCCCACCGAGATGCGCAGGCCGGCCAGGATCGCCGGCGCGGCTGCCGGCAGGATGACCGTGAGGAGCCGGCGCGGCCACGAGAGCTGCAGGATGGCCGCGACGTTCAGATAGTCGCGCTTGATCGAGGCGACGCCGAAGGCCGTGTTGGCCAGCGTGGGCCAGAGCGACGACATGACGATGACGAGCACGGCCGCCTGCCCCGAGTCGCGGATCGTGTAGAGGAAGAGCGGCATCCACGCCAGCGGCGAGATCGGCTTGAGGACCTGCACGTACGGATTCACGGCGCGGTAGAGCACGGGCGAGAGCCCCAGCGCCACGCCGAGCGAGATGGCGACGACCGAGGCGATGGTGTAGCCGATGGCCATGCGGCCCAGGCTCGCCGCGAGCTGCAGCCCGATGCCCTTGTCGTTGGGGCCGTTGTCGTAGAACGGGTGCGCGAGCATGTGCGCCGCCGTCGTCGCCACCGCGACGGGCCCGGGGATGCCCTTGCCCGCCGGCTTGCCCGCCACCGCGGCCTGCCAGAGCCCGAGCAGCACCGCGCCGATGAGCAGCGAACAGATGGCCACGCGCAGGCGGTCGCGGCGCATCAGACCTTCCGGATGGGAAACGACTTGAGGTAGTCGTCCGGCTTGTCGGGATCGAAGACCCTCGTTCGGCCCAGCGCGAAGGTGTGCTTCATCGACGTGGCCTCCGGCGCCTTGTAGCCCAGCGTCTTCAGGGTGTCGCGACAGGCGTCGGCCAGGAATACCTCCTCGGCCACCTTCTTGTAGTTCACGTCGGTCTTGAGATAGCCCCAGCGCTTCATCTGGGTGAGGATCCACACCGCCATCGAGTGGTACGGGAACGGGTCGAAGTCGATGCGGTCGGGCACCGTCCTCGTGGCGCCGAGCCCGTCGGGGAAGACGCCGGTCAGCACCTGCTCGAGCACCTCCACCGGCTGGTTCAGGAAGTTTTTCGGCGCGATGGCGGCGGCGATCTCCTTGCGGTGGCTGCGGTCGCGCGCGTACTGGGTGGCATCCACGATCGCGCCCAGCAGCGCGCGGAAGGTGTTGGGCGCGCTCGAGGCGAACTCGCGCTTGGCCGCGAACGCGCAGCACGGGTGGCCCGGCCAGATGTCCTTCGACAGGAGGTGGATGAAGCCGACCTCCTCGAACACTGCGCGCTGGTTGAACGGGTCGGGCGCGAGGTAGCCGTCGAGGTTGCCGGCGCGGAGGTTGGCCACCATCTCCGGCGGCGGCACCGCGCGGATCTGCACGTCCTTGTCGGGATCGACGCCGCCCTCGGCCAGGTAGTAGCGCAGCAGGAAGTTGTGCATCGAGTAATCGAACGGCACGCCGAACTTGAAGCCCTTCATCTCGGCCGGCGACTTGACGGCCTTGTGCTTCGTCGCCAGCGTGATGGCCTGCCCGTTGATGTTCTCGATGGCCGGCATCACGTAGGGCACCGACTGCGAGCCGACGCCGAGCGAGATCGCCAGCGGCATCGGCGACAACATGTGCGTGGCGTCCGTCTCGCCGTTGATCGAGAGGTCGCGGATCATCGCCCACGACGAGGCCTTCGTCACCTGCACGTTGAGCCCGTGCTTCCGGTAGAAGCCCATGGGCTCGGCCATGATGATCGGCGTCGCGCAGGTGATCGGGATGAAGCCGACCTTCAGGTCCTTCTTTTCCGGCGGGCCGACCTTGTCCTGCGCAAGCGCCTTCGCGGCGCCGAGGGGAAAGACGGAGGCGAGCGCGGCGGCCGCCGTCGCGGCGCCCACGCGCGCGACGAAGGCGCGCCGTCCCAGCTCGCCGCCGAAGACCGCGTGCTCGATCGCGCGCTCGACCGTGCGCCCGATCATCTCGCCCCGCTCTGCCTCGATCTTGTGCATGCGCGCCCCCAGGTCTCGATTCGTTTCCGGGCGCCGCTGACCGGGGGCCGCGACGGCGGTGTCGCGGAATGCCGGCGAGCAACGCAAGGCGCGTGCCGCACCAGTGGCGGATACGCATCGCCGTAACGGCGCGGACTTCGGCGCGCCGCCGGGCTGCCCCGCTCTGCACCGACAATGAGCAGCACGCGCTCGTGTGCTCACCGCGTGAGCATGGCGCACCGATTTGCACCGCCGCCACCGATGCGTTATCTACGCACGATGGACATCCCGCTCGCGGTGAACGGCACGCTCATGCGTGGTCTCGAGCTCAACGCCAACCTGACCGCCGCCGGCGCACACTTCGTACGCGAGGCCGCGACCGCGCCCGAGTACCGGCTGTGGTCGATCGGCGATCGTCATCCGGCGATGCTGCGCGCGCGTCAGAGCGAGGGGCAGCGCGAGATCACGACGTTCGGCGGGCGCGCGTGGACGAAACGGACGTCGAGCGGCTGGCCGCGCACATCGGGCTGACCATCCCGCCCGGCTCGCGCGCCGCCGTGGCGCAGCACCTCGCCGCCCTGCTCGCCGCCGTGCGCGTCGTCGAGGAGTTCCCGCTGCCGGAGACGACGGAGCCGGTGTCGCGTTTCGAGCCGTGATCGACGCGACCACGTCCGCGCCGGTGATCGCCGCCGCCGTCCGCGCGGGCAAGACGCGCGCGCGCGAGGTCGTGGCCGGCGCGCTCGAGCGGATCGCGCAGCGCGATCGCACGCTCAATGCGTTCACGGCCGTGCTCCGCGAGGCGGCCCTCGCCGACGCCGAGGCGATCGACCGGCGCCTCGCCGCCGGCGAGGATCCGGGGCCGGATCGAGGATCAACGCCGACAGG
>Ga0137403_10003992_pt2 | contig 13839 bp, 13 predicted proteins | sample CZOMad2_1_16fung_FD_122057 | JGI IMG/M metagenome (GOLD analysis project Ga0137403, IMG submission 122057) | Vadose zone soil fungal communities from Angelo Coast Range Reserve, California, USA - CZOMad2_1_16fungal (Hybrid Assembly) | ecosystem: Environmental > Terrestrial > Soil > Vadose zone... | reverse complement strand
CCTGGCTCGAGCAGTTCCTCAAGGAGTACCCGGGCACGGTCGTGGCGATCACCCACGACCGCTACTTCCTCGACAACGTGGCGGGCTGGATCCTCGAGCTGGACCGCGGCGCGGGCATCCCGTGGGAGGGTAACTACACCTCCTGGCTCGAGCAGAAGAGGCAGCGGCTCGCGGTCGAGGAGAAGCAGGAGACCGCGCGCCAGCGCACGCTCGAGCGCGAGCTCGAGTGGGTGCGCATGTCACCGCGGGCGCGCCAGGCGAAGTCCAAGTCGCGGCTGCAGGCCTACGAGCAGCTGCTCGCGGAGGGCGGCAGCGACCGCGAGGGCCAGGCCGAGATCATCATCCCGACGGGCCCGCGGCTGGGCGACGTGGTGGTGCAGGTCGAGCACCTCGTCAAGGGCTACGGCGACCGGCTGCTGATCGAGGACCTCTCGTTCAGCCTCCCGCGCGGCGGCATCGTGGGCGTCATCGGTCCCAACGGCGCGGGCAAGACCACGCTCTTCCGCATGATCACCGGCCAGGAGAAGCCCGACCGCGGCACGCTGCAGGTCGGAGAGACCGTGCGCCTGGCCTACGTGGACCAGAGCCGCGACAGCCTCGATCCGAGCAAGAACGTCTGGCAGGAGATCTCGGGGGGCGCCGAGCAGCTCCAGCTCGGCACGCGCCAGATGGCCTCGCGGGCCTACGTGGCCTCGTTCAACTTCAAGGGCTCCGACCAGCAGAAGAAGGTGGGCGATCTCTCGGGCGGGGAGCGCAACCGCGTGCACCTCGCGACCCTGCTCAAGAGCGGCGGCAACCTGCTGCTGCTCGACGAGCCCACCAACGACCTCGACGTGGACACCCTTCGCGCCCTCGAGGACGCGCTGCTGTCCTTCGCGGGCTGCGCGGTGGTGATCACCCACGACCGGTGGTTCCTCAACCGGGTCGCCACCCACATGCTGGCCTTCGAGGGCGACAGCGGGGTGGTCTGGTTCGAGGGCAACTATGAAGACTACGAGGCCGACCGGCACAAGCGGCTGGGCTCGGCGGCCGATACGCCGCACCGTATCCGGTACAAGCCGCTCACGCGCGGCTAGCCACGGGGAGGACCGGGCCATGTTCAAGGACACCGTGACGTCCCGGGAGGAGCTGCGGGCCATCTTCGGGGCGCCGATGGAGCGCGCCGTGCTCAAGGAGCGGGCGAGCCTGAACGTCCACTCCCGCGCCTTCATCGCGAGCGCGCCCTTCGTGCTGATCGCCACCTCGGGCGCGTCCGGGCGCTGCGACGTCTCGCCCAAGGGCGACGCGCCCGGCTTCGTGCTGGTGCTCGACGACCACCACCTGGTCGTGCCCGATCGGCCCGGCAACAATCGCATCGACGGGTTCAGCAATATCGTGGAGAACCCGCACGTGGGAATGATCTTCCTCATTCCCGGTCGCGAGGACACCCTGCGGGTCAACGGGCGAGCCTCCATCGTGCGCGACGCCGAGATCCTCGACCGCCTCGAAGTCCAGGGCAAGCGCCCGAAGGTCGCGATCGGGGTGGAGGTGGAAGAGTGCTTCCTCCACTGCGCGAAGGCCTTCAAGCGCTCCGGCCTCTGGGAGCGCGAGCGCTGGCCGGAGGTGGCCGGGCTGCCCTCGATGGCGCGCATGCTGTGGGATCAGATCGAGGCCAAGCCGACCGGGCACGCCTGCGTCGAGGACTACGAGCGCGACCAGCAGGAGCGCTTGCGGAAGACGCTCTATTGATCTGACCGCTCGATGAGCGCCGGGCTCCCGCGCAGCGCCGACATCGTGATCATCGGGGCCGGTGCCATCGGCGCCAGTATCGCCTACCAGCTCGGCCGGCGCGGCGCCCGCGACGTGGTGGTGCTCGAGCGGGACACGGTCGGCGCCGGCTCCACCAGCAAGGCGGCGGGCGGCATCCGGGTGCAGTTCGGGACCCGGGTGGAGATCGAGCTCTCGCTCCGCGGCATCGCCTTCTTCAAGCGCTTCGAGGACGAGATGGGTGTGCCCTGCGATTTCCACCAGGAGGGCTACCTCTTCGTGGTCACCGACGAGGCCACGCTGGCGCGTTTTCGCACCAACGTCGCCCTCCAGCGGAGCATGGGCGCGGACGTGCGGGTGATCGCGCCCGACGACGCGCGCGCGCTCGTGCCCGCGCTGAACGTGGACGATGCCCTCGCGGCGATCTGGGGACCCCTGGACGGGCACGCCTCGCCCAACGACGTGGTGCAGGCCTACGCGGCCCAGGCGCGGGCCCGGGGCGTGCGCATCGTGGAAGACACGCCGGTGACCGGGATCGTGGTCGAGCATGGGCGGGTCGCGGGCGTCCTCACCCCGGCCGGTCCCGTCGCGACGCGGCTCGTGGTGAACGCGGCGGGGCCCTGGGCTCCGCTGGTCGGCCGGATGGCCGGGCTCTCGCTGCCGGTGGATCCACGGCGGCGCCACATCTTCGTGACCGATGCCTTCGACGGCATCCGCCATCCGATGCCGCTCGTCACCGACACCGGCAGCGGCTTCTACTGCCGGAGCGAGCAGGGGGCGATCCTGATGAGCCCGGGCGATATCGGGGCCACCACCGAGTACCAGGCCCAGGTGGACTGGAGCATGCTCGAGCTTGCGGTCGAGCGAGCGATCCGGCGGATCCCCGCGCTCGAGGGCGCCCAGGTGCGCCACGCGTGGGCCGGGCTGCGTCCGCTCACGCCGGACGGCCGCGCCATTCTCGATTGGGCGCCCGGAGTAGAGGGGCTCTATCTGGCGGTGGGTTTCTGCGGTCACGGCTTCCAGCATTCTCCCGCGGTGGGCGAGACGGTGGCCGAGGTGCTGCTGGACGGCCGCTCGACGCTCGACATCCAGGACCTGCGTCTGGGCCGGTTTCCCTCGGCTTGACACCGCGGCACCGGGCCGCTAACGTTCCAAGTCCGCACGATGCAGAACGTTTCTCTGGACCGTCTCCGGCAGGTGGCGAACCTGGCCCGCTCCGTGGCCAGCGCCCTCGATGTGGATACCGTCCTGCGCCAGGTCGTGGAGGCGGTCCTCTCGCTGCGGCCGCGGGCCTTCTGCGTGGTGCGCCTGGTGGACCTGGAGCGGGGCGGCTACCGGCTCGCGGCCAAGGGCGGCGCCGACGAGGACGAGACGGACGTCGAGAGCGTGGCCGAGGTCATCCCCTTCGGGCGCGGGATGACCCACGCGGTCGCGCAGAGCGGGCAGCCGTTGCTATTGCCCGACGCGCTCGGCGATCCGCGTCTCGTGTCGGCGATGTGGCACGAGGAGCGCGGCCTCAAGGTCTACTACGGGGTGCCGATCAGCGCGGGAGGCGAGCTGATGGGCGTGCTCAACGTGGCGCTCTCCGAGACCGCGCCGCCCACCGCGGAGGAGCGGGAGATCGTGGACCTGCTGGCGAGCCACGCGGCGGTCGCGATCGGCAACGCGCGGCTCTTTGCGGAGAGCGAGACCCGGCGGCGGACCGCGGAGGCCCTCGCGGAGGTCTGGCGCTTCCTGTCGGAAACCTTCGACGTGGCCGCGCTCGGCCAGCGCATCGCCGACGTGGTGCTGCGGGCCCTGCACGTGCGCGCGGCGGTGCTCTACCGCCTTCAGCCCGGGTCGGGTGATATGGAGGTGATCGGCCGCGCGGGGGATGCGGAGCGCTTCTACGATCCCGGCGTGGTGATTCCCGCGGGGCACGGCGTGGTCGGCCTGGCCGTGAAGCGCCGGCAGCCGGTGGTGACACCCGACGTCCGCATGGACACCCGCATCGCGTCGACCCCGAGCATGCGGCCGGGGCAAACCCTGTGCCCGTCGGTGCTCTCGTTGCCGCTGGTGGTGAAGGGGCAGGTGGTGGGCGGCTTCACGGTGGGCGACGTCCTCGGTCGCGTCTATACCGACGAGGATCTGCGGCTGGCCCAGACCTTTGCGGACCAAGCCGCGGTGGCGCTCGAGAACGCGCGGCTCTTCGCGGAGACCGAACGGCGACGCCGCGAGAGCGTGGCGCTGGGCAACGTGAGCCAGACCCTCGCCCAGTCGCTCCATCCCGGCGCCGTCGCGCAGCGGGTGGTGGACTGCGTGCGGGATCTGGTCGGGGTGCTCGCGGCCTCGGTCTTCCGCCTCGATCCCGAGTCGGGCGCGCTCGAGGAGACGGCGTCCTCGGGGGCCACGCCCCTCCGCGACCGGCCGCTGCGGTACCCGCGCGGCAGCGGGGCGGTCGGGCTGGCGGTCAGGGAGCGGCGGGCGGTGGTCTCCAACGATGTCCTCGCCGACGCGCGGCTGCAGTTCCCTCCCGAGGTGCGCGCGTTCATCGAGAGCTCGCCGATCCGGACCATCCTCGCGGTGCCGCTGACCGTGAAGGAGCAGGTGATCGGCGCGCTCGGGTTGGCGGACGCGAGCGGCCGGGTCTTCACCGAGGATGACGTGCGCCTCGCCCAGGCCTTCGCGGACCAGGCGTCGGTGGCCCTCGAGAACGCGCGGCTCTACGCGGACGCCGAGCGGCGGCGGGTCGAGGCCGAGACGCTGTCCGGGCTGGTGCGTAGCATCACCGCCACGCTCGATCCCCCCTCGGTCCTGCGCCGGGTGGCGGGGGCGGCCCGGGAGCTGTGCGGGGGCGATATCGCCCACATCCTGCTCCGGGATGCCGAGTCCGACACGATGTTCGCCCGCTACGGTGTGGGCCACGCGGTGGGCGAGGCGGATGCGCCGCGCATCGCGCGCGGCCGGGGCGCGGGGGGCCAGGCGTGGAGTACGGGCCGGCCCTTCCGCACCGCGAACCGCCCCAACGACCCTCGGATACGCGACGACTACCCGGAGGCGGCCAAGCGAGAAGGCGTCATCGCCACCCTGGTGGTTCCGATCTGGATCAGCGGGCAGGTCGAGGGCCTCCTCTACGTCTCCAACCGCGCCGATCGGCCCTTCACCGACCGCGACGAGGCGATCCTGATCCGCCTGGCCGACCACGCGGCCATCGCGATCCAGAACGCCACCCTCTACAGCCGCCTGCAGGGGCTGTCCGGGCGCCTCATGGAGGTCCAGGAGGCGGAGCGGCGCCACCTGGCCCGCGAGCTCCACGACGAGATCGGCCAGCTCTTGACCGGGCTGCGCCTCACCCTCGACGTGCCCGAGCCGCCGTCGCCCGCGCTGGGCCGACGGCTCGGGCAGGCCCAGGCCCTGGTGCAGGAGCTGCTCGAGCGCATCCGCGCGCTCTCGCTCGACCTGCGGCCGAGCATCCTGGACGATCTGGGCCTGCTGCCCGCCCTGCTCGACAACATCGAGCGTTACATGAGCCAGACCAAGATCCGCGTTCTCCTCGAGCACAGCGGCCTCGACCGGCGCTTCGACCCGGAGACCGAGACCGGCGTTTACCGGATCGTCCAGGAGGCGCTGACCAACGTGGCGCGCCACGGCCACGTGGACGAGGTGACGGTGCGCCTGTGGGCCACCGACGACGTGCTGGGCGTGCAGGTCGAGGACCACGGCGCCGGCTTCGATCCGGACGCGGTGCTGGGCGCCGGCCGGAGCGGCGGGCTCGCCGGGCTGCGCGAGCGGGCCGCCCTGCTGAACGGCCACCTGACGGTGGAAACCCATCCGGGCCGCGGGGTGCGGCTCACCGCCGAGGTCCCGCTCAACGGGTCCTTGCGAAGGGCCGGGGACTCATGAAGACGATCAGCATCGTACTGGCCGAGGATCATCACGTGGTCCGGCAGGGCCTGCGCGCGCTCCTCGCCGCGGAGGCCGATCTGGAGGTGGTGGGCGAGGCGGCGAGCGGCCTCGACGTGGGCGACCTCGTGGAGCGCGTGAAGCCCGACGTGCTCGTGGTCGACTTCGTGATGCCGGGGCTGAACGCGCCCGACATCATCCGACGGGTGGCCCGGGTCTCGCCGCGCACGCGCGCGCTCGTGCTCTCCATGCACGCGAACCCGGCCTACGTCGTCGAGGCCATCCAGAGCGGGGCCGCGGGCTACGTGCTCAAGGGCTCGAGCGCGGCGGAGCTGGTGCGGGCCATCCGGGCGGTCGCGGACGGCTCCCGGCACCTGAGCCCGCCGCTGTCCGAGGAGATGGTGGAGGCGTACGCGCAGCGCGCGGTCCCCACCGGACTCGATCTCTACCGCACGCTGACCCAGCGGGAGCGCGAGGTCCTGCATCTCGCGGCGGAGGGGCAGACGAGCGCGCAGATCGGAGCGCGCCTCAACATCAGCCCGCGCACCGTCGAGGTCCATCGGGCGAACCTCCTGCGCAAGCTGCGGCTCCGCGGGCAGAGCGATCTGGTCCGCTACGCGGTGGGGCGTGGAATTCTCACCGTCGATGGCTGAGCGGCGCGCCTCAAATTACGTACGTGTACGCATAGACGCGGGTGCGCCTGGACGCGCATCGTTGCCCGCAGTGCGAACCCGGACCATCGCGGCGCGCGCCCTCGATGTCTGAGCCGGAGGCTCCCCCGCCCACCATCCTCGTCGTGGAAGACGAAGAAGAAGTGCGCGCGCTCGCCCGCGACGTCCTCGAGATGAACGGCTTGCAGGTGCTGGAGGCGCTCGACGTGGCGGACGCCAACCGCCTCGCCCAGACGCATCCGGGCCCGATCGATCTGCTGATCACCGACGTGGTGATGCCCGGAGTCAGCGGTCCGGAGCTGGCGCGGCAGCTGCGCGCGCACCGCCCCGGGCTGCGCGTGCTCTGCATGTCGGGCTACCCGGAGAGCGAGGACCGACGGATCGACGGTGAGGCGGGCTGGACCGCGTGGCTGCAGAAGCCCTTCACGCCCGACGTGCTGATGCGGAAGGTGCGCGACTGCCTGACTACCAGCTGAGGGTGCCGGTCTTGAAGTAGCCGACGAACTGCCAGAGGATCCCGCCCAGGAACATCACGAACCCGAGATACGTGAGGGCCCGGAAGGCGATGGGCGCCGGAGTGCCGCGGCGCCACTCGCCCGCGATGGAGAACCAGAGCCCGGCGAGCAGCAGCGCGCCGACTCCCGCGGCCTGGAGCAGCCAGCCCGCCATCACCCCTAGCGTGAACTGCGGATCGAAGAAGATCGGCGGATGGTACATGGTCGCTCCTGTCCTCAGCGGGGCTGCATGCGGATGGCGCCGTCCAGGCGGATCACTTCGCCGTTGAGCATCGGGTTCTCGATGATGTGGGCCGCGAGGGCGGCGTACTCGACCGGCCGCCCGAGCCGGGGCGGGAAGGGCACCTGCTTGCCCAGCGAGAGCCGCGCGGGCTCGGGCAGGCCGGCCAGCATGGGGGTCTCGAAGAGGCCGGGGGCGATGGTCATGACCCGGATGCCCAGCTCCGCGAGGTCGCGGGCGATCGGCAGCGTCATGCCGACCACGCCGCCCTTGGAGGCCGAGTAGGCGGCCTGGCCGATCTGGCCGTCGAAGGCGGCCACCGAGGCGGTGTTGATCACCACGCCGCGCTCGCCTTCGGCATTGGGCGCGTTCTTGGCCATCTGGGCGGCGGCGAGCCGGATGCAGTTGAAGGTGCCGATGAGGTTGACCTGGATGGTGCGGGCGAACCCGGCCAGATCCGCGGGCCCGCGCTTGCCGAAGGTCTTGTCCGCGGTGCCGATGCCCGCGCAGTTGACGAGGGCGGTGACCGCGCCGAAGCGCGCGACCGCCGCCTCGAGGGCCGCGACCACCTCGTCGGGGTTGGTGACGTCGGCGGGCGCGAACAGGGCCCGCTCGCCGAGCGCGGCGGCGATCTGGGTGCCCGCCGACTTCGCGAGGTCGAGCAGCACCACCGCGCCGCCGCCGCCGTGCAGCCGCTCTGCGGTCGCGCGGCCGAGACCGGAAGCGCCGCCCGTGATCACCGTGGTCGAACCCGCGATCTGCATGCCGTCCCCTCCTCCAGAGTCCCTCGCCGACGGTGTAGTATAACCGAGCCGACCATGCCGCTTCCCCTCTGGATCCGGACCCCCGAAGCCCTGGAGATGCTGGCCCGCGAGCTAGAAGGCGCGGGGGCGCTGGCCATCGACACCGAGGCCGACAGCCTGCATCACTACCCGGGCAAGCTCTGCCTCGTGCAGATGGCCGACGCGCGCGGGCGCGGACACCTGGTGGATCCGCTCGCCCTGCGCGATCTCTCGCCGCTGGGCCCCGCGCTGGCCGATCCGGGCACGCTCAAGGTCCTGCACGCCGCGGACAACGATCTCGCCTACCTCAAGCGGCTCTACGGCGTCACGGTCACCTCGCTCTTCGACACCGCGGTGGCGGCCCGGTTCCTCGGCGCGCCCGCGCTCGGGCTCGAAGGGCTGCTCACCCAGTACCTGGGCGTGACCGCGGTGAAGTCGCGCCAGAAGGATGACTGGTCCCGGCGACCGCTCACCGCCGAGCAGGAGGCGTACGCCCTCGACGACGTGCTCCACCTCATCCCGTTGCGGGAGCGCCTGCTGGAAGCCCTCCACGCGATCGGACGGGCGCAGTGGGTGGAGGAGGAATGCGCCGGGCTGGCCGCGCTGGTGGTGCCCGAGAAGCCGGTGGATGCCGACGCCTACATGAAGATCAAGGGCGCCCGCGAGCTGGACGCGCGCGGGCTCGGGGTGCTGCGCGAGCTGTACGCCGCGCGCGAGGCTCTGGCGCTGCGGCTCGATCGCCCGCCGTTCATGATCGTGGGCAACGAGAGCCTCGTGGTGCTCGCGGCCCGCCGGCCGCTGGACGCGGAGGGCATCCTGGCGGTGCCGGGCTGCACGCCGCCGGTGGTGCGCCGCGCCGGCCCCGCCATGCTCGAGGCGATCGCGCGCGGGCTCGCGCTGCCCGACGCGGAGCTGCCCGCCTACCGCCCGATCCCGCGGCCGCACGTGCCCGCGGCGCAGCGGCGGCGCGGGGAGGCGCTGCGCGAGTGGCGGACCAAGGCCTCGAAGGAGATCGGCCTCGAGCCGGGCGTGCTCTTTCCCCAGCGGCTGATCGACCGGCTCGCCGCCGCCCCACCCGCCGATCTTGCCGCGCTGCGACAGGTCGAGGGTGTGCGCGACTGGCGCGTCGGCCTCTTCGGCGCGGATCTGCTGAAGGCGCTCGCGGTCGCCTGACGCCCCCGGCGGGGCCGGCTTGCCCTCGGTACCGGTTGGTGGTACGGCTGAAGGCAGATCTGGATCGTTAGGAGCTGACTGGAAGGGAGGGTCCCCATGGCCTCCGATTCCCGCTACCTTCGCGAAGGTGTCATCGCCGGCCTCATCGGGGCCGCGCTGGTGGCCGTCTGGTTCCTCATCTACGACGCCGCCAGCGGGCGGCCGTTTCGCACGCCCTCGCTGCTCGGTGCCGCCGCGTTCCAGGGTGTGACGGATCCGGCGACGGTGCCCACCGCGGCCAGCCTGGTCGTGCAGTACACGGTGCTGCACGGCGTGGTGTTCGCCCTGGTCGGCGTGCTCATCGCCTACCTGATCGTCTCGGCCCAGCGCGAGCCGAGCCGCGTGCTGACCCTGTTCATCTCGCTGCTGTGCTTCGAAGTGTTCTTCCTGGCGGTGCTGACCTGGCTCGCCCATCCGGTGCTCGGCGAGCTGGCCTGGTGGACGATCCTCGTCGCCAATGCGCTGGCCGCCGGCGGCATGCTCATCTACTTCTTCGTCGGCCATCGCGCGCTCGGGCGCGCCCTGCTGGGGCCGCTCTGGACTCGCGTGGTGCGCGAGGGGATCGTGGCCGGGCTCCTGGGCGCGGTCGCGGTGGCGCTCTGGTTCCTGGCGTACGACGCGGCGGCGGGGGTGCCCCTGCGCACGCCCGCCCTGCTGGGCGCCGCGCTCTTCCACGGCCTGCGCGAGCCGGGCGCGCTGGTGATCACGACGCCGCTCGTGCTGCAGTACACCGTGGTGCACGGCGCCGCCTTCATCCTCTTCGGTCTCGCCGCGGCGGGAATGCTGGCCCTCGCCGACCGCGAGCCGCGGTTGCTCTTCGCCTTCGTCATGCTGCTCTGCTGCTTCGAGGTCTTCTTCGCGGCGATGGTCGCGATCCTCGCCGAGTGGTTGCTCGAGGCGGTCCCCTGGTGGACCATCCTCGCCGGCAACCTTCTCGCGGCGCTCGTGATGATGGGCTACTTCTTCCGCGGCCACCGGGTCACCTGGCACGAGTTCATCCACGCCGGACGCTAACTGGGGTCAGGTCTTACATTCCGACATTTTCGCGGGGCGCGAGGCAGCCCTCACGTTCCAGAATGTCGGCCAGAATCTCGGAATGTAAGACCTGACCCCAATGTAGACTTCTGCCACGCGCGGCATACCACATCGGCAAGGAGGCGAGCATCGTGGCGGACGGAGAGCTCAAGGGGCGGGTGGCGGTGGTGACGGGCGGCAACGGGGGTATCGGCCTCGGCATGGCCCGAGGGCTCGCCGCCGCCGGCGCGGCCGTGGTGGTCTCGGGGCGCAACGCGGAGAAGAGCCGGGGCGAGGTGGCCGAGCTCACCAAGCTCGGGGCGCCCGCGGTGGCGATCGAGGCCGACGTGGCCGACGAGGCGGCGGTGAACGCGCTGGTGCGCGCCACCGTGGACCGCTTCGGCCGCCTCGACATCCTCGTCAACAACGCGGGCATGAACATCCGCAAGCCGGTGCACGAGCTGACCCTCGCGGAGTGGCGCCAGGTGCTCGACACCAACCTCACCAGCGCGTTCCTCACGAGCCGGGCCGTCTACCCGATCATGAAGAAGAACGGGGGCGGGAAGATCATCAACATCGGCTCGATGATGTCGATCTTCGGCGCGTCCTTCGCGCCCGCCTACGCCGCTTCCAAGGGCGGCATCGTCCAGCTCACGAAGGCGACCGCGTCGGCGTGGGCCCGCGACAATATCCAGGTCAACGCGGTGCTCCCGGGCTGGATCGACACCGAATTGACGACCAATGCCCGACGTGAAGTCGAGGGCCTGCACGAGCGCGTGCTCGGGCGCACGCCCGCCGCGCGATGGGGCGTGCCCGACGATCTCTCCGGCATCGCGGTGTTTCTCGGCGGTCCCGCCTCCGATTTCGTGACGGGAACCGCGATTCCGGTGGACGGAGGCTATTCGATCCAGGGCTGAAGTGCGGTACACTGCACGACGCGTGATGTGGGCGTCGGCACGACTCTTCTTGGTGGCTCTGGTGGTGTCCGGCTGCGCGTCGGTCGCCCCGATCGACGCGGTGGTGCGCCGCCCGGCCCCGCCCGACCTGCTGCGCTTCGGGGTGGACACCTTCGCGTTCCCCAACGAGAGCCGCAGCAAGAATCGCGGTAAGCCCGACCTCTACGCCAACTACTGCTTCGTGATGGCGCGCGGGGTGACCCAGTTCCATCGCTTCGCCCGCTTCGATCCCGCCGCCCCCCGCCTCGCGCCCGAGGAGTACGTCGCGCGCGTCAAGGAGGTGGTGGCCCAGGCGCCCTGGGAGGCGCCGTGGCCCGCCGAGCGGCGGATCCTGATTCCCGGCTACGCCTCGCTGCATGAGTTCTCCCGCGCCCAGGAGGCGGCCGTGAAGGAGGGGCTGGTCGGACGGTTCTGGACGTTCGTACACTGGACCAACTGGCGCGTCGTGTTCCCGATGCCACGCTGGCAGCAGGAGCGGGTCGCGCGCGAGACGCTCGCCGAGCTCGCCGACGGCCGGCCGGTGCAGTTCCTCGTGACGAACTTCCCCACGTGGGAGCTCAATCACACCGTGCTCGCCTACGCGTACGCGCTCGACGCGACCGGCAACGTGCTCTTCACGGTCTACGATCCGAACGATCCCGCCGAACCCGGGCGCATCACCTTCGATCGGACCGAGCGCCGCTTCGAGGCGAGCCGGCTCTACGATACGGAGCAGGGGCCCATCCGGGCCTTCCGCATGTACTACTGGGCGCTGCTCTAGGCCGATGGCGAGCGATCCGGGCGCGCCCGACTGGTACTCGCACGGACTCAATCGCTTCGCCAACTACCGGCTGGCCACCGTCGCCGCCACCACACTGCCGCGCCCCGCCCGCCTCCTCACCCTCGACTTCTTCGACACCTGGAGCCCGCCCGGTGGCAACGCCTGAGCGCGTGGTGATCGCTGCCGCCGGGGTGGTGACCCCGATCGGTCAAGACCTCGAAGCGTTCTGGTCCTCGCTGGTCACCGGCGCCTCCGGGATCTCGCAGATCGAGCGCGTGCCGGTGGAGGACCTGCGCGTGCAGCGGGCCGGCGAGGTCAAGAAGCTCGGACGCATCAAGGACTGGCGCGGCGTGCCCGACTGCCGCGCGAGCCGCCTGCTGATCGCGGCGGCCGACGACCTCTGCGCGCAGGCCGCCTTTCGTCCGCTGCCGCTCGATCCCGCTCGCGTCGGGGTGGTGGTGGGCACCGCGCTCGGGGGCGTGGAGGAAGGGGAGAAGGTGCTCGCGGGCGACCGCGGCCACCGCCGGCTGTCCCAGGCGCTCTACGACGGACCGGGCTGGGCCCTCGCGCGGTGGCTCGGCGCGCGCGGCCCGGTGATCACGGTGTCCACCGCGTGCGCCTCCGGGGCCACCGCGCTGGCGGTCGGCGCCGATCTGCTGCGCGCGGGCGAGGCGGACGCGGTGGTGGCGGGCGGCTACGACGCGCTCTGCCGCTTCGTGCTGCGCGGCTTCGACGCGCTTCGCTCGCTCACGCGCGACGAGGTCCGGCCATTCGACCGGCGCCGCAGCGGCCTGCTCCTGGGCGAGGCGGGCGCGCTCGCCCTGCTCGTACGCGAGCGCGACGCGCGGGGCCCGCGGCTCGGCACGCTGCTGGGCTACGGCAGCGCCAGCGACGGCTTCCACATCGCGGCGCCGGAGCCGGAGGGCCGCGGCCTCGAGCGGGCCATCCGCGCCGCGCTCGCCGACGCGCGCGTCTCGGCCGCGGACATCGACATGGTGAGCGCGCATGGGACCGCCACGCCGCTCAACGACCGGATCGAGACGGCCGCGCTCAAGCGGGCCCTGGGACGCCGGGCGCACGAGGTGCCGATCAACTCCATCAAGGGGAGCCTCGGACACACCATGGGGGCCGCCGCCGCGCTCGAGGCTTTCATGTGCCTGCTGTCGGGGCAGCGGGGCCTGATCCCGCCCACGCTGCACCTGGAGGAGCCCGATCCGGAATGCGATCTCGACTACGTGCCCGGCCAGGCCCGCCCGGGACGGCCCCGCATCATGCTGAGCACGTCCATGGGCTTCGGCGGCTGCAACGGCGCCCTCGTGCTCGAGGCCTCCTGATGGGCGCCCCCGCCATCCGGGGCCTTGGCGTCTTATCCGGCACAGAGGCAAAGTCCGCGGCCGGGGCAAGTGCGGGGGCCACCTCAGGCAATTCCACCCCGGCAAAGTCCGCCGACTGGGGGAGTGCGGGGGCCATTTCTGGGCCCCCGCATATGAAGGGCTTAGAGAACGAAACGGTAGATAGCAAGCTAGAGATCCTAACCCTCCCCCGTCCGGACCGCCCCGGCGACCGCTTCCGCCGGGCCACCCGGGAATGCCTCCTGGCCCTTGCGGCGGTGGACGCAATGCTTGAAAATGGGAAGGCCTCGCGGGAGGCGATCGTGGGCGAGCGGACGGCGTTGCTGTACGTGACCGCCGCCGCCTACGGCGCGTCCAACCGCGCGTTCATCGAGCGGCGGGGTGGGGTGATGCACTTTGCCTACACCGCGCCCGCGGTGGTGCCGGCGGAGGTGGCGATCGAGTTCGGGGTGGCGGGCCCGTACGGCATCCTGATCGGCGGGGCGCCCGCGACGCTCCGGGCCATCGAGCAGGCGGCCCGGCTGCTGGAAGCGGGCACCTGCGACCAGGCGCTGGTGCTGGCGGTCGAAATCTTCGAGGAGTGCGCGGATCTCTACGCGCGCCATCGCCGTTCCTATCGGTGGCCGCTGGTGGAGACCGCGGCGTGCCTGTGGCTGGAGCGGGGCGCCGGCGTGCTCTCGTTCGAGTCCGCGCGGGATGGCCGGCGGGCGGCGGGGGCTGCGGAACCGG
>Ga0137403_10006102_pt1 | contig 13844 bp, 9 predicted proteins | sample CZOMad2_1_16fung_FD_122057 | JGI IMG/M metagenome (GOLD analysis project Ga0137403, IMG submission 122057) | Vadose zone soil fungal communities from Angelo Coast Range Reserve, California, USA - CZOMad2_1_16fungal (Hybrid Assembly) | ecosystem: Environmental > Terrestrial > Soil > Vadose zone... | reverse complement strand
CGCTGCTCGATCTCCTTCAGGTAGGCAACGATATCTCCGGACGGGCCACAGAGCCAGGCGCGATTGCGCACGCCGTTCTCCAGGGTGGCCGCGGTCGGCGACTGCGCCTGCCGGGCGACCACCGCCTTCACGTGCTCTTCGCCGTAGCGCAGCATGCCCAGAGGGGCCATGACCTTCGCGTGCTCTTCGAAGTACGGTCGCGCCTTCTGCACCGCGCGATCCGCGGTGTCATCAATGGACATCCGGAAGCCCAGGATCAGATCCTCTCCGAGCTCGAGCTCTCGACCATGGCGGCGCGCCGCCTCCTGGTAGTCGTGGAACCAGCGCTGGACGAGCTCCTCGGCGGTAGCAGACACGATGCCCTTGATGCCGTGCCTGGCCATGAAGTCCAGGCCCCGTGCGCTGCCGCTCACGATGGGCTGCCAGATCTCGACCGGCTGACGCAGAGGGCGAGGCACCAGGGTGATCTCTCGCAACGGGTAGCCGCGATAGGGCACCTCGGGGGGAATCGTGTATCGCTTGCCGTGGTGCGAGAAGGAGTCCTCGCGAAATGCCTTCAGGATGATCTCCATCTGCTCCTCGAAGAGCTCGCGGTTCGCCTCGGCGTCCAGCATCGGGTTGCCGAAGCTCTCCACCTCGCGGGTGTGGTAACCGCGTCCCACTCCGAAGATGATCCGGCCCTTGGTCAGGAGGTCCGCGGTGGCATAGTCTTCGGCGAGCCGGAGGGGGTGCCAGGTGGGCACGACGTTGAAAGCGCAGCCGATCTTGATGCGCTCGGTGCGATGGGCGAGGTCCACCGCCAGCATCGGAATATTGGGGATGCACTCGTATCCTTCGTGCTGGAAGTGATGCTCGGCGAGCCACAGGGTCTCATAGCCCAGCGTGTCGGCGGCGCGGGCCAGGGCGCCCGCGGTGGCGAACGCCTCGATCAAGCGGTCATTGGGATACCGCCGGTCGTCGGCGGGGGTGCCCGAGAGGCCGCAATGCTCCAGCTCGATATGGCCGACGTAGAGCGTCGAGAACCGCGTGATCATCGGGGGAAGAATACCCTTCCGCATTGTCCTTGACCACTCCCAACCTGGAGACTAAGCTCTCGGCACCTGTCGAGCGGAGGACATCAGTGGCGACGACCGAGGCCGTCTTCAACCCGCTCCTGCCCGAGTTCCACGCGAATCCCTATCCCTTCTATGAGCAGCTGCGCGAGAAGGATCCCGTGCATGAGAGCCCGCTGGGCTTTCGGGTCCTCACGCGTTATGACGACGTCGTCATGGCCCTCCGCGATCCGCGCTTCGGTCGGGACGGCTTTGAAACGCTGCTCGCGGCGCAGTATGGGCCCGAGGGTGCGGAAGGACGGCTTCCGCGGTCGATGCTGATGCGCGATCCACCTGACCACACGCGGTTGCGGACGCTCGTGAGCAAGGCGTTCACGCCTCGAGTCATCGAAGAGATGCGGCCCCACATCCAGGCCATCGTGGACCGCCTCCTGGATCAGGTGCGGGACGGCCAGGGCATGGATGTGATCGCCGATCTGGCCTATCCGCTCCCCGTGACGGTGATCTGCGAGATGTTGGGGGTCCCCCTCGATGATCACGTCGCGATCAGAAGCTGGTCCTCCGACATTGCCCGGAGCCTCGACTCCATCGGACTCCTCGCGGATCCAGACGTGGTGGCACGCGGCGACAAGGCGCGTCGCGCCCTGACCGAATATTTTCGCGCCCTTCTCCCCGAGCGCCGCCAGCGTCCCCGGGAAGATCTCCTGAGTCAGCTCATAGCCGTCGAAGAGCGGGGAGACAGGCTGAACGAGAGCGAATTGCTGTCTATGTGCCTGTTGCTGTTCATTGCCGGTCACGAGACCACGGTGAACCTCATCGGGAACGGGGTGCTGGCCCTCCTGCGCCATCCCGACGAGCTCAAGAAGCTCCGGGATCAACCGGGTCTCATCCACCTCGCCATTGAGGAGCTGCTGCGGTACGACAGCCCGGTCCAGTGGACGGCGCGGATCACCAATACGGATGTCGAAGTCCGAGGTAGCCAGATCCCGAATGGGGCCATGGTCGTTGCCGCCATCGGCGCCGCCAATCGCGACCCGAGCCAGTTTCGCGATCCCGACCGGCTCGACATCGCCCGGGAAGGCAATCGCCACGTGGCCTTCGGCTTCGGCATCCACTTCTGCCTCGGAGCGCCCCTTGCGCGCGTAGAGGGGCAGATCGCCTTGGGCACACTTCTTCGGCGGATGCCGGACCTCGCATTGCAAACCGCGACACCGGAATGGCGGGACTCGTCCGCGCTTCGAGGCCTCAAGACACTCCCGGTGACGTTCGAGGGCTCGCGATGCCAGTAGCGGACCAGCAGACTATCCAGCGGATTCCCGGATACTGTGCGCTGTGTGTCTCGCGGTGCGGCTCGATCGCCGTCGTCGAGAACGGTCGCTTCGTGGCCCTGGAGCCCGATCCGTCGCACCCCACCGGCCAGGCGCTCTGCGCCAAGGGGCGAGCCGCGCCGGAGCTCGTTTACCACGCAAACCGGCTGCTCTATCCCCTGAAGCGCACGCGTCCCAAGGGCGATCCGGACCCCGGCTGGCAGCGGATCAGCTGGGACGAAGCGCTCGATCTGACCGCGGCCAGATTGCGGCAGCTCGCCGCGCGACACGGCCCGGAGAGCGTCGTGTTCAGCTTAGTCTCAGCTTCCACGTCGGCGATCGCGGACTCTACGCCCTGGATCCAGCGTTTGATGCGAGCCTTCGGCAGCCCGAACCTCTGCGGATCGATGGAGTTGTGTGGCTGGGGGCGGGTTTATGCCACGCGCTTCACCTACGGTACCGGCATGGGCGTCCCGGGCACGCCCATGCCGGACCTCGAGAACGCCGGCTGCATCCTGTTCTGGGGCTATAACCCAAGCGTCGCGCGGCTCACCCACGCCACCGCGACGGTGGCGGCGCTCAAGCGTGGCGCACGTCTCATCGTGGTCGATCCGCGCCGCGCCGGGCTCGGCAACAAGGCCGATGTCTGGCTGCGCGTGCGGCCCGGCAGCGACGGCGCGCTCGCACTCGGGATCGCCAACATCATGATCGAGCGCGGCTGGTACGATCGCGCCTTCGTCCGCGACTGGACGAACGGCCCGCTCCTCGTCCGCGCGGACAACGGACGATTGCTGAGGGAGAGCGACCTTTCGCCCAACGGGAGTGCGCGGAAATACGTGGCCTGGGACGCGTTAGCGCAGCGTCCTCTCGTCTACGACCCTGTCCTCCGACGCTACGAGGGGGACGGCGCGGAGCCGGCCCTGTTCGGTGAGTGCAAGATCGGTACGGAGCACGGTGACCTCGTATGTCGGCCTGTCTTCGAGCTTTGCGCCGACCTGTGTCGGCGCTACTCCCCCGAGGCGGTCGAGGCGATCTGCGGGGTCGAGCCCGATCAGATCGAGCGGTCCGCGCGGCTGCTCTGGGAGTCGCGGCCCGTGTCCTACTACGCCTGGAGCGGCGTTGAACAGCAGAGCAACGCTACCCAGATCTTCCGGGCCATCTCGATGCTCTACGCCCTGACCGGAAGCTTCGACGCTCAGGGCGGGAACGTGCTCTTCCCGAGCCTGCCCGCCGCGAACGTGGCAGGAGACGAGCTGCTGTCAGCGGAACAACTCGCCCGCGCGCTCGGCCGCCAAGAGCGGCCGCTGGGTCCGTCCCGCTGGGGGTGGGTCACGACGGACGAGGTGTACCGCGGCATCCTGGAGCAGCATCCCTATGCGGTGCGGGGGTTGGTCGGGTTCGGAGCCAATTTGCTCCTCGCCCATGCCGATGTCCGCCGGGGTCGAGAGGCGCTGGCCGCACTCGACTTCTACGTCCACGCCGACCTGTTCATGAACCCGACCGCCGAGCTGGCCGACGTCGTGCTGCCGGTCGCGAGCCCCTTCGAGCGGGAGGGCCTCAAGATCGGTTTCGACGTGAGCGAAGCGGCGCAGTCGCTTGTGCAGCTGCGACGCCCCGTGGTCGAACCCCGCGGCGAGGCCCGATCGGATACCGACATCGTGTTTGATCTGGCCTGCCGGCTCGGTCTCGGCGCTCACTTCTGGGACGGCGATGTCGATGCGGCCTACCGCTATCAGCTTGGCCCGTCGGGCGTATCGCTCGAAGCGCTCCGCGGTGACCCGGCCGGAGTGCGGGTGCCGCTACAAACGCGCTACCGCAAGTATGCCGAACAGAAGGATGGCATCCCGAACGGATTCGCTACGCCGACGGGCAAGATCGAACTCTACTCCGAGACGCTGCTGGAGCACGGCTACCCGCCGCTGCCGGACCACGAGGAGCCGTTGATCGGGCCGCGGTCACGCCCGGAGCTGGCCGAGCGCTATCCGTTGATCCTGACCTGCGCCAAGCACACGCAGTTCTGCGAGAGCCAGCACCGCGCCCTCCCGAGCTTGCGGCGGCGCGCCCGCGACCCGGAGCTGGAGCTGCACCCAGAGGCCGCCGCCGAGCGCAATATCGGCCAGGGCGACTGGGTGACCGTCGAGACGGCGGAGGGGCGCATCCGGGCGCGCGCTCGCCTGAACGATAGTCTGGAGCCGAGGGTGGTGTGTGGCCAGCATGGCTGGTGGCAGGCCTGTCCTGAAATCGGCGCGCCTGGGTACGACCCCTTCGGGCCGGACGGCGCCAACTTCAACCTCATCATCGGCAACGCTGCCATCGACCCGATCAGCGGATCGGTTCCCCACCGTGCCTACCTCTGTCAGGTCCGCCGAGCGGATTGAGCGGTCCTCGGACGATCAGGCCAGGTTCGCCCTGAAGAAGCCGACGGTGCGTTCCCACGCCAGTTTCGCCGATGCTTCCTGGTAGCGCGGCGTCGAGTTGTTGTGAAAGCCGTGCTGGGTGCCCGGGTAGATGTTCACCTGGTACGCCACACCGGCCGCTTTCAGCGCCGCCTCGAAGGCGGGCCACATCTCGTTGATTCGCGGGTCGGTCTCGGCGTAGTGGATCAGCAGCGGCGCCTTGATCTTCGGCACGCTGGCGGTTTCGGCCGCGGCGCCGTAGAAGGGCACACCGGCCTGCAGGTCGGGGCCCAGCGCGACCGCGAGGGAATTGACCGTGCTGCCGCCCCAGCAGAAGCCGGTCACGCCGAGCTTGCCGGTGGAGAGCTTGTGCGCCTTGAGAAATTTGGCGCTGTTGAGCATGTCGGTGCGCAGCTTGCCCTGGTCGAGATTGGCCTGCAGCGTGCGGCCGTCGTCGTCGTTGCCGGGGTAACCGCCAACCGGGAACAGGCCGTCGGGCGCGAGGGCCACGAAGCCCTCGACCGCGGTGCGGCGCGCCACGTCTTCGATGTACGGATTGAGCCCGCGGTTCTCATGGATCACCAGCACCGCCGGGAACGGCCCCTGCCCAGCGGGCTGCACCAGGTAGCCCCGCATCTGTCCCGAATTGCCCCCGGGTGACGGGTAGGTCACGTACTGCGCCTTGATCCGCGCGTCGGTGAAGGAGATGGTCTGCGCCTGCGCATAGCGCGGGAGCAGCGCTTGGGCCATCGCCAGGCCGCCCGCCACCGCGCCGGCCCCCAGCAGGAACTGACGGCGGTCGATGCGACCGTGGCAGTACTCGTCGTAAAGATCGAACACGCCCTGGTCGATTTGCAGCTGCGTCACCGTTTCAGTCATCGTCGGACCCCTCCGTACCGTCAGTTGACATGGTCGTGGCGCTGACGTTCGGCTCCCGCACCGCTCGGAGCTTACGACGCGGCGAGTCTCCTCGGCAAGGCCAGGCGGCCCCAAGCTTCCTGGTCGCTTGACGACGAGTTTCTTTGGGTAGATTCTCGGCGCGTTGGGCGGCAAGACGGTCCTTGAGCGAGAGACGCCGGCAGGGCGAGGAGGATCCGAACATGCTGTCACGCGAAGAAAACGAGCGAGTCACCCGCATTGGCCGCGGCACGCCCATGGGCGAGGCAATGCGTCGCTACTGGCTCCCCGCCCTCCTGACATGGGAGCTGGCCGAGGCCGATTGCCCGCCCGTGCGTGTAAAGCTGCTCGGCGAGGAGCTGGTGGCCTTCCGCGACTCGCGGGGGCGCATCGGGCTCCTGGACGAGCGCTGCCCGCACCGGCAGGCGTCGCTCTTCCTTGGGCGCAACGAAGAGTGCGGGCTGCGCTGCGTCTACCACGGCTGGAAGTTCGACGTCGAGGGCCGCTGCGTGGACATGATGAACGAGCCGGAGGAGCTGAGCTTCGCGCACAAGATCCGCACGGGGGCGTATCCGACGGTGGAGGCGGGCGGGATCATCTGGGCCTACCTCGGCCCTGCCGGGCAACCGCCGGCGCCGCCGCATTTCGCCTGGACCCAGGCGCCTCCCACGCATCGTCACGTCTCCAAGGTCATACAGGAGAGCAACTGGCTCCAGGGCCTCGAGGGCGGCATCGACACCTCGCACGTGCCGATCCTGCATCGCGTGCTCACCACCGACTCTGGGAGGCCCGGCTTCAAGCCGGGGGATCCCTTCGTGGTGGGCAAGGCGCCCACCCTCGAGCTCGATATCACGGACTACGGCTATCGATACGCCGGTCTGCGGCCTCTGCAGAGCGGAGAGACGCACATCCGCGCCTATCATTTCATCCTGCCCTTCCATCAGATCCGTCCCGCGCGCACGGGCTCGGGCAGTCGCGGCTTTTCCGGTGCGGCCGGCCACATCTGGGTGCCCATGGATGACGAGACCACCATGGTCTACAACTGGGAGCACAGCACGACGGAGCCGCTGACCGACGAGGACCGCCTGGAGGTGCGTCTGGGCAACGGGCCCATGGATGTCGATCAGACGACCTTTCGCTCCAAGCGCAATCGTGAGAACAACTATCTGCTGGACCGCCGCGTGCAGAAGACCGAGACCTTCACGGGGATCGACGGGGTCAATGCGCAGGACCGCGCGGTGCAGGAGAGCATGGGCGGGATCGTCGATCGCACCCGCGAGCATCTCGGGCCCGCCGACAAGGCGGTCATCCAGGCCCGGCGGCTGCTCGTGCAGGCGATGGCCACGGTCGAGGCCGGAGGCACGCCTCCGGGCGTCGAGCCGACCTACTACACGCTGCACCCCGCGGAGGCGGTGCTGCCTCGCGACGCCGACTGGCGGACGCTGGTCGCTCCCGCCGCGCCGCGCCCGGAGGTCTTGCAGCAGGCGTAGCACAGACTCCCCGCATCACTCCCACCCGAGCGAGAGGAGACTCTCATGGACATGATCGTCGGCTCCTACCCGTCCTGGTCGCTGCTCATCGTCCGGCTCGTGCTCGGCGTCATCTTCTTTGCCCACGGCGCCCAGAAGGTCTTCGGCTGGTTCGGCGGGCCAGGCCTCAAAGGCACCATCGCTTACTTCAAGCAGGCCCTGGACATCCCGGCTGCTGCGACAGTCGTCGCCGCGCTCATCGAATGCTTCGGTGGGCTGGCCATGCTCGCAGGTTTCCTCGTGCGCCCGGCCGCCCTCGGGCTCGTCATCGTCATGCTGGTCGCCGTGGCCAAGGTCCACTGGAAGAATGGGCTCTTCCTCAACATGTCGATGACGCCGGGGAAAGGCCATGGCTACGAGTTCAATCTGGCGCTGATCGGCATGGCGCTTGCGGTCTTGGTGGGCGGAGCGGGCCGCTACTCGGTGGACCGGCTAATCCACGGCTGGTAGCGCGGACGCGCTATGGGCATGCGCTTGCAGGGGCGGGTGACGGCGATAACAGGGGGAGCGCTCGGTATCGGGCGCGCGACAGGGCTCGCCTTCGCGGCCGAGGGCGCCCTCGTGGCGCTTGGCGATGTCGAGCTCGAGGCCGCCGAGGCCGTGGCCAGGGAGATCGGGGAGCGCGGCGGCAAAGCCATCGCCGTCCGCGTCGACGTGGGTGACGCCGGGCAGGTGCAGGCTTTCGTGGAGGCGGTGGTCGCGGCCTTCGGACGGCTCGATGTGATGTTCGCCAACGCGGGCATCGCGCATTCGGCGCCGTTCCTCGAGCATCCCGAGGCTCAGTGGCATCGCGTGCTGCGGGTCAATCTGACCGGCGTCTTCCTCTGCTGCCAGACCGCCGCGCGACAGATGGTCAAGCAGGGCGGGGGACGGATCATCACCACCGCCTCCATCAATGGCTTTCGCGGGGTCGAGAACCTCGTCAGCTACAACGCGGCCAAGGCCGGCGTCGTCGAGCTGACCCGGACCATGGCGGTCGAGCTGGCCCAGCATTCCATCACGGTGAATGCGATCGCCCCCGCCCAGATCGACACGCGGCTCACGCGGAGCCTCCCCGACGAGGCGCGCCGCCGGCGAGTCGAGCGCATTCCCCTGGGACGCTTCGGCGAGCCTGAGGACGTGGCGCGGGCCGCGCTCTTTCTCGCCTCCGACGACGCGAGCTACATCACCGGCCACACCCTGGCCGTGGACGGTGGCTATCTGGCCGGAGGGCTCTGGTCCGGCGCGCCGGGAAGCCCGCCCAAGGCGTGAGCTACCGACGAAACGCGTGGATGACCCTCTCGGGCGAACCGCGTGAGCTGCTCGATCATGAGGTCTCGCGGCGTGCCGATGGCCCAGGCGATCATGACGTGGTCCAGCCCGGGACACCGCTGCTCGATCTCCTGCAGGTAGGCGACGATATCTCCGGACGGACCGCAGAGCCAGGCGCGATTGCGCACGCCGCGCGATCGAGGAGGATCACTCGGTCAACAAAGTCAGCGTCAACCTACGTTCCCGGCCCCCGCTGCGGACGCGAGCATTCCGGGCCGCGGCGCCTTGCCTTGACAAGGCATGCCCCAGCCCTTACAAGGGCCTGAGCCTGTCCGCGCTGTCACGCCGACGTGGGCGGCGCGTGAAGAAGGCCAGGAGGGTTTGTTGATGTCCAAGCTCCTGCCGCGTGAATCCGTCGAACAATACCGCCGCGCCGGTTTCTCCTTTCCCATCCGCGCGCTCTCGCCGGCCCCCCGGCCATCATGAAGCGAGATCCTCTCCCGAGGCACGGCGGCGGACCGGTTCCGGTAAGCGGCGCCGCCGCGTTGTGACCCTCCGCGCCGCCGGATTTTCCCTAGCTCGCGCGTGAGTACCTGGAAGGCCGGCTCGAGGTCAACGAGCTCATCACCCAGCGGCTCCCGCTGGCGCGGATCAACGACGGCTCTGCCGGGATGGCGAAAGGCTCGGTCGTCCGTGCGGTGCTCACCCTCAACCAGGGGGCCACTATGAGCGTGTTGCTGGGCGTCATCATGCTGCTGGCCTTTCTCATCGCGGTCTTCGTCATCTTCCGTGGTGTCAGCCCCATCATTGTGCTGCTGTTGCTCGCCATCGCGTGGCCGCTGCTGGCCGGCACGTCCTTCCGGGATCTGCTGACCAACGTGCTCCAGAAGGGCGGGGAGCAGTACGCGAGCACCATCGTCATCATCGTCTTCGGGGCCTGGTTCGGTCAGGTCCTGGTGCTGACCGGTATCGCGGAGAGCATGATCCGGACGGCCGTGGAGCTGGCCGGCGATCGGCCCATCGCCGTGGCCTGGGCCGTCTCGCTCATCACAGCGCTGCTCTTCACCTCCATATATGGCGTCGGCGCCGCCATCGCCATCGGCGTCATCGCTATCCCGATCATGCTCTCGCTGGGCATCCCGCCGCGGGTGGCCGCGCCGGCCTTCACCATGGCCATCGGAGCGGGCAACTATCTGAACCCCGTCGAGTTCGGCATCTTCAAAAACTTCTTCAAGGGCATCGAGTACGGGCCGCCCTACTTCACCTTCTACCTGATCGGCTTCGCCGTGTACCTGCTGGCGGCCCTCGCCATGTCGTGGTGGAACCTGCGTGGCGTCGAGGTCCGGCGCGCCTCTGCGGTCGGGATGGCCACCGCCGCGCCGCGGGTGCGCGTGCCGTGGATCTCGTACCTGGCCCCCGCGATCCCGGTGGTGGTCATCATCGCGTTCAAGTGGCCCCTGATCCCGGCTTTCCTGCTCGCCATTATTTTCGCCCTCATCACCACCCAGAGGAGTCGCTCCTTCAAGGACAGCGTGGCCCTGTTCCACAAGGCCTTCTACGAGGCCTTCCCGGACATCGCCACCATTGCCGCGCTGTGGATCGTCTGTGGCATGTTGATCGTGGCCGGCCAGCTCGACTCGGTGAAGGCGGTTCTGAACCCGATCTTCTCGCCGTTCATCCCCCACACCCCGTTCCAGGCGAGTCTGTTCTTCGCGCTGCTGGCGCCGCTGGCCATCTACCGCGGACCGTTCAGCGTGGTCGGCACCGGCGCGGCACTGCTGGCCGTCATGCTCAACGCCAACTACGTCTCGCCCATCTTCCTCTATCTGTGCTGGCGCGGACCGCTGTGTCTGCAGGGCAGCCAGGACCCGACCAACTCCTGGACGCTGTGGACGATCGGCTATACCAAGGTGTCGCACGCCGATTTCCTCAAGACGGCGCTGCCTTGGGGCTGGCTCATGGTGGCGATCAACGCCTTCATCGCCTACTTCATGTTCGGGAACATGTTCGGAGGGTAGGAGCAGCCTCGGTGGGACGGCTCGTTCGTATCGGTATCGACGTCGGCGGCACCTTCACCAAGGCCGTCCTGCTCGACAACGATACGCACGAGATCATCGGCCAGGCCGTGGTGCCCACCACGCACACGGCCGAGGCCGGGGTCGCCGCGGGCGTCATCGAGGCGTTCCGCCGCGTGCTCGACTCCGCTCGCATCACCGCCGCCGAGGTGGTCTTCATCGCGCACAGCACGACCCAGGCCACCAATGCGCTGCTCGAGGGGGACGTAGCGCCGGTCGGCGTGATCGGGATGGGGCGGGGCGCGCTGGAATCGCGACTGGCTCGTAGCCAGACCGTCATCGGGGACATCGAGTTATCGGCGGGACGGTTGATCTCCTCCACGCATGCCTTCCTTCGCAGCGACGAGCTGGGAGCCGGGGCGGTGCGCGCGGCCGTGGAGGGCCTGCGGGCCCAGGGCGCGCGGGTCATCGTGGCCAGCGACGCCTTCAGTGTGGACGACGCGCGGGCGGAGGAGCAGGTGATGGCGGCGGCCGGCGAGCTGGGCCTGCCTGCCACGGGCGGCCACGAGATCAGCAAGCTCTACGGGCTCACCATCCGCACGCGCACGGCGGTGATCAACGCCAGCATTCTGCCGAAGATGGTCGAGACGGCCCAGCTCACGCATGAGAGTGTGCGGGCGGCGGGCATCGCGGCGCCGCTCATGATCATGCGCGGCGACGGGGGCGTGATGGATCTCACCGAGGTGCAGAAGCGCCCGGTGCTCACCATGCTGTCGGGGCCCGCGGCCAGCGTGGCCGGGGCACTCATGTACCTGCGCGTGTCCGACGGCATCTTCTTCGAGGTGGGCGGCACCAGCACGAATATCGGGGTGATCCGCGGCGGGCAGCCCACCATCGCGTTCGCCGAGGTGGGGGGACACCGCACCTATATCAACTCGCTCGATGTGCGCGTGCTCGGCATCGCGGGCGGCAGCATGGTGCGCGTCGCGAGCGACCGCATCGTGGACGTGGGCCCGCGGAGCGCCCACATCGCGGGGCTGCCCTACGCGGCCTTCCAGCCGGCCGAAGGCATGGTGGATCCCGAGCTCGAGCCCATTCAGCCCAAGCCCGGGGATCCTCGGGACTACGTGGCCGTGCGCCTCGCGGACGGGCGGCGAGTGGCCATCACGACCACGGACGCCGCCAATGTGCTGGGCGTGGTGAAGCCAGGGGATTACTCGTACGGAGACCCCGAAGCCGCGCGGAGGGCCATGACGCCGCTGGCCGCCCGGGTGGGCCTCAGCGTGGAGGAGACGGCCCGGCGCATTCTGGACGTGGCCGTCGGCAAGATCGTCCCGACCATCGAGCGGCTGGTCGAGGAGTACGGGCTCGAGCAGGACCAAGTGATCCTGGTCGGCGGGGGCGGCGGCGCTTCGGCACTGATTCCCCACGCGGCCGGGATGCTCGGGCTCGAGTACCGCATCGCCCGGAACGCTGAGGTGATCTCCTCCATCGGGGTAGCCCTCGCCATGGTGCGCGATAGCGTGGAGCGCGTGATGCCGAATCCCAGGCCCGAGGACCTGCTGGCCATCCGCGCCGAAGCGCGTGAGGCGGCGATCCGGGCCGGGGCGCATCCCGGCACCGTCCAGGTGCACATCGAGGTCAATCCCCAGACCCAGCGGGTGCGGGCCACCGCCTGGGGGGCCACGGAGATGCGCGCCCGCGACCTGCTGCACGCGCTTGGCGAGGGCGAGGCCCGCGAGATCGCTGCCAAGTCGCTCAAGGCACCCGCCGCCGAGGTACGCCTGGTGGGCCAGACCAACGGCCATTACGTTTTCGCCAGTGACGTGACGGAGCGGAGCCTCTGGGTGTTCCGCAGCACGCGGCATCCGGTGCGCGTGCTGGATCGGGGCGGCTTCATCAAGGTGCAGCGGGCCGACGCCCTGGTGAGCCAGACCACCGCCGGCCGGGCCCTCGACGAGCTGCAGCGCCTCTGGGGCATGGCGACCGGCTACGACGGCAACGGCGTGAGCCCGCCCGACGCGTACCTCGTCCTGGGCGGCCAGGTGGTGGATCTCTCCGGTATGATGGCCGTCGAGTACGCGCTGTCGGTGGGCCAGAGCGAGTTGGCCGGCTGCGGGCCCGAGGAGGCCGTGGTGGTGGTGGCCGCCCGGCGAGTGCAGGCGCGACTGTGACCGTATCCCAGGCCGAGTTGGACGCCCTCGTCGGCCCGCTTTTCACGCCTGACGGCTGGCTCCCCATCGCGCTCCGGCGGCTCGAGCAGGACCTCCTCGCGCACCGCATCGAGACGGACGCGCGGCCCGCCATGGCGCGAGCAGCGCGGGAGGCCGGGGAAGCCATGGCGCTGAGCGCGCGCCGGCGCGGATGGCGAACGGCCGAGGAGGCGCTGCGCGCCCACGGCGTCGACGTTCGCCAGAGCGACGCCGAGGCGGCTTCAGGCCCCTTCGTTCACCACGCGCTCTACACGGCCCCGCCGCCCCGCGTGATCGTCTTTACCAGGACCCCGGATGCGGTGGAGCACATGCTCGAGACGACCGGGCTTCGCGGCCGAATCGGCACCGTGATCATGCGGGAGGTCGTGCTGGCTCACGAGCTGTTCCATCATCTCGCGCGGACAGTCGGAGCTCCCGCCACTGTGCGCCCTGAGGTCGAGGTGCTGCGCCTCGGACCTTGGGGCCGCCATGCCGTGGTGAGAGCGGCGGAGGAGATCGCGGCCGCCGGCTTCGCGGCCGCGTGGTGCGGCGTTGACCGGGCGCCCGAACTGCTCGACTGCCTGACTCTGGCGGCCTACGGGCGCTCCAGGGCGCCCCTGGTGGCGGTGGCGTGTGTTCCGGTTTAGAGGGGACCGGTCGCCACGTATGTATCCTGGGCAACCGGGCCCGCAACCACTTGCAGCCGGACAGCTCGCTGCGCTTCTGCTTCGAGATACGGATCTAAACTCGTCTTTGGTTGCGGTCACGTTTTCGGGAGCAGTCACGCTGTTCTGTATCAAAGCTCCCGTCTAGGCCAACGCAACTGAAACATGCGGCCCTGACGCATCTCTCGAGGGGCCGTCGGTTCGAAGCGGACCCATTCTGTATTGCCGACGGACAGCTCGAGCAACTTCCGGTTTGAAGTACGAGCAGGGTCCCTCCGCTTCGCGGCTCAATAGGTCTAGCCGATCGGTGATTGATCAAAGCGTGCGCGGACGCTATAGTCGCCCCGTCCAGAACGATAGCGGTGAGCCGATCTCGCAGCCAGAAATTTTATGGTCGACGGGATAGGCTGCGAAGCCTTGCCGCGTATCCCCTCCGTACGGTGGGGACCGCCAGCAGGGTAAGCGACTGAACTGAAAAGGGAAGCATGGAGCCATGGGCGCGACTACGGGAGGGATATGCTGCTGAATGTCGCAGTGCTT
>Ga0137403_10006099_pt1 | contig 13851 bp, 11 predicted proteins | sample CZOMad2_1_16fung_FD_122057 | JGI IMG/M metagenome (GOLD analysis project Ga0137403, IMG submission 122057) | Vadose zone soil fungal communities from Angelo Coast Range Reserve, California, USA - CZOMad2_1_16fungal (Hybrid Assembly) | ecosystem: Environmental > Terrestrial > Soil > Vadose zone... | reverse complement strand
TCTGTCTCGGGGCTGAGCTCGGCGTGGCTTGCGTTACGATGGCCCGCCATTCTGGCAGCTCAAGAGCACGCCCAGCGTGCGAAAGCATCGGGCCGCCCCGCGCAATTTCAGTTTTTCTCTCCTGAAGAAGCTGTCGAAGTTGAAGCTATGGCCGCGCAGATCATCCCGAGCGGCGATACACCTGGCGCGCAGGAGGCGCGCGTCATCTATTTCATCGATCGCGTCCTGGTTACATTCGACCGCGACAAGCAACCTGCATACACTCAGGGCCTCAAGGATCTGCGACAGAGAACGCAGGTGCTCTTTCCGAGCGTGAACAGATTTTCATCCCTAACTCCCGCGCAACAGATTCAAGTGCTGACTGCGATCGAGAAAACCGATTTCTTTGAGCTTGTCCGACTGCACACCATCATGGGGTTTCTCGCCAAGCCCGAGTACGGGGGCAACCACGACCAGGTTGGCTGGAAGTTGATAGGATTCGAAGACCGGATGACCTATGTTCCTCCCTTTGGTTATTACGACCGCGAATTCCGGAGGAACCAAACGTGATGGTCCGTTTCGCAGACAAGACGCAGGTGGATTTTGTGGTCATAGGCGGTGGCGGTGCGGGCGCCATCGTGGCCAAGGAACTTTCCGCCGCAGGATTTCAGGCGGTGATCCTGGAACAAGGACCCTACTTGCATGAAGGCGATTTCGAGCATGACGAATTGAAATTCAAGCACATTTTCGAGCCCCGCGCGATTGGGAGAGAAGTGCTCACCAATATTCACGCCCTGCAGCCCAACACGTTCCGCAAGTCGGAAAACGAGAAGGCGGTTATTACTCCCTTCCTCGAATATGGGCGGTGTGTCGGAGGCGGTACGGTCCACTTCACCGCCAACTACTGGCGCTTTCATGAGATCGATTTTCACGAGCGCAGTACTTGGGGAGAATTGCCCGGCACAGGACTTGCCGACTGGCCAATGAGCTATGCCGAGCTCGAACCGTATTACACGAAGGCGGAATGGGAATTGGGAATCTCCGGCTCGGCGGGAGCGAACCCGTTCGACCCGCCGCGGTCCAAACCCTATCCATTGCCGCCGATGCCGATAAAATCTTCCGGTGTGTTGCTCGAGCAAGGCGCGCACAAGCTGGGCTGGCACCCGTACCCGGCTCCACTTGCGATTTTGACGCAGCCTTATAAAGGGCGGGCGGCATGCGCAAAGTGCGGTTTTTGCGAGTACTTCGGTTGCGAATGGGGCGCGAAATCGAGCACGCTGGCCACCGTCATTCCGATGGCTGAGAAGACGGGCCGCTGCGAGATTCGGGCCAATTCCTATGTGCGGAAAATTTCCAGTGATGTCCGCGGACGCGTGGATGGAGTGATCTATTTCGACGCGAAGAAACAGGAACACTTCCAGAGGGCGAAGGCGGTTGTGGTCTGCTGCAACGGGGCAGAAACGCCGCGGCTTCTGCTAATGTCAAAGTCGAATCTGTTTCCACAAGGGCTGGCCAATTCGAGCGGTCTGGTCGGCAAATACTTCATGATTGATCTTGGAAGCCTCTGCCAAGGGACGTTCGAGCAGCCTTTGAACGAATATAAGGGGGTACGCGTGACCCGGGTGGTGCAAGATTTTTATGACTCCGATCCGAAGCGGGGCTTTTTCGGCGGAGGCGGGATTGATACCCGATTTGACTTCTACCCAATCAGTTTTGCGCTGAACGGATTGCCTCCCGATGCGCCGCGCTGGGGCGCAGCGTTCAAGAATACTTTGATGCGGAACTTTAACCGCACCATGACGGTTTTCAGTCACACCACTTGTCTGCCCCTGGAATCGAACAGCATCAGCCTCGATCCGGAAGTGAAGGATGCCTGGGGGTTGCCGGCGATGCGGATAACTTACAAGAGCCATCCCGATGATTTCAGCACCCTGAAGTTCTTCAGCGAGCGTTCCCTGGAACTGCTCGACGCCGCGGGCGCCCTGAGCAAATGGGCATTGCCTATTGAAGACAGCACCTCTGCCGGACATCTCATGGGGACCTGCCGTCTGGGGGATGATCCCAAGAACTCCGTGGTTGACAAGTACCACCGCGCGCACGATGTTCCAAACCTTTTCATCGTAGACGGCAGCAGTTTCGTAACCAGCGGACGAAACCAGCCGACCTGCACCATTCAGGCCTTGGCTTACAGAGCCGCGGATCACATTACCCGGATGGCAAAGAGCGGAAGTATTCTGTCACCGGTTTGAAGCCGAGTGTTTCGCAAATCACGGTGCATTAACGTCCGCAGCATGCATTAGCGGATGCCCTGGGCGTATGGTCGGCTATTCCTCTGGTGGCGCAACTCGCTTAGGTGAGGACAACATGGTGTGCTTTCGTCTGGTTCCTGAACCCCATGCTCCTGGTGCGGGACGCCGCCCATCGCTGTTAGCAAGAAATAACGCTTGAGAAGCTGCGGACTCACGGTCGGTCTGACTCCTGAAGTCTTGGCAAAGAATTTGCCACGCGAAGGACGATAAACGACGAGAAGACGCTGCTTCGGTGAATGAGTTCGTAAAATTGTTCCATCAGTGGCAGCGCGAAGGAAATTCGAGCCACCATGCTCTTGATTCTATTGCGTACCACGCTTCTTCCCTTCATTCTCCATGTTCCGGAAGCGAACAGCTCCTTCGAAAGGGCAGTTCGGCGGCGCAGTTGAATCTCGAATCCGTGTTTTTGTGCAAGGAATTCCAGCGTATTCAGCCCAAGAAATTGCAAATGATCGGGAATTTCCCAATCAAAAATCGCGCTTTTCCTCACATCTTTCCTCATCTCGCCGGTTCTCAGAATGATTTTCCCGTTGTCGTTCAGGAGAGATCGCAACTTTTCAAATAATCGGTCGATTCCAGGGATATGAGAGAAAACGTTGATCAGGGTGATGACGTCGAAACGCTTGGTCGCCGGAAACTCTTCAATCGGTATGTCAAACACCTCGCAGTGTGCAACTCGTCTCGCCTGCGCCGCGCGCTGGCGATTCAGTTCAACTCCCATTCTGTACAGGTCGGGCCGCACCGCCAGCCTTTCCAGCAAGTGACCGCACCCGCAGCCTACGTCGAGGATCGACGTAGCCTGCACACACTCTTGCTGGATCAGTTCGAAATAGTTGCGGTAGAAATTGACCTCATATTCATAATGTTTCGCCGTCTCAAGAAGCTGGAAATCCTCATACGCTTGCGTCGCCACAACCTCATGCTGTCGGTCAATATCCCTCGGATATGGATCAATGAAGAATAGCTCGCAAACACCGCATGCCATCAAGCTGTAACCTCTTTGTGCAAAGAGCGCCCTGGCTTGTGATGAGCCGCACAGCGGGCACACTGGAGACACCGTTGCGCCTATTTTTGTCTGCGTCACTTCGACAATTATTTGAGTTTGAGAATTTACACCCATCGGTTAGGCCCCTCCTGATTCTCTAAAGTTGTCGAGACCCGTTTACTTCAAGAGGACTGGGCCGAACGGCCGAAGAAAAGTTCCTCAAGCGCTCGCAACGCCGCTTGCTCACCCGGAGAAGCGCGACCTGTACAGTACCATTGGCTTTTTTTCGGAGGGCGGGAACGATCGGCTGAGGTATGCAGGAAGACTATAGTCCAAATCTCCGTCGGAAGCCAGAGTCCCTTTCCTGTCGCGATCAATGCGCGGGCTCTACCAGATAAATCGGATTGTCGAAGAATTGCCCGTCACTCGGGCGTAATTCTGCGAGGCCGTCGCTCGCAGTAACAACAACACCGATTTTTCATCGACTCTTTGGTTGTTGGGGAAGATGCTTGCCTAGGGGCCGTTTGCTTCAGGAGAACTGGACGACGACTCCAAGGGTCAGGCACACTAGATGTAACCATAAGGAAATACACCAAAACGGAGAGGTCCATGCGCAGACGAGTTGCACGGATCTCAGTGCTTGCACCGACTCTGGTTATTATGAACCTGCTGCTAAGCGGTCCAGGGAGCGCGCAAGTTCCGAGTCACGTTTCCCGTGTTTACTCACCAACTGAGGCCGAGAGGCTCCGTCGTGCCGTTAACATTCAGAACTGGGACGACGGCGGTGAATTAACGCACTTCGCCTACCTGCATACCTCGGAAGTTTTTCTCACCGCAGACATCCGTCGAAAAGGTCTCGAATCCAGGCTTGAAGAAGCGCCGAACCCCACTGTTGGCGCTTATGTCGTAAAAGCCGACGACGGTCGAAAAGCGACCACCCTTGCCGAATTCATCGCGGGGGACCCCGGGATCGACGGATTCATCGTGTTGCACCATGGACGCGTGGTCTACGAGGCTTATCCGCGCATGCGAGCCGAGGATAAGCACCTTTTGATGTCGACAACCAAAGCGTTTATCGGAACGGCGGTTGGCATCCTGGAAGATCAGGGAAGGATCGATATTCGCCGGCCGATAGATAATTACATTTCTGCATTGAAAGGAACGGCATGGGAAGGGATTACTGTCCGCGACATTCTGGAAATGGCGTCCGGAATGGAAGGGGCAAACGAATCCTACACGGATCCCACGAACAAACACTATCAGTATGAAGCGAGTTTGGGCTGGCAGCCGAAGACGGCGGAAATGCCTGAAGCAGTGAGACAGGAGGACACTTATCGTTATCTGGCTTCGCTAAAGCGCATTCGTAACCCCGGGGAAACCTGGGCGTATACCAGCGTCAATACGGCGATACTCGGTTGGCTCCTGGAAGAGGTCACGGGCAACAGCGTCGCTGAAGTCCTGAGCGATGAAATCTGGGCACCTATGGCGGCGGAAGCGGACGCTCAGATTGTGGTGAACAGCAAAGGAGTGGCTGTTGCACATGGTGGTATGGCAACGACTTTGCGTGATCTTGCACGCTTCGGACTGCTCTTTACGCCGAGTTGGAACAAGACAGCTCACACGCAAATCATTTCCCAAAAGTTTCTGGGGCGAATTCTCGCGGATGGGCGGACCGATTTAGTTAAGACCTGGGTATTTGGCCCACGACCGGACTGGCTGGACCACGTCGCATATCAATGGGATGCGGTCACGAAGAACGGGAAGTTCTTCAAGGGCGGATTCGGTGGCCAACTCCTCCTTATCGCCCCTCAGAAAGATGTGGTCGTCGCTCATTTTGGGACGAATAAGACTCTCGATGACATTGGACCGCTTTTAAATCTTGGGGACATGGTGGATGATCTGTTTTGAACCCGAGGTTGAAACGTGTCCATGATTGTTGCAGTGAAACCCGCATTTCACTGTGGATCGTTCGCAACAATGCCAAGGCACATCCGATGATTCCAAACGAGTTGTCAATAGCCTTGATCGGAAACGCTTCGGCCCTCACTCGACCAAAATCCGGACTAGCCAATCCGCGTCCTGATGCAAACGCCTGATTTCGCCGACAATTCAACCCGTCGGTATTAACAAATGGCATGGTGACGCGCTGTTTGAAAAATTTTAAATGGCGCAGCTTGCGCCATCACGGACACAGGCCAACAGCCGATCGTTGAGGTGGAAGGCGATCGACTCTTGACCTCTCCTAGAAGAAGCGCGACGCTTCGGGCCTTATTTCGTTTTTCCCACGAGTGTGAAAAAGCATTCCGCGCTCGCTGAATCCTTGGAGAACAAAACCCGTTACGTTGCTGTTTTCATCGCGGGTGAAATGAAAGATCAAAGGCGCTCCATTCAGATCGAATTCGTCGGCTAATATCGGCCGCAATTCGCTGGAAGGAATAATTCCATAGGCTGCCAACTCTGTTGTGGTCGGCCTGGGCGCCTCAAGGGCATTGAGGGTTACAGGAGACTCCGTTTCTTTGCTCACGACGAGTTTGCGTGGTGTAGCGTTGTGCGCAGGTTCGAACTTCAACCGGATTTCATAAATATACCGCAATGGCTCGAATTCCGTAGTGCTCAAGGCGCGCAACTGCCGGCGGTTTCCTTCGAAATCTAGCCAGAGTGTTCCTTCTTTCTCGGTGATCCGCCAGATGTCTTCGTTTTTCGAGTTCCGATAATTGCCCGACCACGCCCGCAGTTGTTCGGGGGTGAGGCTGCCAGGCGAGTTCGCTTCGGGCCCTGCCGTCGCAAAATCAACCTCGCCCCGTTTCATCAGGCCTCCCAAGTACACTTGCGCTAAGCGGTGTGCTCGCTGAAACGGAGAAACGGGACCATTACACAAACAAGCGATGGAGAAGTGCTGCTGTGGGAAGCGGAGCAGATAGGCGAGGTAACCGGCCGATTCACCAGCGTGCCATATCGTGGGCAGCCCCCGATAATCCCGGATGAACAAACCTTTTGCGTATTTCAGTGTTTTTCCATCGTTCAGCTTTCCCCGCTCTTGCAGTTCCGCCAAAAGATCCTTTCCGCCGACCTGTCCCGAATAGAAATTCTCATCCCACTTTTGCAGATCCTCGATCGTCGTATGCACCATGCCATCCCCATTCTCCTCGGCGTACGACACACTGAGCTTAAAGGCGCCGTTCTCGCTCTGTTCGTAAGCCAGCGCGCGATTCGGGACGAGAGACGTATGATCGTTGCGATACTGCGAGTGCATCATTCCGAGCGGTTGAAAGATATTTTCCGTCGCGAAATCCTTCAATGTTTTCCCGCTCACACGCTTCACAATCAGGGAGAGCAGAAGGTAGCCCGAACCGGTGTATTTCCACTCGCTGCCGGGGGAAAAGTTGAGCCCCTTCTGCCGCACGATGATTCCGAGTGCGTCGTCATCTGTCGTCACGTTGTCATAATGGATGCCTGCAAGGAGGAACAACGACACGTAATCCCGCAGCCCACTCGTATGGTTTAGCAGATGGAGAATGGTGATCTTCTGGCTCCCTCGCGAATAATCCGGCAGCTCTGGGATGTACTTGCGGAGGTCATCATCGAGGCGCAGCTTGCCCTGTCTTTCTAAGAGGAGGATGCTCGCCGCAGTGAACTGTTTCGAAACCGAACCGACATCGAATACAGTCTGCGGACTGATGGGAACATTCTCTTCGACATTTGCGAGACCATAGCCCTTCGCGTAGATGATTTTGCCATCGCGGTAGACGCCGAGCGCGCAACCAGGAGATCCGGGCTTCGTCAAATCAGCAAAGATTGCATCTACCGCAGGATTAGTGGGTTGCTGCGCCAGGTTGGCGTTTCCCGCGAGCAAAAGGACGGTGGTTATTCCGGTCCAAGCGTACATTGGGCGCATGATGTTAACCTCCTCCCGAACTGGCACCGATTAACCTCTCGTCTGGGGACGTTCACAGCTGCGGCTCGGCAAGGGCGGACACTTCCCCGGGATCTACTTCTTATTGCTGCGGCGAACGAAAGCTGGCGATTACGCGGATACAAAGTAGATTTACCTGACGCATGCAACGTACCTAGCGGCTGGCGCCGAGTCAACGCGACGCCGCGCGCTTCAGACAATCGGTAAATGTTGCGCCCGGTCACAGAAATCTCGTTTCTCATGTGACGATGCAAACCTTGGGAGGAAATTAGTTGGCAGACCACGAAGATAACTAGACAGGAGTCGGCGGCTTAGGTTCGAGGCTGCCTCGAGAGACGGAAGAGGTATAGAATTAGCGCGATTACCCCCCAAAGGATTCCTGGCCACCCGTTTTCTTGCCGGTATTCGCGATGCAGGAGGGCACATGGCAGCCATAATCCCTCGAAGAGACTTCCTGAAGATCGCGGCTTTGGCGAGTGCGGCTCTCTCGCTACGCCCGAGTTTCGCATTTAGCAGACAGTTGAAACGTCGTGGACCCGCCAAAAAGATTATCGTCATGGGCGCCGGGCTGGCGGGTTTGTCGGCAGCGTATGAGTTGACCCAGGCGGGTCACGACGTGACAGTGCTTGAAGCGCAGTTGCGCCCTGGCGGGCGGGTTTGCACACTCCGCGCACCTTTTTCCGATGGTCTCTACGCCGAAGTAGGCGCGATGCACATTCCAGAGACACACAATCTAACGCTGCGCTACGCACAGGTTTTTAACCTTCCGCTCGATCCTGAACCTTCCTTTAACGCTGCCTCGATCAGCTATGTGCGTGGAAAACGCATCGTGGTCCGCCAAGATGCGAAGGTGGATTGGCCATTTGCGCTGAGCGAGGACGACAAGAAGCTTGACACGGAGGGACTGCTGGACAAATACGAGACAACCAAAGCCTACGAGGAAATCGGCGATCCTGCTGGGGCCGAGTGGTCCGTATCCGCGCTCAAGAAGTATGACGAGGTTTCCTATGAGAAGTTTTTGAAACGCAATGGAGCTTCGGACGATGCCATCGCACTGATGACGCATGGTTGGGACAAGTTATGGGGCGAAGGGCTGGAGACCGTTTCCGCACTTACCGTTCTGCGCGATACTGCGAGCTGGCTCAAGGCTCGCCATAATTTCAAGATCCATGGCGGGAACGATTTGCTGCCGAGAGCATTTGCCGAGCGGCTGAAAGAACAAATTCACTACGGCACACCGGTCGTTCGCATCGAGCAAACCGAGCGGGAGGTCCGCGTCTTTTTTCAAAGCGGCGGCACGCGCAACGCCATCACTGCCGAGCGGATCGTATGCGCGATTCCTTTCTCCGTACTGCGGACCTTGGAGATTTCTCCACCCTTTTCACCCGATAAGAGGAAAGCGGTCAACGAGCTGCCATATTTCTCGGGTGCTCGGGTGTCTATTCAATGCCGGCGCAAGTTCTGGACAGACGAAGGACTGAACGGATCGGTATTCACCGACTCGCCACTCGGATGGGTGTTCGACGCGACGCTGACGCAGCCCGGTCCCCGCGGAATCCTACAGTGCTACGCAGGTGGACCCAATGCGCGCCGCATCATGGCACTGGGCGAAGAAAAGCGGATTGCGTTTGTGACGGAAGAAATGTCCCGCTTCTACCCTGCGATAGGCCAGTACTTCGAGGGTGGCATCTCCAAGTGTTGGGAGGAGGATCCCTGGGCGCGCGGAGCGTCGTCGTGGTACAGACCGGGGCAAATGGCGGAATTGTGGCCCCACATGGCGCGTCCGGAAGGCCGCATTCATTTTGCGGGCGACCATACATCGCCGTACATCCGGTGGATGCAGGGCGCCCTGTACTCTGGTAATCGAGTGGCCGCTGAGATAAATGGAGCCGCGGACTAGCCTAGACTTTTGCTTGGGCTCGGGCTCGTGCTTCGCCCTGGAACCTGATCTTCTTTCGGGACGACGATAACGATTTCTTCAGCGCCAATCCGTGCCTCTGCTCTGCATCTAGTTCATTCATCCCTGCTCGGGGAAAAGGTCCCCTGATTTCCCGAGTGTTCGGTGATATTCGTGATTCTCGAATTTTCCGAATCACCGGATAGGACATTTTAGGCAGCGTGTCCGGGCCCTCGAAGTTTGGTTTTTCCTAACGAAGCGTAAAGTGCCTAACCCTCGATAGAGTGCCGTGCCTTTAGAAAAACTGAATCGTTGGTAAGTTGGAAGCCAAGGAGGTCCGCAAATGGCTCGACAGCGACCATTCCTGAACCCAGAGGGCGTGTCTATTCGGATAGCTATTTTCCGCGCTGCTCAATGGTCATTCTGCGCTCTGATCGCCAGCATTGCGATTAGTACGGTTTCCGCTCAGCAGCCGTTTGATCCTTCGCGGGGAATCGTTCTCCATGGCACGGTGGTCACCATGGACGCAGCAGGAACGATTCTTCACAACGGGAACGTGCTGGTGCGGAACGGCAAGATTGTTGCGACCTGGATTGGAACGACGCTACCAAAAGGAACGCCCATTGGCGACGCCATCCAGATCGATCTTGGGTCGAAGGCTCTAATTTTCCCAGGCTTGATTAACCTACACAATCACCCCACTTTCGACATGCTCGAGTTGTGGCCTGCGCCGACCGGCCGGGACCGAGCCATACGCGAACCGCTATCAGTGGAACGGTATGATGGCCGGGACCCCTCGCCGCCAGAATTTCGCCGGCTCGTTGATACGCCGCAACTTCTTTTGAATGACCCGATGGGTCTCAATCTTTATCCCGAGGTCGGAAAATATGCTGAGATCAAGGCCATGCTCGGAGGCGAAACTGCATTCCAAGGCGAGCCGGCTGATCCGAGGGTGGACGCCGCGCTCCGGCCACCACCGAAAGCAAAAATGCGGTGAAGGTCGCCACGGGATCGATGGCGTTGGGAGAAGTGAGGTGAAACGGCAGATATTTGCTCACTGCTTCGCGATAACCTACCTGCCGCAGAAACTCGAAGAACACCACCAAACCACCGAAAGGGGTGACCGCTCGCTGCGTCTCGCGCAATTCCACTTTTTTTCCGCCCCAAAGAGCGGTAATTTTCCAGTGCACTGTTTTGTCCTCCTCGGCGTTTCTTTCATCCAACTGAAACTTAACCGAGTTAGGGCGAAACAGTGCTATTCAATTTCGGAATTCAGGTTTAAGGAAAGCAGTCACACCGAAAATGGCTTCGAGGAGCACGAGGCAGCCGCAAGAACGAAACACAGGTCGGAAATCCCAAGATGGAGAATGAACCGGAGACTGAAATCGTAGGCCTATGCACTCCCGACAAGGTCGGGACAGGTCGAACTATGATGAGTTTCCAGCGGGCTTAATCGGTTCCCGCAGTGCCCGCTTCCGCTTCATCAGCCGGACCTCATGCTGAAGCCAGATGAAGCGGAAGTACAATCGAAAGGCAGCGAACGGCAGATAGTGTCTTAACCGCTTGTCTCACCCGAGGGGACAACCCCATCCTATTGCAATTGAGAATTGCAGAGATCTATTCATCGCCTTTGCTGGATAGCTTATGAAAACCAACGCTTCTTGTATCTTGTTTGTCGTAGCGGGCGTTGCTGGATTGATTCTAGCAGCCAATGCTCAAGAGACGAAATGCCAGCGCCTGCCCATCATTGATATGCATTTGCACGCGCATACGTTAAGCATGTACGGAACGCCACCACCAGCTGTGTGTACCAACGATCAGGAGATTGTTTTCCCTGGATGGGATCCGCGACAGCCCTTAAGGCTCGAAGGGACAGGCAACCAAGCGATGTCCTGCCCTCTACGCCTGAAGGCACCAGCCACAGACGACGAACTGCTTCTGCAAACGATCCACTTGTTAGAGCGCTATAACATCCGGGCGGTAACGAGCGGACCTCTTGATCGGGTGACGAAGTGGCACCACTCAGCCCCAGATCGCATCATTCCCGCTGTGCCATTCGATGATTACGAGAAGCGAGACCCTGAGGTCTTTCGGCAGCTCTTTAAGGAAGGCAAGTTCGCCGTATTTGCCGAGATCAGCTCTCAGTACCACGGACTAAGCCCGGCGGATGGGTCGCTGGAACCGTATTTCGCTCTCGCCGAAGAATTGGACATCCCGGTCGGCATCCACCTGGGGGAGGGGCCTCCCGGGGCAGCCTATCTTTGGTCGTCCGAGTATCGCGCTCGGTTGACCAGCCCTTTTCTCCTCGAGGAGGTACTCGTTCGCCATCCGCGGCTGCGGGTATACGCCATGCACTATGGCTCGCCATTGGTGGATGAGATGCTCGCGATGCTTTTCTCACACCCGCAACTGTATGTGGACGTTTCTGGAAATGACTGGATGCTTCCCAGAAAGGAATTCCACAGCCATCTGCGGCGACTGGTCGAAGCGGGCTTTGGAAAGCGCATTATGTTCGGTTCCGACGAAATGGTGTGGCCCGAGACCATCAAAGTAGCGATCGAGAGCATCGAGTCGGTGGAGTTTCTCAACGAGGAGCAGAGGCGCGACATCTTCTGCCGCAACGCTGCTCGATTTCTCCGCCTTGATCTCACGAGTTGCGATTCGCAACTGGAAAAGAAACCGTGACTGTAATGGCGAGAACACGACTGAGAAATTGCCAATCCTCAGCGACCCGGGAACTCGGGATTAGGTTGCTGTTGGTTGCGGCGCTCGCAATGACTGTAGGCTGCCGCCCAAAGCGCGTCACAATTTCTAGCCATGTTCAGCGAAATTGCGGGTCGAGTAAATCGCAGGGCGGAACAATCGGGGCAAGAGTGCGCGAGAGAGAAGTCACTAGATTCAGTTCCTCCCACTCTCCTGCGTGCTACGTTTTCGTTGACGATTCGATTGCTGCTTGAAGAATGGGCTTTGCCCATTGCGGAATCTGATGAAGGTTGGATGCCTCCACGAGCTTGCCTCGTTTCATATGCAGCAATAGTTTTGGTGACGGAGTCTGCCCTTTTTGCGGATCTCCCTCTTCGGTGTTATCGAACACCTTGAGTTCAGTCAATACGGACAGGAGTTCTATCAATCTCATTCGACTTTGAGCATAGCGTTCCCTTATTTTGGTCTCAGGAATGTCGTGCCCGCCCATCGCAACTCGAGACTGTACGCGGGCAATATGCAGCTCAGCGCTTTCCAACCCTACATACCAAATTCGGACTTCGATACCTGACGAGGTTGCTTTTTTGAGCAGGGCCGGCATCGTGTTGCCGCCAAGCGTAGTCTCGAAGGCGAAGTCCTTACGCTCGTCAATCGCTCGTTGCAGAAGTCGCCGGCCTTGCTGCCAAGCCAGGCTGTTTGCGTCCTCTTGACTTATTCCCTGGTACGTCGATTGGAACTGTCGCGCCACTTTGTCGGGGTTGAAGAATTCCACGCCAGCCTGCTCGAGCATTGCTCCGCCGATGCTGCTCTTTCCCGCGCCGTTCACACCGGCCAGGACGTAAATTCTGGGGGGTGGCGTGGAGTCAGCCACGCTTCCGTGCAAGGGCTACTGCATTCCTTGCGAGCTCTTCGGGAGACGCATCAAAAGCCGTCCGCATTCCCGCGCGAGCCTTCGGGGTCTGCATACGCGCAAGAAGGTCGTCAAATTCTCGGCTCATTGCGTTAAGCCGCGCCTCCGCGGCACTCGTCAACTTCTCGTACTCCGCCATCGGAATGACGGCAGCCTCAGGAGTCTCGTGCATGGTGATGAGTACCACGCCACCCTGCATGACCGTTTTGAGCATCTGGCCCATCTGGTTCTTTGCTTTTGTAGCTGTAATTTTGATCGGTTCGCCTGTATCACCCCATCGAACCAAAGGATCAGGTGCCGTCCTTCGCGCCCTTTTCAAACTAACCGCATGCCGAATCGTACGCTTGAGGAGCTGGCCACTGATAGGCTTGACCAGCGGAAGCGCTCCAAGCTCTGCCGCCTCAACCGCAATCTCGTTGCTCTGCTTGCCGACAAGCAGGATTAGAGACAGGTTGGGCGAAAATTCGTGAACTCTCTTCAGAAATTCCAGACCATTCATGTCTGGAATCAGTAGATCGGTGAGAACTACATCAAAGGAGATGCTCTTAAGGCGCCGAAAAGCATCCTCAGCGTCGTCTGCCTTCGAGACCTCAAATCCTCCAGCCCTGAGCGCTCGGCCATAGGAAGCAACAAGCGATGGCTCATCGTCGACTACTAGAACGCGTCCTCGGGACATCTCTATCATCTCAAGGCTATTCTAGCCATTTTGGCTATAATGGTCAAGAGGGCTCTTGCCAGGGTTGCTAGGCCGTACAGTCTTCCCCTAGCGCGGCAATTGACGAGACATGGCGGTCCGGCCGAGTCGGCTGAGAGTCCTTCGTTGTCCGGCAGCTATCCCCAGAGAACCGCATCGAACTTCTCGTCGAAAGCAGAAAGCAGTCCAGCGATTGATTCCAATGAGTGAGGACACTCACGACTTTGTTAGGCGGCTGCAAGAGTCCGTCTTGAGGTGGCTGCGCTTCAGGGTCTGAGACACCACGCTGTCACAGAGAACGTGCGGAGGCGCAGGTTTGGACCAATGGAACGAGTTACGACACAAATCAAAGTGCAAACGAAGCATCACCCTCGGAAGTTATTGAGAATGGTAGGCTCGTGGGGACTCGAACCCCAGACCTCCACCGTGTCAAGGTGGCGCTCTAACCAACTGAGCTACGA